>Ga0307415_100001453_pt1 | contig 11344 bp, 6 predicted proteins | sample DK1Cmetagenome_FD_204524 | JGI IMG/M metagenome (GOLD analysis project Ga0307415, IMG submission 204524) | Maize rhizosphere microbial communities from greenhouse at UC Davis, California, United States - DK15-C-2 | ecosystem: Host-associated > Plants > Roots > Rhizosphere > Soil | place: USA...
GGGCCGCCTCGAGCAGGCCGGACGCGACAGTCCGGTGTTCGAGTTCTTCGAGCTGCCGGCCCGGCCTCCACTGATCCGGCTCCAGCTCCGTGGCGGCGGCGGTGAGGCGCCGCGGATGCTGGCCGAGCTGCACACGCGTGTGGACAAGGCGGCCGACCAGGGCGACACCCAGGAGCTGGATCGGCTGGCCCAGGAGATCCGGGAGCTCCGGCTGCATTCCAGCGAACGAGCGCAGTTGCTGCTGGCCGTCGGTATGGCCCTGCGCGAGCACCGACAGCCGAAACGAGCCGTCGAGGTGCTGGGTTCCCTTGCCTATGATCCTGACGATGGCCACTACGAGCTGTGGGCCCAGCAGCTGGCCATGGCGCTTCGCCGCCAGGGCGAGGCGCTGCTGCGGGAGGGCCGGAACCCCGAGCCGCTCTGGGAGCAGGCCCAGGGCCTGCTCGACGGTGTGTTGGCGATCGACAACGATCCCGAGACCTGCGGGATCGCTGGAGGGCTGGCCAAGCAGCGCGCGGCTCGCGCGCTCATCGAGGGCCGACGTGAGCTGGGAGCTGCGCATCTCGAGAAGGCGGCCAGGCTGTACCTGGACGGCATCGAGGCCGACCCGGCCAACTACTACGCTGGGCTGAATGCGGTGACCACCCTGCGGATCCTAGCCCAGCGGCTCGGCGGGTCGGCCGAGCAGCTGCAGCTGACCCGAGAGCTGCTGCCGGTCGCGCAGTTCACCGCCCGCACTGCGGTCAAACACGACCCGGATGACTTCTGGGCGGTGGTCAGCGTGGCCGAGCTGGTGCTGACCGCGCACCTGCTCGGCGGCCACGAGACAGAAGACGACGTCGTCCAGGCCTACGCACGAGCGGCCGCGGTACGAACCAAACCAGACCAGCTGACGTCGGTGTCGAATCAGCTGCGGCTCTACGAGCACGTCGGCGATCCCCAAGAGCTGATCGACCGGATTCGAGGGCTTTTCGGGCAGCGACCCTGAGCAGACAGCCGGCTCGTCAAAGGTCACCACGGCGCCGGCCGCACAGCAGGTGAGGAGGGGCAAGAATGAACGTCCGGGCAGACGTTGTGGAAGGGGCGTGGCGACGACAGCGGCAGTGGTCCATCGCTGCCAGCAACGGTCGGGCACGCCTGGAGAGGTGGCGCCGGGTCAACCTCATCCTGCTGGTCGTTGGCGCCATCCTCGGCGCCGTGGCCGCACAGTCCAGCTGGCCACGTGGCGTCACCGGCGCCGCTGCCGGTGGTGCCGCATTGGCACTGGCGGTGGCCGGGATCCTGCAGCAGCGGTTCCTCAACGCTGACGAGGTCGCTCGGTGGACAGGTGCCCGGGCCGCCTCCGAGACCCTGAAGGCCGAGGTGTACCGCTATCGCGCCGGCGTCGCCCCCTACCACGACGCCCATCGGGACAGCACGCTGGGCGCCCAGCTTGCCGCCATTCAGAACAAGGCCGCTGCCCTCGCGCTCGACCTGCAGCAGACTCGAGCCGACGACAGGGCGCTTCCTGAGGTCAGCGACTTCACGTCCTATGTGGAGCAGCGCACCCGACAGCAGGCCGACTGGCACCGAGGCAAAATCGCCGGGCACGTCCAGGCGGCCAACCGCATCCGCCTCGCCGAGCTCGCCGCGACCGCGGTCGCCGCCCTCCTGGGCGCCATCGCCGCCGGCCTGGACAGCAAAGGGCTCGCCATCTGGATCGGCGTCGCCACCACCATCGGGGCCGCCTTCGCCGCCCACCAAAGCGCCACCCAGCGCGACCGGATCGCCGCGGGCTATGCGGCGACCGCCGACCGGCTCGACCTGCTCATCGAGCGCCTCCCAGCCGATCCGGACGCCGCCACCCGAGCCCAGTTCGTCGCCGAGGTCGAGAGCACCCTCGCCGCCCAGAACGAGTCCTGGCTCGGATTGTGGCACCGAAAGTAGCCTGAGTCACTCGGTCATGGCTGCCGATGCCCTTCACGGGCCGGTGCGTGCCGTCATCAGCGGCGATGACACCGGTCGCTTCTGGTCGGCGCAACTCCGTCCCGCGAGCTGGCGTAGCACGTTAGGTCGAGGAGTGGACGCCCATCGCCCAGCAGATGGCCCGGATGTTGCCGAGCTCGGCCGCCGTCGCGAAGGTCCGTAGACGAAACCGGTACAGCAAGTCATCCTGCGTCACGGCGACGCCTCCTGGTTTATTGACTTCGTGGTCAGGACAAAGGATGCGTCGCCGCTCAGCCTCAGTGGGGGGATGTGCCCCGGCGTCGCTACACCTCCGGGAAAGGACAGCTTAGCTCGAGTCCTTCCGCTGGAAAGCTGGGCGCCGCTAGGATCCAGAGTTCGAGGACAACTCTGTGGGGGCTAAGGCCGTGAGCGGGATCGTCATGTCCTACCGGCGCGAGGACTCAGAAGGGTCTGCCGGGCGGCTCTATGACCGACTAATCAGGCGCTATGACCCCAAGCTCATCTTCATGGACTTCTACTCGATCGAGGCCGCGGCGGACTGGAAGAAGACGATCAGAGAGACGGTCGCCAATAGCGATGTCCTGGTGGCAGTGATTGGGCCCAGGTGGTTATCGATCACCGACGAGGCTGGGCGTCGACGGCTGGATGACGACAGTGACTATGTGCGGGCAGAGATCCAGCTCGCCCTCGAGCGCGAGATCCCCGTCCTGCCCGTGCTCGTCCAAGGCGCTTCGATGGTGGACGCCTCTGATCTGCCGTCCGAGCTGGCCGGTCTGACCGACGCCCAAGCGGTCCGGCTGGACACCAAGTACTTCGACCGCGACATCCAGGATCTGTATCAGTTCATCGACACGGTGGTGGAGTTCAGGGGCGAGCTGCCCACCCTCGACGCCAGCCAGACCGCGGTCGGCGGCTTCATCGGGTTGACCTCCCAGGGGCCACCCGGCGAGCCGCTGCTGGTCAGCAACTGGCAACAGTTCGTCCACACGTTCGGCGATTTTAAGTCTGGATGCCTGCTGCCGCACTCGGTATATGGCTGGTTCACCAACGGTGGCGGACCGTGCTATGTGGTCCGCGTAGCGCCGCAGCATGAAAAACGACCCACCGTGGTCGACTTCGTGGAAAGCGATGGCGGTCTGGCGGCCTTGGAGTCGGTCCAGGAGATCACCATCGTTGCGGCACCCGACATCGCCGGGCTCCCCGACGACCCCGGGCACCCCCTTCTCATGGCTGGGGAGCAAGCGCTGGTCGCGCATTGCGAAGGCATGGGCAACCGACTCGCGATTCTTGACCCTCCCCCCGGGCTGGGCCCGTATCAGATTGTCGAGTGGCGAAGGAACGTGGCCAGGTTCGACACGAAGCATGCGGCCCTCTACTACCCCTGGATCAAGGTGTTCGACCCAGACACGGGCCACATGATCTGGATTCCGCCCAGCGGCCACGTCGCTGGGTCGTGGGCTGGGACTGATCGAGAGAAAGGCGTGTGGGCGGCGCCTGCCAACAGGCCCCTGGCAGGCGTGCTCGTGCTGGCGGGGCGGCTGACCAGCGCCGAGTGGGATCTGCTCCAGCGGGGAGGGAAAGGAATCAATGCGATCCAGGCCCTGCCGAACGGGATCCGAGTATGGGGGGCCCGCACCCTCAGTTCCGAGCGCCAATTCGCCGATATCTCCACGGTCCGGTTGATGCTCTCGCTCATCTCCTTGATCCGTGGCGCCACCTCGTGGGCGGCCTTCGAACGAAGCACCCCCAGGATCTGGGAACGGCTGCAGCGGGGCGTGGAGGCGGTGTTACAGAACGCCTGGCGGCAGGGCGCCATGGCCGGCGAGACCGCCTCGGAGGCGTTCTTCGTACGGTGTGATGAGGAAGTCAACGTCCAGGAGCTGGCCGCGTCGGGCCGCATCCGCGTGGAGCTCGGCATTGCCCCCAAGGTCCCCGGCGAGTTCGTTCGGATGAGCGTGGAACAGCCCAGCGGCCACCATGCGATCTACCTGAACTGAGCCGCTCGAGGACTGACATGTTGCTGAAACTCGAGCGGCTGCGGCTCTCCCGGATTCGGCATATGAGGACTGCGTCGAACTACGCGGCGGAGCTGGTGGCGGGTGTGCTCGACCAGCAGCATGACCCGGGTCCGGATCCATGTGGGGTGGCTGGGCGCCATTCGTGGAATATAGGTCTGATGTCGTAAGTGTCGATCTGCGCCTACCGCCCCGATACGATGCAGTTCTCTATTCCACAAGGTCGGCTGCCTTGGCCGAGAACATGCCGGGAGTTGGCACAGCCCAACTGCCCTGCCATGCTGGGTGAGCGGATCGGGCGTCTGCCGCCCAGGAAGAGGCGACTGGGCATCAACCCACGAGGCATGCGAACGAGCCGAGACGCGGGGGGGTGGAATGATTCGTCAGGCGGCGAGATCGCTCCTACAATCCGGTCGGGACCTCCGGCGATCAGACCGCCCCTCTTCACTGAACCCCCAAGGCCGAGCCGGGCCGGCGAATGCAGCGACCGAGGGCTACGACGGGTTCATCTCCTACAGTCATGCTCGCGATGGCAGGCTGGCGCCGGCACTACAACGCGGCCTCCACCGTTTCGCGAAGCCGTGGTATCGGCGTCGAGCGCTGCGGGTGTTTCGCGACGAGACGAATCTGGCCGCCGACCCCGGTCTTTGGTCGTCGATTGAGCAGGCCTTGGCCTCCTCACGGTTCTTCATCCTGCTCGCCTCGCCGGACGCGGCCGGCTCCAAATGGGTGGACAAGGAGGTGCGCTGGTGGCGTTCCCACAAGCCGCTCGCGAACCTGCTTGTCGTGCTGACCGATGGCGATCTGGTCTGGGACGACATCGCCGGTGACTTCGACTGGAACCGGACGACGGCCGTGCCGATGGCGGTGAAGGGGGGCTTTCGGGAGGAGCCGCACTATATCGATCTTCGCTGGGCACGAACGGCCGAGCATCTGTCGCTTACCGACCCCCGATTCCGAGGGTGCGTGGCGGATCTGGCCGTGCCGCTGCATGGTCAGAGTAAAGACGCCCTGTTCGGAGAGGATGTCCGCCAGCACCGCCGAACCGTCCGTCTGGCCGGGTCCGCGATCGCCGCCCTCACGGTACTGACTCTGCTGGCTGCAAGCCTGGCCGTCATTGCCAGAAGCAACCAGCGCACAGCGGAAAGGCGGGGCCGGCTGGCCACCTCCCGGTATCTGGCCTCCCAAGCCGACGCCGCATCGGGCAGCCAACCCGATCTGTCGATACTGCTGAGCATGGCCGCACGCCAGACCGAGGAGACCCTTGAGGCGCGTAGGAGCCTGCTCGGTCAGGCCGGCCAGCGCAAGGGAGTCATCCGCCTGCTTGCCGGACATGCCAGTCCGGTGGCCGGGGTGGTCTTCAACCCGCGCCGCCCCATGATGGTATCGGTGGGAAACGACGGGACGATTTTACTGTGGGACACAAAGGGCTATGCCTCTCTGGGTCGGCTGGACGGAGGGGGTGCGGCGAGCGGCGCCGCCTTCAGCCCCGACGGCCAGACGCTGGCCGTCGCCGGGGAGCACAGCACGGTGCTCTGGGATGTCGCGGGCAAGAGCCGTAAGCGCTCCCTGCCTGGTCATCAAGGGCAGGTGCTCGGCCTGGCCTACAGCCACGACGGCCGACTGCTGGCCTCGGGCGGGTGGGATGGCAGAGTCGTCGTCTGGGACCTACAGGGCGACGGCAACCCCACAGTCATCACCGATCAACCCGGACCGGTGACCAGCGTCGCCTTCAGCCGCGACGGCACGCTAGCCTGGGGAGGGGCGGACAAGAAGGTGTCCCGGTCCCGGTGGGACGGCACCAGATGGCAGCCCCTGCCGCCCTTGTCCGGCCATCAGGGACCGGTGCTCAGCGTCGCCTTCAGCCCCGACGGCACCAGGCTGGCCTCGGGTGGCGGCGACGGGAGCGTGCTCGTGTGGGATGCCTTGCGACCGGCTCGTCCACGCACCTTGACGAAGGGCGATCTCGCATGGGTGATGAGTATTGCGTTCAGCCCGGACGGTGCGACGCTCGCCTCGGCCAGAAACGACCACACGATCATCCTCTGGGACATGAAGAGCGGCTTTCCTCGCCGTCCACCGCTGACAAGTCACACCGACCAGGTGGCCAGCGTGGCCTTCAGCCCCGATGGCAGCACGCTCGCCTCGGGTGGCGCTGACCGGCTGGTCATTATGTGGGACGCGCGGGGCAGGGACCTACTTCGGGACCATAGCGACCTGGTTCAGACCGTCGCCTTCAGCCGCGACGGCACGATGCTCGCCTCGGGTGGCATGGACGGCAAGATCGTCATCTGGGACGTTGCCGGGCACAGGCCGCTACGGTCTGGAACCGCCCAGGTCCCGGTACAGGCGGTGGCGTTCAGCCCCGACGGGAGGACGCTGGCCTCGGCCTCCAGCCGGGGAGTCCAGCTGTGGGACGCTTCCGATCTGGCCACCCCGTCGACCCTCCCCGGGACTGAGTCCGGTGGGTCCGCGCTTGCCTTCAGCCCGGTCGGCCAGAGGCTGGCCGTCGCCTCCGCGAGCACCGTCACCTTGTGGGACCTCGCGCCCGCACCCCCCGAGCCCGGGCGCTCGCGCCCACACCCTACGACAGTGAACAGCCTCGCCTTCGGCCCGGACGGGAAGACCGTGGCCTCGGCCGACCGCAACGGGAACCTCGCCGTGTGGGAGGTCGACGATCCCGCCAACGGGACAGCCTGGAAAGTTTCCGGCTCCGTGGAGACCGTTGCCTTCAGTCCTGACGGCCGCACGCTGGCCAGCGGCGGCCTGGACAAAAACATAACCCTGTGGGACGTGGCCCGCCATACGGCAACCGCGATATTGACCGGGCACACCGCCCAGGTACAGAGCCTGGCCTTCAGCCCGGACGGCACGACCCTCGCATCTGCCGGTTTCGACCGCACCATCATCTTGTGGGACGTGGGCTCGAAGACCCAGCTGGCCACCTGGGGCGGCCAGATCGACCAGGTGGGCGACCTTGCGTTCAGCCCAGACGGCGGGACCTTGGCCTCCGGCGGAAACCGGGGTGTCGTCATCCTATGGGAGGTTGGTCTCGGGGCGATTCACCATCACCTGTGCGGCATCGTCGGCCGGGACCTAACCGACGCTGAACGAGCTCGCTTCTTGCTCGAAAACGAGCGGCGGCTCCTTTGTCCCTGACGCAGCGGATAGCCGACGACCGGCAAGAGCGCAGAGCTATATGACGAAGTCGCCGCCTCCTCCTACCCCAGGTTCGTTTCGACCGTCGGATTGACCGTCCGCCGTTCGCGGTTGACTTGCATCCATTCGTCCAGAGTCTACGTGTGCGTCCTTACTCTCGACCGGGTCAGCGCGGTTCGGAGTTGTCAACCGCAGCGAAGGTCGCTCGGCGGGGTACTTCCAACGTAGCGTCGCCATTCTGCAGCGGTCAGGTCGCGGCCGGCCGACTCGCAGGCCGCTTGTACCCAGGTGGCCTCGGAGAGGGTCCAGCGTTGCAGCTCTCCCTTGCCCTGGGTTGCCGGTTCGGTCACGGTGACGAGCGTGTGGCCGTCGCCGCCGAATGCGATCCCGGCCTTCCTGGCGGCCGGCAGGCGGAAGCTGCCCAGCGTCTCGCCAGACTGGAGATCAGTGATCGCGACCGTTCCGTCGGAGCGTTCCCGTGCGGCCAGAGTGCCCTGGCGATTGGCCACGGGGCCTACGGCATAGTCTGGTTCTCCGGCGATGGAGCGTTGCAGGTGGGTCCCGGCGGCGTCCCAGACCTCCAGCACGCCGCTGCTGCGCTGTATTAGCAGGTGTTCGCCGCTGAACAGAGCCGCTTCAGCGGGTCCGCTGCCGATCGTGCGGCTGCGCCCGTCCTCGAGGCTGACGAGCTTGGCGGGCTTGGCGCCGAACCGATCGAAGATCGTCGCCAGGGCGGTCGCATCCGCGTTAACCGCTCCGGCAGGCTCGATCTTCGCCTCCTTGACGCCTGACAAGGCGGGGACCACTCGCTCGACTGTTCCGGTTGCAGTGTTTCGGATCACCGTCTTGACGCTGTCCGTGCCGTCCACGCTGTCCACGCCGACTGTGACGATGTGCCTGCCGTCTCCCGAGAGCATCGGTTGGCCGGTAGGCTCCTTAGGTTCCGAGCTCGGCCCCCAACCGTCCAGGAGCGCCGCCCCGCGGTCAGCCGAGCGGATCTCGAACACCCGGTCACTCTGCTCCGCCTGTACCTGTACCAAGAATTTCTTGCTGTCCGCGTTCCAGAGCAGCGAACTGTACTTAGGTCCTTCGAGAAAGTCGCCCTTGACCATCGCCTCCCAGCCAGGGCTCCCGAGCTGCCGAACCGTGGCTGACACGTGGTTGCCGTCGACGACGCCGGCCTTCTGTCCATCCGGACTGACCGAGACCTGCGGGCCCGGACACGCATTGCAGGCGAAGTCAACGGCGACGCTCATGCGCCTGCTGATGAGGCTGTGCTGGGTGAGATCCCAGACCGCCAGGGCATCACCGGAGGCCGAGAGTAGATGATCGTTATTCCCAAAGAACCGCAGAGCCCCACCGCCACCCGGGACCACGTCGCGGTTGATCTGGTCGTTGCCGGTCAGCGCGAGCGGGGTTCCGGCGGGTTTCGCGCCAGCGACGGTGTCGGAGACATAGATCGTGCCCGTGTCCGCGATGGCGGTTCGCTTGCCGTCCCAGCTCAGCGCGAGTGCCTGTGGGCTGCCGCCTGGCGTTCGCCCGGTGAGCTCAGGATCATAGGGGGCCTCTCCCGACTTGTCGGTGCGCCACAGCATGACCGCGCTGCCGGCATTGTTGAACGAAATGAACCGGCCGCTCGGGGAGAGGGCGTTGACGTAGTTGTGAGACCCCTGGGTGATCTTCCCCTCTCCCGTTTTCACGAGGTCTGGCAGGGAGAGCCGCTGCCACCTCCCGCCCTGGTTGAACAACACCGTCTCGGTCTCGCTAGGGATGACCTGCTCGGTCCACACCGGCTCGATCTGTGCGTCCGATGATCGCTCGGTGCGCTGATCGAGCAGCGTCATGACAGCGGGGCCGCTGTACGCGCTGTCCCCTGACCCCTGTCGGTAGACGGAGATGAACCGTCCGGAGGGGGATGCCGCGACCAGAGCGGCCTGCTGCCCGCTGGGGACCTGGAGTGTTCGGGCCTTCCCGCGCAGCCTCCACACCACCACGGTCGAGCCGTCAGTGGCGGCGATGGTGCTCCCGTCGGCGTTGGTCCCAATGCTGGTGATCTGGCCGTTCAGCCGGGCCACCTGGGTGCGGGCGCGTGTTTTCATGTCCCAGCGAAGGACTCGGCCGTGCTGGGTCCCTGCGACCGCCACCTTGCCGTTGGTAGCGCCCGAGAGGACCGAGATTGGTTCGCCGGCCTTGAGGTAGCGGACCAGGAACGGACTGGCCATCACTGCCTGGAACAACGTCGCCCGGGTCTGTGGATTGGGGTCCATCCGGTAGGCGCGCACCGCGAGCAGCCGCGCAACGTCCAGGTGGGTTCCGGCCAGGTTCTGCGAGGTCGCCGCGAGCAGCCGGGAGGTGGCGATTCTGGCCTGGTTCCGCGCCTCATTTCGCTGGTTCCGCGCCTCATTTCGTTGGCCGACCGCCACCACCGCGGCGCTACTGGCAAGGACGGCCAGCAGCGTCAGCAGGGCCACGGCTCCCCGAGCCAGGCGACGAACCCGTCGGTGCTGGCGAATGTCCTCTCCGACCAGCTCGTCCTTTGGCAGCCCCCGCAACGGTGCCGCCAGGTCGGCAAGGGCGTCGCGAAAGCCGGGATTGCGCAAGGACACGTGCTGTTCGTCCCGCGCCCAGCGCAGGTCGACCCATAACGGCTCTGCTGTGAACCAGCCCCGAAGACCAGGGGGGATTGTGTTCGTCTGGTCGGTATCGAAGTCCCCGATCGATCCGTCCCACACCAACTGGCCGTCGGTGAGCACAATCAGGACCGTGTCCCTGCCCCGATGCACACGCCACCAGCGAACCTCCCGGTCCACCCAAGGAGAGCCGGCGGCTTCAGGAGAGGCCAACAACACGAAGTAGCGGGCCTGCCCCAACGCCTGTTCGATGGCAGGCCAAAGTTCCGGAGAGGCTGAAAGGCTGGTCTTGTCCCGGAACACCCGCAGCGCGCGCCGTCGGTACCACGGCTTGGCCAGCGACTGCAGGCCCGCCTGCAGGGCAGGCGCGAGCCGATTATCCGCGGCATGGCTGTAGGACACGAACGCGTCGTAGCTCGACGACGGCGTTGCCGCGGCGACCGCCACTTCGTTCCTCGTAGGTACCGCCACGGAACCCCCCCAAACCCCAGAGCAGCACACAAACGGCCCTTATGGAACCTCAAACAGCCCATCCCGGAAAGCTTCAAGCGACGTAGCCGTACCGTCCAAAGCAGCTGACTAGGACTTCCTCGACGAGACGTAGGCACTACAGCCGATCCATTGGCGAACGACCGAAGGGGCTTAGCGGGCGTCGGAGACCACCAGCTTGACGCCGGCAGGCCCTTGAGCGCGCAAGCCACCATGAGCGCGGTCCAGAACGCGCCGTCCTCGGACGCGCCTACGTCCAGGCCCAGCACCCCGCCGCCGACGGCGGTCACGCCGATAGTCATCACCGCTACACCGACGACCACGCGGGCCGTCGACGCAGGCCAATCTGACGGTGACAGCGCTCACGCCATCGTATTTGGGCCGCCAGGCCTAACAGCTCCGCTCGCGGCGGGCTGGACCAAGGTGGCAGGAATCTGGCCGGCGACGGATCCGGAGCCGACCACGAGAGCCTCGACGGGCCGAGCGGCCGGTGGGCTGGCAGCCCAGCCGGATGCGAAGGATCGCGGGCACAGCGCAGCCTCGTCCTCCTGGTGGGCATGCTCGGACACCCCGGGTGGTCGTGGACGGTGGTGGCAGACGATGGCCGTGCCCATTACCGTGCGCCCGGCAGAGGTTCACGTTCTGTCCCGCAACCCGCAGGTCCAGCTTGTCCCTTGCCGTCGGCGTTAGAGTCGCGTCGACGTGGGTCGATCCTCCGAGACGATGGAGGGAGGGACAAGTACATGACGGTTGGAACCGTGAAATGGTTCAACGCCGACAAGGGCTACGGCTTCATCGCCCCCGAGTCCGGCGAAGACGTGTTCGTGCATTTCAGCGCGATCCAGGCGGCTGGCTACCGCTCACTTGACGAGGGCCAAGCCGTCGAGTTCGACGTGACGTCGGGGCCGAAGGGCCCCCAGGCCGCCAACGTGCGGCCGCTGGAGCCCCAGTAGCCAGCACCAACCAGCCCGCCCGGCAGTGTCTGCGGGCGGGCTTCTGTGCTGGAGGGATCGGGGGCCCCCGATCCCAGTCGAGCTTTGCCAACACCGCCCAGCCGACGAAGTGACCCCAAGGTATCCGCGTCGGCCACCAGCTGGCGTGAAG
>Ga0307415_100001457_pt1 | contig 11338 bp, 11 predicted proteins | sample DK1Cmetagenome_FD_204524 | JGI IMG/M metagenome (GOLD analysis project Ga0307415, IMG submission 204524) | Maize rhizosphere microbial communities from greenhouse at UC Davis, California, United States - DK15-C-2 | ecosystem: Host-associated > Plants > Roots > Rhizosphere > Soil | place: USA...
TTCGACTCAGGTGAAAATACCCTGAGCGGCCCGGCCAGCTGGAACATAGAGGCGGTCAGGCTGCTGTTGGTTCTAGGGTGACCTTGTGGCCCATGCGCTCGAGTTGTCGGACCAGCCGGTCCCGGTAGGCCTGATGAGACTGGCGCTTGACGAAGTAGTCGGCACCCAGGTCGGTGTAGGGCTCGCCCCGGCTAAGCAGATGCCAGGCGATCACCAGGATCGAGTGGGCGACGGCCAGGGCCGCCTTCTTGGGACCCGGCGACCGCGCAGCCGGGCGTATTGGGCGGCCAGGTAGCTGGCCTTGGTCCGCGCGGCCGCATGCGCCGCCTCGACCAGTGCGACTCGCAGCCACTTGGATCCCTTGCGGGTCCGACCCGAGCCATGCTTGCCCGCTGACTCGTTGTTGCCTGGACACACCCCGGCCCAGGAGGCCAGGTGCGCGGCGGTCGGGAACTGGCCCCTGTCCGGGCCGATCTCGGCCAGGATCACCTCAGCGGTGCGCCGGCTCACCCCCGGGATCGTCATCAGCAACGCCAGCAGCGGCGAGAAAGGGGCGGCCACGCGGGCCACCTCCGCGCTCAGCCGCTCGATCGTCTCGTCCATCTGGTCGATGCGGGCCAGCATCTCCCCGACCAGCAGCCCATGATGGGCTCCGAAGCGGCCTTGCAGGGCCTCCCGCAACGCCGGGAGCTTGGCCCGCAGCCGCCCCCGAGCCAGCTCGGCCAGCACCTGGGGGTCATGGGTGCCTTGAACCAGCGCCTCCAGCATCGCCCGGCCAGAGACCCCCAGCGGGTCGCTGGCCACGCTGGCCAGCTTGATCCCGGCGTCCTCCAGCACCTTGTGCAGCCGCTGGGCCTCCCTGGTGCGCTCGGCCAACACCGCCTTGCGGTAGCGGGTCAGATCCCGCAGCTCCCGGATCGGCCTGGGCGGCACGAAGCTGGGGCGGACCAGCCCGTGCTCGACCAGCTGGCAGATCCACACCGAATCGGCCACATCGGTCTTGCGGCCCGGGGACGTTCTTGAGGTGCTGAGCATTCAGCAGCCACACCTCAAAGGCGTCCTCCAGCAGGTAGTACACCGGCTTCCAATAGACCCCGGTCGACTCCATCCCGACCACCGTCACCCCGAAGCTGGCCACCCAGTCCCCCAGCAGCACCAGCCCCGCGGTCGTGGCCCGAAACGTCCTGGTCTCGGTCTGGCGTCCGCCCTGGTCACCCGGCACCCGCACCGTCGCGGTGACCGATGCCTTGTCCACGTCCAGCCCGGCGCAGCGCTCGATCAGCCGCTCCACCGCTGCCTCCTCTCGATCGACACCAACGGTGTCGCCCGGAGGAGCCTGATGATCAAGAGTCTCAGGTCCGTGCTCGCAGCAACACTTCGGTTCGGGGTGCCCCAGGCTCCCGCGTCCCACTTACCAACGGGCTCGACCGCACCAGGATGAGCCGACGTCACCCGGACGACCGACCTATTTTCATCCGTCAGGGGTGGCCGCAGGCCATGAGCCACTTACCATCGATGCGCCGGTGGTTCACGCCGCCGTCAGAACCTCACGTCCCTACACATCCGCGCAGGTGAGAGGCGCTGGCGAGGGTCGGGTCGTGAGGCGGCACGAGGTTGCGTGTAGCGCAGTTTCTGGCAAATCTCTGGCAAGGATCCCGGTCTTGCCGTGTTTGGGACGAACGCAAGTGACGAGTCCTCCGGGTTGAGTGGTCCAGGGTGAGGTGGCCGACGGCTGCAGCCCACTTGGCGGTTTGAGTTCCTTCGATGATGGTTCTGAAGGTTCTAGTCACTCCGGAGGCCGGTGGTCGACTCCTCGTCATCGGCGCGCCTGATGCGAAGGACGAGCACGGTCGCTCCCAACAGGAGCACCGTCACGGCCAGGACGCCGATCTCAAGGATCACGTCCCGGAACTCGGCGGTTCCCAACAGGTTCTCGGCCTCGGCGCTGATCACGATCAGGCGCCGGACCGCGGCCACGATCCCCACGATCAGGAAAGGCTCGACCACCACTCTCCGGCGGGCGATGACCACACGGATCGTGGTGATGAGCTCGGTGAAGATGAACACCAGGAGCAGGCCGCTCAGCAGCTCGAGCACCGCCTCGACGAATGGCCCCTGGCCCAGGCTGCGCGCGAAGTCATAGACGACGACGCCGAGCAGGATGGCCCCGCCGACAATGAGCGCCAGGGCCACCACGGTGTCGATGAGGAACTCGCCGTAGTCGAGCAGCACCGCGATCCCGGACCGATCCCGGCGCTCCCGATCAGCGCCTCGAGGCCTCACAGCGCGGATCGTTCACGAACAAGATGAGCTTGTCCACCTCGCGCCAGTGACGACCCTGGGTCAGACCACCGTACTTCGCCCCTAGCATTGGCCGTCCCGCGGGTCGGTCAGGCCTCGTCGACGCCGAGGATGACCTCGGTGGGCTTGATGAACACCGTGACCGGCCGACCCTCGGCGAGTCCAAGACGCTCGGCGGAGGAACGAGTGATCGCCGCCCCGATCTCCTGGCCGGCGACATTCACGGTGACCTCTGCCATCACCGCGCCGAGCTCCGTGTCGCGGACGGTGTTGTTGACCTGGTTGCTGGCACGAAGCCTCACGATCCCCTTCCGGACGGAGTTCAGACGACGTGGACGAAGGGCCGTTGTTCGAGGTCGGGCTCTGCCGCACGGAGCACCTCCCGCGTGACCGGGGCGACCTCACCGCTGCCGAAGATCAAGAAGCGCACCAGGTGCGCCACCGGGTTGCCCTCGGTCCAGTCGAAGAAGATGTGGGGACGCTTGCCGGTCAGGTCGCGGAGGTGCAGGAGCACGGCCGCGATCGCGTTCGGCACAGCCGAGCTCTCCATCCGCAGGATGCGGTAGCCGTGCCGCTCTTCGCCGGTCACCTGCAGCTGCGCCTCGAACTCCGATGGGTCGGCCACCGTGACCTCCAAGAACAGCACCGGGTCGTCGGTGGGGATCTGGTGGCGCTTGCGCTCCTCGTGCTCCTTCTCGATGTACTCCAGGATGTCCCGGGCATGCGGCTCGTTGGCGATGATGCGGAGCTCGCCCTTGGCGGCCGCCTCCTCGAGGAAGCGGCGGGCGGTCGCGTCCAGCTCGACCCTGGTCACCCGCAGCTCGGTGGCCCGGGTGACCCGCGAGATCAGCGAGGTGGCCAGGATCGCGGCGATGAAGAACGAGGCGATCTTGACGCCGTCGGGTCGCTCGATGACGTTGGCGATCGTGGTGTAGGCGAACACCAGGGTGATCAGGCCGAAGGCGAGCAGCGCCGGGCGCCGGCCGCCTCGCCGGACCGACAGGGTCACCGCCACGGCCGCCGAGAACATCAGGACCAGCACGCCGGTGGCATAGGCGCCGGCCTGGGCCTCGACGTCGGCCCGGAAGATCACCGTGATGGCAAAGGCGATGGCCGTGAACGCCAGGGCGAGGGGACGGACCGCCCGGGTCCACTCCGGCGCCATGCCGTAGCGGGGCAGGTACCTGGGCACGATGTTCAGCAGCCCGGCCATGGCCGAGGCGCCAGCGAACCACAGGATGCCGATCGTGCTCAGGTCATAGGCGGTCCCGAAGCCGCCGCCGAGGTACTGGTGGGCCAGGTAGGCGAGGGCGCGGCCGCTGGCCTGGCCGCCTTCCTCGAACTCCTGGTGCGGGATGAGCACCGTGGTCGCGAAGCTACTGGTGATCAGGAAGCCGCTCATGATCAGGGCCGCGGTCGTCAGCAGCTTGCGGGTGTTGCGGATCCGGCCCCGAGGCTGCTCAGGGGGGTCGGCGGGGTCGCCACGGACCAGGGGCATCACCGCCACCCCGGTCTCGAACCCCGACAGGCCGAGGGCCAGTTTCGGGAAGACCAGCAGGGCGACCGCGACCATCGCCAAGGGGCTGCTGTAGCTGGTGGTCAGCAGCTGCTGCCAGTCCACGACCAGGTCGGGATTAGCGACCAGATGCTCCAGGGCCACGGTCACGACGACGAGGTTGAGGGCCAGGTAGACGGCCACCAGCCCGACCGCGATCCCGATCGCCTCGGTGAAGCCCTTGAGGAACACCCCACCCAGCAGTGCGATCAGGAACAGCGTCACACCGACCTGGTGCCCCTCGAGGACGCCGGGGACCAGCGGATTTTCCAGGACATGGGCGGTGGCGTCGGCCGCCGACAGCGTGATGGTGATGATGAAGTCGGTGGCCACGAAACCGAGCAGCACCAGGACGAAGAGCTTGCCCTGCCACCACGGCAGCAGCCGCTCCAGCATCGCGATCGAGCCCTCGCCATGGGGGCTCTCAGCGGCGACCCGGCGGTAGATCGGGAGGGCACCGAACAGGGTCAGCAGGACCAGCAGGATGGTCGCGACCGGTGACAGCACCCCGGCGGCGAGGGCGGCGATGCCCGGCTGGTAGCCGAGGGTGGAGAAGTAGTCCACCCCGGTCAGGCACATCACCTTCCACCATGGATGCTGGTGGCGCTCGGTGGCCTGGGTGTGGGGGCCCGACGGCTGGTCGGGCTGGGTGGTCAGACCCGCCAGGAGCCAGCTCCGGAACCGGGCCGACAGCCGGGGGGCCCGCAGTGCCCCTCGTTGTGGTGGCCAAGTCTCCTCCTGCCAACGCTCGTGTCCACCGCCGGTCCGACCCAGGAGCCACGTATCCACCCGGCGGGATCGTGAGTTACCGCTGGTGCTGCTCGGTGGCCGCGATGGCCACTTCGTTGGCCATGGCGGCCACGGCGAGGCGCACTGTGCGGTCGGCCGGCACGTCACCACCAGGTAGGACGACCAGGTAGCCGACCGGCTGCTGGCGGGCGACCAGGTCGATGGCCACCCCCTCCAGGGGCAGGACCATGGTGCCGTCCAGGACACGGTGGTGCCCTGGGGGGATGCGGCCCTCGTGATCCAGGTGGGTTACCGCCTCCAGATCGAGCGGCGACCGGGTCTCGCCGATGTCCACGGCCACCGTGAAGCCGGCCGGGCTGCGGCGCAGGATGCTGACGCGCCGGGCCCCCAGCAGCCGTTGGAGGCCCTCGGCGGCGACCCGGTCGACGGGGCCACCGGCCGCGGCGGTCTCGGTGACTCGGTGCAGGACCTGGATCGCGTCGGCGTGCGCCTCGGCAGCCGCCGCCGACCGACGGCGCACCCGGCCGCCAATGCTGACCACGATGCCGGTGGCGACCAGCAACGCCACGGTGATGACCTGGGCGAGCGAGTCGATGACCAGCGTGTGATACGGCGTGGTCAGGAAAAAGTCATAGGCCAGGGCGGCCGAGACCGCGGCCACGATGCCGGCGGCTCGGCCCCCGATCGCGGCCGCGGCCACGACCACCAGCAGGTAGAGGATGACGACGTTCTCGAGCCCGATGGTGCCCCGGAAGGGTTCGACGAGCAGCCCGATGAGCAGGCTGGCGACAAAGGCACCGACGGCCCATCCAACCCCTGCTCCGTCAAGGCTCGTCCGCTTGCGCAGCTGGGCGGTCATGGCGAGGACCGGCGGTTGGACGCCCGGCTCGCGGCCGCGTCGGTGCTGGTGGATGGGACGGGTCTGAGCCCACCGCGGTGGCGGAGCCGGTAGGGCACCAGGGTCACGTTGACGTTCTCCAGCTCGCCGAGCACCTTGGTCAGCTCGGCCGAGGTCTGGTCGTGGAGGACGCGGCGCCAGAAACCCACATAGCGCCGCCTGGGCACGAGCACGGTGACCTCGGTGTCGGGCCGGACCATCTCGGCCACGGTCTCCTCCACCGTCGCCGGCAGGTTGCGGTCGGGGGCGTCGACGATCTCCAGCGGGATCGGGATGTGGACCTTGGCCCAGAGGTGGGCCAGCTCGCGGGCGTGGTCGGGGTCGACCGCGACGTGCAGGGCGGTGATTGACAGCGGGTTGAGTTGGCGGGCGTACTGCAAGGCGCCAAGGGCCGCCTGGTCGAGGTCCTCCAGCAGCACCACGACCTCGTGCCGGGGCTTGGGCGGGGCCAGGCGCTGGGACGCCTCGACCTTGAGCTGGGTGATCTCGGCGCGGTAGGTCCGCTGGACCCGCTGCAGCAACAGGACCAGGGCCGGGATGGCGACCAGGACCATCCAGGCGCCGTCGACGAACTTGGTGATGGCGATCACGACCAGGACGACCAGGGTGATGAGGGCGCCGGTGCCGTTGATCAGCAGGCCCTTGCGCCAGCCGGGCTCGCGCAGGCGTAGGTGCCGGCGGGCCATGCCCGCCTGGGACAGGGTGAAGGAGGTGACCACGCCGATGGCGTACAGCGGGATGAGGTGGTGGGTGTCGGCCTCGAAGGCGATCACCAGGAAGACGGCCGCGGCCGACAGCACCAGGATGCCGTTGGAGTAGACGAGGCGGTGGCCGCGCTTGCGGAGCTGGCGGGGCAGGATGGCGTCGTCGGCGGCGAAGGAGGCCAGCAGCGGGAAGCTGGAGAACGAGGTGTTGGCCGCCAGGACCAGGATGAGCAGGGTGGCCACCTGGATGGCGATGAAGGCGGCCGGGTTGCCGAGCACGTGGTGGGCGAGCTGGGCGACCAGGGTGGGGTTGCCGTCGGCGAACGGGCGGGCGTCGAAGCGGGTGGCCAGGAAGGTGATGCCGATGAACAGGAAGGCCATGACGGCGGCCATCCCGACCAGGGTGGTCCGGGCGTTGCGGGCCTGGGGCTCTCTGAACGCCGACACCCCGTTGGAGATCGCCTCCACCCCGGTCAGGGCCGTCACCCCGGCCGAGAAGCCGTGCAGGATGAGAAACAGCGTCACCGGGACCAGCGCCGCCCCGAAGCCCTCCAGCTGCGGCGCCTCCGACGGCCCGTACTGGATGGGCCCGAGCCCACCGAACGCCCACTGCCAGATCCCCCACAGCACCACCACGGCCATGCCGACCACATACAGGTAGGTGGGGACGGCGAAGATCCGCCCGGACTCGCGCAGGCCCCGCAGGTTGCCCCAGGCGAGCAGGACCACAAAGCTGACCGCGATCGGCACCCGCCACGGCTCCAGGGCGTGGAAGGCGGAGGTGAGGGCGGCCGTGCCCGCCGAGACGCTCACGGCCACGGTGAGGATGTAGTCGATGATCAGCGCCGACCCGGCGACCGAGGCGACCAGCCCGCCGAAGTTGTCCCGGCTCACCACATAGGCCCCGCCCGAGGAGCTGTAGGCCTTGATGATCTGCCGATAGGACAGGACCAGGATGCCGAGCAGCCCGGCGATGGCGACTGAGATCGGCAGGGCCAACGAGGTCGCGGCGGCCCCGGCGAACACCAGGACCAGCAGGATCTCCTCGGTGGCATAGGCCGTGGAGGAGATCGGGTCGGAGGAGAACACCGCCAGCGCGACCCGCTTGGAGATCCGCTCATGGGTCAGCTGGTTGGTCCGCAGGGCCGGGCCGAGCAGGACCCGCTTGGCGCGGTAGCCGAGCGATTCATAGCGCCGCGACCGTTTCGGACGCGACGGCAACGGATGCAGCGGGGCCTTGGGTTCAACGGACAACGACGGCGCTCCTGGACGACGGCTGGCTCCTTGGCCGGCCCCACGCCCAGGGCATGCGACAGGGCGTGGGACTCGGCCTCTGCCCACTGTCGCGGCCCGATGCAAAGGAACCGTTAAGAACCGGCGGCGACCCGCAAAGAAGCCATCAAAAGCCTCCGTACCGGCGAGCGTCATCCCGGGACGACCCTATGCTCAGGGCACGCAGCGGCGCGCGGTCGACCGCTGGGCGGCGAGGCGCGGGCGGTGGTCGGCGATGGCACCAGTCCAACGGCCGCGACTCCAGCCGGGAAGGAAGACGGTGATGGGTGACCGGGTCCTGGTAGTCGACGACGAACCCTCGATCCTGCGTGTGGTCGCCGCGAACCTGCGCGCCCGCGGCTACGAGGCCCTCACCGCCGCCTCGGGCACGGTCGCCCTGACGGTGATCGAGACCCAGCAGCCCGACTGCATCGTGCTCGACCTCGGCCTACCCGACGTCAGCGGGCTGGAGGTGCTCGCCCGCCTCCGTGCCTGGACGACGACGCCGGTCGTGATCCTCACCGCCGTCGACGACGAGCGCGACAAGGCCACAGCGTTGGATCTTGGTGCCGATGACTATGTCACCAAGCCGTTCGCTATGACCGAGCTGCTGGCCAGGGTTCGCGGGGCGCTGCGGCATGGCCAATCCCCCCAGGACCTCAACGAGCCGCGACGCATCCAGGCCGGCCCGGTCTGTATCGACCTTGATGCCGGCGCGGTCACCCGGTGGGGCCAACCGGTACGCCTGACCCCCACCGAGTACCGCCTCCTCGAGATCCTGGCCACCAACAGGGGTCGACTGTGCACCGACCGCTTTCTGCTCGATCGCCTGTGGGGGGCCGGCTCCGCCCACAAGGGCCGATACCTTCGGGACCAGATCGCCAGCCTGCGCCGCAAACTCGACGACCCGTCCGTGCCCGAGCTGCTGGTCACCGAACCCGGCATCGGCTACCGCTTCATCGTGCCAACCTGAGGTCGAGGCGGTCGCTGTACTCACCGGCTGCCACCGCGGGTGACCGTGTTGAGGAAAGGCGGATGATCCCGGCGGTTGAACTGGCGGCCGACGAGGTCGATTCCGACGACCGCCGTGCTGGTCGCGGGTGAGAAGCCGCGCTGCCCCTTGAACGCACCGCCGGTGCTGTCTCGTCCTCGTCGCCGGGCAGCAGGGCGAACGGACAAGCTTCACCTGCCCTGAGTGGGGCGTTTCTGACCGACTGGCCCAGGCAGCAATCACGTTGTGAAACCAGCGCTCAGTAATCCTGTTTAGCCATGGTGCGCTCCCTCACGGCTGATACCGGTAACCCATGCCTGGTTCAGTGATGAAGTAGCGGGGGTGCGCCGGGTCGGGTTCCAGCTTGCGACGGATCTGAGCGATGAACACGCGAAGGTAGTTCGTCTCCTCCCGGTACTTTGGCCCCCACACCTCATGGAGCAGCTGCCGTTGGCTGACCAGCCTGCCGGGGTTCCGGACCAGGAGTTCGACCAGCTGCCACTCGGTAGGGGTCAGACGGACCTCCATGCCGTCTCGTATGACCTGCTTGGCGGCCAGGTCGACGCGGAAATCCGGAGTCTGAACGATGGGGACCTGTTCGTCGGTTGGGGTGGCCCGGCGGACGGCGGCGCGCAGGCGGGCCAGCAGCTCGTTGATCCCGAACGGCTTAGTGACGTAGTCGTCGGCGCCGGCGTCCAGGGCGGCGACCTTGTCGGCTTCGCGCTCGCGGACGCTGAGCACGATGATGGGGGCCTGGGTCCAGCCGCGCAGACCGTGGATCACCTGGAGGCCGTCGATGCCTGGCAGGCCGAGGTCGAGGACGACCACGTCGGGTTGCTGATCGGCGGCTGCTTTGAGGGCTTCCTCGCCGCTGGCGGCGAGGTCGACCTGGTAGCCGCGAGCGCGGAGGTTGATGGCCAGGGTGCGGCGGATCTGCGGCTCGTCGTCGACTACCAGCACGCGGCTCACGGGGCGGCTTCCTGGTTGGGCTGGCCGTCGGCAATCGGCAGGGTGATCCGCATCGTGAGCCCACTGCCAGGGGTGTCGCCGGGGGTGATCTGGCCGTGCATGGCGTCTAGGAACCCGTGGGCGACGGCCAGGCCGAGTCCGACGCCGCTGCCGCCGGCGTCGCCCAGGCGCTGGAACCGCTGGAAGAGGCGGTCGCGGTCACCGGCCGGGATGCCGGGACCGTGGTCGATGACTCGGAGTTCGACCCGGTCGCCGTGGCGGGCGGCGGTGACCTGGACCGGCCGGTCGGGTGGTGACCAGGCCAGCGCGTTGGCGACGACGTTGGCGACCGCCCGCTCCAGCAGGCCGGGGTCGGCGTGGACGCGTGGCAGCGTCTCGGGCACGTCGACCTGGACGCCGCGGCCGTGGTCGGCAAGGCTGGCGAGCGCGGCCGGCACCACCTCGTCCATGCCGATCGGCCGGTTGTGCAGGCTGAGCGCCCCGGTCTGGAGCCGGGTCATGTCAAGCAGGTTGCCGACCAGGGCATCCAGCCGGTCGGTCTGCTGGTCGATGGTGGCCAGCAGCTCGGCGGTCGCCTCCGGTGGGAGCGCCACGTCGTCTTGGAGCAGGCCCGTGACCGCGGTCTTGATCGACGCCAGTGGGGTGCGCAGGTCATGGGAGACGGCAGCCAGTAGCGCGGTGCGGAGCTGGTTGGCCTCGGCGAGCAGGGCCGCGTCGGCGGCCGCCCTGCTCAGCCGGCGGCTCTCCAGCGCGACGGCGAGCTGGTCGGTGAATGCTCGCAGGACCCGTCGGTCGTTGCTGGCCAGGCGCCGGCCGGTCAGCGCCAGCATCGTCTGGGGGTCCAGCTCGACCGCGTCGGTGGCGTACTCGGGCCGGATCGGTGCCGTGTGCCCGGCGACTACTTCGATCCCCCAGCCCTGCCGGTCCCGCCGCAGCAGGGCCACCGAGTCCAGCCCGAAGGTCACCCGGAGCTGCTCCACGAGCTCCGGCAGGGGGTCATGGCCGTGCAGCAGCGTGCCGCCCAGACGGGCCAGTGCCTCGGCCTCAGCGCGCGCTCGCGTCGCCTCCACCCTCCGCCGCGCCGCTAGGTCGACAAGTGCGCTCACGACCCCGGCGACGGCGACGGCGACAAAGACAATCAAGGCCAGCACGTCGGCCTGCTTCGCAATCTGGAATTGGTGAAACGGCGGGGTGAAATACCAGTTGGCCAACAGAAAGGCCCCGACCGCGGCGGATGCCGCCGGCACGAACCCTCCGACAACCGCCACGACCACCACAACCAGCAAGTACAGCAGCAGCACACTGGACAGATCGACGTGACTGCGCAGGCCGGTCAGGGCCACCGTCAGCAGCGGCAACCCCACCAGGCCGAGCAACAGGCCGCTGGCCAGGCGACGGGCTGGCAGCCGCTCCGCCCGAGCCAGCAGCCCAGAGGCTGGCGGCCGGGCGGCTGCGGCCGAGGCGGGATCCACCGGCCTGTTCATCGCGTCAGCCATGAGGCCATCCTCACCCCGACCAACCAGCTAGGGCCAGCGTCCTGGCGAGGTGGCGCGCCCTGGCGCTTAGGCGGCCGGGACGCGGCGCCAGGCTGGACCGTCGGCGCCGCGGAACGGGACGAGGGTGACCGTGACGCCGGCGAGCCTGGCTCAGCACCCGGAACAGCTCCCGGCCGGTCTGGTCATGCAGCAACCGCTTCCAGAAGCCGACATAGCTCCGGCGGGGCAGCAGCACGGTGATCTCGGTGTCAGGCCGGACCCGCTCGTAGACGGCACGCTCAGCGCAGGCGACCAGGTTGCGGTCCGGGCAGTCGATGACCTCCAGCGGCACCGGCAGCCGAACCTTGGCCCAGAGCGCCGCCAGGCGCCGGGCCGCATCCGGGTCGGCGGCCACGTGCAGGG
>Ga0307415_100001461_pt1 | contig 11321 bp, 15 predicted proteins | sample DK1Cmetagenome_FD_204524 | JGI IMG/M metagenome (GOLD analysis project Ga0307415, IMG submission 204524) | Maize rhizosphere microbial communities from greenhouse at UC Davis, California, United States - DK15-C-2 | ecosystem: Host-associated > Plants > Roots > Rhizosphere > Soil | place: USA...
AGCTACGCGCCCGCCTGGCCGTCTCGCGGGGCGGGAAGGATCTGGGGACCGTGCTCGCCGGCAAGAACCGCTACTTCGCCGAGCAGCAGACGTCGAACGAGGTTGCGATTCGTTCGGACTGGCTACAGGCAGAAGACCTCTTCGTCATCGCCGACCAGTTCAATCCCGAGGGCTCGGTCTTCGTCAAGGTCATCGTCAATCCGCTCGTGAACCTCATCTGGCTTGCGGGTCTTCTCTTTGTTGGGGGCGCTCTCATCACGCTCTGGCCGGACGCGCGCGAGCAGCGGCGGCTCGCTCGGCGGTTCGCGGAGGAGGGAGCGCTCGCGCGCGCCTGAGATGGACGTCCTCGCGGTCGCGCTCGCAGCCCTCTTCGCCGTCGCCGCGGTCGCGTTCGTCGCGCGCCCGTTCCTCGCTGAGCCGGAGGCCGATGACGACCGGCTCGCGGGGCTGACTCCCGGCGAGCAGGGGCGGCTCGAGCTTCTCGAGCAGCGCGACAGGGCCCTCGGAGCGCTGAAGGAGCTCGAGTTCGACCATCGCACCGGCAAGATCGCCGACGCGGACTACGAGGCCTCGGTCGGGCCGCTGCGCAGGGAGGCCGCGGAGGCGCTGAGGGCGCTCGAGCCCTTGGCGCCGCCGGCACCGGCGCCCGTCGAGAAGGTGGACGCCCGTGCCTGACTGTTCTCACTGTGGACACTCGGCCCCGGACGGCAGCCGCTTCTGCCCGGAATGCGGGCGGGCTCTCGCTGCCGACGGGGAGACCCTCATTCACCCGCCGTCGGCCTCCCTCTGGCCGCCCGACCCGTTCCTGATCATTACTGGCGCGCTCTTCATCGGCGCGGTCTTCCTCTTTGCGGACGCCCTCTGGTCGTGGGCGATCGTCGCGCTGCTGGCCGCCGCAGTCGTGTTCCTCGGCGGGCGAGCGGAGGAGCGGCGGAAGGCCAAGTACGCGCTCGGCGGGCTCGGTGCCCGCTTCTCGGCGAACAAAGACTCCATCTCTGCCCGCAGCCGCGGCCAGATCGACCTCTTTCGGGCGAGGCGGGAGCGAGCCGAGCTTGAGGGCGAGCGCACCCGAGCGCTCCAGAAATTCGGCCACGCGGTGTTCTACGAGGACGAAACGGGCATCGTGTCCACGAGGGCGGCCGTTCAGGAGGTCGTCGACAAGATCGCAGCGAAGGAGGCCGAGATCCAAGCCCTGATCGACAGAACCGATGAGCGTGTCCAGCGCGCCCAGGCCGGCATTAGGCCGACCGAGAAGCTGGAATCGCCGCCCGAGCCGGCGCGGATCCCCGAGCCGTGGCCTCCGCCCGACGAGGGCGAGCCGCCGCAGCCCGCGGAGGTCCCGGAGCCTTCTCCGGACCAGCCCGCTCCCGAGCCGGAGCAGGCCCCGACGCCGCAGGCAAAGGCAAAGCCGAAGGTGAAGCGCAGCCGCAAGGCCGCGGACGAGGCAAAGAAGTCCTGAACGGTTCGCACTTGGCGCGAACCGCGTTTGTCCTGTAAAACACGGAACTTCGGTTAGCCCATTCGCCGCACGCGCGCGCAGGGACGTCCGCGTGCCCGGCGAAACTGAGTTTCGTGCGCGATCTTCATCGCCTCCCCCTGCTCGCCCTCGTCATCGCCCTCGGCGTGGCGTTCGGCGTCCCGTCTGCGCTCGGCCAGTCGGTGTGGGAGCAGCAGCAGAGCCTCGACTCGAAGATCGCCGGGCTCCAGAACGAGATCTCACGGGCGAAGCACAAGGAGGGCGTGCTCACGACCGAGATCTCGAGCGCCTCGTCGCAGATCTCGTCCCTTCAGGGAGACATCGGCTCGCTGACCGCGAAGGTGGCCGCCCTCCAGCAGAACCTCGACAGCCACCGCGCGCGCCTCGGCCGCCTGCAGGAGAGGTACAAGGAGCAGACCGAGCGCTACAACCTTTTGCGGCGCAATCACCAGATCGCGCTCCAGAAGCTGGAGGCGCGGCTGGTCCAGCTCTACGAGACCGCCGACACGGACGAGCTCGACGTTCTTCTCCAGTCCAAGAGCCTTTCGGACCTGATCGAGCAGATCGACTACTTCCGAACGATCGGCGATGCGGACAAGCAGCTCGCCGACCACCTGAAGATCCTTTCGAGCCAGATGCGGCTCGCCCGCATGATGACGGCCTCGACGAAGCGCGACGTGGCCGAGGCGACCGCCGTCCTCGCGCGCGAGACCGAAAGGCAGCGCGCCGCCCGCGACGCGCTCATCGTCCGGCAGAACGCTCTCGCGGCCGCGCGCGCGAACCAGCGCAGCCTCCTCGTGACTGTTCGCTCGCAGCGCGAGAAGGACGAGGAGGATCTCTCGGCGATGCAGGCGGCGAGCGCCGCCATCGCGGCCCAGATCCGGGCCCATCAGGACGCGAGCGGCTCGAGTGGGAACGGCACTTCCTCGAGTGGGCTGACCTGGCCGGTCGACGGGCCGATCACGAGCGCCTTCGGCTGGCGCTGGGGCCGGATGCACGAGGGCATCGACATCGGCGTTCCGTGCGGCACTCCCATCCACGCCGCCGCGTCCGGAACCGTCATCTACTCCGGCTGGATGGACGGCTACGGAAACTTCGTGGTCATCGACCACGGGAACGGCCTCGCCACCGCGTACGGGCACCAGTCCGCGATCTACGTGAGCGGCGGCTCGGTGTCGCAGGGCCAGGCGATCGGGGCGGTGGGCTCGACTGGCAGCTCGACCGGCTGCCACCTCCACTTCGAGGTGCGCGTCAACGGGAGCCCCGTCGACCCCTTGGGTTACCTGTAGCCAGGGCGGGCTCGAGCTACGTGAAGACCGCGTAGAGGATCACGCCGGCGAGAACCGCGACGCCGATCCAGATGAGCGGGAGGAGGCGGAAGGCAGCGCGCTCTCCCCGTGTCGGGGTCTCGGACTTCACGAAGTCCTGCTCCCCGGTCGACGGCCGGGACAAACCGTCACGCCCGGTTGACGACGCGGAGATCGGGGAGCCCGCGCCAGCGGTCATCGAGGTCGAAGCCGTAGCCGACGAAGAACTCGTCGGGCACCGTGAAGCCGGTGTAGCGGAGCGGGAGGTCGTCGACGAGGCGGCGGTACGGCCGGTCGAGCAGGGCGCACGCCGCCAGGCTGGCCGGTTCCCGCAGCTCGAGGGTCTTCACGAGGTAGTTCAGCGTCAGGCCCGTGTCGACCACATTCTCGACGAGGATCACGTCCCGTCCCGCGATGACCAGGTCGAGGTCCTTGATGAGCCGGATCTTGCTGCGCCCGCCGAGGGCACCGTCGTAGCCGGCGAGGACGACGAAGTCGAGGGCGTGCGGGACCGTGAGCGCGCGCGAGAGGTCTGCGAGGAAGACGAACGCGCCCTTGAGGATCGTGACCAGCACAGGTTCGCGCCCCTCGTAGTCGGAGGCGATCTGCGCGCCGAGCTCGCCGACGCGACCGCGTAGCTCGGTGCGGGAGAGGTACACCTCTCCGATCCGAGGGTCCGCGGGCTCTATGAGGCGAGGTTCAGTCTGTATTTGCGAGAGAGGCGCTCGAAGTCGCGCCGGGTGAAAAGCTTGATCTTGATGTCCGGATGCCGCTCACGGAGCTTGCGGATCTTCCGGTGCTTGCGGGTGACGAGCGACTGCTTCATTACCGTCACCTCGAGATACGTGTCCTGTTCCGGGAGGTAGAAGTCCGGCGTGAAGGCCTCGAGCACGCGTCCGTCCTCGTCTTGCTCGAGGATGAAGGAGTGCGGCTCGTACTTCCAGGCGATCCCGTGGTAGTCGAGGATCCGCGCGCACTCGACCTCTGCATCGTTGGCGAAACGCGGCGGGTCCGCTCCCAAATTTGCCTGGAAATCAGGCGTTTCCTGGGCCATCTACAAGTGAGGGTAGCAGTCACTTCGGACGACCCCGGATTACACTTTGAACTCACCCGGATAGGCCGGAGGAAGGACAAGGGAGCTCGTGTTCCGGATCGCACACATCTCGGACCTCCATTGCGGCTCGCCGTATTTCATGCCCGATCTCATGGAGCGGGCGATCATGGAGATCAACGAGCTCGAGCCGGAGATCGTCGTCTGCTCCGGCGACCTGACGGCGTACGGGTTCAAGCCGGAGTACGCCGAAGCGAAGACCTACCTCGACCGGCTCGACTGCCGGCAGCTCGTGGTCGTCCCCGGGAACCACGACTCTCGCAACGTCGGCTACATCCATTTCGAGGAGCTGTTCGGCGACCGCAACTCGGTCGTGCACGTGAACGGCGTCTCCATCGTCGCCGTCGACTCCACCGAGCCCGACCTCGACCACGGCCACATCGGGCGCAGCCGCTATCCGTGGATCCAGGAGCAGTTCTCCGCGGACGCCGATTTCCGGATCTTCGTCCTCCACCACCACCTGCTGCCCGTGCCGGGCACCGGTCGGGAGCGCAACATCGTCTACGACGCGGGCGACACCCTCGAAGCGCTGCAGCGCGCGCGCGTCAATCTCGTCCTCTCGGGCCACAAGCACGTTCCCTACGCCTGGCGCCTGGAGAACATCTTCGTCGTCAACGCGGGCACGGTCTCGACACTCCGCCTGAGGGGAAACACGCGGCCCTGCTACAACCTGATCGAGATCGAAGGCAGGCACGTGGACGTCTGGCGGAAGTACCCGTATCACGACCAGGAGCGCATCATCCAGTTCTCGGCGGACACGCTGGAGTTCGAGAAGTACACCTCCCGCATCGAGGGTGAGGTGACGAGCAGGAAGTGAGCTCGCTCACGTCACCGGGGCGGCGCTCGCAAGTGAGCCGAGTGAGCGACGCGCAGGACAGTGCAAATCAGCACGGCCAAGCGGCGCGAGCGCTGGATCGCGCGTGAGAGCTCTAGCCCTGATCGACGGGGAGCACTACCCCGATGTCGTTCGGGTCGCGTTCGCGGGCCTGGGACACGAGGTGGTCGGCGCCGTCTTCCTCGGAGGCACGGAGAAGCTGCGCGGGGGAGAGGACTACGGCGTCCCGGTCTTCGAGACTCTCGAGGAGGCGTTCGGGACAACCGCGCCGGAGATCGTGCTCGATCTCTCCGACGAGCCCATCGCCGACCCGCCGCGCCGCTTTCGTATTGCGAGCCGGGTCCTCGCGCGCGGGGTCCCGTACGCGGGAGCAGACTTCCGCTTCGACCCGGTCCGTTTCGAGCCTTTCTCGCGTCCTGCGCTCGCCGTGATCGGCACCGGCAAGCGGGTCGGGAAGACCGCCGTGGCAGGCCACATCGCGCGCCTGCTCTCGCGCGACCTCTTCGTCGTCGTCGTCGCGATGGGACGAGGCGGTCCCCAGGAGCCGGTGATCGTCGACCGGGAGCCCGAGATCCACGAGCTCCTCGAGCTTTCACGTGCGGGCGGCCACGCCGCCTCCGACTACCTCGAAGGCGCCGCGTTCGCGAGCGTCGTCACGGTCGGCAGCCGCCGCGCGGGAGGAGGGCTCGCCGGCGCGCCCTCCTACTCCAACGTGAGCGCAGCGGCCGAGCTGGCCGCGTCCCTCTCGCCGGACCTCGTCGTCTTCGAGGGAAGCGGCGCGGCGATCCCGCCCATCGAGGTCGGCAAGCGCGTCCTCGTCGTCGGCGCCGCGCAGGATCCGGCCACGGTCATCGGGTACCTGGGCGCCTACCGGGTCCTTCTCAGCGACCTCGTTGTCCTCACGGGCTGCGAGGAGCCTCTCGTCGACGAGGACCAGGTGGAGAAGGTGCGGCGTGCGATCGCGGAGGTGAGCGACGTGCCCGTGCTGCAGACGATCTTCAGGCCGCGCCCGGTCAGTGACGTCAGCGGGCGCCGGGTCGCATACTTCTCGACGGCGCCGGCCGGGGCGCACGCGCGCCTCCGCGAGCACCTCAGCCGCGAGCACGGCGCCGAGATCGTCCATGTCTCGGGGAACCTCTCGCGACGGCCCGAGCTTCGCGCCGACCTCGCCTCTCTCGAGGCGCGCTCGGCCGACCTCTACCTCGTCGAGCTCAAGGCGGCTGCGATCGACGTCGTAGCCGAGACCGCAGCCGAGCGGGGAGTGCCGATCGTGCTTTGCGACAACGAGGTGCGCAGCCTCGACGGCGAGAGCCTCGACGAGCGTGTACTCGAGCTCGCCGAAGCCCTCGAAGGAGCGCGCGCGTGAACGACCGCCGCCCGCCCGAGTCGACACTCTTCCCCGTAGAGCTGCATCCGCGCCTGGAGGCGCTGAACCGCCTGGAGCTCCCGCTGCTCGTGCTCGTGGGCGGGGCGACCGGAACCGGGAAGTCGACGGTGGCGACCGAGGTCGCCCACCGCCTCGGCATCACGCGCGTCACATCCACCGACGTCGTGCGCCAGACGATGCGCGCGTTCTTCTCAGAGGAGTTCATGCCGTCGATCCACTACTCGAGCTTCGAGGCTGGCAAGGCCGTGTCCCGGGTGGAGGGAGACAAGCGCGACCCCAACCTGACGGGGTTCCTCGACCAGACGCGCAACGTCCTCGTCGGTGTGCACGCCGTTCTAGCACGCGCGCTCGAGGAGGGCTACTCGCTCACCCTCGAAGGCGTCCACATCGTCCCCGGGATGGTGCGCCCGCCCGGCGGCTCGCTCGTCTGCCAGGTCCTGCTCGCGATCGAGGACGAGGCCGATCACGAGAGCCACTTCTGGACACGGGACTCGGCGTCCGAGGGCATGCGTCCCTTCGAGAAGTACCTGCGCGCGCTGCCCGACATACGCCGCATCCAGGACTACCTCGTGAAGGAGGCGGCGAAGGCCGGCGTGCCGGTGATCGAGAACTCGCGAGTCGAGGAGACCGTCGACCGCGTGATCGACCTCGTGCTCGACCAGATCGAGCGCGAGCTCGAGCCGGCGTGAACGCGATCGCGACGCGCTGCGGCTGTGAGGCGTTCGCTGCGGTGACTGAGGCGGCTGCGCTCGCGAGCGGGCGCTGGCTCGGGCGGGGCGATGTCGAGGGTGCCGAGCGCGCGGCGTCCACCGCAATGCGCGAGGGCCTCGACGAGCTCGCCATCGACGGGCGCATCGTCGTCGGGAGCGAGGATCCGGAGGACGCGCTCTCGATCGGCACGCGCGTGGGCCGCGGCGGCATGGAGGTCGATCTCGCGGTGGACCCGCTCGAGGGTCGAAGCGTGGTCGCGCGCGGCGATTACGGGGCGATGGCGATGATCGCCGTCGGCGACGCGGGGAGCTTCCCGAGGCTCCCCCAGATGTACATGCGCAAGATGGCGGTCGGCCCCGTCCCGCGGGAGAAGATCGACCTACGGCTGCCGGTCGGCGAGAACGTGCGCGCAATCGCAGACGCATTCGGCCGCAACACGAACGACATCACGGCGATCGTCCTCGACCGACCGAGGCACCATGACCTCGTCGAGGAGATCCGCGCCGCCGGCGCCCGCATCAAGCTCATCCAGGACGGGGACGTGACCGCCTCCATCACCGCGGCGATCCGAGGCACGAACGACCATTTGGCGATCGGCATCGGAGGCTCACGCCAGGCGCTCCTATCCGCCGCCGCGCTCCGCTGCCTGGGCGGAGAGCTCCAGGCGCAGCTCTGGCCGACCACGCGGGGCGAGATCGAGGCCGCCCGCGAGCATGGGATCGAGGACGTGAACAAGGTCTTCGAGACCGACGAGCTCGCGCCGGGCGAGGTCATCGTCGCCGCGACGGGGGTGACGAACGGAGACCTCCTCCGCGGCGTTCGCTTTCTCGCGGACAGCGCGCGGACGCACTCGATCGTCATGTGTACTCGCCACAACTGGGTGCGGTTCGTGGACGGGATCCACTTCTTCGCCCGCGACCGGCGCGAGGAAGTCCGCCTCCTCGGCTAGACGAGTTCGAGGACCCGCTCAGTGTGGATCAGGCGGGCAGCCTCTTCGCGGGAGTGGATGCCGAGGCGGCGGTAGGCGTTTTTCACGTGCGTGCGGACGGTGTGCGGCGAGATGACGAAGATGTCGGCGATCTCGGCCGCCGACAGGCCCTCGCTGTAGAGGGCCAAGATCGTGAGCTCGCGAGGCCGCAGCAGCTTTGCGACCCGGGCGGGCGCCTCGATCGTCGCCGTCAGGCTCTCACGGGCGGCGCGCTGCGCGGCTTCCTCGAGCGTCGCCCGGCGGCGGTCGGCGCCCTCGAGCAGCGGGCCGATCCGCTCGGCACATGACCGAAGCCGCCCTCGTTGCTCTTCGGTCGGGCGGCGCTCCGTGCGACTCGCGACGGTGATCGTCCCGACCGGATCGCCGTCGACCTTGAGCCACTCGCCGTCGAGCCACGAGAAGCCGAGCGCGGCGGCGAGGCTATGCCGGCTCTTGAGCGCGAAGAGGGCCCGCGCCTGGGCGATGCTCTGGAGATAGAAAACCGGATTGCGCCGGTCGTGCGCCGAAATCCCCTCGCTCGCGACGACATGAAGATCTCCTTCGCGGTCGGAATCGCGCAGCCGGATAACCACCGTCTCGACCCCGACGGCCACGGGCAGCTTGCGGGCCACGGCCTTCAGCCCCTGCGCGAAGCTCGAAGGCTCAAGCTGCTCGACGGCTCTGTCGAGCTCCGTGGCTGCGAGCTCTTCCGCTCTTACTGTCCCTCTCATGTGCGTTTCAGTGCTCGTCCCAGGATGGTATGTAAGCACGGCTACACTGCGTCCATGCCTACGCGGGAAGAAGTAATCGAGGCGCTCAGGGTCGTCGAGGACCCGGAGCTCGGCATGGACATCGTCGAGCTCGGGCTCCTCTACGACGTCGCCGTCGAGGGCCCGAAGGTGCACGTGACGTACTCGCTCACGTCGATGGGCTGCCCCGTCGGCCCGCTTCTCGAGCAGCAGATCACCGAGACGGTCGCGGAGATGCCGGGCGTCGACGACGTCGAATCGGAGCTGACCTGGGACCCGCCGTGGACACCGGAGAAGATGTCCGACGACGCCAAGTTCATTCTCGGCTTCGGCTAGTCGACGCCTGGGCGGCAGCCAGAGCCCTTAATCGCTGATCTTCAGGACGACCTTGCCGAACTGCTTGCCGCTCTCGAGGTGCTCATGTGCCGCGGCCGCCTCTCTGAGCGGGAAGACCTGGTCCACGATCGGCTTCGCAGTGCCGCGCGCGACGAGGTCGTAGACGCCGGCGAAGTCGGCGCGCGTCCCCATCGTCGAGCCGAGGATCGAAAGCTGCTTCCACCAGATGCGGTGGAGCTGCGCCGGCGGGTTTGGGCCGCTCGTCGCGCCGCAGACGACGATCCGCCCCTCGGTGCCCGCAGCCTGCAGCGACGTCTTCCAGGTCGCCTCGCCCACGTGCTCGACGACGACGTCGGCGCCGTGGCCGCCCGTCGCCTCCTTCACGGCCGAGGCCACGTCGCCGGTCTCGTGGTTGACGACGGCGTCGGCGCCGAACTCCCGCGCCCGCTCGAGCTTCTCGTGGCTCGAGGACGTTGCGATCACCTGAGCGCCGAGAGCCTTCGAGAGCACGAGCGCCGCCGAGGCGACGCCCCCGCCCGCTCCCCAGACGAGGACCCATTCGCCCTCCTGGAGATTCGCCCGTGTGACGAGCATCCGATAGGCGGTCTCGAAGACGAGCGGAAACGCGGCAGCCTCTTCGAACGAGAGGCCGGCGGGGAGGGGGTGCACGTAATCCGCGGGCACGGCGATCAGCTCCGCGTGAGTGCCGTCGGTGTGCTCGCCGATGATGTGCGCGCCGTCCTCGAGGCCCGGGTTGATGACGACCTCGTCGCCGGCCGCGAAGCCCTCGGTTCCCTCTCCGAGCGCTTCGATCACGCCGGCCCCGTCGGCGCCGAGGATGCGGGGCTTGGGAGCGGAGGGGAGACCCTGGCGCGTCCAGATGTCGAGGTGGTTGAGGGAGGCCGCGCGCAGGCGAATCAGGACCTCGCCCGCGCCGGCGACGGGATCGTCCGCGTCCTCGTAGCGCAGGACCTCGGGACCGCCGTCCTCGTGGATGCGCACCGCTTTCACGGGCGGATCCTAACCGCCGCGCACTGGTACCTTCCGGTCGTATGCAGCAGGCGGAGCTCAGTCGCCTGGCCGTGCAGCTCGGGCTCGACGCCGTGGGGGCGGCACCTGCCGAGCCCTACGAGGAGACCGAGCGGCACATTCGCGAGCGCCGCGCCCGTGGCCTCTTCGCGCGCATGCGGTTCACAATGGCGCAGCCCGAGGTGAGCTGCCACCCCGAGTCACTCTTGCCAGGAGCCCGCTCGGTCGTCTCCGCGGCGCTCTCCTACTACGCGGACGGGCCCGATGCCCAGCCCGGAGAGGGCCGTCTACCCCGGTACACGTGGAGCGACCGCTACGCGGAGCTCCGCGAGAAGCTGGAGCAGCTCGGCGAGCGCATGGGCGGGAAGTACCGCGTGCTCGTGGACGAGAACCAGCACGTCGACCGGGAAGGCGCCTCGCGCGCAGGGGTGGGGTTCTACGGGAAGAACACGCTGCTCATCACCCGCCGCCACGGATCCTGGGTCGTCCTCGGGACGGTCGTGACCACGGCCGAGATCGAGCGCAGCGCGCCGCTCGACCTCGACTGCGGCTCGTGCACGCGCTGCATCGACGCCTGCCCGACCGGCGCGCTCGACGATCCCGGCGTCCTCGACTCGACCAAGTGCCTGTCGTACTGGAGTCAGGCTCCCGGTGCGGTGCCGGCCGAGTACCGCGAGGAGATGGGGTCGTACGTTTACGGATGCGATATCTGCCAGGACGTCTGCCCCTGGAATCGCGGCACGGAGAAGCGCCGCGCGGGCGCCGGCCTCCCGGAAGACGCCGAGCCGGTCGTCTCCCTTGTGGATTGGCTCGAGGCGGCAGACGACGACCTCAGGACCCGGTACGACCGCCTCTACTTCCCACAGAACGACCCGCGCTACCTGCGCCGAAACGCGCTCATCGCCGCGGGGAACTCGGGCGAGGCCGCGCTCGTCCCGGCGGTCGAACACTGGCGCGAGAGCGACGACGATCTCCTCCGCGAACACGCTGACTGGGCGCTTGAGCGCCTGCGATGAGCCGTGACCTCGAACGTCGGCGCCACATCGAGCTCTGGATCTCCTGGGTGCGGCTCATCGCCGTCCCCTTCGCGGTCATCGAGGTCGGTTTCCTCAGCAGCGGCTACCCACCCGGCTACGAGCGCTGGGCCTGGATCGTCTCGAGCGCGCTGGCCGTCGGCGCCGGGGTCATCTGGCTGATCACCCGGCGGAGCCCTCGCCGCGAGGCCGCAGTGTGCTGGCGTACTCCGCCCTGGCGTTCGACCTCGCCATCGTCGGCGCCTTCGTGATCATCTTCTACGCCTGGGAGCCGAACACGCCGATCCGGCAGGCGCTCCTCCTGCCGGTCGCCGAGGGCGCCGTTCGCTTCGGCATCGCCGGCGGCCTCGTCGTCCCGCTTCTTCTCGCACCCTTCCT
>Ga0307415_100001462_pt1 | contig 11320 bp, 11 predicted proteins | sample DK1Cmetagenome_FD_204524 | JGI IMG/M metagenome (GOLD analysis project Ga0307415, IMG submission 204524) | Maize rhizosphere microbial communities from greenhouse at UC Davis, California, United States - DK15-C-2 | ecosystem: Host-associated > Plants > Roots > Rhizosphere > Soil | place: USA...
GCCACGGTCAGGGCGCCCTGGGCCTCGGGCTCGTCCATCTCGCCGTCGCCGATGAACGCCCACACCCGCGACCCCGAGGTGTCGACCAGCTCCCGGTGCTGCAGATACTGGTTGAACCGGGCCTGGTAGATGGCGTTGAGGGGGCCGAGGCCCATGGAGACGGTCGGGAACTCCCAGAAGTCGGGCATCAGCCGCGGGTGCGGGTAGGACGACAGGCCGTCGGGGCTGCTCTCCTGGCGGAAGGCCTCCAGGTTGGCCTCGGTGAGGCGGCCCTCCAGGAACGCCCGGGCGTAGACGCCGGGGGAGGAGTGGCCCTGGAAGAAGATCTGGTCGCCGGCCCCGCCCTCCTTGCCCCGGAAGAAGTGGTTGAAGCCGACCTCGAACAGCTCGGCCGCCGACGCGTAGGAGGCCATGTGGCCGCCCACGCCCAGCTCGGGCCGGTTGGCCCTGGACACGATGGCGGCCGCATTCCAGCGGACGATCGACAGCAGCCGCCGCTCCAGCTCCTCGTCGCCCGGGTAGCCGGGCTCCGCCGAGGCCGGGATGGTGTTGAGGTAGTCGCTGGAGGGCAGCGGGGGCAGGCCGACGTCCAGGGTGTGGGCGTGGGCCAGGACCTTGCGGAGCAGGAAGCGCGCCCGGCCCGGCCCCTCGCGCTCGACGACGTCACCGAGGGAGTCCAGCCACTCTCGGGTCTCGTCGGGGTCGGGGTCGGGGAGCTGGTCCAGCACCCCTCCCGCGGTGACCTGCTCGCGCTCCTCGTCGCTCACCGTCGGCTCCCTGGGTCCGGGGGATTCGTCCTCTCGAACTCCTACCTTAGTCGCCGATGCCGACCACTACCATGACCGGCGTGACCGAGGTGCTCTGGCTGGGACTGCTGCTCGGCGTGGGGTCGGCCCTGGCCGTCGGGCCCATCTTCGTGGTGATCGTCCAGCAGGCCGCGACCAGCGGGTTCGCGGCCAGCTTCCGGGTGATCCTGGGGTCGGCCACGGCCGATCTCGTCCTGCTCGTGCCCGCGCTGGCCTTCGCCTGGGTGCTCCGCTCGGTCGATCGGGGGGCGCTGTGGGTCGGGGCCGTGGGGGCGGGGTTCCTGTGCTGGCTGGCCTGGCAGGCGGCCCGCGACGCGGTGGCCCTGTGGCGTGAGGACCGGCGGCTGGTCGCCGACGGCCGCTGGGCGTTCTGGAAGGGGGTCGCGGGGAACCTGGCCAACCCCCTCACCTGGACGTTCTGGCTGGCCACGGGGACCCCGGCGATGCTGGCGGCCCGGCGGGCCGGGGGCATGGCCGGCCTGGCCCTGTTCACCGCGACCTGGTTCCTGGTCGCCTCGGGCCTGGAGGCGGTGATCGCCCTGGCCGTGGCCCGCTCCCACCGGCTGGTCGGGTCGCGGGGGCAGGCCTGGTTCACGGCCGTGTCGGCGGTGGCGTTCCTGTGCCTGGCCGCGACCCTGGTCGCCCGCGACGTCCTGCCGCGCCTCGGGTGATTCTCCGGGGGCCTAGCCTTGAGGCCCCCGGACCCCCCCGGCTGGCCAGCTGGGCCAGGACGACCCCGGCCACGACCAGCGCGGCCCCGGCCAGCTGGGCCGGGTTGAGGCGCTGGCCGAGCAGCACCCAGGCGAACGCGACCGCGAACACCGGCTCGGAGGTGGCGGCGATCCCGGCGGTGGCGGCGCTGATCACCCGCACCGCCCCCACGGCCAGGGCGAACGGCACCAGGGTGCCGACCAGGCCGACCCCGAGGACGGCGGCCGCCACCTTGGGATCGGCCAGGGCCGACCCCGGCCAGGACCACCAGGGGACGGCCAGCGCCCAGATGGCCACCGCGATCAGGAACCCCCAGAGCAGGGTGGTCGCCGGCTCGGCCCCCCGCCGCCCGGCCCGTTCCGCCGTCACCAGGTAGGTGGCGAACAGCACCGCCGAGGCCAGCCCGGCGGCCAGCCCGGGCAGGTCGAGCTCGCCCAGCCCCTCCAGGGCCCGGCTGACCAGGACCGCCCCGGCCAGGGTGAGCCCGGCCGCCACCCAGGCCAGCCGGCCCACCTCCTCCCCGGTCCGGCGGCCGCCGGCGGCCACCAGGGCGGTCGCCGCCATGAGCATCGCCGGCCCGGTGTACTGCAGGGCGATCGCCACCCCGACCGGCAGGTGGTCGATGGCCACGTAGTAGGTCAGGTTGACCGCGGCCACGCTGGCCCCGAACCCGGCCAGGGCCGGCCAGGTCCCCGCCGGCGGCCGCAGCAGCTCCGGCCGCCGCCAGGCCAGCACCGGCGCCAGGGCGGCCGCGGCGACGGCCACCCGGGCCTCGGCCAGGCGCACCGGCGCCACCCCGTGCTCGAACGCGTACTTGGCCAGCACGGCCGCGAACGCCCAGCACGCCCCGGCCAGCACCACCCGCAGCAGCGCCCCGGCCGCGGCCGCCCGCTCCGGCTGGGTCTCGGCACGCATGCGCCAAGGGTAGGGGAGGGGGCCGGGGCGGCCGGCTCAGGCGGGAACCAGGCGGCGGGCGGCGATGGCGGGAGGTGGGGTGCCGTTGGCGAGCAGGCTGTCGTGGAAGCCGCGGAGGTCGCCGCCGACCCGGTCCCGCAGCTCGAGGATCTCGAGCTTGCCGAGGGTGTAGGCGAAGTAGCCGGGGTCCCAGGTGCCGCGGACGGCCTCCAGGCGGGCGTGGTCGGGGTCGAGGCCGGCGGTGGCCTCGAACTCGGCGGCGGCCTCGTCGAGGGTCATCCCCTGGGTGTGCATGCCGACGGCGCACAACAGCCGGGCCGCCCGGACGAGGGCGTCGGTGCGCATGGCGACCTCGGCCTCGGGGTCGCCGGCGCGGAAGCCGGCGTCGAAGGCGGCCTCCTCGCAGTAGTGGGCCCAGCCCTCGCCCAGGACCTCGTTCCACAGGGCGGTCGCGACCCGGCTGCCGGCCCGGCGCAGGTGCAGCTCGTGGGCGTGGTGGCCGGGGTAGGTCTCGTGCAGGGTGCAGACGGCCATGATGTGGGGCTCGAACAGGGCCAGCCAGCGCCCGGTCCGCTCCGGGTCCCACTCGGGCAGGGGCGGGGTCAGGTAGTAGCGGAAGCTGGACGGCGGCACCGGGTCGAACGGCCCCGGGGCGTGGTGGAAGGCCAGGGCCCCCCGGAGGTACGGCGGGGCGGCCTCGATGCCCGGGGGCTCGTCGGCGGGCAGGGACATGAAGCCGCTGTCGGCCACGAAGCGGCGGCACTCGTCGACCGAGGCCGCGGCCGCCTCCAGCAGCTCGCCGGCGGCCGGGGCCCGCTTGGCCGCCCGGGCCCGGACCTCGGCCGGGGTCCCGCCGGCCTGGGCGGCCGCCTCCCGCTGGGCGGCCAGCTGCCGGTCGGCCTCGGCCCGTCCCCTGGCCAGCAGGCCGGCCGGGTCCAGGGCGGTGCCGGTCCGGGCCCGCAGCAGCTCGGCGAAGTCGGCCGCCCCCCACGGCTCCAGCGGCGGCCCGTCCAGCGCCGCCACCCGGGCCGCGTACCGCTCGACGGCGGCCGCGGCCCGCTCGGCCACCGCCGCCCCGGCCAGGCCGGCGACCTCGGTCCGGTAGAAGCTGGCGTAGCCGGGGAACACGTCGGCGGCCGCCTCCCGGAACGCCTCGGGGACCTCCTCCAGCCCGGCGGCCAGCCCCTCGAGGGCGTCGGGGACCTGCTCCAGGTGCCGGCGCAGCCCCTCGGCCCGCTCGTCGGTGGTGGCCGGCGGACCGTCCAGGTACGAGGTCACCCCCAGGACCCGGCCCGCCCACAGCGGGTCGCGGCGGGCCTGCTCGCGCCGGGCCAGGAGCAGCTCCTCCTCGGCCAGGACCAGGGCCAGGTGGTCGCGGTCGGCCGCCTCCTGCTCGTCGGCGGCGGCCAGGCCGGCCAGCTCGGCCAGGTGGCGGCGGCGCTCGGCGGCCCGCCGGGCCAGCCCGGCCGGGGAGAGGTCGTCGACCCGCCCCTCGTAGCCGCGCAGCCCCAGGTCACGACCCTGGGACGGGAACGCGTCCAGCATCGCGTCCAGAATGCGGTCGACCGTCCGTCTTGTCGCACCTGTCATGTGCGGAGTGTGTCATATACTCGGCGCGCCCGGCGCCTCCGCCGGGCGCCACGGGGACCAGCGAAGTCCGGTGCGAACCCGGCGCTGTCCCGCAACTGTGAGGCCCCGCCCGAACCCGGCGGGGACGAGCCAGGTCGCCTGCCTCCGTGGCCGCAAGCTCAGTCCTCGGAGGAAGGGCGGGTTGTGCCTCGGATCCCCACGAGCCTCGCATCCTCCGACCGAGAGGAGGATGGATGAGGAGATCCCTGCTGTCCCTGGTTCTGCTGCTGGTCCTGGCCGTGGTGGCCGCCGGCTGCGGCCAGGACGGGTCGAAGTCGGACGGGGCCGCGCCGGCCGGCCAAGGGGCCACGTTCCCGGTCACCCTCGACACCCCGGCCGGCAAGCTGACCCTCGACCAGCAGCCCAAGCGGATCGTGTCGATGTCGGCCACGGCCACCGAGATGCTGTTCGCCGTCGGCGCCGGCGGCCAGGTCGCGGCCGCCGACAGCAACTCCAACTACCCCAAGGAGGCGCCAAAGACCGACCTGTCGGCCTACGAGCCCAACGTCGAGGCGATCGCCGGCTACAAGCCCGACCTGGTCGTCTACTCCGATGACCTCGGCGACCTGGCCGCCGGGCTCGGCAAGCTCGGCATCCCGGCCCTCCAGCAGCCGGCGGCCAAGACCCTGGACGACACCTACGCCCAGCTCGACCAGCTCGGCCGGGCCACCGGGCATGTGGCCGAGGCCACCCAGCTGGCCGCCACCATGCGGGCCGAGATCGCCAAGATCGCCGCGGCCAAGCCCCCCCACCAGCTCACCTACTACCACGAGCTGGACAAGAACCTGTACACGGCCACCTCCAAGACCTTCATCGGCCAGCTCTACGGCCAGCTCGGCATGAAGAACATCGCCGACGCCGCCGACAAGGACGCCAGCGGCTACCCGCAGCTGTCGGCCGAGTACATCGTCAAGGCCGACCCCGACCTCATCTTCCTGGCCGACACCAAGTGCTGCGGCCAGTCGGCCGCCACGGTGGCGGCCCGCGACGGCTGGGGCGACCTCACGGCGGTCAGGACCGGCGGGGTGGTCGAGCTCGACGACGACGTCGCCTCCCGCTGGGGGCCGCGGGTGGTCGACTTCCTCAAGACGGTCGCGGCCAAGGTCGAGGCCCTGGACCCGGCCGGGTCGTGACCGTCACCGAGCGGCGGCCCGGGCGCGCGGAGGTCGCGCCCGGGTCCCGCCCGGGCCCGGCCCGCCTGCGAGCGGCGCCGCTGGCCGTCGCCTTGGTGGGCCTGGCCGGGGCGGCCCTGGTGGCCGTCCTGGTCGGGCCGGTCCGGCTCCCCCCGGGGGCCGTCCTGGCCGAGCTGGCCGGGCGGCTCCCGGGCGTCCACACCCGCTCCGGGCTGACCCGGCAGGAGGCGGCCATCCTCTGGGAGCTGCGCCTGCCCCGGGTCGCCCTCGGCGGGCTCGTCGGGGCCATGCTGGCCATGGCCGGGGCCGCCTACCAGGGGGTGTTCCGCAACCCCCTGGCCGACCCGTACCTGCTCGGGGCGGCCGCCGGGGCCGGGCTGGGAGCGACCCTGGCCATCGCCTACGGTCCCGACACCGCGTCCTGGCCGGTCGACCTGCTGCCCATGGCCGCGTTCGCCGGGGCGGTCGCCGGAGTGGTGGCCGCCTATGCCCTCGGGCGCTCGGGCGGGACCCGGACGGCCACCACCCTGATCCTGTCCGGGGTGGCCGTGGCCGCCTTCCTCACCGCCGTCCAGACCTACGTGCAGCAGCAGAAGGCCGAGACCCTGCGCGAGGTCTACGGCTGGATCCTTGGCCGCCTGACCACCGCCGGCTGGCACGAGGTCGCCCTGGTGGTGCCGTACGCGCTGGTCAGCACCGTGGCCATCCTGCTCCACGGGCGGCTGCTGGACGTCCTCGCCGTCGGCGACGACGAGGCCACCAGCCTGGGGCTGAGCGCCTCCCAGGTCCGGCTGGTGGTGGTGGGGGCGGCCACCCTGGCCACCGCCGCCGCCGTGGCCGTCAGCGGCCTGATCGGGTTCGTCGGCATCATCGTCCCCCACACCGTGCGGCTGGTCGCCGGGACCAGCTACCGGCGGCTGATCCCCCTCAGCCTGGTCGGCGGGGCGGCCTTCCTGATCCTGGCCGACCTGGTCGCCCGCACCGTCGCCGCCCCCGCCGAGCTGCCCATCGGGGTGGTCACGGCCTTCTTCGGCGCGCCCTTCTTCGCCCTGGTGCTCCGGACGGCCAGGCGGGCCCCGTGACCGCGGTCGAGCTGCGGGGGGTGTCGGTCGACCTCGACCGGCGGCCGGTGCTGCGGGACCTGGACCTCACCGTCCCCGGCGGGGCCCGCCTCGGCCTGATCGGGCCCAACGGGTCGGGCAAGACCACCCTGCTGCGGGCCGTCGCCGGGCTGGTGCCCCACCGGGGCCAGGTCCAGATCGGCGACGCCCCGCCCGGCAGCCTGTCCCGCCGGGAGCTGGCCCGGCGGATCGCCCTGGTCCCCCAGACCCCGGCCGTGCCCGCCGGCATCACCGTCTCCGACTACGTGCTCCTGGGACGCACCCCCTACATCCCCTACCTGGGCACCGAGACCCGCCGCGACCTGGCCATCGTCGCCGACGTCCTCGACCACCTGGACCTGGGCGCCTTCGCCGGCCGGGCGCTGGACTCGCTCAGCGGCGGGGAGCGCCAGCGGGCCGTCCTGGCCCGGGCCCTGGCCCAGCAGGCCCCGGTGCTGCTGCTGGACGAGCCCACCACCGGCCTCGACGTCGGTCACCAGCAGCAGGTCATGGAGCTGGTCGACACCCTGCGCCGGGACCTGGAGCTGACCGTGGTCAGCGCCATGCACGACCTCACCCTGGCCGGCCAGTTCGCCGACCAGCTGGTCCTGCTCGACCGCGGCCGGGTCGCGGCCGCCGGCCCGCCCCGGGCGGTCCTGACCGAGGAGGTCATCGCCCGCCACTACCACGCGTCGGTGCGCGTGCTCGAGGACCCCGGCGGCGGGACCGTGGTCGTCCCGGTCCGGGCCGGGGGGTCCGAGGGGCTCAAGCCTGGCCCCCCGGTCGATACCGTCGACACCGCAGAGAGGCAGGTGACCCATGAGCAGCCGGCATGAGCCCCCGACCGAGCCGCCGGAGCGGCCGAAGCGGCGCCGGGCGCCGTCGCTGGTGCTGGTCAACACCGGCGACGGCAAGGGCAAGTCCACGGCCGCGTTCGGGATCGTGCTGCGGGCGGTGGCCCGCGGCTGGAAGGTCTGCGTCATCCAGTTCCTCAAGTCGGGCCGCTGGCGCACCGGTGAGGAGGAGCTGGGCCGCAGGCTCGGGGTCGACTGGAACCCGCTGGGGGACGGCTTCACCTGGGACGCCGAGGACCTGGAGGCCAGCCGGGCCAAGGCCGAGGCCGCCTGGGGTGCGGCCCGGCAGGTGCTGGCCTCGGGCGACTACCAGCTGGTGGTGCTGGACGAGCTCACCTACCCGATGAACTGGGGCTGGATCGACAATGCCGAGGTGGCGGCGGCCATCCGGGAGCGGTCCGAGGCCGTCAACGTGGTCGCCACCGGCCGCGACGCCCCGCCCGAGCTGGTGGAGGTGGCCGACACCGTCACCGAGATGCGCAAGGTCCGCCACGCCTACGACAGCGGCGTGACGGCCCGGCGCGGCATCGACTACTGATGGCCCTGACCCTGCTGCTCGGCGGCGCCCGCAGCGGCAAGTCGGCCCTGGCCCAGCGCCTGGCCGGCCCCTGGGACGGCCCGGTCACGGTGGTGGCCACCGGCCAGGCCCGCGACGCCGAGATGGCCGAGCGGATCGCCCGTCACCGGGCCGCCCGGCCCGCCGGCTGGGACACGGTCGAGGAGCCGCTGGAGCTGGCGGCGGCCCTGGCCGCCGCCAGCGGGGACGCCTTCGTGGTCGTCGACTGCCTCACCCTGTGGGTGTCGAACCTGCTCGAGCAGGGCCTGGACGACGCCGGGGTCGAGGCCCGGGCCGGCGCCGCCGCGGCCACGGCCGCCGCCCGGCCCGCGCCAACGGTGGCGGTCAGCAACGAGGTCGGGGCCGGGATCGTCCCCGCCGACCCCCTGTCGCGCCGCTACCGCGACCTGCTCGGCCAGGTCAACGCCGCCTGGGCGGCCGCCGCCGACCGGGCCCTGCTGCTGGTCGCCGGCCGCGCCGTTCCCCTGGCCGACCCCCTGGAGCTGCTCTCTCATGGATGAGACGGGCGGGCTCGACCGGCAGGTGGCCCACCTGCTGGCCGGCGCCCCCGACCCCGACCGGGCGGCCGCGGCCGCCGTGGCCGGGCGGGCCCGCCAGGTGCTCCGCCCGGCCGGCGCCCTGGCCCGCCTCGACGAGCTCGCCGCCTGGCTGGCCGCCTGGCAGGGGACCAGCCGGCCGGCCGTGCGCCGCCCGGCGGCGGTGGTGTTCGCCGCCGACCACGGGGTCGCCGCCGGCGGGGTCAGCGCCTATCCGGCCGAGGTGACCGCGGCCATGCTCAAGGCCCTGCGCGAGGGCGTGGCCACGGCCAGCGTCCTGGCCCGGCAGGTGGGCGCGACCCTGGACGTGGTCGACGTCGGCGTGGGCGACCCCACCGGCGACCTGGCCCGCGAGCCCGCCCTTGACCCGGCCCGCTTCCGGGCCTGCGTCCAGGCCGGCCGCGACGCCGTGGCCACCCTCGACACCGACCTGCTGGTCCTGGGCGAGATGGGCATCGGCAACACCACCGCGGCCGCCGCCGTCACCGCCATCCTCCTCGGCCTCCCGGCCGAGGCCGCCACCGGCCGGGGCACCGGCGTCGACGACCAGGGCCTGGCCCGCAAGCTGGCCGCCGTCGAGGCGGCCCGCCGCCGGGTCGGCGGGGGGCCCGGGGGGCGCCAGGGGGCCATGCCCCCGCTTGAGGTGCTGCGCCAGGCCGGCGGGGCCGAGCTGGCCGCCCTGGCCGGGGCGGCCCTGGAGGCCCGGCTGCGGCGCCTGCCCCTGGTCCTGGACGGGTTCGTGGTCACCGCCGCCGTCGCCCCCCTGGAGCTGCTCCACCGCGGCGCCCTGGCCAACGCCATCGCCGGCCACCGCTCGGCCGAGCCCGGCCACACCGCCCTGCTGGAACGGCTCGACCTTCAGCCCCTGCTCGACCTGGGCATGCGCCTCGGCGAAGCCAGCGGCGCCCTGGCCGCCGTCCCCCTGCTGCGCCTGGCCGCCGCCGCCGTCACCGAGGTCGCCACCTTCGACGAGTGGGGCCTGGAACGGTGAAGGGGCTGCTCGGGGCCGTGTCGTTCCTGACCCGGGTGCCGGTCGGCGGCGGGATCCGGAAGCCCCGGGAGCTGGCCGGGTCCGTCCCCTGGTTCCCGGTGGTCGGCGCCGGGGTCGGGCTGGCCGAGGCCGGCGTCTACGCCGGCGCCCGGGTGCTGCTGCCACCCCTGGTCGCGGCCACCCTGGCCGTGGTCGCCGGGATCCTGGTGACCGGGGCCCTCCACGAGGACGGCCTGGGCGACACCGCCGACGCCTTCGCCGGCGGGACCGACCGCGACAGCACCGTCCGCATCCTCAAGGACCCGCGGCTCGGCACCTTCGGGGTCCTGGCCGTGACGGCCAGCCTGCTGCTGCGGGTGGCGGCCGTGGCCGCCCTGGCCCCGGCGGCCGCCCTGGCCGCCCTGCCGGCCGCCGGGGCCCTCAGCCGGGCCGCCGCGGTCGCCGCCATGACCGCCCTCCCGGCCGCCACCGACACCGGCCTGGGGGCGAGCTACGTGGCCGCCCTGTCCCGCCCCCGCGCCATCGCCGGGGCGGCCGCCGGGCTGGTGGTGGCCGTGGCCCTGCTCGGGGTGGCCGCCCTGTGGGCGGCCGCGGCCGCCGGGCTGGCCGCGGCCCTGCTCGGCCGCCTGGCCGTCCGCCGCCTGGGCGGCGTCACCGGCGACATCCTCGGGGCCATCCAGCAGGTGGGGGAGATGCTCGTCCTGCTCGCCGCCGTCGCGGCCGTCTCCGCCGGGAAGTGGGGATCGCCCGTCTCGTCCCTGCTTGCTTTAGTGTCCGGTTCTCCGTAGTCGGGTAGGGGCCAAGGGACCGGACACCTCTCGTACAGGAGGGACATCCCTTGGCCGGCGACAACCGCGGTGTGGTCTACACCGGACCTGGCAGCGTCGAGGTCCAGGACCTCGACGACCCCAAGCTCGAGCTCCCCGAGCAGAACAACCGGCAGCTGCAGCACGGCGTCATCCTGAAGGTCGTCGCCACCAACATCTGCGGCTCAGACCAGCACATGGTCCGCGGGCGGACCACCGCCCCGGAAGGCCAGACCCTCGGCCACGAGATCACCGGCGAGGTCGCCGAGGTCGGCCGCGACGTCGAGTTCATCAAGGTCGGCGACCTGGTCAGCGTCCCCTTCAACATCGCCTGCGGGCGCTGTCGCAACTGCAAGGAGCGCAACACCGGCGTCTGCGAGAACGTCAACCCGGCCCGGGCCGGCGCCGCCTACGGCTATGTCGACATGGGCGGCTGGCTGGGCGGCCAGGCCCGCTATGTGACCGTCCCCTACGCCGACTGGAACCTGCTCAAGTTCCCCGACAAGGACCAGGCCATGGCCAAGATCCAGGACCTGGCCATGCTCTCGGACATCTTCCCGACCGGCTACCACGGCGCCTGGACCGCCGGGGTGACCACCGGCTCAACGGTCTACATCGCCGGCGCCGGCCCGGTCGGCCTGGCCTCCGCCACCTCGGCCCACCTGCTGGGCGCGGCCGTGGTCATCGTCGGCGACATGAACGCCGACCGGCTGCGCCAGGCGGCCAGCTTCGGCTGCGAGACGATCGACCTGTCCCAGACCGACGACCTGCGCGGCGCCCTCCAGCAGATCCTGGGCGGCTCGGGCGAGGTCGACGCCGCGGTCGACTGCGTCGGCTTCGAGGCCCGCGGCCACGGCCAGGAAGGCTCCCAGGGCGAGGCCCCGGCGACCGTCCTGAACTCGGTCATGGACATCACCCGGGCGGCCGGGCGGCTCGGCATCCCCGGGCTGTACGTGACCGGCGACCCGGGCGCGGTCGACGAGCCGGCCAAGGTCGGGTCGCTGTCGATCCGGATCGGGCTCGGCTGGGCCAAGTCGCACGCGTTCCAGACCGGTCAGTGCCCGGTGATGAAGTACAACCGTCAGCTGATGATGGCGATCCTCCACGACAAGGTGCAGATCGCCAAGAACGTCAACGCCACCGTGATCCCGCTCGACCAGGCCCCCCAGGGCTACCAGGAGTTCGACAAGGGGGCGGCCCGCAAGTACATCCTCGACCCCCACGGCATGGTCGCCTGACAACGGCACCGGGGGCCGGGAAGG
>Ga0307415_100001464_pt1 | contig 11306 bp, 11 predicted proteins | sample DK1Cmetagenome_FD_204524 | JGI IMG/M metagenome (GOLD analysis project Ga0307415, IMG submission 204524) | Maize rhizosphere microbial communities from greenhouse at UC Davis, California, United States - DK15-C-2 | ecosystem: Host-associated > Plants > Roots > Rhizosphere > Soil | place: USA...
CGGGCGGTGGTGATCGGCGAGTTCGCCGTGGAGGCGGGCAAGGTCGAGGGGCTGCTGGTGGCCGGGGCCGAGGTGACCGTGATCGCCAAGGGCCCGCGGGCCGCCCTCGACCGGCTGGAGGACGACCCGAGGGTGACGGTGCGCCGCCGCGGCTACCGCGGCCCGGTCGACCTGGCCGGGGCCGTCATCTGCGTCGCCTCGGCCGCCGAGCCCGGGGTCCGCGACGCCATCGCCGCCGACGCCCGCGACGCCGGGGTCCTGGTCAACGTCATGGACGACGTGCCCAATTGCGACTTCGCCGCCCCCGCCATCGTCCGCCGCGGCGACCTGCTGATCGCCATCGGCACCGGCGGCCGCGCCCCCGCCCTGGCCAGCCGCCTCCGGGTCGAGCTGTCCGAGCGGTTCGGCCCCCACTGGACCGAGCTGGTCGAGGTGGTCGGCCGGGTCCGCGCCGACACCCTCCCCGCCCTCCCCGACTTCGAGGACCGCTCCCGCCGCTGGAAGGCCGCCCTCGACCTGGCGGAGCTGGAGCGCCTGATCGGCACCGGCCAGCCCGCCCTCGCCGCCGCCCGCCTCCGCGACCGCCTGCTGGCCCCCGACCCGCAGGGGGCGTCGTGAGCGGGATCGTGTACCTGGTCGGGGCCGGGCCGGGGGACCCGCGGCTGCTGACGCTGCGGGGGGCCGAGGTGCTGCAGCGGGCGGACGTGGTCGTGTACGACCGGCTGGCCCCGGCGGCGCTGCTCGACCTGGCGCCCCGGGGAGCGGAGCGGGTCGACGCGGGCAAGGCCCGGGGGCGGGTCGCCCTCTCCCAGGAGGCGATCAACCGGGTGCTGGTGGATCGGGGGCGCCGGGGGCTGGAGGTGGTCCGGCTCAAGGGCGGGGACCCGTTCGTGTTCGGCCGCGGCGGCGAGGAGGCCCTGGCCCTGGCCGAGGCCGGGGTGCCGTTCGAGGTCGTCCCCGGGGTCAGCGCGGCCGTGGCCGCCCCCGCCTACGCCGGCATCCCCGTCACCCACCGGGGCCTGGCGGCCAGCTACGCGGTGGTCAGCGCCACCCTGGCCGGTGGCGCCCCGGCCGAGCTGGCCCGCGCCGCGGCCGCCGCCGACACCCTGGTGCTGCTGATGGCGGCCGAGCGCCTGCCCGAGGTCTGCGCCCAGCTGCTCGCCGCCGGCCGCCCCGCCGACCAGCCGGCCGCGGTGGTCGCCTCGGCCAGCACCGGCGCCCAGCGGGTCGTCACCGGCACCCTGGCCGAGCTGGCCACGCTCCAGGACCAGGTCGACCCCCCGGCCACCCTGGTCTGCGGCCCGTCGGTCGCCCTCGCCGGCTCCCTGGCCTGGTTCAGCCCCGGCGCGCAGGTCGAGGCGGACACGGCCGTGGCCGGCGGCCGCTCCACCCGCTGAGCGGACCGCCCTCCTCCTAGCCCCGAAGCTGGCGCAGCACGTACTGGAGGATGCCGCCGTGGCGGTAGTACTCGACCTCGTTGGGGGTGTCGATGCGGAGCCGGCAGGTCAGCTCCTTGTCGTCGGCGCGGACGGCGACCTCGCGGGGGAAGCCGTCGGCGCCGGCGTCCTCCAGGCCGGTGATGTCGAAGGTCTCGTGGCCGGTGAGGCCGAGGGACTCGACCGTCTCGCCGTCCGGGAGCTCCAGGGGCAGGATGCCCATGCCGACCAGGTTGGCGCGGTGGATGCGCTCGTAGCTCTCGGCCAGCACGGCCCGGACCCCGAGCAGCATCGGGCCCTTGGCCGCCCAGTCGCGGCTGGAGCCCGACCCGTACTCCTTGCCCGCCAGGACCACCAGCGGCACGCCCTCCTCCTGGTAGCGCATGGCCGCGTCGTAGATGCTCATCTGCTCCTCGTCGGGCAGGTGGAGGGTGACGCCGCCCTCGGTGCCGGGGGCGAGCAGGTTGCGCAGGCGGATGTTGGCGAAGGTGCCGCGGATCATCACCTCGTGGTTGCCCCGGCGCGACCCGTAGGAGTTGAAGTCCTTGATCTCGACCCCCTGCTCCTGCAGGTACTTGCCGGCCGGGCTGTCCCGCTTGATCACGCCGGCGGGCGAGATGTGGTCGGTGGTGACGCTGTCGCCGAGCACGGCCAGGACCCGGGCGCCGTGGAGGTCCTGCACCGGCTCGGGGGTGGCGGGCATGCCGTCGAAGTAGGGCGGGCGGCGCACGTAGGTCGAGGCGTCGTCCCAGGCGAAGCTCTCCCCCGACGGCACCTCCAGGTTGTTCCAGCGCTCGTCGCCCTCGAACACCTGGGCGTAGCTCTTGCGGAACATGTCGGACTGGACGGCCTGGCGGATGACCTCGTTGACCTCCTCGCTGGAGGGCCACAGGTCGCGCAGGTAGACGTGGTTGCCGTCGGCGTCCTCGCCGAGGGGGTCGTCCAGCAGGTCGATGTCCATGGTTCCGGCCAGGGCGTAGGCGACCACCAGGGGCGGCGAGGCCAGGTAGTTCATCCGGCAGTCGGGGTTGATGCGGCCCTCGAAGTTGCGGTTGCCGCTGAGCACCGACGCCACCACCAGGTCGTTGTCCTCGATCGCCTGGGAGATCTCCGGGGCCAGGGGGCCCGAGTTGCCGATGCAGGTGGTGCAGCCGAACCCGACCAGGTGGAAGCCGAGCTTCTCCAGGTAGGGCAGCAGGCCGGCCCGCTCGTAGTAGTCCATGACCACCTTGGACCCGGGGGCCAGGGAGGTCTTGACCCACGGCTTGGAGGCCAGGCCGCGGTCGACCGCCTCGCGGGCCAGCAGGGCCGCGGCCAGCATCACCGACGGGTTGGAGGTGTTGGTGCAGCTGGTGATGGCGGCGATCACCACGTGGCCGTGGTCGAGGTCGAAGCGGGTGCCGTCCTCCAGCTCGACCGGGACCCGCTTGGTGGGCCGGCCGCTGGCCCCGGTCGGGTCGGGCTCGAACCAGCCGGCCGGCTTGGGGTCGTTGTTCTGGTACGGCGACCCGCCCAGGTAGGCCGGCGGGTCGCTGGCCGGGAACGACTCGGCCGAGGCCTCGTCCAGCCCGTCCTCCCGGATCATGCGGTCCACCGGGGTGTCGGGCCTCTGGTCGCCCTCGGGGGCCATGTCGGCCAGGGCGGACCGGAAGCCGCGGCGGGCGTCGCTGAGGGCGACCCGGTCCTGGGGCCGGCGCGGCCCGGCCAGGCTCGGCACCACCGTGCCCAGGTCCAGCTCGACCGTCTCTGAGTAGCGCGGCTCGGCGTCCGGGTCGTGCCACAGGCCCTGCTCCTTGGCGTACGCCTCCACCAGGGCGACCTGGGTGGCCGGGCGGCCGGTGAACTCGAGGTAGCGCAGGGTCTCGCCGTCGATCGGGAAGATGGCGCAGGTCGAGCCGTACTCGGGCGACATGTTGCCGATGGTGGCCCGGTTCTCGACCGGCACGTTGCCGACCCCGGGGCCGTAGAACTCCACGAACTTGCCCACCACCCCGTGGCGGCGCAGCAGCTCGGTCACGGTCAGGACCAGGTCGGTGGCGGTCGAGCCCTCGGGCAGCTCGCCCGACAGCTTGAACCCGACCACCTTGGGCATCAGCATCGAGATCGGCTGGCCGAGCATGGCCGCCTCGGCCTCGATGCCACCCACGCCCCAGCCGAGCACGCTCACGCCGTTGACCATCGGGGTGTGGCTGTCGGTGCCGACCAGGGTGTCGGGATAGGCCTGGTCGCGGTCGTTGGTGAACACCACCCGGGCGAGGTACTCGAGGTTGACCTGGTGGCAGATGCCGGTGCCGGGGGGGACGACCCGGAAGTCGGCGAACGCCTCCTGGCCCCAGCGCAGGAACCCGTAGCGCTCCCGGTTGCGCTCGAACTCCAGCTCGACGTTGCGCACGAAGGCGTCGGGCCGCCCGGCGACGTCGGCCACCACCGAGTGGTCGATGACCAGCTCGGCCGGGGCCAGCGGGTTGATCCTGGACGGCTCGCCGCCCAGCTCTCCCATGGCGTCGCGCATGGCGGCCAGGTCCACGATCGCCGGGACGCCGGTGAAGTCCTGCATCAGCACCCGGGCCGGCGAGAAGGCGATCTCGCGGTCCTCGGCCGAGGCCGGGTCCCAGCGGGCGAACGCCTCCACGTCCTCGGCGGTGACGGCGTTGCCGTCCTCGTTCCGGAGCAGGTTCTCCAGCAGCACCTTGAGCGAGAACGGCAGCCCGGCCACGTCGCCCACCGACGCCAGCGCATCCAGCCGGAAGATCTCCAGCGACCGGTCCCCGACGTCCAACCCCGCCCGCGCTCCGAAGCTGTTCCCCGCCATGGTCCGGCCCTCCACATGTTCCGAAGTGGTTGCGCTGTGCAGGGTACCCGCCGAGCCGGTGGTTCAGGCGCCACCGTCCAAGCCGAAGCGGGGCGTCCCTCCTGATTCCTGGAGCCAGGCGCCCCGGCTAGTCCTTGAGCTGCATGATGGCGAGGGCGTTCCCGCCCGGGTCGATGATCCAGGCCATCCAGGCGAAGCCGAGGTCGGCGATGCCGTCCTCGGTCTTGAGGCCGGGCAGGTCGTAATCCTCGACCCGGACCCCGCGGGAACGGAGCTCGGCGACCTCGGCGCGCAGGTCCGGGACCTGCCAGGACACCTGGGTCTGCTCGTCGGCGGTGCCGACGGTGCTCTTGGTCACGTCCAGGTGGGTGCCGCCGCCGCACCTGAACACGATGGCGTCGTCGTTCTCGGTGAGGATCTCCAGCCCGAGCCGGTCATGGTAGAACTCCCGCGTCGCGGCGAGGTCCTTGGCCAGCAGCACCGGGGTGATCGGATGGTCACCGAGCATGGCATCTCCTCCCGTCGTCCTCTCTGCGAGCCTAGTCCGCCAGCTGGCAGCCCACCAGACCCGACCCGGACCCGCGCGCTAGCCCCAGGCGAACCCGGGCCAGGCGGGGTCGCGGGCGTGGGCGTGGAAGTGGTCGGGGATGCGGCGCATCACCGCGTCGATCCGGTAGGCGTCCTCGCCCATGCGGGCCTCGGCCACCTCGGACAGCCGGGCCAGCATGTGCTCGCGGTCCTCGGCCGGCGGGTCGGCGCCGTGGCGGCGCCACACCACCATGGGGGTGCGGCAGATCAGGCACTCCGCGACCCAGCAGCGGTCGTCGGCGTGGAACCAGGGCGTCAGCGGCCGGGCCGCGCACAGGTCGCAGCCCGGCACCTCGCCGACGCCCCCCGGCTCAGCCAACCAGCTTGGCCACGTCGGCCTGCTTGGAGCGGACGGCCTCGGCGGCCCCGCGCAGGTCGCTCAGCTCGGCGTCGGTCAGGGACAGCTCGACCACCTCGGTGACCCCGCCGCGGCCCAGCCTGGCCGGGACGCCCAGGTAGACGCCGTCGATGCCGTACTCGCCGGTGACCCAGGCGCAGACCGGCATGACCTCGCCGGTGTCGCCGAGGACGGCCGCCACCATGGCCGCGGCCGCGCTGGAGGGCGCGTAGTAGGCCGAGCCGGACTTGAGCAGGGCCACCACCTCGGCGCCGCCGTCGCGGGTCCGCTGGACCAGCCGCTCGATCGTGTCGGCGTCGGCCACCTCGGTCAGCGGCTTGCCGTCGACCTTGACCAGGCTCGGCACCGGGACCATGGTGTCGCCGTGGGAGCCGAGGGTCATGGCCTCGACCCGGCTCGGGCTGGTGCCCAGCTCCTCGGCCAGGAAGTGCTTGAACCGGGCCGTGTCGAGCATCCCGGCCTGGCCCATGACCCGCTCCCTGGGGAACCCGGAGACCTCGGCGGCCAGGGCGGTCATCTCGTCCAGCGGGTTGGAGACCACGATCAGGACCGCGTCGGGGGAGCCCTCGGCGACCTTGCGGGTGACCTCGCCGACGATCCTGGCGTTGGTCTCCAGCAGGTCCATGCGGCTCATGCCCGGCTTGCGGGGCACCCCGGCGGTGATCACGACCACATCGGAGCCGGCCGTCTCCTCGTAGCCGTTGCTGCCGACCACCCGGGTCTCGAAGCCCTCGATGGGCCGCGACTGGTTCATGTCGAGGGCCAGGCCCTGGGGGAGGCCCTCGACGATGTCGGTCATCACCACCTCGTCGCAGAGGTCCCTCTCGGCCAGGCGCTGCACGGCGGTCGAGCCGTACTTGCCCGCCCCCACCACGGTGACCTTCGGCATCAGGCGCCCTCCTCCATCTTGGCGATCACGGCGTCGGCGACCTGGCTGGTGCCGACGGCCGTGGGGTCGTCCCGGGAGGGCTTCATGTCGTAGGTCACGCTCTTGCCCTTGGCGATGACCGCGGCCAGGGCCCGCTCCAGCCGGTCGGCGGCCTCGCCCTCGTCCAGGTGGCGCAGCATCAGCATGCCCGACAGCATCATGGCCATCGGGTTGACCTTGTTCTGGCCCTTGTACTTGGGGGCCGAGCCGTGGGTGGCCTCGAACACCGCCACCCGGTCGCCCAGGTTGGCCCCGGGGGCGACCCCGAGCCCGCCGACCAGGCCGGCCCCGAGGTCCGAGAGGATGTCGCCGTACAGGTTGGGCAGCAGCAGCACGTCGAAGTTCTCCGGCTTCTGCACCAGCTGCATGCACATGTTGTCGACCAGGTACTCGTCGTACTCGATGTCGTCGTACTCCCCGGCGACCTCGCGGGCGACGGCGTAGAAGAGGCCGTCGGTGTGCTTCATGATGTTCGCCTTGGTGACCGCGGTGACCTTCTTGCGCCCGTAGGCGCGGGCGTAGTCGAAGGCGAACTTGGCGATGCGCCGGGTCCCGGTGATCGAGATCGGCTTGATGGAGACGCCCGAGTCCTCCCGGATCGTCTTGGACTGGATGCCGTTGAGGAACTCGATCACCTTGGCCGCGTCCGGGGTGCCCTGCTCGAACTCGATGCCGGCGTACAGGTCCTCGTGGTTCTCGCGCACCACCACCAGGTCGATGTCGTCGTACCGGGAGCGGACCCCCGGGTAGGTCTTGCAGGGCCGCAGGCAGGCGTACAGGTCGAGCTCCTTGCGCAGGGCCACGTTGACGCTGCGGAAGCCGGTGCCGATGGGGGTGGTCAGCGGCCCCTTGATGGCGAGCCCGTTGCCGCGGATGGAGTCCAGCACCTGCTCGGGCAGGGGCGTCCCGTACTTCTCGATGACCTCCGCCCCGGCCTCCTGGACATCCCAGTCGAACCGCACACCGGTGCCCTCGAGGACGCGGCGGGTCGCCTCCGACAGCTCGGGTCCGACCCCGTCCCCGGGGATGAACGTGACGCGATGGGCCATGGTGGAAGCTCCTTTGCTCGCGATGCCGCCAAGGGTATCTCTGTACGGCGGATCGGCGAGGAAAACCCCTACGATTGCGGCTGACCCGCCCTTCGAGACCACGGAGGCACCCCCAGATGGCTGACGCGACGGGCAAGGGACTGGAGGGCGTGGTCGCCGCCCAGACGAAGATCTCCGACGTCGACGGCCGGCAGGGCCGGCTGTTCTACGCCGGGTACGACATCGCCGACCTGGCCGCCCATGCCAGCTTCGAGGAGACCATCCACCTGCTCCAGCACCTGGAGCTGCCCACGGCGGCCCAGCTGGAGCAGACGGTGGCCACCCTGCGGGCCGAGAGCAGCCTCGACCCGCTGCTGCTGGAGCTGATCGCCTCCCTGGCCGAGCGGACCGGCCCCATGACCACCCTGCGGACAGCGGTGTCGGCCGCGGCCGCCCTCGACCCCGACGACGACCAGTCGGACGAGGCCAACCTGCGCAAGGCGTACCGGCTGATGGCCAAGACGCCCCAGATCATCGCCACCTACCAGCGGCTGCGGACCGGCGGGGACGCGATCGAGCCCCGCGACGACCTCGGGGTGGCCGCCAACTTCCTCTACGCCCTCACCGGCAAGCAGCCCGACCCCCAGGTCGCCCGCGACTTCGACGTGGTCCTGGTGCTGTACGCCGACCACACCCTGAACGCCTCCACCTTCGCCGCCCGGGTGGCCGCGGCCACCCTGGCCGACATGTACGCCGCGGCCACCGCCGCCGTGGCCACCCTCCAGGGCCCGCTGCACGGCGGGGCCATCGAGGGCGTCCGGGAGATGCTGGAGGACATCGGCGCGCCCGACCGGGCCCCCGACTGGGTCCGGGCCCGCCTGGCCGACAAGCAGAAGATCATGGGCTTCGGCCACCGCGTCTACAAGACCTGGGACCCGCGGGCGACCGTGCTCCGCGAGATCGCCGAGCGCCTGGGCCGCCAGTTCGGCGACACCCGCTGGTACGACACCTCGGTCCGGGTCCAGGAGACGGTCATGGACGAGAAGACCCTCTACCCCAACGTCGACTTCTACACGGCCAGCGTCTACTCGGCCCTCCAGCTCCCCCCCGACCTCTACACCCCCCTGTTCGCCGCCGCCCGCATGGCCGGCTGGACCGCCCACATCCGCGAGCAGTACGCCGACAACCGCCTGATCCGCCCCGACTCGGAGTACGTGGGTCCCGAGCCGCGCCCCTGGCAGCCGCTGGAGGCCCGGGGGTAGGGCCGCATGAGATCCTTAACTCATGAATGAGTGAAGAGCAAAGGAACCGCCGAGGCGGCCGCGAACCACCCGGCTGAGCGGCAAGCATCAGGCGACGATCCCGGTGGCGGTGCTCGCCGAGGCCGGGTCAAGGCCGGTGAGCAGCTCCGGGTCGAGGCCCTGGGGCCAGGGCGGATCGTGCTCACGCGGGCCGAGGACAGCTTCGATGAGCTGATCGGGGCCGTCGGCGACGACGTCTATCCGCCGGACCACCTCGACAAGCTCCGCGGCGAATGGGAGCAGCGCTCCTCGACGCCTCGATCGTGATCGCCGCCCTCAATTTGGTGGAGCGGTTCGCCGCCCAGGTGCGGATCGTCGACCTCTCGCCGGACGTCGCCCGGCTCGCGGCCGAGCTGCGGGCGGCGCGTGGGCTCAAGCCGCCCGACGCGGTGATCGTGGCGACCGGGCTGCTCCACGCGGACGTGATCGCCACCGCCGATTCCCCGTGGAAGGGCATCGAGAAGGTCACCGTCGTCGACGGCCGGTAGGCGTCGCGCTCAGCCCGGGATCGGCCGGGGCAGGAGGCCGGCGGCCTCGGTGACCTCGGGGATGGGGGCGGCGGGGCCGAGGCCCATGAGGTGGATGCCGCGGACGCCGGGGAGGGCGCGGACGGCCTTGACCATCTCGGCGGCCAGGGCGATGCCCTCGGCGCGCTGGTCTCCGGCGGCGCGCATGCGGGCCAGGACCGAGTCGGGGACCGACCAGCCGGGGAGGGTGGCGAAGCGCTCCAGCTGGCCGGCAGAGGTGGGCGGGAGGATGCCGGCCAGGATGGCCACCCGGTCGGGGAGGCCGCGGGCGGCCAGGCGGTCCAGCCAGGCGGCGAACTGGGCGACGTCGTAGACGGGCTGGGTCTGGGCGAAGGTGGCGCCGGCGTCGGCCTTGGCGGCCAGGCGGGCGCCGCCGGAGGGGTCGGCGCCGGGGGCCTCGGCCACCCCGACCAGGAAGCGGGCCGGCGGGTCGATCACGGCGCCGCCGGGGGCGTGGCCCTGGCCGAGGTCGGTGGCCAGCCGGGCCAGGCCGACGGCGTCCAGGTCGAACACCGGCTTGGCCCCGGTGGCCCCGACCTCCATGGGGTCACCGGACAGGCAGAGCACGACCCGGATGCCGAGGGCATGGGCGCCCAGCAGGTCGGCCGTGAGGGCCAGGCGGTTGCGGTCCCGGCAGGTCAGCTGGAGCACCGGGTCGAGGCCCTCGCCGGCGGCCAGGATGGCCGCGGCCAGCGGGGTCATGCCAACCCGGGCGGTGGCGTTGTCGGTCACGTTGACGGCGTCGACCCGCCCACGCAGGCGCCGGGCGGCCCGGCGGACGACCTCGGGGTCGGCCGACCGCGGCGGGACCAGCTCGCCGGTGACGACGAACCGGCCCCGCTCCAGCAGCCGCGAGAGGTTCACCGATCGCGGGCGGCGGCCACGGTGTTGGCCAGCAGCATGGCCACGGTCATGGGCCCGACCCCGCCGGGGACGGGGGTGAGGGCGCCGGCGACCTCGGCGACCTGCGGGTCGACGTCGCCGACGATCCGGTCGCCCTGGCGGTGGTTGCCGACGTCGACCACGGCCGCGCCCGGCTTGACCATGTCGGCGGTGATCATGGCCGGCCGGCCCGCCGCCGCCACCAGCACGTCGGCCTGGCGGGTGAACCGCGACAGGCCCCGGGTGCCGGTGTGGCACAGGGTCACGGTGGCGTTGGCGCCCGGCGCCTTGGCCGACAGCAGCACGGCCAGGGGCCGGCCGACCAGCAGGCCGCGGCCGACGATGACCACGTGGCTGCCCTCGACCGGGACCCGCTCGCGGCGCAGCAGCTCGACGATGCCGATGGCGGTGCAGGGGGCGAAGCGGGGGTCGCCCCGCAGCAGCCGGCCCTCGTTCTCCGGGTGCAGGCCGTCGACGTCCTTGGCCGGGTCGATGGCGTCCTGGACCTCGACCGGGTCCAGCCCGGCCGGCAGCGGCAGCTGGACCAGGATGCCGTGGACGCCGTCGTCGGCGTTGAGGTCGGCCACCGCGGCCAGCACGTCCTTCTGGGCGGCGTCGGCGGGGAGCTCGATCCGGCGCGACCCGACGCCCGAGCGCTCGGCCGCCCGCTGCTTGGAGCCGACGTAGATGCGGGAGGCCTCGTCGTCGCCGACCAGGACCGCGGCCAGGGTCGGGCGCCGCCCGGCCGCGGCCAGCCGCTCGACCTCGTCGCCCAGCTCGGCCCGGATCGCCGCCGCCACCGCCCTGCCGTCCAGCACCCTCGCCGCCATCGGCATCCTCCCGAGAACCGTCCGTGCCCCGCCGGGGCCAGGCTATCCTCCCCTGGCCATGGCAGCCCGATGCACCTCCCGATCGACCGGCGGACCACCCCGGCGGTCCCCCGGACCCCTCCGGCCCACCGCCGCCGAGCTGGCCGCCGCCGAGGGCCCGTTCGTGCCCGACGTGCTCGGCCCGGGAGGGGGCTGTTCTGCGGCATCAACCGTTGGTAGTGGTTGGCCGCCTTCGGCCACCACTTCGCCAGTCAGCACTTACGTACCGACGGGTGCCGGTCCTACCCGAGGAGATTCGGCGCCGGCTTCTCGCTTCGACACGGTCAGCCCGGCCTGGCCGGGTCTTGTGTCCGCTCCACAAGCGTTTATCGTCTCCCGGCCACTCCGGGCGACGTGGTCTACAAGCTTGGCGAGGTTGCGGGCGGCGTTGAGGTCTCGGTCGATGACCAGTCCGCATCTCGCGCAAATGAAGGAGCGCTCGCTGAGGGGGAGCTTGGCTTTCACCCACTCGCAGGCAGAGCACGTCTTGGACGAGGGATAGAAGGGGTCGGCGACGACCAGTTCGGCGCCGTACCAAAGGGTCTTGTACAGGAGCATCCGGCGGAGTTCGGCCATG
>Ga0307415_100001465_pt1 | contig 11304 bp, 14 predicted proteins | sample DK1Cmetagenome_FD_204524 | JGI IMG/M metagenome (GOLD analysis project Ga0307415, IMG submission 204524) | Maize rhizosphere microbial communities from greenhouse at UC Davis, California, United States - DK15-C-2 | ecosystem: Host-associated > Plants > Roots > Rhizosphere > Soil | place: USA...
GGAGTACGACGAGGCCGCCCGGGTGATCGGGGCGCTGAGCCGTCGCCGGGCCGAGATCAGCGACGCGGTCACCAAGCGGGTCGACGATCCCGCGGTCGCGGCGCTGCTGATCGCGAAGGTCAGCCTCGCCGCCGAGCGGGGCATCGACCTGCGCCTCGCGGTGGACTCCGACCTCCCCCGCCTCGACCACGAGCTCTCCGCCGACGTCGGCACCGTGCTGGGCAACCTCATCGACAACGGGGTCGACGCCGCCGCGAGCGCGGGCGGCACCCGGGTCGACGTACGCCTGGCCCTCGACGACGCGGCCGTCCTCGTGCAGGTCGCCGACTCCGGACCGGGGGTGCCGGCCGACGCTGAGATCTTCCGGCGCGGCTACACCACGAAGCCCGGGGACGCGAGCGGCCGCGGCGTCGGGCTGGCCCTGGTCCAGCTGGTGTGCGAACGGCGCAGCGGCTCGGTGTCGGTGCACAATGACGAGGGCGCGATCTTCACCGCCCGACTCCCGCGCCACCGAGGACCGGCATGACCTCCCCAGCTCCCGGCCACGACGAGCTCACCGTCCTCGTCGTCGACGACGACTTCATGGTCGCCTCCATCCACACGCGGTTCGTGGACCGGGCGCCCGGCTTCCGCGTGGTGGGGGTCGCCGCGACCGGCACCACCGCGCTGGCCGAGATCGAGCGACTGGCCCCCGACCTGGTGCTGCTCGACGTGCACCTGCCCGACCTGAGCGGGATCGACGTTCTGCGCCGGCTGCGCGGCGCCGGCAACGACGTCGGCGTGATGATGGTGACCGCGGCCCGGGAGGCGGACACCGTGCGCGCCGCCGCGGCCGCCGGCGCCGCCCACTACCTCGTGAAGCCGTTCGAGTACGACGACCTGCTGGCCCGGCTGGAGGCGTTCCGCCAGGCCCGCCTCGCGCTGTCCGGGGTCGCCACCGCCGGCCAGGACGACATCGACGCGGTCTTCGCCCCGCTCGGTCGCGGGCGCGAGGCGCTCCCCAAGGGGCTGAGCCCCGAGACGGCGGCCGCCGTGCTGGCCGTGCTCGGCAGCGACTACGACATCTCGGCGGCCGAGTGCGCCGAGAAGGTCGGGGTGTCCCGGGTGAGCGCGCGCCGCTACCTCGAGCACTTCGTCGCGCAGGGAAGCGCGACCGTGCGCCTGAAGTACGGCGGCGCCGGCCGCCCCGAACGGCGCTACCGCGCAGCCCACTGACGCACGCACCGTGGGGGCCGGTCGGGATGGCTGGACTGCGCGAGCAGTCGGGTTCGCGTAGATCTTCCGGCACCAGGTGCCGGAAGATCTACGACAATCCGAAGACGGCGGTGGTTTCACGTCAGCTGGTGACGTCGAATCACCGCTGTCCCGTCTGCGTAGACGACCCGGACCGCCCGTCGGCTGTCCGACCGACGTGCGGATACGTCAGCTCGGCGCGTTGCAGTGCGTCGAGCTCGGTGCGGGTCAACGCCCGCTCCCGCCCGTTCGGCATCGTGAGGCTCAGAGGAACGGTCGCAGCGCCTCGACCGACTCGGTGGGGATCTTGACCGCGATGCCCTCCCCGATCGCCCGCAGCCGCCACTGGTCTCCGTCGCGGAACATCTTGGCCATCGCCAGGCCGGTCTGCGGTACGCCGCCGGTCAGCGTGAAGCGGGCCAGCTCGACGCCCTGGTCGTCGACCAGGCGGCAGTAGGCGTTGTTGATCCACTCGAACGTGTGGCCCTGGTAGCTGCTGACCAGGAACACGATCGTGTCGATCTTCGGGTGGACCCGGCTCAGGTCCACGTCGAGGACCTCGTCGTCGCCCTCGCCCCGGCCGGTCAGGTTGTCGCCCAGGTGCACGACGGACCCGTCGCGGGTCTCGAGGTTGTTGTAGAACGCGAGGTCGGCGAGCTGGCCGTTCGCGAACGCCACCGCCGAGGCGTCCAGGTCGATGTCGGGCGCACCGGTGCCGAGGGGTCCGGCGGTGCGCGCCTTGTCCCACCCGAGACCCATCTGCAGCCGCTTCAGCGGCTGCCCCTCTTCGGCGGCCAGGAGCAGCTCCTGGCCCTTGGTCAGCTCGATCACGGTCGTCCTCCCGTCGGTGGTTCCTCGAACCTACCCGGAGCGCAACTGTTCCTCGCGCGCAGATCCTCACGGTCATGGACGATGGCGTCATGCTGATCGTCGGCTCCTGCTGCTCGCGGCCGTTGCGCTGCCGCTGCCGGTCCTCACGACGATCGGAGTGAGCGAAGAGTCCCGGACCCACCAGGGGTCCGGGAGCCTGCTTCGCATCGCGACCACAGTCTCCCGAAAAGAACCTCGCGAAAAAGTGGGCCTGCCCCACGGCATCACGGGGGCCACTTCACCGTCACCGGCGACAGCGCCCCAGATCCACAGGCCCGGATCTCACAGGTCCAGCACAGCCGGCCGACATCGCCTTCGTACGCAGCGCACGCACGGTGGGGCGCAGCGCCTCACCCCGGGGCGCACGTTCAGGAGGTCGAGATGAAGATGTCGAAGCGGACCAAGCTCGCGGCAGCGGGCGGCACGTTAGTCCTGGCCGGGTTCGCCGCTGGTGCGACTGCGGCCGTCACCGGCTCCGCCTCAGCGGTGGGCGACACGCTCCTCAGCGCGGGCTCCGGCCCGCACGGCCCGGGCGGCCGGGGCGAGGAGGAGCTGCTCACCGGCACCACGGCCGACAAGGTCACCGCCGCGGTCGAGGCGGAGTACCCGAACGCCACGATCGAGCGCGTTGAGACCGATGCCGAGGGCGTCTACGAGGCGCACATCGTCACGAGCGCCGGCGAGCAGCTCGTGGTCCAGGTCGACGAGGACTTCGCCGTCACCGGCACCCAGGCCGGTGGCCACGGGTTCCGCGGCGACGACCCCGGCGACGACCGCGACGGGGACGACGCCGACGCCGCCGGCGACGCCGCCTGACGGCCGGCGTTCCGGGCCCCGGGCTCCCCGGGCGCGCGAGCCGCCCCGTGCGGACCTCGCACGGGCCGGCTCCTAGCATGGCCGGTATGACGCAGCGAGCCGTTCGGCACCACTCGGCGCGGAGCCGGCCATGACCGGCGAGCGGGACCGGGACCCGGCCGGTCGCCCGCGCCAGGCCCGGCCCCGCGACGCCCTCGGCCGGCCGCTCCCCTACGGCGCGGTCGGCGTCGAGCCGGTCTCCGAGGACCCCCTGCCTCCCGCGCAGACAGTGGAGGCGGCCCGTTCCCTGGTGTGCGAGGGACGGCCGTTCTCGGCGCACGAGGTCCTCGAGGCCCGCTGGAAGGCCGGCCCGAGCGAGGAGAGCGACCTGTGGCAGGGCCTGGCCCAGATCTGCGTCGGTCTCACCCACGCGGCTCGTGGCAACGCCGTCGGGGCGGACCGGCTCGTCGAGAGGGGCGCCGGCCGGCTCGAGGCGTACGCCGCCGGCGCCGGTGCGACGTACGGCCTCGACCTGACCGCGGTCATCACCTGCGCGCGGGAGCAGGTGGCCCGGGCTCGCTGAGTGCCGGCCCCCGTCGCCGGAGGTACCGTTCCAGCATCGTGCGCATCCTCGACCGCCGTGCCCGCGACGGCCGCCCGCGGAGCTCCGCGGCCCTGCTCGTCGCGGCGGTGGGCTGCGCGCTCGTCGTCGCGCTTGCCGGCTGGACCAGGCTCGCCGATCCTTCCCCGACCAAACCTCACGAGGCCGGCTCCGATGCGCCGCTGCTCCCCGGGACGGCGGGTTCGTTCGTGCTGATGCAGATGAACCTGTGTCTGTCCGGGCTGGCCGGGTGCTACGACCCCGCGGCCTATCCGGCCATGGTGGACGACGTGGTGGCCCGGATCCGGGCGGCGAACCCGGACGCGGTCACCGTCAACGAGGCCTGCCGGGCCGACGCCACCAGGATCGCCCGGAGCAGCGGCTACCACCTGCGGTTCTCGACGGTGATCTACGCCGGCGAGCGCCTCCGGTGCGTCGACCCGGGCGGTCGCGGGCTCTTCGGTGACGCCGTGCTCACCCGGGCGCGCGTGGTGTCGTCGGAGAGCCTCCCGTTCGCGGCTCAGGGCGGTCTGGAGGAGCGCCGGTGGTTGTGCGTCACCACGCGGCAGGACCTCGACGTGTGCACCGCCCACCTGAGCACCCGCCGGACCAGCGCCTCCACGGCCACGAACGACGCACAGTGCGCCGAGGTCACCGCGTTGCTCTCGCGCCGCGCGGCCGACCGCCCCGTCGCCTTCGGCGGTGACGTCAACCGGGTCGAGTCCTGCGCCCCCCGGGGTCTGTGGACCCGCACCGACGGCTCGGCCGACCAGGCGCCCGGCGTCCAGCACGTCTACGGCAGCGGCGACGCCCTGCGCTCACCCGCCGTGCAGGTGCTGCCGACGGCGCGCAGCGACCACGACGTGCTGCTTGTCCGCGCCTCCGCGAGGTGATGCGCGGCAGGTGTCGGTAGGTTGCACGCGTGGAGACCGACGACCTTCTGACCCTGCTCAAGGACGTGGCCGAGGAGGTCATCAACCCCCGGTTCCGCGGCCTGGTCGCCGCTGAGATCACGGAGAAGAACCCCGGCGACCTGGTGACGATCGCCGACCACGAGGCCGAGGTGCGGATCACCGACGCCTTGCGGCGGGCCTACCCAGACGCCCTCGTGCTGGGCGAGGAGGCCACGGCCGCAGACCCCACGATGCTTGATCGGTTCCGGTCCGCCGAGCACGCCTTCACCGTCGATCCGGTGGACGGCACGAAGAACTTCGTCCATGGCTCCCGCGACCACGCGGTGATGGTCGCGGAGCTCCGCGGCGGCGAGGTGGTGCGCTGCTGGATCTGGCAACCCCAGCACGAGACGGCGTACGTCGCCGAGCGCGGGGCCGGCGCCTGGGGGAACGGGCAGCGGCTCGTGCGCCCACCGCTCGGGGAGGACCTGCGCGGCGTGACCTCGCGCCGCAGCTGGCTCGGTCGGGCCCTGGGCACCCTGCGGGCGCTCGACCTCACCTGGGTCTGCTGCGGTGTCGACTACCCGAAGCTGGTCGAGGGCGCGGCCGACTTCGCGCTGTACCGGCGGGCCAAGCCCTGGGACCACGCCCCCGGCTCGCTGCTGCTCACCGAGGCGGGCGGCTTCGTGGGCACCTTCGACGGCTCGCCGTACCGCCCCCAGCACGACCCACCCCTCGGGCTGATCGCCGCAGCCGACCGGGCGACGTACGACCTGGTCCGCGGCCTCGTGCACGCGCTCCCCGGTCTCTGACCGGGCGGGGACCGGAGGCTCGGGCGGTCGCGCCCGGGCCGACGGGCCAGAATGAGGCCATGCCACCTGCCGACCTCCGGTTCTACTTCGACCCCGTGTGCCCGTTCGCCTGGATGACCAGCAAATGGGTCCGTCTCGTGCAGTCGCGGCGGGACTACGCCGTCGAGTGGCGGACGATCTCGTTGCGCGTCCTGAACGCCCACATCGACTACGACGCCCACTTCCCACCCGAGTACGAAGCGGGCCACACGGCCGGGCTGCGGCTCCTCCGCGTCGTCCACGCGGTCCGGGCCCAGCACGGCCCCGAGGTGGTCGGCCGGCTGTACGACGCCCTCGGCGGGCGGATCTTCGAGACCCCGCCGCCGGACGAGCAGGTCGTGGACGGCGTCGACGTCCGCGGCACCCGCGAGTTCCTCGCGCCGGTCCTCGACGAGCTCGGGCTCCCCCGCGACCTGGCCCGGCGCCTCGACGACGCGTCCCTCGACGACGACATCCGCGCGGAGACCGAGGAGGCGCTGGCGCTGACCGGCAAGGACGTCGGCACCCCGATCATCCACTTCCGCCCGCCGGACGGGGTCGCGTTCTTCGGTCCCGTGATCTCCCGGCTGCCGGACGAGGAGGACGCCGTGCGGCTGTGGGACCACGTGGTGGGACTCGCGAGCTTCCCGGGGTTCGCCGAGCTCAAGCGCAGCCTGCGCGAGCTGCCGCAGCTGCGCGGGCTGGGCGTCGAGGAGGGTCAGGCCGGCTCCGAGGAGGACTGGCACGCCGGAAGCAGGCGGCACCACCACTAGGCGCCCGGCCGGACGGCCGGTTCGCCATCCCGGCCCGGCTCGGTGTCAGGCCACGAAGATGCAGAACGGGTGGCCGGAGGGGTCCGCGAACACGAACAACGGCTCCTCCGGGTCGTCGGACCGGTCCAGGAGGAGTTCCGCGCCCAGGGACTCCGCGCGCTCCCGCTGCCGGTGCAGCTCGGCGGCACCGGACACCGTGAAGTCGACGTGCAGCTGCATCGGGACGTCGTGCTCGGGCCACGTGGTCCGGGGCAGGCGGTCGACCGCCTGGAAGGCCAGCTTGCGGGCGCCGTCGTGGTCCACGAGCACGAGCCAGTCGGCGTCGTCCGGTGCGCCGCCCGCGGGCGGCTCGTCGCCGGGTCGGTACTCGAGGCCGAGCAGCTGCCGGTAGAACTCGGCGAGCTCGCGCGGCCTGGTGGTGTCGAGAACCGTGTGCAGCAGCCGGGGGTACTCAGTCATGGCATCTCGCGCCCAGCTGGTCCATCCACCGCTCCAGGTCCTTCGGCCTCCTGCAGACCAGGACCGGCGGCCCCTCCGGGGCTTCTGCCCACTGGCGCATCCTGCTGCGCTTCCGGTCGAACGACCGGAAGTGCCAGCTGACGATGGAGTCCCGCGAGCACAGGTTGCGCAGGGACTCGGTGTTCCCGTTGCAGACCGGCTTCTGGTCGAGAGCGCGCCTGAGCGTGCGCCGGACCAGCCGCTGGAGCGAGAACCAGCGGGGGTAGTCCAGGGCGACCACGAGCTCGACCCGGGGCAGCACGACGTCGAGCCAGGCGCCGTACGCCGTGTCGAGGACCCAGCGGTCCCCGGCGACCACCTCGCCGAACAGCTCACGCTGCCGATCCTCGGCGACCGGGACCCAGCCGGGCAGCCAGGTCAGCTCGTCGGCGAGGGTCAGCGGGAGACCGGTGCGCGCGGCGATGCGCCCGGCCGCGGTGCTCTTGCCGCTGCCGGTGACGCCGTAGACGAGGATGCGTTGCGCGGTGAGCGGACCGGTGGTGACGGGCACACGGGCATGCTACTGATCGGCGCTCGCCCACCACGTGTCCATGCGGGCGACCGAGGCAGCACGTCGTCCGTCCTCCACGCTGCGGCTGGCCCGGAAGAGGAACGCCGCGATCCCGGCGGCGCCCTGCATCCAGCCGACGCCGGGCGGCAGCAAGGGCTCGGCCGCCCGGTGGTCGAGGAACCGCCAGTACGCGTGCGGCCCGTCGCGCAGCGCGCGGTGGACCAGCGTGTCGGCCAGGTGCAGCACGAACTCGAGGTCGTCAGGGGCACCCGCGCGGTGCCAGCTGTCGAGGAACACCTCACCCACTCCCGCCGTCCCGCAGCAGCGACCGTCGTTGTCCCAGAACCCGGGGTACCGGCGGGTGGGAAGTCCCGAGGTACGCACGCTGTGCAGGCACCTGCGGTGCCAGACCAGCGGCGCGCGACCGCTCACCTCGGCGACCCCGGCCCGGTCGAGCGCGAGGAACAGCAGCGACGTGCCGGTGGCGCCGTGGCACCACGTGTAGGTCACCTCGTCCTCGTCGTTGAAGTCGCGGGGCAGGTAGCGAGGGACGACGAAGCCCGCTCCGCCGTCGTCGCCCAGCGAGACCAGGTGCTCGGCACCCCTCCGCGCCGCGTCGGTCAGGTCCGCGCGGCCGAGTTCGCTACCGGCGAGCGCGAGGGCCGCGGCGACACCCGCCAGCCCGTGCGAGAGGTTTGGCATCTGCGGCCCGGGGGCCTCGGCGCAGAAGCGTCGGGGCACCATGCGCCAGTTGAGGCCGGCCGGCTCCTGCTCGGCCTCGGCGAGGAGCACGGCCGCCGCTGTCCGGGCCAGCTCGCCGGCAGCGGGTACGCCGTGGCGCCGCGCCCACAGGGCCCCGAGCAGGACTCCCGCGGCGCCCAGGGTGAGGTCCTGGAGATGCGCGCCGGACACGTAGCGCGGCGGCCCGACGATCGTCTGCGGCCAGCCGTCGGGCGTTGCGAGCTCCTCGAGCCGGGCCACCGCGGCCTCCGCTCCGGGCTCCTGCAGTGCGATCAGCACGCCGATGGCGCTCACGAGACCGTCGAAGTACGTGCAGTCCACCTGCGTCGGAATCACGCGGCGTACCCGTTCGGCCAGGGCCCCTGCGAGACCCTGCTCCTCGGTGGTCCACGGCCGGGCGAGGCGGATCTCCGCCAGCACGTGGGCCAGACCGCCGATGCCGCTGTGCAGACCGTCCCGGTCCCACGGCGGTTCGCTGACCCCCGGGACCGTCACGGTCCCCGGGATCCACGGACCGGCGTCCCACCGCACCTGGTCGAGCACCCACCGCCAGGCCGCCTCGGCGACCTCGCGGTAGGCCTCGCCGCTCACCGCACGGTCTCCTTGAACAGCTGCAGCAGGTAGAAGGCCGGCTCCGCGCGGTCCCCGAGCTCCGTCGCCAGCGGCTCCTGGAGGAAGGTGCTGAGCCCCGCGGCGCGCCGCACGTCGCTCGGACCGAGATGGCGGAACCCCATCGACCAGTCGGGGAAGGCGCGTTCCTCGATCGGATCGCGGAGCATGACGATCACGTCCTTGTGCCGCGGGTCGTCCACGATCGTCTCGAACGTCGACTCCACCGCGTCCTCGGGCCCCTCGAGGACCTGGATGATGTTCCCGCCGCTGTACAGCAGCAGCCCGCTCAGGCCGAGCGCCTCGTTCTTGGGTCGGATGGCCGCGAGCATGTCGAGCAGGGCGGGCATCTCGAGCAGCTCGGTGGCCGAGCTCACGTAGGTCAGGGACAGCAGCGGCACGGGCGGGTTCTCTCTCGGGTCACGGCGGGTGCACGGACGTTCGACGTCGCGCCGAGCGGGTCGATCGTAGTCCGCGTCGTGTCCGCCCCGGCCGATTCCCGTCGCCTCGCCCCGCCGCGCCGGCGGCCCCTTCCGCGCGGCTCGCTTCCCGGCGGTCCTTGGGTCATGCCGACCGTGTACGAGGCCGCCGGGGGGAACGAGGGCCTGCTCCGCCTCGCCCGCGCCTGGCATGCCCGGGTGGTGGCGGACGAGGGCTCCTCGTGCAGCCCGTTGCCGCTGTGGATTCGCACCACCGAGGTTTGGTCGCCGTAGACGTCGGAGTAGGTCGTCGGGCCGCCGAGCGCCTCGGCCCAGAAGGCGGCGAGCCGCTCGGTGTGCTCGGGGTGGACGCCGTGGCGGAAGGCGTGACCGACCACGCTGAGCCCTCGGCCCGCACACGTCCCTGCTGCCGGGCCGCCCGGCCGCCGGGCTCAGCGCACCGTGAAGGTGTCCTGGGCGGGCTGGCCCTCGGCGCCGAGCGGACCCCGGTCCTCACCGTCGATCTCGACGACGAGCGAGCCGTCCGAGGACTGCACCCGCACCGGCGGCGCCACGCTCTTCAGCGTCCGGGACTCCCCGTAGGACAGGTTGCCGGTGAAGGCGACCTGCCCGGAGCCGTCGCGCACGACGATGTGGGCTCCGCCGTCGACGGCCTTCAGCACCACGGGCACCGGGTCGCCGAGCAGCTCGAAGGCGTTGTTGGTCCCGTCGGAGCCGTTGAGCACCGGCGTGTTCGACGGCAGCGCGACCGGGCTGTCCATCACCAGCCGGGCGACGGACCAGGCCAGCACCAGCGTCATCACCGCGGCGATCAGCACCGACCAGTTCGGGCCGCCGCGGGTGCCGCGGATGGAGCCGCTGGAACCGGTGGCGAGCTCGGCCTCGAACACGCGGCGCGGGTTGATCGGCGCGTCGGCGTACCTGTCGTCGTACGCCTCGAGCAGCGGCGCCACCTCGATCCCGAGGACCCGGGCGAGCGTGCGCAGGTGTCCGCGGGCGTAGAAGTCGCCCCCGCACGGCTGGAAGTCGTCGACCTCGATGGACTCGATGACGTGCGGCCGGATCCGGGTGCGGTCGGCGAGCTGGTCGACCGTCAGCCCGAGCCGGGTGCGCGCCGCGGCGAGCTCCGGGCCCACGACGGGGTCGTCGGCCGGCTCGATGCCGAAGTCGTCGATGACCAGCGGCTCCACCGCGTTGCCCTCGCGGGCGATCGGGCGCACCCGGTCGCCCCAGAGAACTGTGTCCTCGACCAGGTTGATGCTGCCCGGGCGGCGCAGCTCGCGGCCCTCCGGCATCTCGCGACCCGTCGGGCTCTCGTCGTTCTCCCGACGGGCGGCCAGGGCCGTGGCACCCACGGTCAGGTCACTGCGGACCTCGATCCGGGCCGCGGACAGTGGCTCGCGCAGCGGGCTCGGCGTGGCGCTGGCCACGACCGGCTCGGGCGCAGCGGGCTCGGCGGGCTCCGGGGTCTCCTCGACCGTCTCGTCGGTGTTCCGGTTCCGCTGGAGCCGCGCCGTGAAGGCGCCGATGCCGAGGGCCACGGCGGGGCGCGGGTCGGGCCAGCGACGGGCGGCCGGGGCCTCCTGGACGTCGTCGGCCTCGTCGTCGCGGTTGCCGGCCCGGCCGGCCTCGTGGTCGTCATTGGCCTCGACGGCGTCCACGTGGACCGTGGCCGCCGCCGGCGCCGGCGTCTCGGGCTGGTCCTCGGGCACGTCGGCGTCGACGACCTCGGCCTGCGGCGCGACCTCCACCACCAGCGCCGGATCGCCCGCGAGGCGGGTCAGCGCCTCGGTCAGGTCGGTCCCGGCACCGGACACGCGGGTCGAGAGCGCGAGCGGGACGGCGAACGGGGCGCCGTAGAGCCGCTCGGCGATCCGGGACTGCCGCCGGCCGGCGGCGTCGAGCTCCTCGAGCACGCGCTCGGGGTTGCGGGCGACCAGGATCAGCCGGCCGTCGCGCAGCACCCCGCGACGCGGGCGGTGCTCGACCCGCGCCAGGGCGCCCCACGGCATCCCCCGCCAGCTGCGGCCGAGCCGGATCCGGACGCCCTGGGTGTCGGCGACCAGCAGCGGCGTGCGGGCGTCGACGAACGCCAGCAGGTGGGCGACACCGAGCACCCCCATGACCGCGAACAGCGTCCAGTCCAGCCAGGAGCCGGTGCTCGTGGCGCGAGCGAGGTAGGCGATGCCGACCCCGGACGCGACGGCACCGATCAGGGCGGCCAGGCCGCCGTTGCGGTGCACCTCGACCACGTCGGGGGCCAGGCCGAGCGGCTCGGGCGACGGCGGACCGTCGTACTCGCCGTCGAACGCCTCGGCCATGCTCAGCTCACTCACATTTCCCCCTGCAACGTCGCGATGACACCATCGATCTCGTCCGGCTTGACCATCACGTCGCGTGCCTTCGAGCCCTCGCTGGGCCCCACCACGCCACGGCTTTCCAGAATGTCCATCAGGCGGCCTGCCTTCGCGAAGCCGACCCGCAGCTTGCGCTGCAGCATCGAGGTCGAC
>Ga0307415_100001466_pt1 | contig 11301 bp, 8 predicted proteins | sample DK1Cmetagenome_FD_204524 | JGI IMG/M metagenome (GOLD analysis project Ga0307415, IMG submission 204524) | Maize rhizosphere microbial communities from greenhouse at UC Davis, California, United States - DK15-C-2 | ecosystem: Host-associated > Plants > Roots > Rhizosphere > Soil | place: USA...
TCACTCGCGAGATCGAGTGACGCTCGACGACGATCTCGGTCTCGGTAAACAAAAGGTCGGCCTTCGACCCGCAGGCCAGCTTGACGGCTTCGGACCTATCGAGCGATCGCCCCGCGGCGAAGTAATTTGCGAACGCTTTTTCGTCGAGTGCGTGGCGGAGATCGGCGAGATAGGCGTCACAAAATTTCTGTTCCCCAGGCTCTTTGTTGAAACCGATCGACGTCGCCAATTTGTCCGCCGCACCGGCCAGATTGGCGGCGATCTCGAGTTTGCCGTCGCGGGCGGCGAGGGCGGCCAGACCGTTGATCGCGTCGGTGATGTTGACCTTGTTCCCGACCTCCTCGCTGAGGGTGAGGCCCTCGAGAAAGTACACCCGGGCGGCCTCGAAATCACCCGCATCGAAAGCGACGGCGCCGAGGTTGTTCAGGTTGTTGCTGATCGCATCCTTGCTGCCGAATTCGCGGAGGATCGCGAGCGACTCCTCGAGCACCACGCGAGCCTCGGCCGGTTTCTCCTCGAGCCCGAGCACGATCCCGAGACACAACAAACAGTATGCGATCGAGTAATCGTCGCCGATCTCGCGGCTGACCGCGAGGCCTTCTTCAAAGTAGGGCTTTGCGGCCCGAGCGTCGCCCTTTAGTTGGAGGACGGTCCCCACCCCGCTGCAAAGCATCGCGATGTTGCGTCGTTCACCCGCCGCCCGGCTCTCCGCGAGCGCGGGCTCGTACGCCGCAAGGGCGTCGTCGTAGTCGCCCTGCAGGCGCGCCATGATCCCGAGCCCCTGAAGAAGCTTGAACCTCGCACCGACGTCCGATCCGTCGCTGACGTCGAGCGCCTGCGTCAGCCACCGGCGGCCCTCGGACAAATGACTGCGATAGATCCAGAAATGACGAAGCGCACCGGCCAGGCGCACAAAGGTGCCGGTGTCGTGATCGGCGGCGAATCGCAGCGCCGCCCTGAGGTTGTCGATATCGGATTCCAGCCGGCTGAGCCAGGTCACGCTCCCGCCGGAAAAAAGGTGCGGTTCGGCCTCCTCCGCGAGGCGGACGAAATATTCCGCGTGTTTGGCCGCGATCCGGTCGGTCTCGGCGCTTGCTTCGAGCATTTCCCCGGCGAAGTCGCGGATGACCTGCAGCATCCCGAGCCGCGGCTCCGGATCGATGCCGTCGCGGGTCGCGAGAAGATTGTTCGACGCGAGATCGGTAAGAATGTCGAGGATCGGGGCCCGCTCGGGTTCGCCGAGCACGGCCTCGGCCGCTTCGACGGTAAATCCGCCTGCGAAAACGGAGAGGCGCCGGAATACCGCTTTCTCGTCGTCGTCCAACAGCTCGACGCTCCACTCGACCGCTTTGCGGATGGTCCGCTGCCGGTCGGGGACGTCGCTTCGGCCGCCGGCCAAAAGGGCCAGCGAATTTTCCATCCGTTTGAGGATCGACTCCGGCGACAGCAGCTTCGCCCGCCCGGCCGCCAGCTCGATGGCGAGCGGCAGTCCGTCGAGCCGGCGGCAGATCTCCCCGACGGCCGCGGCGTTCTCGCCCGTCACCTCGAAACTCGGTCTCGCCTCGGCCGCGCGCGCCGCGAACAGTTGGACGGCGGCGACCTTCTTCATCGCGTCCGCGTCAGTGCGATCGCTGACCGGCGGCGTTTCGAGCGGGCGGACGGCGAATTCCGTTTCATCCTTCAGGCGGAGCGGCGACCGGCTCGTCACCATGACATTTAAGCGCGGCAGGGCCGCGATAAGTTCCTTCACTGAAGAACCGGCCGGGATGATCTGCTCGAAATTGTCGAGCACCAATAAAGCGTCCCTTTCTTCGAAAAACCCGATCAGGCTTTCCTTCGGCGACCTTCCGACGTCGTTCGACGAACGCACCTTTTCTTCGATCACGGCAAACAAACCGTTCGGGTCGCGAAGCTCGGCCAACTCTACAAAAAAGACACCGCCCGCGAACCGCTCCCCGTAAATGTCCGCCGCCAGGCGCGCGAGGCGGGTCTTTCCGGAGCCGCCCGGACCGGTCAGCGTGACGAGGTTCGCTCCCGCACGGCCGAGCAGCTCGCCGATCTCGCCGATCTCACGGTCGCGCCCGAAGACCGCGTCGCCGGACGGCGTGCGTGCCGCCGCAGCCGCGCTCGGCGCATCGCCGTCGGGCCGGGCGGCGGCGACGAACGAATAGCCGCGTCCCGGCACGGTCGCGATGTATTTTTGCCCGCCCTTCGCTTCCCCGAACGCCTTCCTGAGAGCGGAGATCTGCACCGTCAGATTGTTCTCCTCGACGAACTGCCCCGCCCACACGGTTTCGAGCAGTCGGTCCTTCGACACGACCTCGCCGCGGTTGCGGACCAATTCGACCAGCAGATCGAACGCCCGCGCGTTCAATGCGACCGGCCGGCCGCCGCTCCGGAGCACGCGCCCGGCGACGTCGATCTCGAACTCGTTGAAGACGTATTTTCCGTCGTGCGGATCCTTCATCCGTGAATTAGGAAGATTTAGGAAATGTTAAGGATTTTTAGCAAACGCCCGGGGCAAACTGGTTCCCGCACGAATATCAGCAAGCAGGAAAAAAGATCGGCCCTCGGAAAGTGGGTAAATCTTAGCAAAATCGAATGGTTTCAGACAATAAAATCAAGAGTCTGGCCGCCGCGGCCGCCCGTCCCGGACGCCGCACGCAGATCACCATCGAGACACACACGACGACCGTCATCCGCACGACGGAGGGTTCGGTCGGCCTCGCCTACTGCGAGGCGTGCGAGCGGGAGGTCGCCGCCCTGCCGCTCGTCCACGCGGCGGCGATCTTCGACACCGAGGTGTCCGAGCTCGAGCTTTTCCACGAAAGCGGCGACCTGCACGCAACGGCCTCGGGCGGGCTCTGCTCGCTTTCGCTGGCGGCACATTTCAGGCGGGACATCAGTTTCACCGACGATCGAATTCAAGAATAGACAGGAGGAATTGCAATGAATAGAACTTTTTTATTCGCGCTTATCACCGTCACCGTTTTGGCGATCGGCACGCTGGCCGTCTTCGAGGGCGGCCCGACCGTCTCGGCCCAGGTCGCCGATCGGCCGGAGGCCGAAACTCGCAGCGGCGATCGGACCTTCAAGTTCGACGATCTGCTTTTCAGGGGCCCCGACGAGAGCCGCGACACGGCGAGCGACCGCTGCGCAACCGAGAAGCTTAACGAGTATCAGGTCGCCCAGATCGAGGACGAGGTCCGCATCTTCCGCGAGAACCAGCGGGCCGCACTCGGCTACGAGGCGACCGCGACGGGCGGCGTCATCAACGTTTATTTCCACGTCATCCGCACCGGCACCGCCGTGTCGCAGGGCAACATCACGGCGCAGATGATCACCGACCAGATCGCGGTGCTCAACACGGCCTACGCCCCGTGGGGATGGTCGTTCAACCTCGTCGCGACCGACCGCACAACCAACTCCACGTGGTTCAACTCCGACTCCGGAACGACCGCCGAGCGGAACATGAAGACCGCCCTTCGCAGAGGCACCGCCGACGACCTGAACATTTATACGATCAATACGGGCAGCGTCCTTGGTTGGTCCTCGTTCCCCTCCAGTTACAGCCGCAACCCGACCGACGACGGCATCGTGATCCTGTACGGGTCCGTCCCCGGCGGCAACGCGGCCCCGTACAACCTCGGCGACACTGCGACGCACGAGATCGGCCACTGGATGGGTCTCTATCACACGTTCCAGGGCGGCTGCACCGGCAGCGGCGACACCGTCTCCGACACGCCGGCCGAAAAGTCACCCGCCTTCGGCTGCCCGATCGGTCGCGACACCTGCCGGACCAAGGCCGGCCAGGACCCGATCACCAACTACATGGACTACACCGACGATTCGTGCATGAACCGCTTCTCAACCGGGCAGGACGCCCGCATGGATGCGCAGTTCACGACGTACAGGTTGAATAAATAGACGGCGGCCGGCTCGCGAAATTACCCGCGTGCCGGCCGGGTTTCGGCGGAATCATCGCCGACCGCGTCTTTTTGCCGTCGTTCGCAAATAAAAAGTTGCTCGTAAATAAAAAAAGGAGAATGAAGAAAAAATGAAACGAATTTCAATGTTGCTGACACTCAGTCTGCTGGTCGTAGTTTCGCAAGCCGCGGGACAGACAAGCGTGAACCCGAGGGCCGCCAAAACCATAGGACTTACGGCCTCAGGCCTTGGAAGCAGCCCCCTGAGCCCCAGATGTACGCTGCGGGGCGTAAGAGGGGATTATGCGATCACCTTTAACGGAACCGTTATCAGCCCAGCTGTTGGACCGGTCGCTACTCTCGGCTTGATATCGCTCGACGGCAGTGGGGGTTTCACTATCAGAGATACGGCATCTTTCGCAGGAGCGATCGTCGAGCGGGTCGGCGCAGGGACGATCAACCTCAACGCGAATTGCACCGGGGACGCGACGGTGACGTATACCGTCGGCCAGCCCGGCCGAACGGCGACCTTCAATTTTGTCGTCGTCGACGGGGGGCGCGAAATTCACCTTCTCAGCACGACGGCGGGTTCCGTCGTTACCGGACTGGCTAAAGCTCTGGATCCCGGATCGGCTCAATAATACGGGCGCCCGGTCGATGCGGTAAGCGTCCGTCGAGATCTCGAACGATCTTTGCGCCGCTTACCGTATCGCTGATCACAGGGCAATTCCCATCTAACTATTTCCCCAGTATTGAAGGGGTCTCAAAATGGAAACAAGAACACTGAAAACGGCCGGCGACCTGACGCTGACCTACTACGTCTCGGGCTCGGCGGGCGATCGTATCGTGATGGTCAACGCTCCGGGGATGAGCGTCGAGCTTTGGTCATGGATCGTGCGCGCACTGCGTGATCATTACACCGTGCTCGCTTTCGATTACCGGGGTTTTCCGGACGCTGAGAAAGAATTGAGCGATTCGGAATCGAGTTTCGAAAACGTGATCGCCGACCTCTCGGCCATTCTAGACCACGAGGGCGTGCCGGCGGCTCATTTCGTAAGTTGGGGGCTGGGGGCAAAGGTGGCTTTCGACTTTCACCGAAGGTTTCCGGAAAAGGTACTTTCCTTGATCCCGATCTCGATGGACGACGACGCTCTCGGATCAGACGCGAACAGCACCTTCAGCCAGGCCGTGCTCGCGGTCAAGCGGCAGCTCGACGCGGTTCCCGAATCCATCAATGTAGTGACCAAGGCAATTAGAAGAATAGGTGCTCCTTCAAGTATCAACCTTTTCCTGGCCGCCTTGCAGGGAGACGATCTGAAACCCGTTGTGAAGTTGATGGACATGCTCGTCCTGGAATGTTCGATGTCCAACCTCGCACTTGATCACCTCGAACGGCCTGCGGGCCTCAGTAATTACCTAAAGCTCTACGCAGCCTTTTCCGGTTTCGAGGTCAACGCCGACTTCGAGAACATTAAGGTGCCGGTCGTCATCGTCCAGGGCGACGGCGACGGCCTTGCGGCGATCAGCCCGTACCTCCGCGGTGATCTTGGATCGATCGAGGACGTGGAGTGGAAAACGCTTGAAAAGGCTTCTCACTTTCTACCGCTGGAGTATCCGGAAAAAACCGCAAACATCATCAGGGGCGCGGTAAGCCGGGCACGTTCGTCCCTGAGATCCGCACCAGCGTTCGTCGGTAATTTACATTCGGTGGAGGCGAGTCGATGAGCAGCCATACCAAAGCAAAGACTATTCTGTTGACCGGTATTACGGGAAACATGGGTGCGTTCGCCGCACTTCGATTTTTAGAGAAGGGCCATAAAGTCTACGCCATAGTTCGGCCTAAGAAAGGTTTTGACTGCATGAAGCGGGCGCGGAGAAGTCTCCGCCAGTTTTGCGATGCCGAAAGCGTCGCGGAAGCGCAGTTCGACAATTTGAGGATCATTGAGGGCGATATTGGCGATCGAGACAGCCTTCCTTCGATGCAAGCCCCGGAAGCGATCGACGAAACGTGGCACTTCGCGTCGTCTCTAAAGTATATGCCGAAGGAGACCGACGAGATCTTTGGCGTTAACGTAAACGGTCTCGCTAATATGATCGAGCTTCACGGCAGATCCAGAGGCGGAGAGTTTTTCTACATCAGCACGGCGTATCTCGGGGGCAAAAACCTTAGGTTGGTGCCCGAGGCCCCGATCGCCAGCGATGCAAACATCTCTCACAACAACTACTACGAGAGATCAAAAATGCAGGCCGAAAGCATGGTCATTAAAGCCATCGAAACCGGACAACTAAAAGGCGCCATCTTTAGGCCTTCCGTTGTTTTCGGCGAAAGAGCGGAAGGAAAACTGATCCACTACGTAGGTCCGTACCAGGTTGCCAGGACCTGGCATTGCCTGAGCTCCGCGGCCGGCGAATTGGGTAAGCCCGACAGGACCGTCCGAGTGGCGGTCGACCTCGATCATTCTCTGAACCTGATCCCGCTCGATACGGCCACGGACGCGATGATCGAACTTAGCGAAATCGATCGCGGAAAAACGACCGTTTTCAATATTGTCAACAAAAAGGAAATTCCACTCCAAAATGCCTTCGGCGCCATCGTCCGGTGCACCGGATTCGAAACCGTTTTATGCAGCAGGGACGAGTTACGCCGATCATCAAGGTCGATTTATGAATCCCTGATCTCTTATTCGCTCGATTACATCAGTCCGTATGTAAATCACAAGGTCGCATTCGAAACAAAAGAAATGGAGAACCTTCTGAAACGAGAGATCAGTGTTGATGTTTACCCCGACTTGTATACCCGATCGATCGGCGCTTACGTCGCGTCTTTGCGCAGTGCCTCGGCGAATTGAAAAGGCTCCAGGATGAAGAAAGAAGTCATTCCGACGCAGTTTTCGTGTTTCCTTCTCGGCTATACGGGCTGTCATAACACGGGTTCGGACGTTAGGATCCTGACGATCATCGACGACCTTCGCGACTGCTTTGGCGATGATGTTTCGATCACGGTCGCGAGTTTTTATCCGGAAAATACGGCCAAGGTCATTCCCCCGAGCGACCAGGTAACGATCGCCCGTGTTCCGTTCATTTTTCCTTTGAAGATCTTTCAGCTCGTCATACGGCACGACGTCACGATGCTTGTCGAGGGAAGCTGTTTTAAGGAGAACTGGGCTAAGGCTCTCTTGTATCTCTTTTTGTGGGGGGCTCTCTGGGCAAAACTCGCAGGCAAGAAATGTATCGCATACGCGATCGACGTGGGCGAGCTCTCGCCGCTGAACCGGTTTTTAACACGAACGATTTGCAACAAGATCGACCTCCTGATCACGCGCACCGAAGTTGCAAGAAAACGCCTGATCGAAATGGGAGTAAAAACCGAGATCATCGCGAACACAGATACCGCCTTTAGATTTCTCCCGGAAGGCTCGACGACCAACACTGAGGTGCCTTCGTCGAACACGCTCGGGATCGCGCCGGTCGAATTTCATCAATGGCCTCTCAAAACCAAGCTGTATGGAAAAAAAGAGGAGTGCTACAACTATCCTTACTACTATACGTGGGACGACGAACGCAGAGAGAAAAGCCGGCGGTTGATCGAGGCATACTGCGAACTGATCCGGCACGCCATCGAGGTTCACGATCTTTACGTCGTGCTGATCGCGATGGAGGCCCTGGACTCGGACATTTGCCGGAAGATCTTCGACGGTATAAGTCCCGTCCACCGGGCCAGGGTCCGCATCGTTGCCTCAAACGACCACACTCCGTACAGGATGGCGCCTCTGCTGAGAGGTCTCAAATATTTGGTCACGGCCAGATACCATGCCTGTGTCATATCGTTGAATCAGGCCGTCCCGCAGATGGCAATCGCCCACGACGAACGGCTTGTCTCGATCTATTCGGAGCTTGGGATCGAGCAGGATTTTTTACTCGATCACCGAGACCCGGGTCTGACCGACAAAATGATCCCGACGTTCGACCTTCTGGTCGCTCGCGGGGGCACACTGAGTGGTGTACTTAAACGAAAACATGACGAATATTTTTTGCCGACATGCGCGCGAAATAAGATCGGTTTGAAGTTGTGGGCCCAGGGACGAGCCGAGCCGGTCGCGGAGCTGGCAACACCTATGGGTTGAGAGCCAGATTCTAACGCGCCATTTACGCCGGGTCTTTCGGGCCCGGCTTTTCTTTGCGAAATGGTCGGCTCGTTCGAACAACCTTTCGTCCAGGGAATCGGAAAGATGAGTTTTGGAACGGCCTGCCTCGAGCTGACCAATTTCAATTAATCCAGTTCCCGATCGAAGCTCGCCAGGGTGGGTCGGGAGGCGGGGAACGTGTATGGTCGGCAGACAGATGGCGTGGATCAGCGGGAGGAGATTTTGTTAGAAGGCTAAAGTTTTCTTTAAGCAGCTTAAGCTTTTCGGCGAGGCTCGATGTCACATTTTGCAATTCTCAAAATGTGATACTCGTCGCCCAAATGCGCGATCTGGAACAGGGAATTACCGCTCTGGTTGGGGAAAAATGCAGTGCTCGTGACCCGGTCCGTGCGATCTGGTCGACCCTCGCGCGCCTCTTTATGCGAAACGTAATCCGGCTTACATTCTTGGCCCCAAAAATGCATTTTCGGCCGGTATAGAGCGAGCAAAATGGGAGGATTTCTTGTATGTCGTTGATTTACTGTCCGGAATGCGGACACGAAGTTTCCAATTCGGCCGTCGCCTGCCCCAACTGTGGAAGACCGCTGGGAGCGCCGCCGCCGCTAGTCGAAAAGAAGGTCGTCGTGGCCCGTCCGCACCGCGAAAACGGCTTTCCGCCGTGGCTTTTGATACCGATAGCGGCCCTCGGCGTGCTGTTGCTGATTGTCCTATATGTAATGTTTGCAAGAAATAACGACGACGCGAACGCCAACCTGAGGGTCAACGTCAACACCAGCCGGCCGCGCACCGGCGAGATCGATACCGCCCGCAGCGAAACCACCGTCGGCACCGCCACAGCACCTTCCACGATCACCGTGCCGAGCGATAGCCAGTCGGTCACCGTGCCGGGGACTCAGACGGGCATAACTTCAGCCCCTTCAAACATTTCCGGCGGCTCGGCACCGTCCGTGCCCACCCGCGGCACCGTCGTCATTAATGCCAAGATCGCCACCCGGACCGGCCAGCCCCAAGCCGTTAGGAACGAGAAATTTTACCTCCTCGACAAGGACCTCGAGAGCATCCTCTCCGAGGCCAATATCAAGCCGGTCGAAGGCCAGTCCCTCGTCAACAGCTTCGGCCTAAGTGTAATGTACCCAGATAAATACGGGGAGTTTCACCGTGACGCCCTGCGGGCCATCAAGGACCATATCAAGTATGCCGGCACGACCGACGGCTCTGGCAAGGCCCAGCTCGGCGGCGTCGAGCCGAACAGCTATTACCTCTTTGGTGTCACCAGATCCAGCCGCGGCTTCGCCGTCTGGAGCTCTCCGGTTTCCATCATCGGCGGCGAAAACCTTCTCAACCTTTCCCCAATGCAGCTTACCGAGATCCAAATGGATAACACCGGTGAAGAGTAAGGTTTAGCCTACCCTTTTACACAGAGGAGCGGCCGAAATAAGGGCCGCTCCTCTTGTTTTTCAATGCCGAATAGCCGGCGCCGACGGCCCCTTAATACCTTTCGAAAAACCGTGAGCGGATCGAGACCCGAGTCGGAAAAAGCGTCTCGTTTTCAAATGCTTAACTTGTCGGATGAGCCGCTGATAAATTAATTAAACAGAATTTTCTCCATTTCTTCCGCAGCCATATTCGGCGGCCCCTACACTACATTATCTGCTGAATTTGGAACCACGAATCCCTCAGGGCGCAAACCGAGCGAGCATTCCCCTGCTGTTGTAGAAACCGTTTTTCCGAGTCAGCAAAAAGGGGCTTTTTGCCTGCGCTTTACGCTCGCGCCCTAAAGCCCTTTGGTAAGGATAAAGCACTCGATTAAACAGCCCGCCACGGCCGCGGCGGACCAGGCAACGGGCATACACGTTGCTACGCTCAGCCGATGCATGGCCAGACCACTCATTCTATCTCTCGACGGACAGGAAACCGCGGTCAGCATCTTAAAGGTCGACCGTGAACGGCTATACGGCGATATCGAGATCGAGGCCTTTGACGAGAAGGGAAAGCCGGCGTCCATCAAGGTCCTAGCGGCCGACGGCCGGACTTTGCTAGATAAGGGCGGTACTGCCTTGGCGACGATCGATGAAGACGGAAATTCGGTCAGCCGGACGCAACTTCGGCCCGTCGACATGAATGGCGACCCTATCGAAACGGTGCCGTCGTCGTTCGGGCAGACCAACATACTCGAGCGGGCATCCCCCGACGAGTACCTCTCGCAGGTCGTCAAATCGGTCTATCTGCTTCAGCCGGCCGAGGGGTCGGACCTCGATTATCTTGTCGACCATTTATCGGCGGGCCAGATGTTCCGCTTTCAATTCAGTTATCGCGGTGGTGTGGAGCATGATTCGGCGTTCGTGGTGGGTAACGATAAGGCCGACGCATTCATGGTCGTCGGCAGAGATGCGGCATTGCAGTTCGTGAGGTTGAACCAGGCTGCGGTTCTCGATTCGACCGAGGAGATGGAGATATCGGGTGAGGAGCTCGATTTCGAACTACTCTAAAACCCGGGTGCGTTTATGAAAATTTGGCTGGATGATTACTTTGTTGAAGTGAAAAGAGCGGTCTGCCGTTTTGATCGAGGGACAGCAGCCTTGACGATTCGTAATGGCGATCAACATCAGCAACGCTAAACAAAGAGACGCGGTCGTCGCGCTGGAGGGCCTCACGCCCCGGCGTGACGTTCGGTACGTCGACGCGGAAGGACGGCCCGTTCTTACACGTAAATTATTGAAGACCGATGTAACGCACGACCTTGATCAACTAATGAAGCGTCGTAAAAAGGTGGACTCTCTTGCAAAGGCATTGATCAAGGATGACCCCGAGATCGACATCGAGCAGTTTGGGATGTTCTTGCAGGACACGTCAAGGGTTTACGTTTCCGAACGCGGAATCGTGCACGTCGTGGAGGAGTTCGAGGTGATCAAGAATCACGACGGAACGGTGCGCGACCGGCGCCCTCGTCACAAAGAGCCGCAGAACGTCAACACCGACGTCCCACTCCGGTGGACCGGGAAGTATATAAAGAAAGACGAAGCCGTGAGGAAATTCGTTTTTACGAACAAAAAACAGCTCGTGCACATCAACGGCCTTACGTTCGACTTTCTTTTCGACATGGCGAAGGACCTCGACAAACGCGGATCGCTGCTGCTGGTTCGCGCAGGGGAAAAAGGCGACCGCCCGATCGTGATGAGCCGCGGCGGCAAATCTTACAACGCTTTCCTCGAGGGCAGGGTGAGGGGCGA
>Ga0307415_100001467_pt1 | contig 11289 bp, 9 predicted proteins | sample DK1Cmetagenome_FD_204524 | JGI IMG/M metagenome (GOLD analysis project Ga0307415, IMG submission 204524) | Maize rhizosphere microbial communities from greenhouse at UC Davis, California, United States - DK15-C-2 | ecosystem: Host-associated > Plants > Roots > Rhizosphere > Soil | place: USA...
GAACGGTCGTTCGGATCGACCGTGCGGTCGTCCGTCGGCTCCCACCAGGACCGGGCCGACGAGCGCAGCCCGGTTCTCCTCCATCTCGACCAGGAGGGTCTCGAGAGCTCTCGGTTCGAGACGGGCATCCGGATTGAGGAGGAGCACGCGCTCGGCCCCTGGGACGAGGGCAAGGCCTCGGTTCACTGCTGGAGCGAAGCCCAGGTTGTGTTCCAGCAGGACTCGATGGGTGGTCCGCCCGGATGCGTCCCGCACCTCCGGTCGGACCCGGGAGCGATTGTCCACGATGACCAGGGCGGGCGGACCGCTCAATCGCGCTCCGGCGAGCTCCACCGACCGGTCGAGCGCCGCGATGCATTCGACGATCACCGCGCCGCTGTTGTACGTCACCACCACGACCGCGAGGGACCTCCGCGACGGCTCGTCGCCAGGGCGGGGCACCGCTGTCGCGCGGTCAGGAACGGCGGCTAGCCGTGATCGCCTCTTGGTACACCCGCTCCGTGGCCTCGGCGATGCGCCCCCAGTCGTACTCTCCGCGCACGTGCTCGCTGACGCGCTGCCCGAGCGGGCCGTGATCGGCCCGCTCGATGGATTGCTGAATCGCGATCCCGAGCGCCTCGACGTCCCCAACCGGGACCTGTACGCCGACTCGCTCGTCTCCAACCGTCACCACTTCCAGGTTCTCGGGAATGTCGCTGACGATTGGGAACCGTCCTGCTTCAAGCGCCTCCAGCAGCGCGATCGGGAGACCCTCGACGCTCGACGGCTGGACGAACGCCAGTGCCTGGCGCATGAGCCAGGCCTTTTCTCCGCCGTACCGAGGTCCGACGAGATGCACGCGCGGATCTTCCGCGGCCAGCTGCTCCAAGCGTTCGACATAGCGCGGCGAGTGCGAGGAGGGTCCGGCGATCACGAGCGGGAGATCGGTGTCGACATGACGATATGCCTCGATGAGCGTATGGACGTGCTTCTCGGGGACAAGCCGACCGAGGAACAGGACGAACCGTTCGGGCTCGAAGCCCTCCACGGGAACGGTTTCCGTCAACGACTGCTCGACGCCGTTCGGGATGTAGACGGCGTCCGCGTCGAAGTCCTCGCGGAAGTGGCGCTCGAGCTCGTGGGAAACGACGATCGTCTTGGAGGGAAAGATGGCCGAGGTCCGGGCCGCGATCCGGAGGACGAAGCGCGCGAAGGGGCCCCACTTCTCGCGCCGCCAATCGAGCCCCTGCACCGTCGCCACGGTGGGCACGCCCATCAGCCGTGGGACGAACGCGAGGAGCGACGGCCCGGTCGCGTGAAAATGCACGACGTCAAAGCGGCGCGAGTGAAGGGCTACGGCGACCGCCCACGCTGTATGGCTGATCGCCTCCAGATGCTTGGTGTTGATCTGGCCGAGATGCACAACCTCGACGCCTCGGTGAGATCGGGTTCGCGTGTCGCAATAGCCGCGGCGGGCGAACACGGTGACCCTATGACCTCTACTGGCCAGGTTGGCGGAGAGCTCCTCGACGGCGCGCTCCACACCGCCGTACGTCGCCGGGATGCCGCGCAGACCCACCATGGCAATCCGTAGCGACTGCTCCTGCACCAATAGGTCGGGCGCGCCGGATTTGCGACGCTCTGCGGTGCGCGCGATCACAGTGCTCGAAGGCATCGGTGCGAAACCGTCACGGGATGACCACCACGGGACGTCACACGCTAACGGAGCCGCGTCGGCGCACTTCGAGATCTCAAGTCAGCGAAATGACTTGCGCCGACGTCATCGCCCCGGCTTCTGGAGCTAAGGGGGCGCCGCCCGTTACGCCGACCCCGCTCAGGGCCAGCAAATCCCGCCCCCGCCAGGAGATAGCCGAGGGTGAGCTGCCGCCGCCCGCGCGCCGGCATGCGCGGTGTCAGCCGCTCGAGCCGCCGGCGGAGGAGCTCCGGGCGGAACACCGCGGCGGGCCTTGGACGCTCGCGCTCGATCTGAGCGGCCACTCGGGCCAGCTCGGCGCGTCGGCGGGCGCGATGCCGGATCGATGTCCCCAGCTCGAAGCGCAATGACCGGCGCCTCCCGGCACGTGAGCCGCCGCGTTCAGTGCCGCAGCGGGAACGCTCAGCCGGCTGGCCCCCACGGAGTTCACTTGCAGCTCGGCGTCCGCCGGCGCGCCGCCACGAGAGGGCGCGTGATCTGTGGGCTGTCCGGCGACGCCAACTCGTCGGTCGCGGCGCTGGTCGTGCACCGCGCGATCGGCGACCAGCTGACGTGCGTGTTCGTCGACCACGGCGGATGCCCAACAACGACGGCGAGCAGGTCATCTCCGCGTTTCGCGACCACGCGCCGTTCAAGCACGACGTCCCGCGGTCGGCGCGGAGCCTGGGGGCCCGAGCGGCTGGTGTGGCGATTGCAGTGGCGGCAGCTGACCTTGATGTACCCTGGCTCCAGTTCTGCGCAAGCATGCGATGCTTGGCTTGTGCCCAGGTGCCCGGGTTTGTCTACCGTGGTCATCGCATGAACCGTCCGGTCGTCTTGCTCTGCATCGTCAGCCTGGCCCTCTTGGGCGTGGCCGCCGTTCCCGCCCGGGCGGCCGATCCCGATCAGTCGAGGCCTTGGCAGGAGTTCCCGCTCGAGCAGACGCCCCGGCCGAACGCGACGACGCCTGGCCCAACTCCGGCCTCGAACCAAGGTGACTACCACGAGGAGTCTGGCAGTGCGCCGCTCCTAGCGCTCCTCGCGATCTTGGCGCTGGTGACCGCCGTCGTGAGCTCGATTGCAGCGCGCGGGAATCACCGCGCTGCCCGCAGGCGGTGGCCGGAGGCGAAAGCGCCGCCGGCGGCCGCCGCGGAACCTTCGCCTGCGATGCCGCTGGCCCGTGCGATCGCGCCACGCGAGCCGCAGGAGCGGCGTGAGCGTACAACGCACGGCCAGCCGCCGGCCCGTGCGGAGATGCCGCCCCGGCACCCGGTCACCGGCGCCCCGACGGCGCCTGCCCGCGCGCCTGCTCGTCGCGACGCGCCGAAAGCGCCGGCGGCCGCGCCGCTCCGGCCCGTGCGGCCGGCCGGCGCCATGCGCAAGCCCGATCGACCGGCCGTTCGAACCGGCCCCGAGACGGCCCACGTCGACGAGTGCCGCATCAGGCTGCGCAAGCGCTACCCCAGAGCGCAGTTCTACGCCGTGCCACCGGGTGGCGAGACCGTGCTCGCGGAGTCGCGCTACTTCCGTTTCATCCCGGGCGAGTATCCGGAAGACCTTCAAGCGGCGCACGAGGCGTTCGCGGCCCTCGTCCAGGAACTCAGCGCCGTCGGCTGGGTCGAGGTTGGTCGTGGAGCAGCTCCGTGGGACGTCCACTTCCGCAGGCGTACTCGCGTGGCATCGGGCGCCTATCAGGTCGCGACGAGCCCGCGCGTCGACGACGCTGTCGCACGCACGGGCGGCGCGACGCGGCGCGCGGACCTCGGCGGGCTCGACCTCGCCGCCAAGCCCGAGGATGGGCGGCAGGTGCGCGTTCCCGAGCGCACCGCGGACGCTGACGGGTCCACCGCACCGGCGGCCGGCGGAGCGGCCGCGTCCGCGTCCGCGGCACCCAAGCAGCCGATCAACCTCAATACCGCCACGCTCGAGCAGCTCGGCACGCTCAGCGGGATCGGGCCGGCCACAGCGCAGAAGATCCTCGACTTCCGCAACGAGCGCGGCGGTTTCAGCTCCGTCGAGGAGCTCGGCGAGATTCCCCGCATCGGCGCTGCACGCCTCGCGTCGCTGCGCGACGAGGTGACTCTTTGAGCGATCGCAGCGTCCAGTCTCGCGTTGCCGCGCTCGCTCACGGTCCGCTGGCAACGTGATCGGGCGACAGGTCGACGCAGGGCGATCCCGCTCGAGCCGGTGCGGCACTGGCGCAACGGCAGCGCGGTGGCAAGCGTGCGGCTGGTCGGGCCCCCGCCTCACCCTGACCGCGGCGAGCGGGCCGGCGTCGGGCGGATCGTTCACCGACTCAGAGGCTCCGGGAGCTGCCACTGAGCGATTCCTTGCGGGCCTCGCCCTTGGACTGGCCAAAAGTGCAGCGTCAAAGCCGTGAGGTTGGGGTAATGTTCGGCGGTCGAGCCGGAATTCTGTACAAGGGGGCACCAGATACCGGTGCGTCAATGGAAAGCCGGCGGATGGCCAACGTCACTGCCGGAGTGCCGCGTCGCGTGAGCGGCTGTCCGCGTCGACGCCAACGACAACGTGAGGGAGTTCGATGACTCGGGATGGGCAGCCGTATCCGGTCATGGCCGTGTGGTGGCCTGATCGCCGGCGCGCCGGCGCCGCGAGCGCCATTGGGCTCCTGGTCGCCTGCGTCCTCGTCTTGGTGCTGGTGCCCGCCTCGGCGCGTGCGGACTCGGCGACCTTCATCCCGGTCGCCGACGCCTATGTCTCGGCGGCGGATCCCGGCGGTAACCACGGCGGCGCCCCGACGCTGCGGATGGAGGTGGACCCTCTGACGCGCAGCTATCTTCGCTTCGACGTCGAGCTGCCGGCTGAAGCGACCGTCACGGGCGCGACGCTCGAGCTCTCGACCACTTCGATCGCGCCCAAAGCGGGCTTCTGGGCGTATGCCGTCGCCAATACGACGTGGGACGAGAGCACGATCGACGACACGAGCGCGCCCGACCTCGGCGCCAAGCTCGGCTGGTCCGGCCCGTATGCGACCACCGGCTACAAGAGCATCGCCCTCCCGGAGTCCTACGTCTCAACCGGGCCCATCACCGTCGGCGCGGCCACCGCCAGCACGTACGTCAAGTCGTTCAGCTCCCGCGAGGGCGCCAATCCGCCACGGCTCGTCGTGAACTACACCGTCCCGTCGCCGACGCCGTTGCCTACACCGTCGCCGACTCCAGACCCGTCAGGGGATCCGGTGATCGCGGCTGCCGGCGACATAGCGTGTGCCCCAGGGGCGAACGTGACCAGCGGCGCCTGTCAGCAGGAAGCGACCTCCAATCTGCTGTCCGACGCGACGGCCGTCCTGACGCTCGGTGACAACCAGTACGAAAGCGGCGCGCTCAGTGCCTACCAGGAGTCCTTCGACGCGACGTGGGGGCGCTACAAGGCCTTCATGCGTCCGACACCCGGCAACCACGAGTATGGGACCAGCGGGGCCGCCGGCTACTTCAGCTACTTCGGCTCGGTCGCCGGCGAGCCCGGCAAGGGCTGGTACTCATATGACATCGGCGGATGGCATCTGATCGCCCTGAACACGAGCAACGCCTGCCGCTCCGTTTCGTGCGGAGCCGGCTCAGCGCAGGAGCAGTGGCTCGAGCAGGACCTTGCGGCCCATGCGAATCAGTGCACGCTGGCGTACTGGCACCATCCGCGGTTCTCCAGCGGGCCGCACGGGTCCTTGACGAGCTACGGCGCCTTCTGGCAGAACCTCTACGCCGCGGGGGCCGACGTCGTGCTCAACGGGCACGACCACGACTACGAGCGCTTTGCCCCCCAGGATCCCGCCGGGAAACTGGACACCGGACAAGGCATCCGCGAATTCGTCGTGGGAACCGGCGGCAAGAGCCACTACAGCATCAACTCCCCGATCGCGAACAGCCAGGCCCACGACTCGAACACGTTCGGCGTCCTCGAGCTCACGCTCCATCCCACCAGCTACGACTGGCGATTCATCCCCTCGGCGGGCGGCAACTTCACGGACTCCGGCACCGAGCGCTGCCATTAGCCGAAGGTCCGGCGTCGTAAGGGAGCCCCTCGCGGGTGCCGGCGATGCCGGCGGCCGCGAGTGGATGGCCGCCCGGGACAGCGCTCCTCAGCCGTCTCCGCCAGTCGCTGGCGACGGCCTAGGTGCGGCAGCCGTCGCTGCCGGCATCGGTACCCAGCAGAGGACCCCGCCTCAATGAACAGGCAGCAAGGAAACCGCCGTTCGCAGCGACGTCACGCAGAGCGAGGCAACTCGAAACCGCGGGCACCCGGGACCGAAACAGCCTCGACGAGATCGTCGGAACGTCTGCCTCCCGTTGCCCTCGTCTCGACCTCCGCACGGGTTCCCTGTTCCCGGGAAGGCTCGGTCGACACGCGAAAGTCATCGCATACCCCGAGATCACGGCAGACCGACGGACCCCCACCGGCAACGCCGTCCCGCAGGACCTGGCCTTCGGCGAGCCCACGGGCCCCCGCCCGAGCCAGGATGAACATGACCGCTTCTGCATGTCCGAGCACTGTTCCTCATACGCGCGAACCGCCTGCCACCCTACGCCCGCCGTCATCGATCAGACCAGCTCTGTGCCCAAGCGTCCGACTCCACGGCGGCCGGGACGCTGCCGGCCTTGCGACTCCCCCCACCCGCGCGCAGATCACTCAGGTTGCCGACCGCGCGGACGGCCTCGGGACGAGCCTCTCGAGCCCGGCGAGGATGATCTCGCCCCGGATAAGGCTGGACGTTCGGCGAGGGCTCGCGGACGGATGTCCGCATGGTGACTCAGCCGACGCGCTGCACCGCCGCGACCAGCCGCCCGGAGACCGCCTCGGTCTCCTCGGCCGTAGGGGCCTCGACCATCACGCGCACCAGCGGCTCGGTGCCGCTCGCCCGGACGAGGACGCGCCCACGGCCCACGAGCGCCGCGTGCTCGCGCTTGACCTCCTCGGCGGTCGCCGCGACGGCCGCGTCGACGGCGCGGCGGTCCGCCAGCCGCACGTTGATCAGGCGCTGGGGCAGCTTCTCCATCGCGTGCCGCTCGGCCAGGTCGCCGCCCTCGAGCGATTCCAGCGTCAGCAGCGCGGCGGCGATGCCGTCACCGGACGGGACGAAGTCCATGTCGATGATGTGGCCCGACTGCTCGCCGCCTAGCGCCCAGCCGCGCTCGCGGAGGGCCTCGAGCACGTAGCGGTCGCCGACCGGCGTCGTGGCGACCTCGACCCCGGCGGCCTGCATCGCCGTGTGGAAGCCGTAGTTCGTCATCACGGTGACTGCGACGCCGCCTCCGGCCAGGCGGCCGGCCTTGCGCAGGTGCAGCGCCGCAAGCGCGATCAGCTCGTCGCCATCGACCACGACGCCTCCTCGATCGACCGCCAGAACGCGGTCGCCGTCGCCGTCGAACGCGAAGCCGGCGTCGTGCCCGCCCGCGCGCACATGGGCAGCGAGCGCGTCGACGTGAGTGGAGCCGCAGCCGGCGTTGATGTTGCGCCCGTCGGGCGCGTCGTGGAGCACTTCGACATCGGCGCCGAGGCGGCGGAAGATCTCCGGCGCCGCGCGATGGGTGGCGCCGTTGGCGCAGTCGAGCGCGATCCGGCGGCCGGTCAGGTCGAGCTCGGTGAAGCGCTCGTGCAGCGCGCGCAGATAATCCTCGAGCGCACCGTGCAGCGTGCGTACGCGGCCGATCGTGGCGGTGCCGTTGGGCGACTCGAGTGCCCGCTCGATCTCCAGCTCGGTGGCGTCCGAGAGCTTGAAGCCGTCGGGGCCGAAGAACTTGATCCCGTTGTCCTGGTACGGGTTGTGCGACGCGCTGATCACGACGCCGAGGTCGAACGCGTGGCGGCCGATCAGCAGCGGCGCGCCGGGCGTCGGAAGCACGCCGCCGACGAGCGCCTCACCGCCGGCGGCGGCGACCCCGGCCGCGACCGCCGCCTCCAGCATCTCGCCGGACTCGCGCGTGTCGCGGATCACGAGCACGCGCGGCGCGTCGGCCTCCACGCGCTGGGTCGCCGCGCGCGCGAGCGCCAGCGAGAGCTCCGCGGTCAGGAACTCCCCGGCGACCCCGCGGACGCCGTCGGTGCCGAAGAGCTGTCGGCCCAACTCAGCGCTTGGAGAACTGCGGCCGCTTGCGGGCCTTCTTCAGCCCGGCCTTCTTGCGCTCCTTGACGCGCGCGTCGCGCGTGAGGAAGCCGCGCCGCTTCAGCTCGGAGCGCAGGTTCGGGTCGGCGTCGACCAGGGCCTTCGAGATCGCATGACGCAGAGCGCCGGCCTGGGCCGACACGCCGCCGCCGTGCATCGATGCGACGACGTCGATCTTCTCCTCCAGCCCCACGGTCTCGAGCGCCGTGCGGATCGTGCGCTGCAGCGCGGGGCGCGGGAAGAAGACGTCGAGCGTGCGGCCGTTGATCTCGTACGCGCCGGTGCCCGGCTTGAGGATCACGCGCGCCACGGCGGTCTTGCGCTTGCCGGTCGCGGCGTAGCGGGCGCCGGCGGCGAGGTCGATCGCGGCGTCGGCGATCGGCTGCGTGAACTCCTCCTCGGCGGCCTCGCCCTCGCCGTCGCCGTAGATGTCCTCGTCCTCTTCGCGGTAGGGCTCCTCGCCCTCGCGCACGATGTCGACCTCGAGGTCCATGCCGGGGATCTCGGGCTTGACGCGCGGCTCCTCCTCGACGTACTCGAGGTCGCCCTCCAGCGCCGTCTCGTGGGGGTCGACGTCGCTTGGGGCGGGCTCGGGCGCGGTCGCCTCGGCGATCCGCTGCTCGGACTCCGCGACGGGCTCGTCGACGATCGCCTGCTCGCGCTCGAGCTGGCGCTCGGTCGGGGTCTCCTCCGCGCCGACGACGTCCTCGGCCGCCAGCTCCGCGGGCTGATCGACCTCGCCCTGCTCGCGCTTCTTCTCGTCCGTCATCGGGTCTTGATCTCCAGCGTCTGGGGCTTCTGCGCCGCGTGCGGGTGCTCGGGGCCGGCGTAGACCTTGAGCTTGGTCAGCTGCTTGCGGGCGAGGCGGTTCTTCGGGAGCATGCCGCGCACCGCGAGGCGGATGACCTCCTCGGGCCGGCGCTCGAGCATGTCGTTGAGCGTTCGCTTCTTGAGCCCGCCGGGGTAGCCCGAGTGGCGGTAGTACATCTTCTCGTGCAGCTTGGATCCGGTCACCGAGATCTTCTCGGCATTGACGACGACGACGAAATCGCCGACGTCGACGTGCGGCGTGTAGGTCGGCTTGCGCTTGCCGCGCAGCGCGTCCGCGATCTGGGTGGCGAGCCGGCCCAGGGTCTGGCCCTCGGCGTCGACGACCAGCCAGTTGCGCTCGCGGTCGAGTGGGGTGGCGACGTAGGTCTTCATGGGCATGCGAGCGGCCACGCGGCGCGCGTGGCGGCGGCGCAGCATGATAGCGGGGACCGGCAGGGTCGCTCCGCGGGTCGGTGCTCGTGCTCCCGCCGGTCTAGCTCGTTATCGTCGGCGCCCGCACCGGCATCGACTGCGTCTGCATGCAGCCCGCGAGGCGCGCTCGTCGACTAGCGATCGCCTCGCTCGCGTCGCCGGCGCACGGCCTCGTTGTGCTCGTGCGCCCGCTGGAGCACGAGAAACACCAGGACGGCACCGAGCGCGCCGCCTACGACGGCCGGCGCGACGTTTCCGCGCAGCACACCGCTGATCGCGAAGATCGCGCCGAATACCGCGCCGATCAGTGCCATGTGCGTACGGGTCACCGCGGGCAGGATGCCACGTCGGGCCGCTCTGCTCCGTCGTGGCGCAGACCCTGGACTCGGGACACAGGGGGGTTGCACAAGCGGCGACAGCTCACGAGACTCCGGACGGCAGTGCCGAGCCGGCTATCACTAGGTTGCGTGCGGGCGCGCGACCCTGACACCCTCCGCCGATGAGGCTTACGCGGGCGTCACTCGCGTTGTGCGCCGTGCTGGCCCTGGCAGCCGCCCCAGCCGCGGCGCCTGCGCAGAATGTCAAGCGCCCACCGGCGGAGCTCTGGGACGAGTTCCCGCTCGAGCCAAGCCCCAGTGCGTCTCCAGCGGCGCCGCAGGCGACCGGACGCAGTCCGCGCGCTGTGCCCGTCGAGGACTCCGATCGCGTATCGCGCGCTGCGCTCATCGCCTTGCTCCTCGGCGCCGCGGCGACGGGAGCCGTGGCCAAGATCGCCGTAAGCCGGGGGCGCGCCCGTCGCCGCCGCGCCGCAGCCGGAAGCGCGCTGACGCACGCCGTCCGGCAGCCCGAACGGCGCGCCGAGCCCGCGCCCCCTCTACCGGCACCGCAGTCCGATGCACCGGTGGCGCGGACCGCGAACGCGGGGTTGAGCTTCGCCAGGGCGCAAGCGCCGACGTCCCAGCCCGAGCCGGCCGAAATCGACGCGCATCGATCGACCGCCGCAAACGGAACGCAGCCGGCGGCCGCTCCGGCCGCCGAGACCGGCCGCCCGGTGCCCAAGCGCGAACCGCCGGCCGCCGCGCCCGAGCCCGGAGCCATCCCGACCGCGTGGGACACCTGCGAGATCAAGCTCCACAGCCGCTCGAGCATGGCCCACTTCTACGCGGTGCCAAGCGAAGGCGGGCCGGTCCTGGCGCGGTCGCCGGACTTCAACGTAGGGCACGCAGCGGGTGACGACGGGCCCAGCCCGCGGGAGGCGCTGCGCGCCCTGGTCGAGGAGCTGACCGCGGCCGGCTGGCGTCAGACCGGCGCGGGCAGTGCGCCGTGGGATCTGCGGTTTCGGCGTAGCGTGCCGGACCGCCCGCCGTTCACGGCCAGACGTTCGGGCTGAGGGGCGCCGAGCCGATGCCGCGACGGCTCGGCGCCGAACTGAGCCACGGTTCCCGCTACTCCCACTCGATCGTGCCCGGCGGCTTGGACGTGATGTCCAGCACGACCCGGTTGACCTCGCGGATCTCGCCGATCATGCGCGACGCGATCTGCTCCAGCAGGTCGTAGGGCAGCCGCGCCCAGTCGGCGGTCATCGCGTCGTCGGACGTGACCGCGCGGATCGCGACGACGTAGCCATAGCTGCGCTCGTCGCCCTGCACGCCGACCGTCCGGACGTCCGGCAGGACGCAGAACGACTGCCACAGCTCGCGGTACAGGCCGGCCTTGCGGATCTCGTCCTGGAGGATGAAGTCGGCGTTGCGCAGCGTGTCCAGGCGCTGCTTCGTCGCCTCGCCGCCGACGACGCGGATCGCGAGGCCGGGGCCGGGGAACGGCTGGCGCCACACGAGCCGCTCGGGCAGCCCGAGCTCGGCGCCGACCGCGCGGACCTCGTCCTTGAACAGCGCGCGCAGCGGCTCGACGAGCTCGAACCGGAGGTCCTCCGGCAGCCCGCCGACGTTGTGGTGCGACTTGATAGTCGCCGCGCCGGTGCCGCCGCCGGACTCGATCACGTCCGAGTAGAGCGTGCCCTGGACGAGGAACGCCGCCTCGCCGAGCTTGCTCGCCTCCTCCTCGAACACGCGGATGAACTCGGCCCCGATCGCCTTGCGCTTGGCCTCCGGGTCGCTCAGCCCGGCCAGTCGCGCGAGGAAGCGGTCCTCGGCGTCGACCGCGACGAGCGGCACCTTGAAGTGGTCGCGGAAGGCGGAGATGACCTGCTCGCCCTCGTTCTTGCGCATCAGCCCGTGGTCGACGAACACGCAAGTGA
>Ga0307415_100001468_pt1 | contig 11286 bp, 8 predicted proteins | sample DK1Cmetagenome_FD_204524 | JGI IMG/M metagenome (GOLD analysis project Ga0307415, IMG submission 204524) | Maize rhizosphere microbial communities from greenhouse at UC Davis, California, United States - DK15-C-2 | ecosystem: Host-associated > Plants > Roots > Rhizosphere > Soil | place: USA...
CTACTCCCTGGTCGACTACAACCGGGCCGGGATCCCCCTGGTCGAGATCGTCTCCGAGCCCGATATGCGCACGGCCGACGAGGCCCGCGCCTACGCCGAGGAGCTGCGGGCGGTGCTGCTGGCCCTCGGGGTCTCGGACGCCAAGCTCGAGGAAGGCTCGATGCGCTTCGACGTCAACGTGTCGATCCGTCCGGTCGGCCACGCCGAGTTCGGCACCAAGGTCGAGCTCAAGAACCTCAACTCGCTGCGCAGCCTGCACCGGGCGGTCGCCTACGAGGCCGAGCGGCAGCGCCGGGTCCTGGCCGAGGGCGGCAAGCTGGTCCAGGAGACCCGCCACTGGGACGAGGGCGCCGGGCGGACCGAGCCGATGCGGTCCAAGGAGTTCGCCACCGACTACCGCTACTTCCCCGAGCCCGACCTGGTGCCCATCGAGGCCACCTCGTCCTGGGTCGAGGGCGTGGCGGCCGACCTGCCCGAGCTGCCGGCCGGGCGCCGGGCCCGGCTGGCCGAGGCCACCGGCCTGCCCGCCAAGGAGGTCGCCTGGCTGGCCCGCGACCCCGAGGTGCTGGCCTACTTCGAGGCTGTCGCCTCCGGGCGGGACCCGAAGGTGGCCGCGGGCTGGGTGATGGGGGAGCTGCAGCGGAACCTGCGCGAGTTCGACCGCACCATGGCCTCGAACCCGGTGGGGCCGGAGCGGCTCGGGCAGCTGCTTGATCTTCTCTCCGCCGGGACGGTGTCGGCCACCGCGGCCAAGGACGTCCTGGCCGAGATGTTCTCCTCCGAGGCCGCGCCGGCCACCATCGTGGAGCGCAAGGGCCTGGCCCAGATCTCCGACAGCGGCGAGCTGGAGGCGGTGGTCGCGCGGGTGGTGGCGGCCAACCCCGACCTGGCCGACAAGTTCCGCGGCGGCAAGCGCGGCGTGCTGGGGGCCATGGTCGGCCAGGTCATGCGCGAGACCCGCGGCCGCGCCAACCCCAAGCTGGTCAGCGACCTGCTGGAGCGGGCGATCGGGGGGTAGGGCCGGGGCTCGAACCCGCCGCCGACGCGGCTCGAACAACGTCCGCATACCGGGACGTATAAGCTGCTGGCGCCATGACCACCACCCCCCAGGTGCTCCTGGATCGTTACGAGGTCGGCCGGCTGCTCGGCGCCGGCGGGATGGCCGAGGTCTTCGAGGGCCGCGACCGGCTGCTGGCCCGCCGGGTGGCCATCAAGGTGCCGCTGTCCCAGCACGCCCACGACCCCGACTTCGCCCAGCGGTTCCGGCGCGAGGCCCAGGCCGCGGCCAGCCTGTCCCACCCCGGGATGGTGGCCGTCTACGACACCGGGTCCGAGAACGGCACCCACTTCATCGTCATGGAGTACGTGGACGGCCGCACCCTCAAGGACGTCATCCGGGCCGAGGCGCCGCTGTACCCGGACCGGGCGGCCGAGATCACCGCCGACGTCTGCGCCGCCCTGGGGGCCGCCCACGCCCGCGGGCTGGTCCACCGCGACGTCAAGCCGGCCAACATCATGCTCATGCCCGACGGCCGGGTGAAGCTGATGGACCTGGGGATCGCCAGGGCGGCCGCGGGCGAGACGCTCACCCAGACCGCGGCCATGCTCGGCACCGCCCAGTACCTGTCGCCCGAGCAGGCCCAGGGCCAGGACGTCGACTACCGCAGCGACCTGTACTCCCTCGGGTGCTGCCTGTACGAGATGCTCACCGGCACCGTGCCCTTCCGGGGCGCGACCCCGGTGGCGATCGCCTACCGGCACGTCCGCGAGGACCCGGCCCCGCCGCGGCTGCTCAACCCCGACGTGCCGCCGTCGCTGGAGGCGGTCTGCCTCAAGGCCATGGCCAAGCGGCCCGAGGACCGCTACCAGACGGCGGCCGAGTTCCGGGCCGACCTGGTGCGGGCCAGGGCCGGGCAGCGGACCGCGGCCGGGCCGGCCGCCGCCGGGGCGGCCACGGCGGCGATGGCCACCACCGTCCTGCCGCCGCTGGGCGGCTACCCGGGCGCCGGCGACCCGACCTCGGCCTACGGGCCGCCGGTGACCGCCGGGCGGGCCGCCCGGCACGCCGCCGAGGCGCAGCCCCCGGGGCGGCGCTGGTGGCTGTACGTGCTGGCGCCCCTGGGGGTGCTGGCCCTGGCCGTGCTGGTCGCGTTCGTGGTCTCGCGGCTGGTCGACACGCCGGCGACCACGACCGGCGCGAACCCGACCCTCCCCACCGTCACCCGCTCCAAGGTGGTCCCGACGACCGCCCTCCAGACCTCGACCTCCCAGCTCCCGACCACCTCGCGGCTGCCGACCACGACCGCGCCGCCGACCACCGTGCCCACGACCACCCAGCAGCAGCCTGGCCAGGTCCAGGTGCCCGACGTGATCGGCCGACGTCCCCGCGGGGCTCGGGCCCTGCTTGAGGGGGCCGGGCTCCAGGTTCGCCAGCAGGACGTCCCGGTCCAGAACCCCCAGCAGAACGGCCGGGTCATCCAGCAGGCCCCGCAGGCCGGGACCACCGTGCAGCGCGGCTCCGCCGTCATCATCTTCGTCGGGGTCCGCTTCGGTGACGGCGGCGGGGACGGCTGAGCCTGACCTCCCGGATCGTGCTGTTCGGGGCCACCGGCTACACCGGCCGGCTGACCGCCGAGGCCCTCGCCGCCGCCGGCGTCCGGCCGGTGCTGGCCGGCCGCGACCGGACCCGCCTTGCGACCCTGGCCGGCCGGCTCGGCGGCCTACCTGTGGCCGAGGCCGACACGGCCCGACCCGACAGCGTCCGCGCCCTCGTCGGCCCCGGCGACGTGCTCGTCAGCACCGTCGGGCCGTTCCTGACCCGCGGTGAGCCCGCCGCCCGGGCGGCCGTCGAGGCCGGGGCCGCCTACCTCGACTCGACCGGTGAGCCGCCGTTCCTGCGCCGCGTGTTCGAGGAGCTCGGCCCGCGGGCGGCCGGCCGCTGCGCCCTGCTCCCGGCGTTCGGCTACGACTTCGTCCCCGGCAACCTGGCCGGCGCCCTCGCCCTGGCCGAGGCCCCGGCGGCGACCCGGGTCACCGTCGGCTACTTCGTCGCCGGCGGGGGCGGCTTCTCCAGCGGCACCCTGGCCTCGGGCGCGGGGCTGCTCCTGGAACCGGGGTTCGCCTGGCGGGCCGGACGGCTGCGGCGCGAGCGGACGGCACGGAGGGTGCGGTCGTTCCGGATCGGCGGCCGGGACCGTCTCGGGGTCAGCTACGCCGGCAGCGAGCACTACGCCCTGCCCCGCTTCGCGCCCGGGCTGCGCGACGTCGATGTCTACCTGGGCTGGTTCGGCCGCCGCTCCCGAGCGGTGCAGGCCGTCGCGGCCGTCGGAGCGCCCCTGTCCCGCCTCCCCGGCGTCCGGCCCCTGGCCCGGGCCGCCGCCGGTCCCCTCGGCCGCCGCACCGGCCGGGGGCCGGGCGAGGCGACCCGGCGGGCCGGCCGTTCCCTGGTCGTCGCCATCGCCGCCGACGACCACGGCAGGGAGCTCACCCGGGTCCACCTGCAAGGCCCCGACCCCTACACCCTCACCGCCCGCCTCCTGGCCTGGGCCGCCATCCGCGCCGCCCGGGGCGCCCTGAACGGAACCGGCGCCCTCGGCCCGGTCGACGCCTTCGGCCTCGAAGCCCTCCAAGCGGGCGCCGCCACCGCGGGCCTGGACCGCACCGCCTCCTAGACCCCGCGGCCCGGGGGTTGCTCCTACCGGACCGGGAACGCGCGGATCAGGGCCTGGGCCACCCGGCTGTTGGTGACGTCGCGGCCGGTGGTCCGCAGGCTGACCCAGGTGCCGGCGTGGAGGCGCGAACCCGGCAGCACGCCGCGGTAGTGGCCCGCCTCCACCCGCTCGAGCGGGATCTCCTTCCAGGTGGCGCCGTCGTTGGTGGAGAGCTGGAGGGTGGCGGCCGCGATCTCGCTCGGTGGGGCGCCCTCCTGGCGGGCGAGCTGGAGATCAATGGTGACCGGGCGGCCGGCCACGGCGCCGTTGCGGCCCCCGAGCGGCGCCGCCTGGTACTCGACGTCGAGGATGGGCAGCATGGCGTAGGGATCCTGGCCGCCCGGGGAGGCGGAGTTGAACCACCAGCGGGTCCGCGACACATTCGCCAGGCCGGTCACCCCGGTCAGGTTGAGGTCGCGTTCCAGCCGGTACTGGGCCCGGGTGGCAGGCACGCTCACCTGGAGGAACGGGTCGGCGGCGCGGCCGATGAGCTGGCCGTTGCGGTACAGGCGGAACGCCTGGGCGAACGCCGGATCGTCGCTCCACGACCACGGGTAGCCGTTGTGGTCGCCGGTGTCGCGCAGGTCGGCGGTGCCGACGAACATCGAGGAGGCGCCCCGGTCGCCGTAGCCGTAGGCGTGCAGCGGCGCCCAGAACCACCGCTCCTCGAGCTGCTGGCCGGGCTGGTAGGGGTCGGCCCAGGGGCCGAGGAAGTCGATGAACGCCTCCCCCCGGTACCAGCTCGCGTCGTGGAACCAGAAGACCGGGGCCGCGCTCACGTACTCGATCCGGGTCCGCGGGACCGCGATCGACTCGTAGCCCCCGCCGGAGAAGAACTGGAGGGGCGCGAACCCGACCCGCACGTCCGAGTACTCGGCGTTGTCGTTGAGCGACCGGTAGCGGGCGGTGATCCTGGCCAGCTCGCCGGTCCCGTCGACCACCCAGGTGGGCGGGTCGGGGACCCGGCCGCCGAACAGCAGCAGGTCGTACAGGGTCGAGGCGGTGGCCGAGGAGGTGGTCCCGGCCGGCAGCAGCCGGATCCGCAGCTCGACCTCGAACTGGCCGACCCGCACCGGGTCGGTCGGCTCGGCGAACAGGCCGTTCTCGGCCGTGGCCCCGCCGACCCCCCAGCTCATGGCCAGGCCGTAGTTGCCGCCGTCGTCGAGCCGGGTGTAGCCGAGGTCGGCCGAGTTGGCGTCGGTGTCCACCCCCCGGATCCTGGCCCTGACCGGCTCGGCCCTGCGGGCGTCCAGGGTGAAGCTGGTGTCGCCCGAGACCCGCGTCTCGGGGTCGCCGACCATGGAGAAGGTGTCGAAGTTGCCCCCGACCACGAACCCCATGATGTGGTAGTGGCCCGGGGCCACCCTGAGGGTGGCCGAGCCGGTCTCGTCGAAGAACACGAAGTCGGCGAACTACGCGCCGTCGTCGACGTTCATCACGCCGGCGTCGGCGAAGGTGGCCGGCTTGCCGTCGCGGTCGACCGCCTTGAGGGTCAGGTTGTAGCGCTCCGGCTCCTTGTAGAAGCCGATCGGGACCCGCACCGCCGGGCCGCCGGCCGGGGTGGCGATCACGACGCCGCTGTAGAGGCCGGGCGGTCCCGCCTGCACGTCCACGGTGACCTGGGCGCTGGCCTCGGCGCCGGGGGCGATGGTGAGCTGCGACGGCGTGATCGAGACCATCCCGGCCGGGGCCGGGTCGCCGTCCTCGGTCTCCAGCTCGACCCGGAGGTCGACCGTGGCCGCGGACGCACCCAGGTTGAGCAGGGGCACGGCCTTGGTGACGGGCTCCACGCCGGTCTGGGGGTACTTGAACCAGCCGAAGTCGACGTTGGCCCGGCGGGCGATCAGCCGCTGGTCGATGGCATGGCCGATGTCGAGGCGGCCTCCGCCCTGCGCGTACACCCCCAGGTCGGGGTTGGGGTCGGCGGTGTCCATGAGCACCGCCTTGATCCGGGCCGGGGTCCAGGACGGCCAGCGCTGGGCTATGATCGCGGCCGCCCCGGCGACGTGCGGGGTGGCCATGGAGGTCCCGGTCAGGCGCGTGTACCACTGGTTGACCGGGTCGCCCAGGGCGGTCCTGGCGGCCCGGGCGGCGATGATGTCGACCCCGGGGGCGGTGATGTCGGGCTTCATGGCGTAGTCGCCGAAGCGGGGGCCCCGCCCGGAGAAGTCGGCCAGTTCGTCGGTGGCGTCGACGGCCCCGACGGTCAGGGCGGCGGTGGCCACGCCAGGGTTCTCCACCGTCTGCTGGCCCGGCCCGGAGTTGCCGGCCGCGACCACGAACAGGGTCCGGTAGCGGGCCGTCAGCCGGCTGATGGCCTGGCTCATGGGGTCGGTGCCGTCGGTCGGGAAGCCGCCGAGGCTCATGTTGACGACCCGGGCCTTCTGCCTGGCCGCCCACTCCATCCCGGCGATGATCCCGGAATCGGTGCCGAAGCCGAAGTCGTCAAGGACCTTGCCGTTGAGCAGGCTGGCCCCGAAGGCCACGCCCTTGCGGGCCCCGGCCGCCCGGGCGCCGATGCCGGCCACGATCGAGGCCACGTGGGTGCCGTGGCCGAGGTGGTCGGTGGTGGAGCCGGACTCGGCGAAGTCGGCCGAGGCCACCACCTTGCCGCCGGCCAGGTCGGGATGGGTGGTGTCGATGCCGGTGTCGAGCACGGCCACCTTGACGCCCTTGCCGGTCAGGCCGGCCGACCAGGCGGCCGGGGCGCCGACCTGGGTCAGGTTGGGGTCCAGGTCGGTGGCCCGGAAGCGCCGGTCCAGCCACACCCGGGTCACCCCGGCGAGCTTGCCGGTGGTCCGGCTGCCGCTGGTGCCGGTCCCGGCCAGGGCGGCCCCGAGCTTGGCCGCGGCCGTCCGCGGCTGGCGCACGGCGGTGGCGCGCAGGCTGGCCAGCTCCCGGACCGGGCGCAGGGATGCCGCGGCCAGGGCCGGCGGTCGCCGGGCCGTCCGGCGCTGCACGATCAGGGGGAGGCTGGGGGCGCGGGCGTCGGCGTAGCCCATCCGCTGCAGGGCCGACACGTTGAACAGCTCCAGGTCGAGCACGCCGCCGACCAGGTGGGCCACGTCGCCGGGGATGACGTGGAGGTCGCCGTGGACCTTCACCACCTGGAAGGTCGGCCGGGCCCCGGGGCGTTTGGCCGCGACCACCTGGACCGACTGGCGCTGGCCGGGCCGCTGGCGGACCAGCACCTTGTCCCCGGTGAGCAGGGTGACGGCGACGGCCCGGCCCTGGGCGGCCCGTGCCGGCCGGGCGGCCGGGGCGGCCTGGGCGGCGGTCCCCGCGGCCGCTCCGGAGGAGGTGACCAGGAGGGCCACGGCGAGCAGGACGGTGAGGTGGCGGACTCGGCGCGTGGTGGGCATGGATGCCTCCTCCGGCGGTCTTCGTACCGTCGGTGAGGTTCGCACCGAACGCACCCTGAGTCCAGGCTGCGAAGAGATCCGCGTCCATCCTGTGATCTACGATTTAGCGCGGCGGTGGCGGTCCGCTCAGTCGCGGCCGCGGTGGAGGTTGTGGGTCCGGACCAGCCTGCTCATGGCCCGGTCGTGGCGGCGGCGGGTGGCGGCGGCCAGCGGGTCGGCGCGCCGCTCGGCCCAGGCCAGCTCGCGCTGGAGCTTCTCCCAGGCGGCGAAGCGCTCGGCGGGGAGCCGGCCGTCCTCCAATGCCTCCAGGACGGCGCAGCCGGGCTCGGTCCGGTGGCGGCAGTCGTCGAAGCGGCACTCGGCGGCCAGCGCCTCGACGTCGTCGAAGGCGGCCGCCGTGCCGGCCCCGCTGGTCCAGAGGCCGAGCTCGCGCAGGCCCGGGGTGTCGATCACCAGGCCGCCCCCGGCCAGGATGACCAGCTGGCGGGTGGTGGTGGTGTGGCGGCCCTTGCCGTCGTCGCGGATCTCGCCGGTGGCCAGCAGGTCCCGGCCGGCCAGGCGGTTGACCAGGGTCGACTTGCCGACCCCGGAGGAGCCGAGCAGGACGGCGGTGCGGCCGGGGGTCAGCATGGCCGCGATCTCGTCGACCCCCTCGCCGGTGAAGCAGCTCAGGGCCAGCACCTCGACGCCGGGGGCGACCGCGGCCAGGGCGGCCAGCTCGGTGGCGACGTCGGTGCCCCAGTCGGGGCAGAGGTCGGCCCGGCCGAGCACGACCACCGGCTGGGCGCCGCTCTCCCAGGCCAGGGCGAGGAGCCGCTCGACCCGGCGCGGGTTGGCGTCGCGGCCGGGGGCGACCACGGCCACCACCAGGTCGATGTTGGCCGCCAGCACCTGCTCGCCGACGGCGGTGCCGGGGGTCCGGCGGGTCAGGGCGGTGCGGCGGGGGAGCACGGCGTGGATGCGGTCGTCGCGCAGGGCGACCCAGTCGCCGACCGCCGGCAGGTCGGCCACGCTCGGGCCGGCCAGGTGGCGCAGGCGGCCGGTGGGCCGGGCCAGCAGCTCGCCGTCGCCGGTGCCGACCAGGTCGCCGCCGCGGTGGGCGGCCAGCACCCGGCCGGGCCGGTGGCCGCTGTCCGCCCAGGGCGCGAACTGGCCGGCGAAGGCGCCGTCCCAGCCCAGCAGTTCGAGATCCATGCGCCCAGCATGGGCCGCCGCCGCCGGCCCCGCACCCGAATTACCTGGCCCGGACCCGGGCCGGGCCGCCTTGACCGCCGGCTCGGCCCGCGATCAGGATTCGGCCGCCGGTCGCGACAGTTCGTCCATCCCCGGGCGAGGGGAAGGAAGGTGGGCAGCGGATGACCGCGGCCAGGATCATCGAGGCGATCGGGAGCCTGCTGTGGCCGCTGCTGGTGGCCGTGGTCCTCTTCCGTATCCTCCCCCACGTTCCCGGGGTGGTCGCCGACCTGCGCCGGGCCCTGCGGACCCGCGCCTTCACGGTCAAGGTCGCCGGGGCCGAGCTGACCGTGGAGGAGGCGACCGAGCAGCTCCGCCGCCAGGTCACCGACCTCCAGACCCATATGGCCGCCCAGCTGGCTGAGGGGGAGCGGGACGGGGCCGGTCCCCTGCCGCCGCCGGCCCCGGGAAGCGCTGCCGGGCCCGCCGAGACGGCCGGGCCGCCCACCTTGGGCCGGACGACCCTGCTGTGGGTCGACGACCACCCCGACGACCACGCCCTCGAGCTGGCCAAGCTGCGCGACGACGGGATCGAGGTCCTGCTGGCCCGCTCGACGGCCGAGGCCCTCGATGTGCTGTCGCTGCGCCGGGGCGTCCAGGCGGTGGTCACCGACCTGGCCCGTTCCGAGGACGGCGAGTTCCGCGGCCACGCCGGCCTGGCCCTGCTCCGCCAGCTCGAGGAGGCCGAGCACGACCAGCCGGTGCTGGTCTACACCGAGGCCGCGCGGGCCGAGCTGGACCGCCAGGACGCCCTGGACGCGGGGGCGGCCCTGGTCACGGCCTCGCCGGTCGAGCTGCTGGCCGGCCTGCGCCGGATCCTGGCCATCCCTGGCGCGGTCCGGACCGACGGCCCCGACCCGGCCGGTCCGCCGGCCCAGGCCGGGCAGCGCCGCCCCCGGCGGCCGATCCTCCCCGGCTGATCCCGTCGGCCCGGGTCAGTCGATGGCCCGGCGCAGGAACAGCCGGATGCCGACGGCCAGCGAGACCACGATGGTCACGGTCAGGACCAGCACCGAGACCCAGGGCCGCATGTGCGGGACCTCGGGCACCAGGGCGGCCCGCATGCCCTCGCTGACGTAGGTGAGCGGGTTCAGCGCGGTCACCACCTGGAACCAGGGCAGGTGGTCAAGGGACGCCCACGGGTACTGGCTGGCCCCGGTGAACAGCAGCGGGGTCAGGATCAGGGCGAACATCACGTTGATGCGGTTGGGCGGCACGGCCGTGCCCATGATCATGCCCAGACAGGACCCGACCAGGCAGCCGAGCACCAGCACGGTCACGAACAGGGGGACGCCGCTGGACCGCCACGGGATCGACCCGAGGATCCAGACCCCGACGGGCAGCATGACCAGGGCGGCCAGCAGGGCCCGGAGGCTGGCGAAGACGACCTTCTCGACCGCCACCATGCCCACCGGCAGCGGGGCCAGCAGCCGGTCCTCGATCTCCTTGGTGAAGCTGAAGTCGATCACCAGGGGGAAGGCGGTGCTCTGGAGGCCGGTGACGAAGGCGGTCAGGGCGACGATGCCGGGGAACAGCACGCGGGTGTAGCCGGGCTGGGTGAAGCCGAGGTCGGCCAGGACCTTGCCGAAGACGAACAGCAGGAACAGCGGCTGCAGGACCACCTGGGCCAGGAACACCGGCAGCTCGCGGCCGGTGACGTACAGGTCGCGCCAGAGCACGGCCAGGAACGCCCTGGCCGGGCTGGCGGCCGCCCGGGGCGCTCCGGTGGCCGCCGGGGAGGGAGAGCGGCTGGTGGTGGTGGTCATCGCAGGGTCCTCCCGGTGAGCGCGATGAAGACGTCCTCCAGGCTGGGGATGCCGATGGCCACGTCGGTGAGCTTGGCCCGGTGCCCGGCCACCACCGCCGCCACCGGGGCGACCAGCTGGGGCGCCTCCCCGGTCAGGTACAGCCGGGCCCGCAGCCCGCCCGGAGCGGCCACCTGCTCGACCCGCTCCACGCCGTGCAGGCGGGCCAGCTCGTCCAGGAGCCCGTCGGCACCGACGCCGTCCAGGGCCACCGCCACCTCCAGGGTGGTCCGGCCCGGCAGCCCGCGGGTCAGGGCGGCCGGGGTGTCGAGGGCCAGCAGCTTGCCGTGGTCCATGATCCCGACCCGGTCGGCCAGCTCGGTCGCCTCGTCCATGTCGTGGGTGGTGAGCACGATGGTCACGCCCCTGGCCTTGAGGTCGCGGACCCGGTCCCAGACGAACAGCCGGGCCGCCGGGTCCAGCCCGGTGGTCGGCTCGTCCAGGAACAGCACCTCGGGGGCGTGCATCAGCGCCCTGGCGACCATCACCCGCTGGGCCTGGCCGCCCGAGAACATGTCGGGCTTGTCGTCGGCCCGCTCGGCCAGCCCGAACTCCTCCAGCAGGGCGTCGGCCCGACGGGTCCGCTCGGCCGCCGGCACCCCGTGGTAGGCGGCGTGGAAGAGCAGGTTCTGGCGGATCGACAGGGACCGGTCGAGGTTGTTGCGCTGGGGCACCACCGCCACCAGGCTCCGGGCCCGCACCGGGTCGGTCCCGACGTCGACCCCGCTGACGCTGGCCGTCCCCCCGGTCCGCCGCACCCGGGTGGTCAGGATCCCCACCGTGGTCGTCTTGCCGGCCCCGTTCGGCCCCAGCAGCCCGAACACCTCTCCGCGCCGGACCGCGAAGCTGACCCCGTCGACCGCGTTCGCCTTGGCCTTCCGGTACCGCTTGACCAGGTCCCGGACCTCGACGACGGGACCCTGCCCGTTCCCCTCCATTTCCACCTCCGCGCCTGTCCACAGCAAGCCTAGTCCTCCTTCTCAGCATGCCATCAGCATGCTAGGTTCATGCCCATGGGAGCGATCCAGGTGAAGGACGTGCCGGAGGAGCTGCACGAGGCCCTGCGCCGCCGTGCGCTTGAACAGGGGATGACCATGGCCGACTACGTGCTCGATCTCATCCGGCGCGACCTCGGGCTGCCAAGCCGCCGGGAGTGGTTCGAACGGCTCGCGACCA
>Ga0307415_100001469_pt1 | contig 11277 bp, 11 predicted proteins | sample DK1Cmetagenome_FD_204524 | JGI IMG/M metagenome (GOLD analysis project Ga0307415, IMG submission 204524) | Maize rhizosphere microbial communities from greenhouse at UC Davis, California, United States - DK15-C-2 | ecosystem: Host-associated > Plants > Roots > Rhizosphere > Soil | place: USA...
TACTTCTTGGCGAGCCTCCGGGCGAACCGCTTGCCGAAGAAGCGGTCGTAATCGCGCGGGGAGCAGCAACCCGCCATCTGACTAGCTTAAGCGACCCTCAGAATCGGTCAGCCGTGGCAGCTCTAGGGTCGGCGGGTTCGCTTCCCCGCGTCGCTCGTTCCATCAACATCCACGGGGAGAACTGACCGCTGCTCGGCCGCAAGACGCGGAAAGTCGAAGCAGGAGCTCCTCGACCTCGGACTCCTGGTCGAGGAGGGGATGCGGCCGCCGCCGAGACCAGCCGGTCTTGAGCGCGTCTCCGATGCTGCCGGCATGAGCAAGACGATCGTGGTTGGGATGACGACAAGGAGCCGGCGAAGCGCGCGCTCGAGCGCGCCATTGCGGAGGTGAAGGACTCGGGCGGCACGCTCGTCGTCGTCACGGTTGTCGAGCTGCCCCTCGACCCGGAAGGGCCCCAGAGCTTCGGGACGCTCGACGACAGCCCGACCCGGATGATCCCGCTCGTCGCGCCGACCGAGCTCGAGCCGGTGCTCGCCGACGTCGCAGCCGAGGTCAAGCGGCAGGCCGGCGCCGACGTCCTCGTCGTCGAGTAGCGGCCCTCGGCCCGCTGAGCGTCAGCTCGACGGCTACTCGATCGAGGTGGAGCTGGACTGACGTGGGTGCGGGACAGGGGGATCCGCGCTAGGCACTTCCACGAGCTCGTGCAGGTAATTGGCGCCTGCGAGTCAGTGCACCGTCGCAGCTCGCGAGCACCTGTGGGGCGCCAAAGCTCCGTTCGCACTTCTGCGTCGCCCCAATTTCCCGGCAGAACCGAGATTTTGACACACCGCACGCTCGGAGCTGGGCACGCTCCCGGTCTTGTTCTGCCCCTTATCTCCATGCTGAACGGTGTTGCAGTGCCCAGAACGCTCATTGCGATGCGGCGAGACGGTCTCGCCTAGAGTGAGCGGCCCTGAGGATCCGCGTCATCGTCCGCCTGTCCTTCTCCGACGGAGCCGGTGGGATGCCCTCCTGGCCGGAGATGCTCGCCTTCGCCACGCAAGCCGAGGCGCTCAGGCTCGACTCCGTCTGGGTCTGCCCGCGCCGAGCTGCGACTCCGCGAGCTGCGCGAGCCTAGGATTACGGTGTGCCTACAATCGACGACGGCACGCATCGCACTCGCCGGAGAAGGGTCGAGGCGTGAGTGAGCCGCGACGCGTTCCGGCGGAGTTCCGCGGTGTCGCCTTCCCGGTCGCGGTTCGTGGCTACGACCGCCGGGCGGTCGATGCCTACGTCACCCGGGTTAATCGCGTCATCGCGGAGCTGGAGGCGACACGCTCACCGCAGGGTGCAGTCGAACACGCGCTCGAGCGCGCCGAGAAAGAGAGGAGCGGCATCCTCGAGCTGGCCCTCGATACGGCGGAAGAGATCACCGCCGCAGCGCAGCACGAAGCCGAAGAGATGACCGCCAGGGCGAGGGCGGAAGCGGTGGATATCGTCGTCAACGCCAGCGACGAGGCCGACCGCACGAAGACCGAAGCCGACGAGCACGTCGCGGAGGCAAGAATTGAGGCGGAGAAGATCCTCGCCGACTCGCGCTCGGAGGCGGCGGACCGGCTCCAGCGCGCACAGGCAGAGATCGGGGCCCTGCGCAAAGAGGCGGAGACATGGGTGCGTGCGCTCCGCATCGACACGAATGCCATCTGGGGCGAGCGCCGTGACCTGCTCGGCGATCTCCGCGACATCACAGCGCAACTTCAGAGGGCAGCCTCGGACTCTGCTGCCCGTGCAGGCTCCCCCGACGGTTCCTCTGTTTGACCACCAAGCCTTCGCTGCAACCGCCCGACAAATTCACCGATGTCGAGTCATACTCGGGCCGTGGTCAGCGGCGAGCCCCCGGAGCCAGCCCAGACTGATGGCGGAGGGCCGGCCGTCCCGCCTGAGGAGGGCGGAGACTCGAGCGAACGGCGAGGCATTCCGAGGGAGATCGACGACGTCTCCTTCCCCGTTTCGATTCGCGGTTACGATCGCGGAGCCGTCGATGCCTATGTGAGCCGCGTCCAGCACCTGGTCGCGGAGCTCGAGGTGACCCGCTCGCCGGAGGCAGCGGTCAAGCACGCGCTCGAGCAGGTTGGCGAACAGACGAAAGGCATCCTCGGGCAAGCCGGGGAGTCCGCCGAACAGATCACCATCGCCGCCCGCCAGGACGCGGAAGAGAGCACCGCCCGCGCGAAACAGGAGGCAGAGGACGTCGTTGCCAACGCCAAGGCCGGGGCGGCCGAGATCCTCGCGAGCTCAAAGGCCGAGGCGGAGGCAACCGTCGCGCAAGCACAGAACGAGGCTGCGGAGCACCTTCAGCGCTCACAGGAAGAGGTCGCTGCTCTGCGGGAAGAGGCGGAGGCACGGATGCGCGAGCTCCACGCAGACACCGAGGCCATCCAGCAGGAGCGCAGTCAGCTACTGGACGACATCCGTGAGATCACGACACGGGTCGAAGAAGTAGCCAGCGCGGCGAATGCACGGTTCCCGCCTCCGGAGGCGGCCGAGCAGGCGGAGGAAGGGAACCTGCAATCTGGGACGGCACGCGAAGCTGACGCGACCGAGGTCACAGAAAACGATATGCCGACCGCTGAGGCTGGGGCTCGTCGCCGTTCGCCCGAGTAGACAAGAGCGCGCTACTCCCCGCTTGGATACTCGGGTCGTGAGTGTGTTATCTCCGGGAGAAGTAGCCTTGCCGCAACGGGTGACTTCTGGGTGGGAGTTAGGGGCGACCTCACGGCAGAGCAGATCGAAGCCTTGAAAGCGGCCGGGATTGTTGTCTATGACCTCCGGAGGACGGCTGGGGGCTGGGGCGAGCCTCCAATTGAATGGGAGACCGTGCGGACGTTCGTCACTCGCCGCGCTCGGGCTAACGCCATTGGCGGGGCGCGCAGGATTTCGCTGCAAAGCCGACGTGGCTGAATTTACGCACCCTACGCGTCGGTGAAACGGTCACCGTCCGGGCGGCAGCGCCGCTCCCCAAGTCGTTGTCCCAGTTGACAACTCTTTGGAGCGGCGAAAGGCGTGACCTATTGTGATCCGTCGAGCGCGACCGCGTCGGTCGTCGTCGCATGCTCGCGGCCCAGCACGTCGAGAAGCTGCTCTCGACTTGCGTTGCCGCCACTCAGGATCAACGCCACCCGTTTCCCCGTTAGCTGCTCGCGGAGGGGCAGCGCGGCTGCCAAGGGCGCCGCACCTGCCGCCTCGACGAGGTTGCGCGTGGCCTCGATCATCAGCGCCTGCGCTGCGCGGATCTCGTCGTCGCTGACGAGGACGAAGTCGTCGAGCGACTGCCAGAGGATCCTCTGTGGGAGCTCGAAAGCCGTGCGGGTGGCGAGACCCTCGGCAAACGTCTCCATCGTGTCCTCGACGAGGCGGCGCTCCTGCCAGGAGCGGAAGGCGGCCGGCGCAGCCTCCGACTGGACTCCGATGATCCTGATCGCCGGATTGATCGCCTTCGCGACGATGCAGGCGCCGGCCGCGCCGCTGCCGCCGCCGACGGGGACGACGATCACGTCGATCCGGGGCTGCTCCTCGAGGATCTCGAGCGTCTCCGTCGCGACGCCGGCGATCAGCAGCGGCTCGTTGCCGGAGTGCACGTAGCGATAGCCGTGTTCGCTCGCGAGTTGCTCGCAGTGCTCGCGCGCCTCGTCGAAGTCACGTCCGTGGAAGACGAGTTCGGCGCCGAGGCCGCGCATGGAGGCAACCTTGACCGGGTTCGCGTTCTCGGGGACGCAGATCGTCGCTCGCACGCCGAAGAGGCGGGCGGCGTAGGCGATCGACTGCCCGTGGTTCCCGGTCGAAGCCGCGATGACGCCGCGCTTGCGCTCGTCCGCACTGAGCTGCGTAATCAGGTTGACGCCGCCCCGGACCTTGAAGGCGCCGACCGGCTGGTGGTTCTCGTGCTTGACGAAAACCTCGGCGCCGAGCAGGTCGTTCAGAGTGGAGTAGCTGTACAGGGGCGTCGGGCGCAGGTGGGGAGAGATTCTGAGCCGCGCATCCAGAACGTCCGCGAGCGTTGGCACCTGCCATTGCATCGTGGCCCGACGGTAGCGGAAAGATCAGGCCCGGCAGCCGCGAGACCCCCGCGCACGCGCGCCCCGAGGAGCGCAAGCCTCTCGACGGGCTCGTTGCTGAAGACGAAGCGGACGTGACGATCTGCGATCTCGCCCGCCCCAGCCACGCATCGGGGTGGCGGCGACCTTCTGCTCGAGGAGGCGATCGGACACCTCGACGCAGTCGTAGCCTAGGGCGGCGACGTCGAGCAGCAGCGACCACGTGCCTGCGGGACGCACCGCTGGCAGGCCGTCGAGCTGGCGGAGCGATGCCGCCCCCCGGCACCCCCTCCCCCTCGCGCGCGGGTCCCCTCTGTCGGCGTGGACCCGGTGGACTCCTAGTGCGAACTAGGCGCTCGTTAAGCCTGGCCGAGCTCAGGGGGGCTACCGCTCGTAGACGCCGACCAGCTCGGCGACCGCGAGCACACGACCCGCGATCGCGCGATCAACCTCCGCCTTCGCCGCGCCAGGAGGCCGAAAGACGTAACGGGTGCCGCCCGCGGCCTGGAGGCGGGCAGGGGCCGCTCGAGCTTGAACGCTGGGCTCGTCAGCTCGAACTCGGCCACTCGAACCTTTTCTACCGCGCCACGGCCACAGCGCTTGGGTCACTCGAATGACCGGAAACGTCGGGGACACCATTGTCGTCGAGCCTGAGCGAGCCAACGCGACCGGCCGCAGGGTGTGATCGAGAACGTGCTCCAGGAGCAGCCACCGCGCTACCAGGTGCGCTGGGAGGACGGCCACACGAGCATCCTCGCGCCCTCCGCCGGCTCCGCCCGCATCGAGCAGAAGAAGCGCCTGCGCGCGAAGGCGAAAGCCTAGACCGCCGTCGGCTCCTCCCTGCGGATGTCCGCCACCTGCGCCCTCGTCAGGCGCACGAGGTCGACTGCCTTCAGCCGCACCGATCTTTCGTGCGAGCCAGCCTCGATCACGACCGAGTCGCGCCCCGCGAGCCCCTCGTCCACGATCACCTGATCCGCGAGGCCGCCGAACGGCGGGACGGCGCCGAGCTCGAAGTCGGGGTAGTCGCGCGCGAGGTCGTCCTCGCTCGCCAGGCGGACCTTCTTGCCGGCGATGCCGAGCACGGCGGCTGTCTTGTGCAGGTCGATCCGCTCGGCAGCCGCGAGGACCGCGCGCACGTTGCCGCTCGGAGCGACCAGCACGAGCGTCTTCGCCACCTCCTCGGGCCCCATGCCGAGGGCAGTGGCCTCGTCCGCCGCCCGCTCCGTGCGCGCGTGCTCGAGCACGTCGAAGTCGACGCCGGCCTCCTCGAGGAAACCTACTACGTCTACCATCCCTCCCTCCTTTCGCGCGAATCATGGCCGTTGCCGATCGCGCGCGCCTCGCGGGCTCGCCGGCGCGCTCTCCGCAGCGGCTCAGGGGTGCGGGAGTGGGATGCTGAGAGGACGACCTCCGCGGCCGTGTCGGGATCTGTCTGCCAAGCCGCGTGGACGGCCAGCGGGCGCGTGCCCACCCTCGTCCGGAGCCAGTAGCCGACGCGCTCGCCGCCAAGCACGAGCAAGCTGCGGGCACCGCGCTCGTCGGCCGGCCACTCGCCCTCTGCGATGAGCGGGCGGTGTGTGACGCCGACGGTCGGGAGGTCAAGCACCGCGCCAGACGACCCAGCCTCGGAGGGGAAAAGCCTGCAAATACCGGAGAGCCGACGCCCGGACTCGAACCGGGGACCCCTTCATTACGAGTGAAGTGCTCTACCAGCTGAGCTACGTCGGCAGGGGCAATCCAGTGTAGCGTCGGGTCGCGAACGGGTTCAGCGCTGAGGGTTCGGCGTCGCGAAAGGAGCGGCGAGCACAGCGGCAGCGCGTGCCCGCTCCTCCGGCGTGAGTGAATTGAGCACCGCTTCCCGGGCAGCGATGTAGTCCTCCTGGAAGTCCGTCAGGACGGCGGGTTCGGGGGCAACAGCCTCGCCCTGAATCTCGACCTCGGACCGCAGCGCATCAGCCCGCCAGCGGCCGAGCGCAGAGGCGAGCCTCTCGAGGCTCGCGTCGTCAGGCCGGCCGATCTTTACCTCCCTGTCGAGGAGGACTCCGAGATGGTTCGCTGCGCGGACCCGCGCACCCATGTCGGGAATGAGCGTCTCGTCCCGCCGGCAGAAGCGGGCAAGGCAGGTCTTGATGATCGATGTGTGGTCGAAGACCTCGTGGGAAACACGAGTGCCCAGGCGTGGAGAGACGACGAGGGCGGGCACCCTCGGCCCATAGGCGTGGAACTCGGGACGCGCATCGTCATCGGCAGCGGCCGGTGGCGAGACATGGTCGAAGAAGCCGCCGTGCTCGTCGTATGTGACAATCAAGAGCGTTCGCTCCCAGGCGGGACCGCGAACGAGCGCGTTGAAGACGCGGAGGACGAGTTCTTGGCCCGCGCGGACGTCCGAGGGCGGATGGTCGTCGTTCGAGCCCACGGGCCCGCCCACGTCGACGAAATTGGGGTCAATCCAGGCGACGTTGGGAAGGGTTCCGGCCTGTGCGGCGGAGAAGAAGTCGTCGAACGAAAACGGAGATGAGAATGGGCGGACGTTGTCGAACGTCTTCGGGAGATAGTCGCGGTCGACGGCCCAGATCGTCGCGAAGATCTCGTGCGTGTACCAGCGCCAGGTCGCCCGCGCAGCATCGAGATGGCGGACGAACGAAGGAAAGTGGTAGACCGGCGGGCTCGCGTTGTCGCGACTTCCGGCCGCTCGCCCCGCGACCGCGTAGAGGCGGTTGGGAAACGTCGCTCCGCGTACCGGGCAGAACCACCGATCGCAGACGCAGAAGCGACGGGCGAGAAAGTCGTAGACGGGCAGCTGGTCGCCGTCGTAGTAACCCATGACCACAACGGGCCCGGCGAATTCGGGGTCTTCCCGGGTGCGGATGTAGTTGGCTGCGAAGCCGCCGTTAGCATCCGCCACCTGCTCGTCAACGCACGCCCCCGAGTGACAGGGATCTTGAGCCTTCTCGAGCGCGGTCTCTGACAACCGGAAGATCGGATGCGAGCGACCTTCGTAAGTGTTGGCCATCCCCCTCTCGAGACCATCGACGTCCGAGCCGAACGGCTCGAGGCTGAGATAACCGAGCAGGTGGTCGAACGAGCGGTTCTCGAGCATGAGGACGACCACGTGCTCGATCTCGTCGAGAGCCGCTATCGAGTCGTCGATCGCGATCTCGACGAAACCGCCAGGCGGCTCGGCGCTGCCTCGGAACAGGAACCTAAGTAGTCCCAGAAAGCGAAGAAGAGCTGCGCGGACGGCTCGCACGGGCTCGGACGGGAAGCAGGTCGGGACAGCGCTCCCGAGTCCCCAGCGTAACCGAATCCGTTTGTTAGTCGGGCTTCGTAGTCATCGCCCAGACGGCGACGAGGTACACGATCAGCAGGATCGTGGCGAGGGGAGTCGCGACGCGGACGAGGACGCTCGTCCCGCTTCCGGAACGCCGCAGCTGCCGCACACCGAGGCCCGCGAGGAGGATGGTGACGAGGAGAACCAGGAAACCGGCGTCCGCGGTGAGGTAGCCGATGCCGAGCCAGGACGGATCGTTGTCGCCGCTATAGCCCTCCTTCGAGCGGATCCACTCGCCGCCGATGCGCATCAGGACCCAGCCGGGTAGCGCCACGGTCAGGAGCGCCCAGAAGGCTCCGCGGCTGAAGGCCGCCACGTCCGCGGGATCGTGCCGTCGCCATGCGAACGCCTGCATGGCGACGGCAGTCAGGAGCCCTCCGACCAGCACCATCGCTCCGAGCACGTGCAGGAAGAGCGGAAAGTCCCATTCGGTCGGTCGAGTCAGTGCGAGCAAGGTCACGCCCATGGCTTGAAGATCATGTCGAGGAGGAAGAGGACGACGATGGCCAGCGAGGTCAGGTGCAACGTGAGAGCGTTGGACGAGCGGAACGTCGCCCCCAGCTCGGGGCTCGGCTCGGTCCGGCCTTCGCTGACTAGGGTGCGTGCCCTGGCGCCCGCCGCATCGTAAGCCTGCCCCACTCGGCGTCCGAGCTCGGCGAACGCGAACCAGAGGATGACCGCCGCGATGATCCAGACGTCCCAGATCGCATAGCTGTCGGCCTCGAACGCGAGGATGACTCCGAGGATCAGGGTTCCCACCGCGCCGATCCCGACGAGGACGCTCCCGATCTTCGAGATGCCCGAGATGCGCGCGATGTCGGCCGGGAGGTCCGTCCGCCACAGCCAGAAGATGAGGAATGTGAAGAGGACCTCCGCGCCCACGAGCGCGAAGGCGGAGAGCACGTGCAGGAAGAGCAGCCAGTCGTGGAGCGCCACGCGCCCGGCAAGCTACAGGACGCGGCGGCTCTTAGCCGCGCGCGTTCGACTTGCCGTTGCCGCCGGCGTGCGAATGCTGGGACGACCCGCCGCGGCCGCCCCAAGCGGGCTTGCTACCGCCGTGGGCACTCTTCCGGTGGGCTTTGCCGACAGGTCCTGACTTCACGTGCCCCTTGCCATTCCCATGACCCGCGTTCGCACGCGCCACGGACGATGGGTCGCGATCCGCGGGGGCAGTCCTCACCGTCGGCGTCGCCGGAGTGTGCGCAACCTTCGCGGCAGGGTTTTGAGCCGTCGGGCGGATCCAGTCGACGTGGCCGACGGGACCTGTGGCAATCGCCGTCGCGGAGGCAGCCACGGCAAGACCGGTGGCGAGGCTCCCGCTGAGGCTCCCGCTGAGAGCAGCCTTGAGCGAAGCGAGGAGCGCCCCGCCGTCGAATGCATGCGCCAGCCGGGCTCGGTCCGTCGGGGTCCTGGGTTGGTCGAGCGCGGCCGCCAGCGAGCGGCGCGCACGGAAGATGAGGGTCTCGACGGCTCCCTGGGAAAGCCCCATCTCGGCCGCGACCTCGCGGTAGGAGAGCCCTTTCCATTCCCGCAAGAGAATCGCGCGGCGCTGCTGCTCGGGAAGCGAGGCCAGGGCCTCGTCGATGCCGAGCAGCTCGTCGCCCGCATCGTGCAGAGGGGCGGCGAACTCTTCGATCTCGTGCAGGTCCCCGGCACGCTCCACGCGGCGCCGACGCCAGCTGGAGCGCTGCTTCGTGAGACAGACGTTCTGCGCCACCTTGTAGAGCCAGGCCTGGGCGACGTCAGGCTCGAAGCCACTCAGCAGGCTGCGGCAAGCGTTCAAATAAGTGGCCTGGACGGCGTCCTCCGCCTCCTCGCGCGAGCCGAGCTGGCGGAGGCAATACGCGTAGATCCGCCGGGAGTGCTCGGTGAAGAGCTCCTCCGCGCGGTCGGGCGCAGCGCTCATGGACTGATACTGAGGGCAAGCGAGCGCCAGATCATCCCCCGTTTGAGGGCCGAACACAGTCTTTACATGCGCTCTTCAGACAGCTCGCGGCAGTCGTCGATGGGCAGATCGACGATCTCGGCGTCCTCGAACTCGACCGTGCAGGTGTCCTCCACGACCTGGTAGGCAGTGACGACGCCCGGCCCGCGAGGCGTCTCGACGCGCCGCCCCACCCTTGGAGCCCGGTCGCGAAAGCTCTTGTACGTCGGATGCTCGAACGCGAGGCAGCAGCGCAGGCGTCCGCAGAGCCCCGTGATCCGGCCTGAGCTCATCGGCAGGTCCTGGTCCTTCGCCATCCGCAGCGTGATCGGCTGCTCGTGCGAAGGAAAACGCCGACAGCAGTGCTGCCCGCCGCACAGCCCGTGATCGCCGCACAGGCGCGCGCACTCGCGTGGCCCCACCGAGCGAAGCTCCACGCGCCGTGCCAGACGGCGGCGGAGCTCGTCGCGGAACGCCGTCAGGTCCGGCCGGCCTTCGGCCTCGTAGGCGAAGACCAGCCGGGAGCCGTCGAAGACGAGCTCGGCGGAGACCGGCTTCATTTCCAGGCCGGTCTGGCGCAGCACCTCGCGGAAGACCCTCATCGCGCGCTTGGCCTCCACACGGTTGGTCTCGTTCGTCTCCTCGTCCGTGGGGGTGGCCCGGCGCAGCACCCTCTTCAGCGGCGGCGACGGCACTGACTCGAGCTCGTGGTTCGGCTTCACGACCCGTCCGAGCTCGAGGCCGCGCGAGGTCTGGCAGATGACCCGCGTGTTCCAGGCGAGCTCGAGCCCACCCGGATCGAAGGAGTAGACCTTCCCGCCAGGCGAGAAGACGACGCCGACCGCGATAGCCATGGGCGTAAAACGCTAGCGCGTCGCCTGGGCCGGCGCAGCAAGCTCGCGGCGCAGGCGCGCGAACAGCGCCTCGAGCGCGAGCCCGGGCTGAACCTGGAACTCGAACGACCGCCAGGTCTCGCGCACAGCCTCCGCCGCTCGCTCGGCCGCCGGCGAGCGGTCCGGGCTGCCGTCCTCCGAGAGCTCCGCGAGCCGGTCGGAGTTGACCACTGCCGGCTCGGCTCCCGCCGCGATCACGACTAGATCCCGGTACCAGCTCGTGAGGATGTCCAGGGCGTCGAGAACCTCGTCGCGCTCGGCCCCGCGCGCGGCGCGACGGATGCGCTGCTCAGCCTCCCGCGGGGTCTCGTCCGAAGGGGGATCGGCCTCGGCCTGCGCCTTCGCCTCGGCGGCTCTCAGCTGGGCGAGTTCGTGCACGCGCTTGGACGCCGCTCCCGGGTCGAAGCGCGCATCGAGATAGACGGAGCGGGCGAGCTCGATCAGGACCGAGCGGCGCTTCCCCGCCTCTGCGTCGAGGAGCCGGTCGGCGCGGTCGAGCCGCCCCCCGGCGACACGCGCTAGCGCTTCGAGCTGATCCCCGGCCAGCCCGCGCGAGGAGAGATAGGCCTTCACGGCCCGCTGGGAGAGCCGCCGAAACGGAACGAGCTGGCAGCGCGAGCGGATCGTCGGCGGCAGCGGTCCCAGATCGTCGGCGACGAGCACGACAACCGCGTAGTCGGGCGGCTCCTCGAGATCCTTCAGGAGCGCGTCGGCCGCGTCCTCGTTCAGGAGATCAGCGCCGAAGAGGAGATAGACGCGCCGCGCAGCCTCGAAAGGGCGCATGTGCAGGTCGCGGCGGAGGTCGCGGATCGGGTCGATCCGAATCTGGTCGCCGAGAGGTTCGAGCAGATAGAGGTCGGGATGCGCGCGACGCGCTACGCGGCCCGCATCGCCGAGGAGCTCGCCGGCGAACGCGAGGGCGGCCCGCCGCTTCCCGACGCCCCGCGGACCGTGGAAGAGGTAAGCGTGCGCCGGGCCCTCCGCCAGGGCGGAGCGAAGGAGGGCCTTGGCCTCGTCCTGCTCAGGAAAGGTCTCGAATGTGTCCACGGATGA
>Ga0307415_100001471_pt1 | contig 11268 bp, 7 predicted proteins | sample DK1Cmetagenome_FD_204524 | JGI IMG/M metagenome (GOLD analysis project Ga0307415, IMG submission 204524) | Maize rhizosphere microbial communities from greenhouse at UC Davis, California, United States - DK15-C-2 | ecosystem: Host-associated > Plants > Roots > Rhizosphere > Soil | place: USA...
TCCCCGCCACAATCCCGAATGCAAGGCGCTGACCGGCCCACTTCCGCAACTCCGAGCCATGCTCTCGCTCGAGCAGCGTATCCACCTGAAGCCGCAGGGCCAGCTCGATCGTCTCGCAGGCCGCACGAGTGGGCGCAATGATGATGATGCGCCCTTTCGGGTGGGGAGCGTGTCGGTACGCGTCAGGGTCTGGGGGGAGATGATGGTCGCGGGTGGGGTGCATCTCTAATAGTAGGCGGACAGGAGGAGGGGCGAACAGGCGGACCGGCGACCGGCCGGATAGCTCGGGGGGTGGGCCGACTCTCAATCGGGCAGAGTAGCTATAGGATCAAACCTGTCTCCTCAGAACCCCGGCTGCAGCTCGAACTGCCACACCCAACCCTTATCCGGGCGATCGAAGGGCCGCACCAGGTCCAGCTCAGCGATGGCAAAGCCAAGCAGATTGATGCGGAGACCGGCTCCGGCGCTGAACACGGGGTCCCGAGTACCCGAGCCGAGTACCGAAGGGTCGTTTTGCGTGTCCCACGCGAGTCCGCCGTCGCCGAACACCGTGAACTCCAGAGGAAATACGCCATAGTAGCCGGAGCCAATACCCAGTGCCCCGAAGAGGGGGAAGCGAAGCTCGGCATTGGCCACGATCATTCGGCTACCCAACAACTGGTCGAACACCGGACACGCGTTCGGGTCGGCGGCGGTAGGAGTACATTCCCTCGCGTCAAACGAGCCGTAGCTGTATCCCCTGACCAGCCCCGGATAGCCCAGGAACAGCGGCTGCAGTCGGCTATTCTCGCCCCCTTCACCATACCTGCCGTAGTGCAGGATCCGAGTGGCAATGGTGAAGGGACGAACCGGCAGGAAGTACTTCCGGAAGTCGCCCAGAATTCCCACGTAACTCAATGTGCCCGCGGTCGGCGAAACTTCGAAGCGGTAGCGCTGCCCCACGATGGGCCCGGTCGCGCCGGAGAGCGAGTTGTCGTACACCAGAGCGGCGGTGGCCACGCCGAGATTCAGCGCATCGCCGGCCGGGAGGTCGACTTTGTCATCGAGAATTTGCTCACCCGTGTTGAACGAAAAAGCCTGGGTGCGCAGCTCCCGGTCGAAGGTGATGTTACTGAAGCCGGCCTGAAACTCGATCCGCTGCACCTGGCTGAAGGGATAGGCCAGCATACCATAGAAGTCCCGGTTGGTTTGCCGGTCCAACAGCTGCTGACCGACCAGCGCGGTCTGCCCGTCGACTGTACCCGTGCCCTCCACAAACGAACCGGTCAGGTAGGGAGTCTGTTGAGCAATGGCTCCCCAGTTGAGCCGGTGAGTCAGATTCTGATATCCCACCAGCGCGTTCACGTCCTTGAGGCTGCCCTGGACGTTCAGCCCTGTTACCAGGTTGTGATTGCCCAGAAGATCACTGAAGTAGAGGGACGCACCGCCTCCGATGAAGGTGCCAAACTGCGTGCTGCCCACCGCCAGCGAGGGTTGACCGATATAGGTCAATGACAGACCAGGACTGTAAGGCTTGACGGCGAATTCTGCCTGGGCTGCGGGAAGACCCCGGGTGGGATCCTGCAGCAGGCCGGCCAGCGTTTCGTCCTTGCGCTGCAGCGGCGGCAGCTCGGCGGCGGTTGTGGCAGCCTGCCCGTACGACCGATAGGCGGTGGCCGGCTGGGTAGCAACTGACGCTGGGGCCTCGATGGCATACAGGTCGTAGCCATTGGACCGGAACACGCTGTACATCAGGCGTCCGGAGCGCTGTGCGACGGAAAGTGCCGGACTGGTTTCGGTGATCCCACTGATACCGGTAAAAACGTCGGTTACCTGCGATACCTGTCCGCTGCCGAGCGCCACCCGGTACACGTTGGTGATCCCGTCAGGATCGGACAGGAAATAGAGGCTGGTTCCATCCGGCGCCCACTGCGGGTTCAGTTGCCGGACGCTGCCGCCGTCGGCCAGCCGCCTGACCCGGCCGCTGGACATGTCGATCAGGCCGAGGGCGATAGGGCCCAGCTTCAGCACGTTGAGCTGGGTATTGAAACGATCGGTCGCGAACGCGAGCGTCTTTCCATCGGGAGACCAGGCGGGCTGCAGATCAGCAAAGGCATCGTTGGTAAGCCGACGCAGTTGATTGGACTGCAGGTCGAACACGTAGAGATCGGTGAAGCCGCCGGCCAACCCAGTGAACGCGACCGAGCGATCATCCGGAGACCAGCTCGGGTTTAAGATCTGGCCCAGCTCGGTGAACTTGATTTCCCGCTCGCGCTTGTTGCGATCGACGTCATAGAGGACCAGAACCGGGTGACCCCCACTCAGACCGGCAAAGGCGAAGCGCTTCCCATCGGGCGACCAGCTGCCGGCAGACTCGATGAACTCCAGGCTCTGAAAATGTGGATCGACCGCCGTCTTGGTGATCTGCCGCTCCACCTTCCCGGTTCGAGCGTCGGCTAGAAACAGGTCGATAGAGAACAGATCCCGATCGGAGAGATACATCATCCTGCTGCCGTCTGGACTTAATGACGGGGCGATGTTGTATCGGCTATTGCCCTGGGCAGCGACGATCCGGGGGCCCAAAGTCTCGGGCGGCCGCGCTTCGGCCATCAACGGCTGGTACGCCTGATGGACCTCAGTGTGCCACCGGGCTACCAACGTATCAGGATTCATCGACAGGACCTGTCGGATAGCCTGATCTACACCGCGTCTCCGAGCGGCCTGACGCAGGAGCTGACCGATGGCTTGGTCGCCCCAGTGCCCTGCAACGTAGGCGAGCAGCGCATGGCCATATCGGTAGGGGAAGAATCGGGGATCGTCCAGTTGGCGGAAGCTGGGAAGGCTGTCCCTGGCAGTGTCCTGCACGGCCCCCCGCATCCACATCGCGGTTGGAGCGTCCACAGGCCCTAACGACATGTATTCCGCCATGCCCTCGATGAACCAGAGCGGAAGGGCGGTTGCGGCAGGAAGCGCCCCCAGACTGGTCGGCCTGCCGCTCCCGGTCATGTCGTACTGGAAGGCGTGCACCAGCTCGTGCCCGATCACGTGATTCAGGTCTTCGAGCGTCCCACCGACCGGCAGCACAATGCGCCGCCGGAGCGCCTCAGTCACACCACCAGTCCCCTCCCCCAGGTCTCCGCCGATAGCGTTGGTCTGCTGAAACTCGGAGGGACTGGCATACAAAATCAGCGGCTGTCTTCCACTCAATTCATGGCGAAACACCGTGGAAAGCCGGGTGAGCCACCGCTCGGCCATGCGGGCCGCCTGATCAGCCGCCTGCTGCTCGTCAGGGTAGAAGTAGATGTCGAAGTGCTCAGTCTTGAGCACTTTGAAGTCAAAGCTTTGGTATTGGACCTTGTTGCGCCCGAAGTATTGAGCCTGAAGCGGAGTTCCGGTCAGCGCGAAACAAGAGAGGAGCAGCCAGAGAAAGCGGTGGCCATAACGCGGCAAGCCAAACATGAGGGAGAATGTGCCAGTGCGAGGGAAAGAGGCCGTGACCCAGAACACAGGGCATCACCCCGACCTTTTCGCGAGCTTTCGAGCTCCTGCCGCCGGTACGGGCTCCGGTTCCGCTTGCTGATCGAGCCACTGACACACGACAGCAAAGGCAGCGTCCCGGTCCAGATGAAAAGTTTTCATTAAATACGGCACGGCGCCGTACATGTTGGTGCGCCCGCCAGCGCGAAGCTTTCGGAGGAAGCGAAAGCAGTGGACGAGCGGTGTGTCACCGGAAGGCATATACCGAAAATAAACCGAAGATCCGGCGGGCTCAAGTTCGGCGGTTCAGCGGCTGATTTCCGCGCAAGAGGCTGTCGCAGGCGAGCTTCAGTTCGACTTGACACCGCCAAATGCGGGTTCCATACTAGGGTCCTCAACGTACGGCAAGTACTCAGTGTCTCGAGCTACCGCCCTGCGGACCGCGTGGTCGGATTGTCCGTTCCCCCGCGCTGCTCTTCATCCGAGCTCATCATCACCAAGGTCGAGCTACCATGTTGCGCCGGATCTTCTCCTTCTTCAACAAAACGGATATGGAGGCAGGTATGGCCGGGGAATTCTTTATCGGTGAATCGCTGGTCGGGGATGGCAACGAGATTGCTCACATCGACCTGATCATCGGCTCCAAATCCGGACCTGCGGGTCTCGCCTTTACCCAGGCACTTTCCCACAACTCGGACGGATTCTCGTCGCTTCTCGCGGTGGTTACCCCCAATCTGCCGGCAAAGCCCGACACCCTGCTGTTCAACAAGGTTACGATCAAAGGCGCCAAGCAGGCCGTGCAGATGTTCGGGCCGGCTCAGGCGGCGGTGGCCCGCGCCGTAATGGATAGCGTGGCCTCCGGTGTCATCGACAAGGGTCGAGCCAACGATCTGTGCATCCTGGTCGGGGTGTTCATCCATTGGCAGGCGGAGAGCGACAAAAAGATTTACGACTACAACTATCAGGCTACCAAGGAATCCATCCAGCGGGCGCTGCAGAACAAGCCCACCATCGACGAGGTGCTGCAGCGGTACAAGGCCGCGCGCCATCCGTTCGCCAGCGGTGCCGAGGGCTGATCGTACAGTCCCGCTGAGTCGCGATTCTACGAGGGGCGGCCCGCTGCTGGGGCGCCCCTCGTCTTTTAGAGACAACTGTCAGGGGAGATGTGGTGTCCGATGCGCAAGCTTTTGCTTCAGCTCGACAGTTCCCGGCTGCCCAGCGTATTCGATCAGGTGGTCGCGTACGATGCCGGTGCCGACGTCGTGATGAGCTATGGAGGAGTAACTGAGGGCGATGTCCGCGATCTGATTCATGGGTGCATCTTCACCCGCGGGCCGAAGGAACTGCACAACACTGCGGTGTGGATCGGCGGGAACAACATGTCAGCCGGCGAGCAGCTCCTCGCTATGGCGCAGGATGCCCTCTTCGCCCCGTTTTCCGTCAGCATCATGCTGGACTCCAATGGATCCAATACCACGGCGGTGGCGGCCGTCGTAAAGATCGAGGAGACCCTGGGCGACCTGAGCGGGAAGAAAGTCCTGATCCTGGCCGGCACCGGTCCGGTGGGCCAACGGGCGGCAGGCCTCCTGGCCAAAGACGGGGCCGACGTCACCATCACCTCGCGCAAGCCGGAGCAAGGAGAGAAGGCGCGGCAATTTATCAGTGCCCGTTTCAGTGTTCAGGTCGAGGCGGTCACTCTGAACGATCCCGCCGGGCTGGCCGAGCTGCTGCATGACGTGGACGTGCTGCTCAACTCCGGACCTGCGGGCGTACAGATGGTTCCCCGTGCCGCCTGGACGAATGCAAAATCCCTGAGGATCGCCGTAGACTTGAATGCTGTGCCACCGCTCGGCATAGAAGGCATCGAGGTAAGTGATGCCGGTGTAGAACGCGCCGGAGTCACCGTATTTGGGGCGTTCGGTGTCGGCAATTTCAAAACCAAGCTGCACAAGGCGTGCGTCGCGCGACTCTTTACCCGTAAAGATTTGGTGCTGGACGCCGAGGCTATCGCAGAGATCGCCCGGGAACTGATCGCAGCAGGAGAGCGGGAACCCAGAAAGGAACCGGCCGCCAAGAAAGAGCTGGCAAAGAAGAAGTAGCCATGACCCGCGTTGTGGGCTTCGACCCAGGGACGGTCAGCATCGACGTCTGTGGCCTGGTTGACGGTCGGCTCTATCTGGACCAAAGCTGGCCAACCGAGGAGGCGTTGGCGCATCCGGAGCGCATCCTCGATCTCCTCCTCTCCTCGGGTGTGCCCGATCTGGTGGCCGGCCCATCAGGTTACGGACTTCCATTACTTCGCTCCACCGACACCACGGAGGAGGACTTTCGTCTCGCGTTCCTGGCCGAACCGGACGAGCCTGGCGGCATTGGTGGACTCCGCCGCCTCGCTCGGCAGCTGGAAGCTTCCGGAGCTCCTGTCGTTTATCTCCCCGGCGTCATTCACCTGGACACCGTTCCCGAGCACCGAAAAGTGAATCGCGTGGACCTGGGCACCGCCGACAAGCTGTGCGCCGCCGCGCTCGGACTGCACCATGAGTGCGAACGACTCGCGTGCACCCCAGAGGAGGTTTCGTTCATATTGATGGAGCTGGGTGGCGGGTTTACCGCTGGACTGGCGGTGGAGCAGGGGCAGATCGTCGACGGTGTGGGTGGAACCAGCGGTCCAATCGGCTGGCGTGCGGCCGGAGCACTCGACGGCGAAGTGGCGTTCCTGGCCGGTCACGTTTCCAAAGCAGCGCTGTTCCAGGGCGGGGTGGCATCCCTACTGGCGCAGCACCCGCATCAGCGCTTCGTGGCGCTCGATGCATATGTCGAAGGACTCATCAAAATGGTGAGACAACTCTGCTGCTCTGCCCCCTCCGCATCGGAGATCCTGGTGTCCGGCCGCAAGGCGGCAGAGGATGAAATCCTCCGGCCACTGACGCAAAGGTTGGCCGACCTCGGGCCGGTGCGCCGGCTTCGAGGCTTTGCCGCGGTGGCCAAACAAGGCGCTCAGGGTGCCGCGCTTCTGGCCGATGGTCTGCGCGGCGGCAGGCACGCGGCGCTGGTCGACCGATTGCGGCTGCGAGAGGCGCGGGGGACGGTCCTCGATCACCTGGTCTTTATCTCCCCTGATGCGGCGAGACGCCGCCTCGGGATTGCTGTTGATGCCTGACCGAGACCGAACCGCCCATGTGGTCATTGCCGGTGTCACCACCCGACCTCTGGCAATGTCAGCCGCGCGGGCGGGCTATCGGGTTACCGCCATCGACGCCTTTGGGGATGTGGATCTCAGGGCTGTGGCAGAGGTTCTTCTGGCCCGTGCGGACAGGCCAGGGCAGGCTTACAGCCCAATGGACGCTGCCAGCGCGGGCTCTGGGGTGCGTGCTGAGCTGGCGGCGTACACGTCTAACTTCGAAAATCATCCCACCGCGGTCGCACTGCTGGCGCGGGGACGGCGGCTGTTGGGAAACCGGCCGGTTATCCTCGCTCGGGTGAGAGATCCCGGCGAGGTGATGCGAGTCTTGCGCCGGCATGGACTCGCCACCCCGGAATCCCGAAGCCGAGCACCGGAACAGGCGACGGCAGCTCGCTCCTGGCTGCTGAAGCCTCGCCAGTCGGGTGGTGGTCACGGCGTCCTCCCCTGGTCCGCTGGAGATCGGGTGCCGAGAAACATGTATCTCCAGGAACGGATCTCCGGAAGTCCGGGCTCGATTACGTTCGCGGCTGATGGCGTGAATGCGGTGCTGCTGGGGTTTTCGCGCCAGCTGGTGGGTGAGCGGCGGCTTGGCGCCGGTCCCTTCCGGTACTGCGGTAGCCTGCTCGGGACCCGGAAGCTGCATCTGTTCCGCCGGCAAGACGAGCTGCTGGAGAGGGCGTCTCGGCTGGCCACCGTCCTGACGCGCGAGTTTGGGCTGATCGGCCTCAACGGTGTCGACTTCATGGCCCAAGACGGCGTACCCTACCCCATTGAAGTCAATCCTCGCTACTCCGCGTCCATGGAGCTGGTGGAGAGAGCCCACCAGGTCAGCATGTTTGCCATTCATGCTCGAGCCTGCGAAGGGGAGTTGCCGATGGAGCCTCGGCCCTGTCTTGCCATTCATGGCAAGGCCATCGTGTTTGCCCGGCGCGATACCGTGACGCGAAGCGCGCTCCGAAGACTCGGGCGCAGGTGGGTGGCTGACATACCCGCCACTGGCGAGCACATCCCTCAGGGTCGCCCGATCTGCACCGTCTTTGCCCAGGCCCGTCAGGCCCGGGCTTGCCGGGAGCTGCTGATACGACGAGCTCGGTTGATCTACCGGGCAATGAAGTCCGCCACCGCGCGCGCAGCATGAGCGCGGACCGGCTAGTCGAGCACGTAACCTGCCTCGGTTGTGGCTGCAGCTGCGATGACGTGACCGTCCGAGTGGTGCAGGACCACATCGTTGACGTGGCTCCGGTCTGTCCGGTGGGTCGGGCCTGGTTCGGGGATGGCCAGGTGCCATCCCGCGTTCTGAGCCAAGGCGGTCCCGTCACCATCGAGCAGGCGGTCGAGCGGGCGGCGCACAGGCTCGCCGCCGCGAAAGGCCGCTGCCTGGTATATCTCGGCCTGGACCTCAGCACCCAGGCGCAAGGTGCAGCCACTGCCCTGGCGGACCAGCTAAACGCTGCTGTCGACTGCGCAACGTCGGACACCGCAGCTGCTGGATTGACCACTGCGCAGCGCCGCGGACGGGCGAGCGCCACCCTGGGAGAGATCCGCAATCGCGGTGACGTTTTCCTGTTCTGGGGAGTCGATCCCAGCGATCGATACCCGCGATTTCTGGCGCGGTACAGCTTGGAGCCGGCCGGCATCCAGGTTCCGGAGGGGCGACGGGGACGCTACGTGATCTCCGCCAGCATAGGCGATGACCGGGGACTCGGTGGGGCAGACTCCACCTTCGCGCTGGGGCCGGAGGAGGAGATTACCGCCCTGACGCTCATGCGAGCATCCGTCTCGGGTAATCCGGTTACCGCCAAGTCGCCGCTGGCAACTCGGGCGGCCGAGGTCGCCCAAAGACTGGTTGGCGCTCGCTACGCAGTGCTGGTGCATGACGCCGAGCCTTCGGCTCAGCAGCGCAACCCGCTCCGGGTAGAAGCGCTCGTCGCCCTGACACAGGCGTTGAACGGACCCACGCGCGCCAGCCTCTGCAGCCTGCGCGGAGGAGGGAACCGCGTTGGCGCTGAGTCGATGCTGACCTGGCAGACCGGCTATCCCTTCGCCGTCGATTACTCACTGGGGTACCCCCGCTCTCAGCCGCAGCGGCGGGGCCTTGCCGGCGTGGCGAGCGGCCGATACCAGGCCTCGCTGGTCGTGGGGGCTATACCAGAGGAACATGCCCTCGGCTTCTCCGGTTTGAGCCCCATTCTGATTGGTCCCCGCGCAAGCTCGGCACCGTTCGACACCAGCGTCGCCATCGACACTGGCGTGGCGGGAATTCATGACCAGGGTACCGCGTATCGGATGGATGAGGTTCCTCTACCTCTGCGACCCTGCCTGGTGGGTCCTCGTTCAACTGTCGACGTGCTGGAGAGCCTGGCGCAGGCAGTACAGGACCGGCTGAACTCGGGGGCCCGGTGAGCGGCACACAACTCCGCCTGGTCGGCGGGACCGTCTACGATCCCGCCAATCAGGTTGACGGTGAAACTCGCGATCTCTGCATCGAGGACGGCCGGGTTGTGCCCAGCCTCCCTGACCGGGCACCCTCCCTCGACCTCAGGGGCATGGTCGTCATGCCTGGAGGGGTCGACATTCATTCCCACCTCGCCAGCGCCAGCTGCAACCATGCTCGACGGCTGCTCCCGGAGGAGCATGCCGCGGACCCGATGCCCTTGCCCACTCTGGTGGATGGAGATCGCGCCAGATCGGGAACGGGAGGCACCGTGCCCAGTACGTTCACCACCGGATACCGCTACGCCGGGCTGGGATATACCACGGTGTTCGATGCCGCCGTTGCACCCCTCACCGCCCGGCACAGTCACGCCGAACTCGACGACACACCCTGCGTGGATGGCGGCATTTTCGTTCTGATGGGCAATGACGAGTACCTGCTGCGCCAGATTGCCGCCGGCGAACGTGAACGGGCTCGCGACTATGCTGCCTGGCTGCTGGGATCGGCAGGCGGTTATGCCATCAAGATTGTGAATCCCGGCGGAATAGAGGCCTGGAAATCCGGACAGCGGAATCTGAACGGACTGGACGAGCCGCTCGCAGGTAGAGGAGTCACCGGCAGAGCCATCCTGGAAGCCCTGGCCAACGCGGGTCACGAGCTGGGGCTTCCCCATCCGGTCCACATTCACTGCAACAACCTGGGCATGCCCGGCAATGCGGAGGTGACGCTCGCCAGCATGCAAGCGCTCACCGGCCGGCGAGCCCACTTCACCCACCTGCAGTTTCACAGCTACGGGGGACCGGGGTGGAAGTCTGGAGCCGCGCAGCTGATGGACTACGTCAACGCGCATCCTGAGCTCAGCGTGGACGTGGGACAGATCATGTTCGGACCGGCAACAACGATTACCGCCGATGGACCGGTGGAATACCTGCTGCACCGGAGCAGCGGACGAAGGTGGGTGAACATCGACATCGAGCTGGAGACCGGCTGCGGAATCGTCCCCTTCGTATACAAGGACAAAGCAGCGGTCACCGCCCTGCAGTGGGCCATCGGCCTGGAGCTATTTCTGCTGAGCCAGGATCCATGGAGGGTGGTCCTCTCGACTGACCACCCCAACGGGGGCTCCTTTCTTTCCTACCCCGCGCTGATCCAGCTGCTGATGGATCGAACCATCCGAGACGAGCGGCTCAAGCAGGTCAATCCCAAGCTGCTTGCCGGATCTGCGCTGGCAGACGGACTCACCCGGGAGTACACCCTCAACGAGATCGCCATCATCACTCGGGCCGGCCCCGCCCGGTTACTGGGCCTCAAGCACAAGGGACACCTGGGCGTGGGTGCGGACGCGGACGTGACGGTGTATAGCAGAGATTCCGACATTGCCCGGATGTTCGCGACACCCAGGTATGTGCTGAAAGGCGGCTCCCTTCTGGTGGAGGAGGGTCAGCTGCGGCGGGCGCCGGCAGGACGGCGATTGCGCCTGGCGCCAGGCTATGATGACGCAGTGCTTCCCGACCTGCGGCGCTACTTCGAGGCCTACTCCACCGTCTCCTTCGCGAACTATCCGGTTCAGGGCATTCGGGATGAACCGCTTCCTCTGTAGGGTCAGGGCAGCATGAACATCCGCGGCGTGTTCATCGAAGACACCTTTGCCGAAGCCTTTACCATGCGGGTGGCGCGCATCCTGATCACCGGCCACAGCCTGCGCTGGGTCAGGGCGGCAGCTCTCAAGCTCACGGGATTTGCGACCTCGGTCATCGGGTGCAAGGTGGAGGCAGGCATCGAGCGGGAGCTAACCCCGGCAGAGACACCTGATGGACGCCCCGGCACCAGCATTCTGCTCATGACCATGAGCAAGGACGACCTGGGCAAACGGCTGATCGAGCGGATTGGACAGACGGTCCTCACCTGCCCCACCACCGCCTGTTACGACGGGCTGCCGGAGGCGGCGGATCGGGTCGGGGTGGGGTCCGCCCTCCGGTTCTTCGGTGACGGATTCCAGGGCAGCAAGATTATCGCTGGCCAGCGGTTCTGGAGAATCCCCGTGATGGAAGGCGAGTTCCTGGTGCAGGAAAAGTTTGGCATGGTGAAGGGTGTAGGAGGAGGCAACTTTCTCATTCTGGCGCGGAGCGCGGAGGCGGCACTGGCAGCTGCCGAGGGAGCCGCGGACGCGATGGCCTCACTGGGTGGCGTCATTCTG
>Ga0307415_100001473_pt1 | contig 11266 bp, 9 predicted proteins | sample DK1Cmetagenome_FD_204524 | JGI IMG/M metagenome (GOLD analysis project Ga0307415, IMG submission 204524) | Maize rhizosphere microbial communities from greenhouse at UC Davis, California, United States - DK15-C-2 | ecosystem: Host-associated > Plants > Roots > Rhizosphere > Soil | place: USA...
TACTGGTCGGGCCGGTGTGCGCGTTCCGGGATCACGGCCGTTCGGCGATGAGGACTGCCCGTTCGGATCCCGGTCCCAGCGACGTGAGGTCGTAGCCGCCCGCGACCACCTCGACCCGGAGGCCGGCGTCCTCCGCAAATGCCGCGAGCTCGTCGGCCGAGATGAGCCGCAGCCGGTCCTGGCGGACCCACCGCCGCGGCGCCTCGCCCTGGGCCGCCTCCTCGAAGACCGTGGTGAGGATGAGGGTGGCGCTCGACGCGTCGTGCAGGGCCGAACCGGACTTCGTGACAAGCGCGCCGCTGACCGGATCCTCGCGCACCCACTCGAGGAAGATCCGGCCGTCGAACCGGGCGAGGTCGTCAGCGTCCGGGATCCAGGCATCGACCGCGACGAGACCCCCGGGCCTGAGGTGGTCGGCGAGCACCCGGATCGCCGCTCGCTGGCTATCCCGGCTGGGCAGCAGCATCAGCGAGTTCAGCGCGATGAACGCCAGGGCGTGACGCGGCGGGTCGGGCGGCGCGAGCTCGAGGAGGTCCGCCTGGACGAGCTCGAGACGGCCGTCCGGGAGATCCACCAAGGCACCCCGGTCGCGCGCCCGCGCGAGCATCGCGGGGTCGATGTCGACGGCCCTGACCTCGTGACCTGCGGCTGCCAGCGGGACGGCGAGCCGGCCACTCCCGGCGGCAAGCTCGAGGATCGGGCCGTCCGCGCGGTCGGCCAGGGCGAGGTAGAGATCGAGGTCGTCCGGATCGTCGCCGAGGTCGAGGTCATACAGCCGGGCGAGTTCCCGTGCAGTCGCCGGATCGGGGGGTTCGATCACCCGGCAGCCGGCTCCCAGCGGACCGGCCGACCTGCGGCCTTGCGAACCGCGAGCGCGCTGATCGCCTCGAGCGCGGCACGATTGGCGACCATCGCCGTGGTCTCGGCGTGATCGTACGGCGGCGACACCTCGACGATGTCCATGCCGGCCAGCTCGACCGCACCGACGATCTGGCGGATCGCCCGCAGGACCTCGCGTGGCAGCATCCCGCCGGGTTCCGGCGTCCCGGTCCCGGGCGCCATCCCCGGATCGATCACGTCGATATCGAGGCTCAGGTAGATGAAGTCGGGGCCGTCGAGCGCCTCGTCGATCGCCTGGGCGATGACCGCCTCGGCGCCACGCTCCTCGATCTCCGTCATGAAGTGGTAGCGCAGGCCGTTCGCCTGCATCCACTTGAACGTCTCGACCGGCGGCCAATAGCCGCGCAAGCCGACCTGGACGAAGTTCCGGCCGGCGACGGCGCCAGACTCGACCAGCCGGCGCATCGGCGTCCCGTGCCCGGCGAGGACGCCCCAGTCGTCGTTCGCGGTGTCCGCGTGCGCGTCGAAATGGACGATCCCGATGCTGCCCGGACGGCGCACTTCGGCGACCGCGGTGGCCGACGGCCAGGTGATCGAATGATCGCCGCCGAGCACGATCGGGATGGCACCCGCGTCGGCGACCTCGCGGACCTTCCGGTAGATGAGCGCGTGCGCGCGCTCGATCCAGGCCGGCACGATGTTCGCGTCGCCCGCGTCGACCACGTCGAGCACCTCGAACGGCTCGATGGCGAGTTGGAGCGAGTTGATCGAGCCCGACGTGTACTGCGCCTGCCGGATGGCGCGCGGCCCGAAGCGCGCCCCCGACCGGTGGCTGACCGCGTCGTCGAACGGCGCACCGACGATCGCGACATCGGGTCGGCGAGCCGCCAGCTCGACCGGGTCGGTGATCCACGGCAGCTTCATGAAGCTCACGCCGCCGACGTATGTCGGCAGCTCGAAGTCGGTGAACGTCTCGAACTCGCGGTCCCAGCCGTTCGCGGCCGCGAAGCCGGGGTCGTGGGGGCGCTCGGCCACGGAGGTGTCCTCCCGGAGACGGCGCGGCCCGCTCGGGGCCGTGACGTTGGACGACCGTCTCGTTCGGGGCGCCGCCGGTTCGCGTTCCGGGCGTCCAGCGGGGCGCGCCGGCGCGATGGTACACCCGGCCGTCCGCCCGTCCCGGCTATGCCATCAGGTCGTCAGTCCTCCCGGAAAGCTGCCCAGGCCCGCTCGACGAGATCCGGATCGAGGAAGAGCTCGACGGCCGTCTGCGCGACGAGCGTCGCGGCGAGGAGCGTCGTCTCATCGGCCCGCCGCGAGACGGCCGCGTCACGGAATGCGATCGAATGCCCCGGCACGCCCTCGTCGCAGATCGCGAGGTCGGGGTGGATGGTCGGGCAGACCCAGCTGACGTTGGCCATGTCGGTACTGCCGGCGTTGGGGTCGTCGCCCATATCGTCGATGCCGTAGGCGGCCATGTTCGCCCGGAAGCGCTCGACCAGGGGGCCGTTGTTGCGCATCGTCGTGGCCCCACCGGAATACGTCACATCGACGGTCGTGCCGGTCGCGAGCGCGGCGGCATCGGCCATCCGACCGAACTGCGCCTTCATCTCCTGGTAGTAGTCCTGGTTGTCGCTGCGGAGCATGAACCAGGCCGACGTGCGCTCCGGGATGATGTTCGCGGCGGTGCCCCCCTCGGTGATGATCCCGTGCACCCGCGACGTCGGGCGCAGTTGCTGCCGCCACAGGCCCACCGACGAGAACAGCCCGATCATCGCGTCGAGGGCGTTGCGACCCTTCCACGGGTCGGAGGAGGCGTGGGCCTGGAGCCCGTGGAAGACGATCGTCACGTCCTCCGACGCGAGCGGAAAGCTCTCGACGTGGCTCCGATCACACGGGTGGTAGAGGAGCGCGGCATCGATGCCGTCGAACAGCCCGTCGTCGATCATGATCTGCTTGCCGCTCCCCCGCTCCTCAGCCGGGGTGCCGAGGAAGACGATCTCGCCGGGCAGCTCGTCGGCGATCGCGCCCAGGGCGATCGCGGCACCGACACCGGACGCGGCCATCGTGTTGTGGCCACAGCCATGGCCGAGGCCAGGCAACGCGTCGTACTCGGCGAGGATGCTGATCCGGGGACCCTCGCCGCGCTTGCCACCGCGCTTGGTCGCCCGGACCGCCGTGGCGAGGCTGCCCGCCGGGTGCTCGACATCGAACCCGTGGCGCCCGAGGATCTCGGCCACCCAGGCCGACGCGTGATGCTCCTCGAAGGCGGGCTCGGGATCGGCGTGGATGCGATGCGACAGGACGATGATCTCGTCACGCGCCGCCTCGACGGCGGCAGCGACCCGGCCCTTGACGTCGGCGAACGGCTCAGCGGGGCCTACGGCGGTTCGGTCGGGCACAGGTCCTCCGGGCGTCGGGTGGATCGGACCGACTGGGCAGGTCCGACGGCGGATGGTACGGCCGCGCGCGCCGTGTGCGCTCAGCGTTCCGCCGACAGCGTCGCTTCCGCCACAGCCGCCAACGCCACGATGAACAGCGCGATCGGGAGCTCGAGGGCCGACTGGAGCCGCAGCACGATGAAGATCGCGACGATGAGGCCGATCCAGCCGCCGCGCCGTGCGGCACGGACCCAGTCCCCGCGGTAGGCGATCCGCCGGTGTCGCGCGAACACGAGCAGCCACGCGATCGGGATCAGGGTGAGCGCGACGGCGAGCCCCATCAGCGCCGCCCCGATGAACCCCGCGAGCGGGTCCGCGACGGGATCGCGGGTGGTGACGATGAGCCCGACGAGCGCCCAGACCACGGCCGCCGCGCCGAGGACCGCGAGGTTGATCAGCCGGTCGCGGGCTTCCATGACGAGCGAGTCTAGGGCGTACCACCCGTCGGACAGGTCCTTACCTTGCGCGTGCGGCGCTCGACGGACAGATGTCGCGGAACGGGCAGTAGCTGCACGCCATCGGGTCCGGGGTGGCCTCGAACCGACCGGCGCGGATCCCCGTCGCCGCCTCCGAGATGCGGGCACGTGCCTTCGCGACGCGCTTCGGGTCGACGTCGACCCGGCCGACCAGCCCCAAGTCGAGGAAGTGGAGCGCGACCTGGTCTGGCAGCCGACCGGTCATCGCCTCGTACCCCATGGCGTAGATCTGGAGCTGCAGCGACTCTCGGGCCCGCTGCCGCGCCTTCACCGGGTCGCGAACGTCGGAGGTCTTGTAGTCGGTGATCGTCACCCGCTCCCGACCCATGATCCCGAGGGTCGGTGTCACGACATCGGCCGTTGGTGTCGGCGCCTCCCCGGCGTCCTCCGGTCCCTCGTCTGCGGGTTCGATGTCGACGCGGTCCCAGCGACCGCGGACGCGGTCGCCATCGACGTCGAAGGCGAACTCGCGCTCGACGTATGTCGGGATGATCGCGTCCGGTCGCAGCTGTTCCTCCCGGAACCGGCGCAGCGCCTCGCGCGCCGCCTGGAGCCGCGCCTCCTCGTGTTCGCGGCTCACGAAGCCCTCGCTCGACCAGGCCGATCCGAGGACCTCGTCGAGCTCCGCCTCGGTCATGACGTGGCCCTTGGCGTGACGGTGATGGAAGACCTGGACCGCCTTGTGGAGTGCGGACCCGTAGATGAGCGCGTGATGCGGCGGCGTCGGGATGCGCAGCAGATGGCCGAACTTGTAGCGGAGCGGGCACGTCAGGTAGGCATCGACCTGGCCGAAGCTCAGCATCAGCGGCTCATCCCGCGTCATCGGCACGGCGGGCGCCGCGGTGTCGACGGAGGCGAACCGCGCCAGTCGCTCCTCCGACGTCGGAACGACGGCACCCGCACCCGGCGTGCTCTCGGACGTCGGCAGGTCCAGGGCCTCGAGCACGAACGGCGAGATCCGCCGCGCCCGCGACCCGCCGTAGTCGGCGGCGTGGCTCAGGATCAACTCGTCTCGCGCCCGGGTCATCGCCACATAGCACAGCCGCCGCTCCTCGGCGAGCCCCCGCTCCGGTGTCAGCGGCTCGCCCCGCCCGAGACCCGCGGGGAGCGGCAGCGGCTCACCCCGGCCGTTGCCCGGGAACCGCCCAGCGACCAGTCCCGGCAGGTACACGACCGGGAACTCGAGGCCCTTGGCCTTGTGGACCGTGACGACCGCGACGGCGTCGGCATCCGGATCGAGATCGGCCGTCGCCGGATCGTCGCCCGCGTCGATGAGCGTCTGGAGGTGCTGCGCGACGAACACCGCACGGTCGTCGGCCAGCACCGCCGATCCGTCCCGGATCAGGTCGAAGAACCGGGCGATGTTGCCCAGACCCTCGTCCGCGGCCGTCGTGGCTGTGGCCGCCAGACGGGCGAGCAGCCCGCTGTCGCGCAGGAACGCGTAGAGCACTTCGCCCGCTGGTCGCTCCTGGGCCATCGCCGCGAACCGCGTCACGTCCGCGACGAGACGGTGGATCGCCTCGCGTGAGGTCGGGGCGAGTCGCAGGATTCCCGGCTGGCGCCCCAGCTCGTCGATGACGTCCCACACGGACCGGTTCCGTCGTCTGGCCATGTTGACGATCCCGGTCAGGTCGTCCGGCCGCACGGCATACACCTCGGACGCGGCCAGCGCGTACAGGTCGACGCTCGAATGCGGATCCGCGACCGCCCGCAGGAACGCGAGCAGGAGGCGGACCTCCGGCCTGGCGTACAGCCCGGACGAGCCGGAGAACCGCCACGGCACGCTGGCGACGTTCAGCGCTCGGAGGATCGCGTCGGCGTGACCGTTCGCTCGGACCAGCACGGCGTGATCGCGGGGAGCGGCTCCCCCAGCGACGCGCGCCGCGATGTCGGCAGCGATCCAGTCGGCCTCCTCGGAGCCCGTGGCGAACGCCTCGAGCCGCACCGGCGGGGCGAGCCGGTCGCGACGTTGCGGGCGCAGGCGCTTCGTGATCCCGGTCCGCACCTCGAGGCGCTCCGGATCGTTGAACCGCACTAGTCGGTATGACGCGTCGAGGATCGGTCCCAGCGAGCGGTAGTTGCGCCGCAGGACGACGGTCCGGGCGCTCGGATATCGATCGTGGAACTGCAGGATGTTCTCGATCGCCGCGCCCCGGAAGGCGTAGATCGCCTGGTCGTCGTCGCCGACGACCGTGATGTTCCGATGCGACTCGGCGAGGAGCGTCACGAGCGCGGCCTGGGCGCGGTTCGTGTCCTGGAACTCGTCAACCAGGATGTAGCGGAACCGCTGGGCGACCGCCTTGCGCGTCGCGGGCGACTGGCGCACGAGCCGCACCGCGAGTGCGACCTGGTCGCCGAAATCGATGAAACCGTTCGCCGCGAGCAGCTCTTGGTAACGGGCATAGGCTCGCGCGAGCTCGACCTGGCGAGACGCGTCTTCGGCCATCGCGGCGCCATCCTCGGACCCGCCCGCGTCCCCCACTGTCGCCGCCTCCGCGACGAGCCGGTGGGCGTGCTCGAGGTAGGTCTCGGGCGCGATGTCCTCGTCCTTGCAGCGGCTGAACAGCGTCACGAGGGCTGCGAGGAAGCGGGTCGGGTCGCCGAGCGGCCGATAGGCGTCGAGCTCGAACTCGAAGAGGTGCTCCCGGACGAAGATCACGGCCTCGGCGCGGGACAGGACGCGCACGTCGGGTGGCAACCCAAGCTCGAGCGCGTGTTCGCGGATCAGCCGGTCGCCGAAGGCGTGGAACGTGGCGATCTGCGTGTCCGTGTAGCCGTACGGGGCGAGCTGATCGACCCGGACGGCCATCTCGTCGGCCGCCTTGTCCGTGAACGTGAGGGCCAGGATCTCGGACGGCTTCGCACGCTTCGTCGCGATCAGCCAGGCGATCCGCCGGGTGATGACCTGGGTCTTGCCGGTCCCGGCGCCGGCGACCACGAGCAGTGGCCCGTCGCCGTGCGTGACAGCGCGGAGCTGGTCCGGATCGAGCCCCCCGAGGAGGCCGTCCATGCCCTCGGCCAGTGGTGGTCGCGCGATCGACGGGTCCATGACCGGCACGAGCTCGTGCCACGCCGGGATCTGCTCGAGGGGAGTCGGTCCGCGGCGCCGCGCGCGGACGGATGGCCGGGTCACGCTGGAAGGGATAGGCGGTGGTGTCGGTTCGACGATGAGGGCCATGTCCGGACCATCGTCGACTGCCGTGACACCTAGGCTGTCAGGCCGTCGCCTGCTTGATCGCGGCCGTTTCCTCCTCCGACAGGGCGCCATCGGATCGACCGCCACGGATCGCCTTGGCGTAGACCCGCGTGCCCGTCCGCGCATGGAGACTCGAGAGCACCCAGCCGTTCCCTTCGGCATCGAGCAGTGCCAGCGCGAAGCTCTGGTTCCCGCCCGTGTCCTCGAACGGATTGAACCGCACAAGGCCGACCCGCTGGAACGCGCGGATGGCGCCCGATTCCAGGCGACCGGTCCGCGTCCCGAGTCGATCGACCTCGCGCCCAAGCTCGTATACGCGCTCGAGATGCGAACCGAGCACGTCGCTGAGGTCGCCGTCCTCACCGCGCGTGAGGCTGAGGAGCCGCGAACGCAGGCCACTGACCTGCCGCAGCAGCCACAGGACCGCCAGTGCCAGCACGACGACCGCCCCCACCAGAGCGACCACGATCGGGCCGATGCTGCCGGACACCTGCGAGTTCAGGTCGATTGGCTCGTCCTCCGAGGGGCTGGATCGGCGCGAGTCTAGCAGTCGCCTCTTGGCGGCCACGTATCCGGTGGCCCCGATGGCGGCAGTGCTATCCTCTGCCGCGCTGGCTGGCGACCCACCTTCGACGGCATCGCCGCGGCACCCACCGACCGTCCGGGAGGACCATTCGCGACCATGGCCAAGCGCGTACGAGGCGGTTCGACCCGACCCGGTCAGCGGGCCCGACTGCAACGACGTGCGCTGGGCGCACCCCGGCCAACGAGCGAGCCGACACGACCGCCCGGGTCGCCCGCCGTGTCGTTGACCGCTGCGGAAGAGGCGCGCGCAGCCGAGCTCGAGGCGCAGATCGTCGCCGAGGAACGTGCCGCGGAGTCGAATGTGGCGCGAGCGCGCGAGCGGTCGCGCCGTCCTGTCGAGACCGAGGTGCGCGCACGGAGCGGCTCCATCGCCGAGCGGGCGAGCCACGAGTATGCCTACGTGCTCCGCGACGTCCGGCGGATCGCCCTGATCGGCGGATCGCTGATCGCGGTACTCATCGCGATCTGGGTCATCGTCCAGGCGAGCGGCCTCGGCCGGCTCTGATCGAGCGGGCTGCCTGATGCGAGGCGGCCTTCGGGGGCCGCCGCGCTACCATCGATCCCATGCCAAGCACGCGACGCCCGGTCGGCGCGCGGCCCGAGGCGCTCTTCCAGCCACCGCCCGAGCGCCAGCCGCTGGCCGCCCGGATGCGACCGCGATCGCTCGATGAGTTCGTGGGGCAGGAGCATCTCGTCGGCGAGCGCGGCCCGCTGCGGCGCTCCATCGCCCGGGGACACCTCGCCTCGCTGCTGCTGTGGGGCCCGCCGGGGACCGGCAAGACGAGCCTGGCCCGCCTCCTGGCCGGCGAGATCGGTGCCCAGTTCGCCACGATGTCGGCGGTCATGGCCGGCGTCGCCGACGTTCGCTCGACGATCGCCGAAGCGCAGGATCGGCTCGCGCTCAACGGCACGCGCACGGTCCTCTTCCTCGACGAGATCCATCGGTTCAACAAGGCCCAGCAGGACGCCCTGCTGCCACACGTCGAGGACGGCACGATCACGCTGATCGGTGCCACGACCGAGAACCCGTACTTCGAGGTCAACTCGGCCCTCCTGTCCCGGATGCGCGTCTGGCGGCTCGAGGCGTTGACCGACGACGAGGTCGCGACGGTCGTCCGACGGGCGCTCGAGGACGACGAACGCGGGCTCGCCGGGTCACTCGGCCCCGACGGTGGCGTCGGGCTCGGCCAGGAGGCGTTCGATCATCTCGTGGGGCTGGCCGGAGGTGATGCTCGCTCCGCGCTCAACGTCCTCGAAGGGGCTGTCGCCCTCGCCGAGGCCGAGGGCGTGCGCGATGACGACGAGCGTGTGGCTCCCCGGCTCGAGGACGTCGAGGCCGCCGCGCAGCAACGCGTGCTCGCCTACGACCGGGCAGGCGACGGCCACTACGACACGGTGTCGGCGTTCATCAAGAGCCTGCGCGGCAACGATCCGGACGCCGCGCTGTACTGGCTGGCGTCGATGGTGGCGGCCGGCGAGGACCCGCGGTTCATCGCCCGGCGATTGATCATCAGCGCGTCCGAGGACGTGGGCAACGCCGATCCGCGAGCACTGCAAGTGGCGGTCGCCGCCGCCCAGGCGCTCGACCATGTCGGGCTGCCCGAGGCGCAGTACGCGTTGGCCCAGGCGACGACCTACATCGCGACGGCGCCCAAGTCGAATCGGTCAGGCTCGGCGTATTGGGCCGCCGTCGGCGATGTCGAGGCGCATGGATCGCTGGCAGTCCCGCTGCATCTGCGCCAGGCGCCCCATCGACTGATGCGCCAGCACGGGATCGGCGTCGGTTACCAGTACCCGCACGATTTCGAGGACGCCGACGTCGACCAGCAGTACCTGCCGGACGACCTGAAGGATCGGCGCTACTACCTTCCGATCGAGCAGGGTTACGAGGCGACGATCGCCAACCGGATGACGGCTCGATCGGAGACTCGGGCTTCCGGCAAGCCGAAGCGCTCCACCGCCCCCAAGCCGCAGGCCGCAAAGGGCGCGGGCAGCCAGCTCATGCGCACCCGCGAGGAGAACCGCAAGAAACTCGCCGAGACCGAGAAGAGGGACGCTTCCGGATAGCTCCCGTCGCGTCGAGGCTTCCCGGGCCGTCACACTGACCACGACGCGGCACCTGCCGCGCGCGAGGGAGGCAGGCCGTGTCGCGATCGCCCGTGGGCCTGGTCCGCTCACTGATCGATCGGATCTTCCCGCGCGGCGCGCTGATCCTGTCGTTCCTGAGCTTCGCCTACTTCCTCACGGGCATCGTCCGGAACCGGATCTTCGCCAACACGTTCGGGGCGGGCCCTGAGCTCGACGCCTACAACGCCGCGTTCCGGATCCCGGAGATCGCGCTCGACGTGCTGGTGGCGGCCGGCCTGACCGCGCCCTTCGTCCCGATCTTCACTGCCCTACGCCACGACGACGAGCGCGCCGCGAACGAGTTCGGCCGGACCGTCCTGACCGCGGCCGTGCTCGTGATCACGGTGGCTGTCGTCGCGATCTTCCTCGCGGCGCCATGGCTGGCGACCCAGATCGGCGCCGGGTTCGACGCGCCGACTCGTGAGCTGTACGTGACGCTGGTGCGGATCAACTGCCTGGCGCAGATCCTGTTCGCCGCCTCGATCTGCCTCGGCGAGGTCCTCGTCGCTCACCGTCGATTCCTGTTCTACGCGCTGGCGCCGATCCTCTACACGGGTGGGATCATCGCCGGCACGCTGGTCGGGCGGGCGTTCGACCTCGGGATCGTCGCCACGGCGTGGGGCGCGGTGGTCGGCGCGGCGCTCCACCTCGGCATCCGCGGCATCGGCATCCTGCGGACGACGTTCCGACCACGACCGGCATTCAGATTCCGCACGCCGGCGTTCAAGGAGTTCATCCGGCTGATGCTGCCGCGCATGGTCAGCCACCCGATCGAGCCGGCGATCTTCACGTTCTTCACGGCGCTTGCCACGACCATCGCGGTCGGTGGCGTGACGACCATCAACTTCGCGCTCGATTACCAGGTCGTACCGGTCAGCCTCATCGGCATCGCGTTCTCGCTGGCGGTCTTCCCGACGCTGTCTATGGCGTACGCGGACGGCGACCAGCCGGCGTTCCGGGAGACCCTCGGCCGGAACGTGGCGACGATCGGCTTGCTGACGACACTCGCCGCGATCGCGTTGTTCGTCGGGTCCGGGATCCTCGTCGACGTCCTGCTGGGTGGTGGCGCGTTCGGTGCCGCCGACGTCGCGCGGACGGCGACGATCGTGGCGGCGTTCGCGGTGTCGGTGCCGTTCGACGCGTTGGCCTATCCCCTGTCCCGGGGGCTGTACGCGACGCACGACACGATCCGCCAGGTCGTCGCGTCGTTCGTCGGATTCGGGACGGTCCTCGCAGCGTCCAATGCCCTCGTCCCGAGCCTCGGGCTGCTGGCGATCCCGGTGGGCTACGCGCTGGGTATGGCGATCAAGGACGTGCTGCTCGTCGCGTTCCTGATCCCACGCGTCCGATCGATCGGTCGGTCCAGGCCACCAACGGCGCCCGAACCGGGTGTTGCCTGAGGGACGATGTTTTCGGCCTCAAGGGGCCGATGGCATCCGCCTAGGGCCCGAACGTTGGCTGCGAGGCAATGGTCACCCTCGAGGACGGGCTCGCATGGTCTTCGGCCTGAAAAACAGTGCCCTGGAGGCACGAATCGACCGGCGCGAGACGGCTAGCCGGTCCCGGCGCGTGCCTTCGTCGGGACGACCGTGATGAACAGCCCG
>Ga0307415_100001474_pt1 | contig 11263 bp, 14 predicted proteins | sample DK1Cmetagenome_FD_204524 | JGI IMG/M metagenome (GOLD analysis project Ga0307415, IMG submission 204524) | Maize rhizosphere microbial communities from greenhouse at UC Davis, California, United States - DK15-C-2 | ecosystem: Host-associated > Plants > Roots > Rhizosphere > Soil | place: USA...
CTGGGAGCAGGCGTATCGCTGAGTCTTAGCCAGCTACTTGCTTCGGTACTGGCGGCTTCGTCAGCCTTTGCTGCATGGCGCAGCCGGGTCAGCTAGTTTCAGGTGTTGACTCCCCCCTTCTTGGTGTGTTGACGAGGAGAGAGTCAAAGCCAGGTTATTGCTGATCTCGAATGCAGCGATGCCCCCGGTGATTGCACCGGGGGCATCGCTCTGATGACACAACGTTTCGCTACCTGCAGGCCATTATTCTGCAACCCGGGTTCCCGACGGACCGGAGCTCTCGCCTCGTACGCTTGGTCGAGCGGCCTGCATGAGGCGCGAGATTCTCTCAGAATGTTGCGATAAGGTGCGACGTCCTTCTCGCGCGAGAGATACCCACGTGCTTGCCCTGCCTTGCTAACTACCATTACCCTCGATGTAGCAGGCGGAATTGTCAGGAATAGTGTGGCAGTCAACATGGAGCAGCGGCACTGGCTCATCTGGGATGGTGGCTGAGATTTCTGAAGGAGGACTGTCGCCTGGGTCAGGCGACATGACCACGAAGAAAAGTTTCGGGCTGTACCCTACCAGGACTGTCCAAGTCCACCGATGACGCCTCAACTCCGTGAGCAAGCGCGGCGCGCGATCCAGGTCGTGACGAGCGATGGGCAGCAGTTCGCCGCCGGTCGGGCGATCCTGTTTGTCTTGGAGGAGATCGGTTGGCACCCGCGGCTGGCCCGCCTCGGCCGCCATCGTCCATGGATCTGGGTGATCGAATTGGGCTACAGGATCGTCGCGCGCTTTCGCCCCTTCTTCGGGCGGTTCCTGTTCCGCGCCGAGTAGTGCCCGCGCTGAGGAGCGTTCATCGGTTGTGGCAGAACTATGGCGAGCCAGGATAACAATCGTGGGTCCAGAGGACTGTTTGCTGGGGTGATCCCAGGTGGTAGTCCTCCAGAGTTGGTTGCCAGTAATAGTTGATATCGAAGGCCTCGAGCTCTAAAGGACTGCCCTGGTGCGCATTGTTCCAATTGATGCAGATGTATTGACCGAAGGGGAGCAGCAGATCGGGGTAGTGATCTCCAGAGAGGACCTCAAAGTACTTGCGCCATCGCTCTTCCCCATTGAAATAGCTGCGAAGGTTCCGGGGCTTCTCCCAGTCGACCTCCGGTAGGAGGTTTGGATCATCGTGGAGGAGAGCGGGCAAGAGATCGATCTCACGCCCGTCCCGCAGCGTTCCCGGAATGATGAACCAGGTACTGCCGTTGGTCGGATATGGAGCGAACATGGTCCAGTACTGCGCGAGACCGAGGAAGCGACCGAGTGCCCGCGCGTCCTCCGTTATCGTTACCGCCGAGACAGTGGTCAGATTCCAGACAAAGACATAGACGAGAAAGAAGCCCGTGACCAGATTGAGAAAGAATGACGAGCGGTTCATCCTCAGTTTGGTGTGAGCGTCCGCAGGCGTCCGCCCCACGCTCGGCGTGGTAGGTATTGGAGACGCACCATCCGTCCGTCCGCGTCTCGTGATTGCCGGAACCGCCGTGATTGAGAACTGCCCGGCGCTGCCTAACGACATCAGCCGCGGCCAGAGTGTTGCCTGGAATGCTTGAGCGACGCCTGTCGCCGCCTGTCCAGTAGCGAATGCCGCATTCGAGAACTTCGGAAATGCGGTCCGCAACCGCGGTATGAGCGTGTCCCAAAACCAGCTTGGAAGGAAGCAAACCATGCAGGACGCCGCGAGCCAGGGAAAGAAGCCAATCGACATCGTCAGCCAGATGCCGGCGTGCAAGGCAATGATCGCCATGACGGCTGCAGTACGCACGGGACCCGTGAAGACCGGGCAAAAAAGCAAGAGCGTCGCGCCGAGTTCAACTCCGAGAGTACCGAACGTCAACACCTTGAGTAGCGTGGAAAATTGCAAGACGTACGTACCCAGCGGTGACGCCAACTCCTCAATACTCAGGGCGTAATAGAGCGCAGTGCCATTCACGCGCCACTCTGGCCCTGACTTGAGCCACACGGTAAACCAGTACACAAAGGCGATCTGCAGGAATAACCCTGCGGTGGCCATCGACAACACGCGCAGCGATGGCGGCTGCGTCGCCGTCCCCCGCATGTAATCGACCGACCACCAGGTTCCGAGAGGCAAGAACATCGACCAGAAAAGCAAAATGCGCAGCAAGTCATCGGCGCTGCTGTTCACAAAGGGGTTGCGCACCTGAATGGAAAGGATTAGCACCCACACGACGAACGTCATGAGGCGAGTTCGATACCCAATGAGCATCGCCAGCGCGGCCACTGCTGCAACAGCGAACAACAGCGCCTGGAAGAACCTCGTGTCATTCATGAGGGCGAGCGAAAACTGCCAGTGGTCTATCTGATCGATCAGAATTCGGCGCGGCAGAATCCCCTCGGCGGTGTAATGAACACGGAGGTTTGTGGCTCGCTCGAAGAGATCGGCCAGTACCGTGAGTGCGAGCACGACGCGCAGGGCCGCCAGCGAGCGTAAGTCCGCTGCAAAAACCTCAGTCCAATCCAGAACTCTTCGATGTAATCTGGGTAAGTGTTTTCGCGTCGCCACCTTGCCGAAGGGTCTCCTGTTGGTATGCCTTAGCCAGCCTTTTCAGTGTTCCTCAGGGACTCCGGTACATAATTGGGAGTGATGGGCGAGGAACTTCCAGACGAGTCATTCCTTCGATAATGAGTCTCCGGCACGAATCATAAACCGACTGCGTGCAGGAGCATTCATTTGGTGGAAAGCGCCAAGTGGCAGATACCTACGGGGCAGCCAGGGGATCCGCCACCTTCATCGATTGCCGTAGCCTCCCGCGGAAACTTAATCCATGCGTCCTGGAGAGCGCCCGAGGCTCCTTTGACCTATGGAGCGGAGCAGTCGGGGTGCTGCCTTCCTCAGAATGGGCGCTTTGCTCATCATAAGGCGTTACCTAGGTCCTTTTCTTCCCGACAAAGGGTGAAACATGCCCCCATTGGCTCAATTACCCCCATAGGGTAACGGCATTCTACCCGGCTGCTAAGTCCCAGCGTATCGGCGCAGTTATGGATTCCGCAACCGCCTCCGGGCAAATTGATTTAGGCGATCGCGCTGCCGTCTCCGGTGTACTCCTCAGTCCGTCAGCCGTCCATTAACCGGCAAATGCCCACGCCACATCCGACCTTGACTCCCGAACTTGGCACAACTCTGTAACGCGAAGCGGGTGTAATATCACGCGCTTTCCATCCTCGTGATCCCATCATGTACTGGTGGTAAGGGAACCTTGTATATTTCTTGAATGGGCGCGACATGGGCGTAGCAGTAGAGAAATTTTGGCCCTCCCTGGCTATCTCATCCACCGTCGTTCGCACCTCTACCGGGGCATACGAGTCGGCTCCTTCCACACCGATACCTACGTCTGATTCTCCGCGCATCCGTGGACTTACAAGCGCACCGCGGATCGAGTGTGGGACTCGCGTCCGTCTCACCTACTTTGTCGCCCTAGCTGACTTGCCTGGACGGGTCATGAGCGCGGGTAACACCTGAGGTGAAGGGGGACTTCATGCGAACACGGCGACGGGGCAGCCGCCCCATGCTCAACGTTCTGATCGTCCTCGGAATCTCGCTCTCAGGCCTCCTTTTCGCTGCCTCGGGGCACCTCGGGACCGACGTGGCCAGTGGCACCGGTTCGCAGGGAGTGACTCCAGCACTCGCTGCCGACCAGGCTGCCTCGGACTCAACGAAAGACGGCAAGCGCAAGGACTCCAACCGCGAAAAAAAGGTGGGTAGCGCGTCCGCTTCCGATAACCAGAACGCCAGGCAACCCAAACAGGATCAGCCTGGCAAGGGCACGGATCGAATCGATCGAAAGCCGGGCCGTGCCGGGAACTGGGAAGACCGATGCAAGGGCCCCGCAGTCGAGCGGTTGCAAGAGAGCAACCTCTGCACCCACGGTCCTGACAAGCCGCCCCGGGGTTTCAAAGTCGACAAGCCCGTGGAATCCCTCTCGCCACAAGTCGCTGCCGAGTCCGTGGCGGGAATCACCTGTGAGGGCGATGGCGAAAGCGGCTTTCGAGTGCAAGTCCTTTATGTCTATGGATCGAACAACAACATCGATCAGTACCGTTCCTCCATCCAGGCATGGACGGCGGACATGGATCAGATTTTCCAGAATAGCTCTGGCGGCGCCCGCAGAGTTCGGTTCGTGCACGACGCGGGGTGCAACCTGGTCATTCAGGACGTGGCAGTTTCGAATGCAAGCCTAAAAAACTTCGATGCAATGGTCAAGGAGCTCAAGAACAAGGGTTTCACCAGCGAGACACGCATTTACCTGTCATTCGTCGACACGACTGCCGCCGGCATCTGTGGCATTGGTACCATCTGGAACGATGACCGAGCTAACGGCGACGAGAATTTCAATAACTTCGGCCCTAGCTACTCTCGTCTCGACGCCGGCTGCTGGAACGGAGCCACGGCCGCTCACGAGGTGATGCACAACCTCGGCGGCGTCCAACTCTCCGCGCCCAATACAAGCGGGGGATACCACTGCATCGACGAGCACGATGTCATGTGCTACTCGGATTCACCTAACTACCCCGACATGCGTACAAATTGTCCGAACAATGGCTGGGACTGGACGCAGTTCGACTGCAACGACGATGACTACTATAACGTGGCTCCTGGTGCTGGCAGTTACCTAGCGAACTACTGGAACCCAGCCAACAACCGCTTCCTTGTCAGCGCTGGGTCCTCGGCGGTTGCCCCTGGGCAGGAGAGTATCAGCCTTGTCCTCCCAAAACGGGTCAAAGTCCGTAAGTCGCTCACCGTTGAGGCTACAGTCAGCGAAACTACCAGTGTCAACTCCGTGGCCTTCGGTGTCTGCAAAGGAACGACTTGTACCTGGGACTTGGCGCAGAAGCTCGAACCAGCAGATTCCGCGGCACCGTTCGCTGTGAAATGGAAAGCTCCGAAGCGAGGCATCTACACGTTCCTGGCACAGGCAACTGATAACGCCGGCACTGTCGTCCTTTCGGCACCGAAAACCGTCAAGGTCACCCGCAGTTAGATTACGGAGCGGGCGCACACGCGGGATGATCGCAGGGCGCAGTCGTTCACAGCCCCTTGCCCCGCCGGTGAACGTGAACTGCGAAAACCGAGACCCTTAGTCGAATCCCGTTTTGGCCTGTGGAGAAACCGAGTCGGCCCACCGAAATGCTACGCTGTGGGTTGGACCGCCCTCTCAGCATGCGTCCGTACCCGCCGCAGCCGCCTTCACCAGCACCAACCCAATGATCTGACGCGCCACGAGACGTTCTTTCCCGGTCGCCCGGCGAACAGTGCACTCCACACGGGCACCGTGGCCAGCTTGAGCGCCCTCCTCGGGCTTCCGTCCGCACAATTTGGCATTGAACAGCAGAGCGAAGGCGGCAGTGAGGAGCCGCTCCGCGGCCAGTAAGGAAGTCATGGCGCTACACACGCGCTCGTGCTCGTGCCATACGGAGGAGGCACACCCCAGGGGGAGTCCGCCTTGGGCGTAGCATCGCTAGGCTGAGCGAGCACACCTTCTGTATTGGGCAGGCTCAGGACGCGACAGCGTGTTCCACCAGCGGCCAACGACAGGCGATGAGCCGGCTCGAGGACCCGTAGCCCGGAAGTCGGGACTTCGTGCGATTTCCTAACACGTCAACGGTTCTTCTATCACGCTGCCGAAAGTGGTGGCCCAGTACCACCTATACGTGGATGTTGCGTCGTAGACTCGCGCGATCCCGATCGCGCGGAAGTGCCTGTCGAGCATATTCCTTCTGTGGTCCCGGCTGTGGCGCCAGAAGTTAAACGCCTCACCGGCGGTATCCCAGTCCCAGCCTGCTGCAAGATTCTCGCCCGTATACGCCTCGTCAGCCGGGTAGCCGAAGTCCAGAAGGTTCTGCTTGGCTGAGGTGCCGTCGCTCAGCGTGTGGCCGACCACCTTATCCATGCCGGTCATGTCCTCAGCGTGGTGTTCCGCAGCCAGCGTCAGCTGCGTCTCCAGCCGTAGCGGCTTGCGCCCATTGCGCTTGCGGAACTCATTGATCTTTTCCAGGAGGGCTCTCTCCTCGGCGTCAGGGCATCCTTGGGCCGCGGCTCTGGCCATCCCCAGAGCGCTTTGATTGGTGGGAGTGAAGAGGACTGACGCGCCCAGCCCACCAGTAAGCAGCACTAGCAGCCCTAACTGAACGGTGATCCCTCGCACCTTATCTCGTTGCACCCCCACGAGACAAGTTCTCCTTTACTCAAATCAGGACCGTGAGACCGCCCTACTCCTCTTGCGAAGAGTCCTTCTCGGCCCATCATCCCGAACGAATGCCCCGGCATCGGCATTGATTCGCAGCCGGGGCATTCCCTCCCTTGTCAAGACGGTACCAATCCCTCTCTCCTGGACACCACTGGCGCGACCCCCGACATCGCCGCTAGCGCCCGCCTCGTCCTCGCCTGCGCACCGTCCGTACAGTCCCTTTTCTTACGTATTGGGGAAAGATCGGGATTCAACCGACGGCTCACTGCACCAGGTACTCGTGCCCGCCGACAGCAACGAACCTGTGAACTCGGGGAGGACCCCAAGATCATATTCAAGCCCTATTCACCTGACTACCGCAGCAATACAAGGCTAAGGAAATGCTATTTAGTAAGAGCCGTATCGTTTCTGACCCCGCTTGCGACCCCTGGAGAAGTTTATAAATATTGATGAAACGACACCCGGCCTGTGCAATCGGCGATACCGGAGTGAGTCAGGATGCCTCCGCGGTACTTGAAATATGATGGAAGGTTCGTACCCGGAGGTGCATTGTGGCGAGTTCAGTTCGGAGTAGAGGAAGGCCGACGGTCAAAAGGGCACGGCGATGGACCAACCTTAGTCGATTCCAATCTGCATCGGGCGGGCTGAGCGCCAACGACATACAGACTTGACTAAGCAAAAGACGATCTGAAGCTGACGTTGCTCTCACCTCGAGTGCGGGCCCAGCACTCGGGAAATGCTGCCCTCACCCGGAGCCGTCCGAACTAGCTGTGGATCGAAACTAGACCCGCCCGGGGGCCCGACCTGATGAGTCACACCAGACACGACGCGAAACAATATTCGGGCGTCTTGTCAGAGAAGTCCTGGTCGTCCGAGGAATGAAGCGTTACCACCCAGCCGGCATGGTCGAGGCTCCAGGAGCAGGAGCCCCGGCGCGTGGCGATCGCGCGTCGAGCCGCATCTTGTAGGGCACGGCCGCCAAGGGTGGGATCAACCCCGACTTGGACAACGGTGGTGGAGAGATTCGCGTCCAGGGCGAGGTGATCGGCCGAGCTCAACACGGTTGCTGGATCAGCCCTGGTAGCGCGGGTCGAGGCGGTGGGAGCGACCGCGCAACCGGTCGCGCCGCTCCAGGTCGAGCACGGCCTCACGTGGCACCCGCCAACCCCCGGATACCTTCACCCCCGGGAGCTTGCCGGCGGCCAGCCACGCTTGGACCCGTCCCCGCGGCACCGCGAGGCGTTCGGCCACCTCGGTCGTCGTCAGGCGCACCGGAACCAGCTTCGTCCGCGCGACAAAGACGGCTGGCTCCGCCCCCAGCACCCGAGCCAGGACGCGCACCGTTCCGCCGTACGGCGACTACTGGTGTCCCAGTTCAAGCCGGGAAATCTTCTCGTGCGTCAGGCCACTACTGGCGGCGAGTTGCTGTTGGTTGAGCCCGGCCGCCTCTCGGAGCAGGCTTAGCCGCTGCCCGGCTCGTTGCGGATTGCGTCGCCAGGCCGCCTCCACCCGTCGCAGCTGGGCGGCCGCTGCGGAGGACGCCAGATCCGCCGGATGGATGCGGCGCCGGCGGTCGATGCGCACCGAGGGCAGGTGGCCCGAGCGATCCAGCTCCTGACCGTCCAGAGCGAGACCCCGGCGTGTTGCGCCGCCTCGGGGATTGTCAGCAGGTCGCCTCCGATCATCGCCTCGCGAGGCACCGCGTTTCTCCTGGCTCACTAGCGCTGGACGCAGCTGCAGCCCGCCTCGTCGCAGGTGAGATCCAGCCCGGGGCAACAGACGCAGAAGGGGACGGGATTCTGGCACTCCCCCTCCTTGGTGCAGGGCACGCACATCAAGAACCGCTGATCGCAGGCCTCCCCTTCGGTGCAGCAATGGCTGCCACAGCAGCGATCCTGGCTGGTACAGCAGGTGCCGACGGGGTCGATGAGTTCGTCCCGGCAGCACATCCCGCTACAGCACGCCTCATCGCCGGCGCAGGAGGCCTCCTCGGCCGCGCACGCTGTACAGCGCCGAGCCGACCGGCGATCAGTGGCAGTGCAGACGAGTCCGGCGCAGCAAGTATCGGCCTGGTCCCCTTGACAGGAATGTCCCGCCTGGCGGCACTTCTTGGCGGATGCCGTAACCTACCGCTTGGTCCACCTCGTCTGTTTCCGATTCTTCGACCTTGGTCGCTTCCGCTTCGCCTCGCCCTCCTGTGTCCCGACGACGCCGGTGAGAAAACCGAGCACGCCACCGAGGAGCCCGCGACGAGACCAGGGTTCCGGGAGACGCTTTGTCAAGGCATCAAAGTGTCGAGCGTCCATCCAGATCTCCAGCCACGATTCGGTAGCCCTTCGCGATCAGCAAGGCGGTTCCCCCACGAATTTGGTCTCTGTGCGAACCGAATCGTTGGCCGAGATAGGGTCGATAGTATTGGCATCATGGGAGACCGAGGCGACGGCGACGCCGAGCCGATCTGGCGGGCACGATTGACTGGTCCCCAAGCGGAAGCGCACCGTAACGCTATCGCCGGACGCCAGGTTGCCCAGGTCGCAGATGTTGGACGTCGAGCCATCAGGGCAGGTGCCTCCGAAGTCCGCGTAGGAATCCGACGCTCCGACGCCAACGGTAACGCCGGTCGCGCCGTCGGGGCCAAGGTTCGTCACGGTCACAGTGAAGGTGATTGTGTCGCCAAACCTGAGGTGCCTCTTGTCACCAGCCATAGTGACGGCCAAGTCGGCCGTGCCCGTGGCGGCGACCGGGGGTGGCGCGAGGGCTAGCCACCCGGCGAGCATGGTGGTCACGGCGAGTAGGGAGAGGAGCGAATAGCTTCGGCGAGACATCGACGACCTCCTCTTGGAATGCAATGGATCGTCAGCGACAACGCACACGCACCACGCCCGGCACCAGGGCGTTAGGCGCTCGTTGGTTCACAGCAGCCAGCGCCACACGGGATCAGCCCAGGGTCAGCACACCTACAGCCTTCGGGGAGACAGACCTGGCCCTGGCCGCTGGACGAGAAACAGCACTCCCCGTGACAGCAATCGTCGTCACAACTCTGCTCGCAGCTGCCGCAGTGGAACGGGTCGTTCTGGATGTCAACGCACACGGGAGACTGAGGGGTTGGCTCGCAGACGAAGCCGCTGCAGTCCAAGATCTCGCACGCGAGCAACCCGGCGCAGCACCCCTTCTTGTCCTTGTTCTTGGCCGGGTGTCCCTCCTTGGCGCAGTGCTCCGGCTTGTGGTCGGCCACCGTCGCCCGCGGCCGTCCAAGTGCGGCCGCGAGACCACCCGCGAAAACACCGAGCACGCGGCGCCGATCTGCTCCCGAGCTCAGGACTTTCGCGAGTCGATCAAACTGGCCAGCATCCATGCCGGGCCTCCTGTTGTGATGCTTGAGTGCGATGCCCCTCGCCACTGAAGGGAGACCCCCACTCTATATCCGCAGTTGAGACGAAGTGGCACAGGAAGTGCAGCACGATCCGGATGAACTCATTGGGCTGGCTGCCGTTGCCGGCGCTAGCCCTACACCTGCTGCTCCATGATCCCTTGCAACGTGTTGGCGACCGTCTCGGCGCGATCGGTGGTGTCTTCCATTAATGCATAGACCTCGCCCCAGTTCATCGCGTGCACCAAGGCGGGGATCGCGGTCACCCCGTCGTAGAGTCCGGCGAGCCCGTGATGCAACACGTCGTCCGCCTCCGTCTCCAAGCGATGAATCTCGACAACATGGCGTTCCAACGCGTCACGATGTTTGCCATGCTCGATGAGCCGAACAGCGGCCGCCAGGCTCTCCGCCTGCGCCTGGATGATGCGCGTCAGTCGTTGCGCCACCTCGGTCGCGGGCAGCAGTTGATGACGCGCCAGCCGCTGACCGACGGCCTCGATCGCGTCGGTCACATCATCGAGCTGGCTTGCCAGGGCCCGGATGTCCTCGTAGCTCAGCGGCGCAATGAGATTGCGCGCGAGAGAGGTGAAGATCTCGTGGGTGATCTCATCACCCCGCTGCTCGAGTTCCCGCAATCGCGGGATGGCCTGATCTGGACGCGCTTGCCCCGTGACGAGATCTGTCAGCAGCCGCGCGGCTTCGGCCACAGTCGTCCCCGCTGCGCGAAATGGGACGAAGAAGTCTGTTCGCTCCGGCAAGAACCGCACTGCAGGCATCGATCGCCCTCCTCTGCTGTCACTGTAGCGAGCGTTTCGGCAGTGGACCTCCCTCAAATGAGGGAACTTTCCTGAGTGACGCGGCCCTCGGGGTCAAGGGCCCCTTTGCAATGCGCGAGTGCGAGACCCCTCATCAGTAGAGATGAGGGGTTCCACGGCGTGGGCGATCGGATCGCCGGTCAAGACGTAGGAGTCCCGGGCATTCATGAACCTGGGAACGACGAAGACAAGGAACGCGACCGCGTCTGTGGGGCTTGAGGCGCAGAGGATGACTTTCTCGTAGCCGTGGCGGCGATCTCCCCGGACTCTACGGCGATCATCACCTCCTCCCCACAGGGTTGGCTGGGTCAGTCCCTTGGCACTGGGATTTAGCATGGAGCGAACGGCGGCGTCGACGGCGTTCCCGGTGCCTAGGGCATCAGTCGTGAGATCAACCAGCGTCTCCCTTGTAGGCGCTCATACCAAGTGTTGCGAGAGGGATAGCGCCATAGCATGAGATGGTGGTTCAGGGAGAGCTGGCAGAGATGATGTCGCCCCTCGCGATTACTGGCCCTTGGTCCCCCAACCAGGAGTTAGTGACACGCCCCACTACCGGCATCGGTATAGCTCTGGTCGGCGATGGGGATGAAAACCCAGTCGTAGCTCGTGGGGTGCAGGCTCAGTTGCAGGATGCCGAAGGTGTCATCGTTAGACGCTTCGACCGTTTCTGGCGGAGTGGTCAGCGGATAGTGATTCTTGCCGCCAGTACCCACGACAAATTCACGGATCCCTCGGGCATCGTCACGCACGCCATTGGCATCCTGCGGCGCATAGCGCTGGTAGTTGTGGTCGTGCCCGGTAAGCACGATCTCGGCCCCCTGCTCATAGAGCGCTTG
>Ga0307415_100001476_pt1 | contig 11260 bp, 5 predicted proteins | sample DK1Cmetagenome_FD_204524 | JGI IMG/M metagenome (GOLD analysis project Ga0307415, IMG submission 204524) | Maize rhizosphere microbial communities from greenhouse at UC Davis, California, United States - DK15-C-2 | ecosystem: Host-associated > Plants > Roots > Rhizosphere > Soil | place: USA...
CCGGGCCCCCACCCCGTCCCCCCCCCCCTTTCTAACAAATTTTATCCGTGCGGGGCCGCCCCCGCCGCCCCGCCCCTACAATTGAATTCCAGAAACGTCAACGCTGGTCCAACCTACGTTTTTGCGGCGACACTGAAGTAGTCTGACAGAATTGTCGGTGTACTGAGGTGCTCCATTCGTCTTTCCGAAGCTACTTCTCAATAAAACTCAAACATATCTCAGCATCAGGCCGATGGCACGATTCTTGTGATGCCATTGTCGTGGGAATGGAACTCGATAGTGGTCCAAGAAAAAAACATGGCCCATCTGTCCTGGCTTTGGCGGCGCGGAACAGATGGGCCACTGACATCGTCCCCTTGGGAGACGATATGGAGCAACTTACAACATGCTCAAATCGAAAGCAATCCGGTGGGCGTTCAGCGCCCTCTGCGTCGTTACGTTTGCCACGAGTATGGTCAAAGCACAGTCAACACTATTCAATATCCCATCGACTGATGTCGTTGCGACTAAGAGAGTTTACGTTGAGTTTGACGTCATCAGTCACCTCGAATCGCACCAGAAAGGAGGTTTCCAGGCGTACGTACCGCGTGTGGTCGTGGGCGTCGCGAACAATCTTGAAGCAGGAGCTAACGTCGCGTTCCTCGATACGGTGTCTCCCGATCAGCCGGTCGAGTTTCAGCCAAACGTTAAGTACCAGTTTTACAGCAATGAAGAGTACGGAGTGGCTGCAGCAGCGGGAGGCATTCTTTATACGCCGATAGCTAACCGGACTGCACTGGACACGTTCGGTTTGCTCTACACAACGGTTAGCAAAAAGTTCAAAGGTGATCACGGGCCGCGCTTAACAGGTGGCGGCTATGGGCTGGTGGGACGAGCGAACGGGAATGGATCTGAAGGTGGTGCAATCCTCGGTTATGAACAGCCGCTGCATCCACGAGTGAACTTCGTTGCAGATTGGCTCAGCGGAAAGAATCGTTTTGGCTATGTCACCCCAGGCATCTCAATTATCGTAACAAAGAGCAGCGCGTTCTATGCCGGCTACAGCATTGGCAACACCGGCAGAAAAAACAATGCGCTCTTTCTGTATTACGGCATCACATTCTGAGGAATTAATTTTGTAGGAAGCCTCGGATTGACCGACAAGAATGTGGTTTGGGTTATGAGCGGAAGCGCTCGCACTGGATCCCATATTTTTTGACCTTATAGCCGATGATTCTTTCAGTGCTGTCGAGAAGCTTTGCCGCCTTCGCCCGGTTTCCGCGTGCGGTCTTGAGCGCGTCCTGAATCAAATCGCGCTCGTAGTTTTCCATGGCCGAAGCGAGCGACAGGCGCGTAACGGTGTCAGAGGTTTCGGCAGTTTGCAGCGATGGTGGCAGGTGGTGACCGTGAATAACGCTTGAATCGCAGATCACAACAGCGCGCTCAATGACATTTTCGAGTTCGCGTACGTTGCCGGGCCAGTGATAACTCGTCAGCATGTCGATAGCAGGTGTCGAAATGCGCTTGATGCTTTTACCGTGTTCCCGCTCAAACTTCTCGACAAAATGCTCAGCGAGCAAAAGAATATCCGGCTTGCGCTCGCGCAATGGCGGCATGAAGATCGTAAATACGTTCAGCCGGTAGTAAAGATCCTCGCGAAACTGCGATCGCTTAATTGCTTCTTCGAGGTCCTTGTTCGTAGCCACGATTAACCTGACGTTTACTTTGATCGGCTCCACGCCGCCGAGCCGTTCAAACTCACGCTCCTGTAGGACACGCAGCAATTTCACCTGCGTGGTCAGGTCGAGATCGCCGATCTCGTCGAGGAATAAAGTACCGCCGTCTGCCAGCTCAAAACGACCCTTTTTGCGTGTCTGCGCGCCGGTGAACGCGCCTTTCTCGTAACCTAATAACTCCGATTCAATCAACGTGTTAGGCAGCGCAGCACAGCTGATTTTCACGAATGGTTTCGCGGCGCGCAGTGAGTTGTAGTGAATCGCGTGGGCAATCATCTCCTTGCCGGTTCCCGATTCACCACGCAGAAGCACAGTAGTGTTTGTGCGAGCGACCTGCGTCACCTGTTCGTAGACCAGGCGCATCGGATTCGAGTTGCCCACTATGTGCCCAAAATCGTAGCGTTCGCGGAGTTCCTGCTTGAGGTGAATGTTCTCGTCGAGTAAGCGCTTCTTATCGGCTTCGATCCGTTGTCTGACTTTGAGCGCCTGGGCCATCATTGCTGCAACTACACCCAGAAATTTGGAAGTACGGTCGAAATCGCGCTCCTCCTTATAAACTCGATCGGCGCCAAGCACGCCGACAGCTTTCCCGCCCATCGAAATCGGAACGCAGATGAAACTGACTTCCTTGCGCGTTGTGTGTTCCTCAAGAGAGCGAAGGCGGTTTAGGAGCAGCGGCTCCCGACTTGTTTGCGGTACGACGACAGGTTTACCGCTCTGAACTACACGCCCGATAACACCCTCGCCGACTCGATAAGTAACATGGTGAGTCGAGTCTTGATTAAGCCCGTAACTGGCTTCGATACGAATCTTCTCGCTCTCGCTGTCGAGCAGCATCACGAAACACCGTAACAAGCCGTGGTGCCGGCCGAGTGTTTCCAGTGTCGCAGCGAAGGCGGTTTTTAGATTGCTTGTGTCGGCGAGAAGACGACTGATCTCCAGCAGCGTGCCGAGCTTTCGCACTTCGCGCCGTTCGCGAGAGAGCAGTTCGGGACTCTTCGACTGCGAACCATTACGAGTTGATTTTGCGCGGCGCTCAGGAGCAACCATGATGTCGGACGGCGATGGCCTTGCCTTAAAAGTCAAAAACTTTTGTTGGATACAGTCAGTACCACCTGCGATAGCGGGTGGGTAAATCGTTAGGATTCAAAATCAGTACGCATGTCGCATACTGATCATCTACCCACCCGCTATCGCAGGTGGTACTGACTGTATCCAATATCGATTTCTGACTTTTGAGGCAAAGCCCCGCCCACAATATTCTTATGAAAAAGTGATAGCGTCACCAACAACCCGACGCTTCGACAATGCTTTTGCGACTTTTGAGGCAACGCCATGGCGCATGTTGAGGTCGAAACTTTCGCAAGTCAAAGTGAAAGCTTTTATAGGAGCATAAACGTATCGTGCTAACTCAGGCCTATCAATACCTTACATTTTTGTAGGGGCCAAAATATCGAACCTACAAAGTTGTCGCTCGGTTAGCCACGACGAAACATGAGGAGCACACAAGATTTCGCGAAAGCATTGGTGCTTTTGAGCCTTTTCGTGGCCACGACAAGGTTGGCATAGATGTTGTTTCTGCTGAGCTGGCAAATCTGCGTAATCAGTGATAAGTGCGCCAGCAAAACAGGGCCTGTACGATCCATGCAACGAGCACGACGCTTGTGGCGTGGGTTTTGTCGCTGACATCAAAGGGCGCCGCTCGCATACGATAGTAAAAAACGCAGTCGAAGTCCTGCTCAATCTGGAACATCGCGGCGCATCGGGTCGCGACGCGAATAGCGGCGACGGCGCGGGCATTCTGATTCAAACTCCACATGAGTTTTTCCTAAAGCAATGTTCGTTCGAACTCCCCGCCTTTGGACAATACGCCGTTGGCAGTGTTTTCCTGCCTGTTTCAGCGGCGCCTCGAAAACAGTGCGAAGCAATATTGGAGCAGGTGGTCGTCGAAGAAGGCCAGCGATTGATTGGCTGGCGCGACGTTCCCACAAACGACTCCCTCCTTGGTCCAACTGCACGCGATTCAAAGCCAATAGTCCGCCAGGTCTTCATTGCTCGGAATAATGATCTAAGCGACGACTCCGCGTTCGAGCGCAAGCTCTACGTGATCCGCCGCCGCGCTTCGCGAGCGGTGAAAAGATCGAGTATCGCAGGCTTTTACATCTCGAGTCTCTCGTATAAGACCGTAGTCTACAAAGGAATGTTAACCGCGAGTCAGTTGCCGCAGTTCTATCCGGATCTGGTTGACGAGTCGTTAACGTCAGCACTCGCGATCGTCCATTCCCGCTTCAGCACCAACACGTTTCCGAGCTGGGCGCGTGCGCATCCCTATCGTTATCTCGCGCACAACGGAGAAATCAACACGCTGCGCGGCAACGTCAACTGGATGCACGCGCGTGAGAGCCGCTTTGCGTCCAAACTCTTCGCTGCAGATCTGGAAAAAGTTTTGCCGGTCATAGATGCCGACGCCAGCGACTCCGGAATGTTCGACAACGCGCTTGAGATGTTTCTGCTTGCCGGCCGTTCGTTGCCGCACGCACTCATGATGATGGTTCCGGAACCATGGACCGGCGACGAGTTCATGAGTCCGGAAAGGCGGGCATTTTACGAATACCACTCGTTGATTACCGAGCCCTGGGATGGACCGGCCGCAATTGTCTTCAGCGACGGATTCACAGTGGGCGCATTGCTCGATCGCAACGGGCTTCGGCCCGCTCGCTATTACATTACGAGTGACGATCTCGTCGTAATGGCTTCCGAAGCCGGCGTGCTCGATATCCCCGCAGACCGAATCGCGGCGAAGGGAAGTCTGAAAGCGGGAACTATGTTCCTCGTCGACACAAATCAGGGGCGTATCATCGGCGATGATGAATTGAAGCAAACGCTGGCTCGTGAACATCCTTACCAGGAGTGGCTCGATGCTAACATGATCGCATTGGACCACTTGCCCAGGCCGCCGTACGTTCATACAGCCAACATCGAAACGATTCTTAAACGCCAACGTGTTTTCGGTTACACGTATGAAGAGCTGAAATTACTGATCGAGCCGATGGCTGTAAGCGGAACTGAGGCGATCGGCTCAATGGGCACTGACACGCCGCTCGCCATTCTGTCTGAACGCCCGCAGTTGCTCTATCACTATTTCAAACAGCTCTTCGCGCAAGTGACAAATCCACCTGTCGATGGAATTCGCGAAGAGTTAGTAATGTCTGCCGATACCTGTGTTGGTCCTGAAGTAAATATGCTGGAGCCGTCGCCGGAGTGTGCGCGCCAAATCCGATTGCCATCACCAATTCTGACTAACGAAGACCTTGAGAAGCTGCGGTTCTTGGGCGATTCCGATAGTCACTGGGGTAGATCGGGATTTAGGTCATTAACGATTCCGATAGTTTACGCAGTTGCTGAGGATGCGAACCGGCTCGCAACTGCGCTCGACGACATTTGCGTGCAGTCGAGTGCTGCCATCGAGGCGGGATACGATCTCATCATCCTTTCTGACCGCAATATCGACGCCGACATGGCGCCTATACCGGCGCTCCTTGCAGTCGCTGCGGTCCATCACCACTTGATCCGCGAAGGTACGCGTACGCAAGTGGGTTTGATTGTTGAGAGTGGCGAGCCGCGCGAAGTTCATCACTTTGCCTTGTTGCTGGGCTATGGCGCTGCTGCAATTAATCCTTACCTCGTGTTTGAGACAATTCACGACAGCGTTCAAAAAGGATTTCTTTCCGAGATTGACGACCATACAGCGTTACACAATTACGTACATGCAATAAATAAAGGCATCATCAAGGTGATCTCGAAGATGGGTATCTCGACCACGCAGGGATACTGTGGGGCCCAGATCTTCGAAGCGATTGGACTTCATCAGGATCTCATCGACAAATATTTCACCTGGACACCTTCACGCATCGGCGGCGCGAATCTCGATGTGATTGCGGAGGAAGTACGACGCCGGCACGCAGCGGCGTTTGTTGAGCGATCGGAACAGCCGACACTCGAAAGCGGCGGCCACTACCAATACCGCAAAGATGGAGAACCACACCTTTTCAACCCATTAACTGTTCACAAATTGCAGACTGCTTGTCGCACTGGAAATTACGCAGCTTTCAAAGAGTACGGCGAACTTGTCAACAACCAGTCTCGCAACCTGTGCACGCTCCGTGGCGTGATGGAGTTTCGCGCCACTCGTCCACCGGTACCGATTGAAGACGTTGAGCCAGCGGAAATGATCGTCAAGCGTTTTAAAACAGGCGCAATGTCTTACGGTTCGATCAGCAGGGAAGCACACGAGTCGATCGCTATCGCAATGAACCGCATCGGCGGCAAGAGCAACACTGGCGAGGGCGGTGAAGATCCGGAGCGCTATTTCCTCGATGCGAATGGCGATTCGCGCAACAGCGCCATCAAGCAGGTTGCGTCGGGAAGGTTTGGAGTTACGAGCCACTATCTTGTGAATGCGCAGGAGCTGCAGATAAAGATCTCGCAGGGCGCGAAGCCTGGCGAAGGCGGTCAACTGCCGGGAGAGAAAGTTTATCCGTGGATTGCTACTGTCAGACACTCGACCCCTGGCGTCGGACTGATCTCACCGCCGCCGCATCATGACATCTACTCGATCGAGGATCTGGCCCAACTCATTTATGACTTGAAGAACGCAAATCCTGACGCGCGGATAAGTGTGAAGCTTGTTGCTGAAGCAGGAGTCGGTACGATCGCCGCTGGCGTCGCAAAGGCGCGCGCCGATGTTGTCCTGATAAGCGGCTACGATGGTGGTACGGGCGCATCGCCACTCACCAGCATTAAGCATGCAGGCGCGCCGTGGGAACTCGGTCTTGCTGAAACGCACCAGACATTACTGCTTAACGATCTGCGCAGTCGGATCACGATCGAAACTGATGGACAATTGAAAACAGGTCGTGACGTTGTTGTAGCTGCATTGCTTGGTGCAGAAGAGTTTGGTTTTGCGACGGCGCCGCTGGTCACCCTTGGTTGCATCATGATGCGCGCTTGTCACTTGAATACCTGTCCGGTTGGTGTGGCAACGCAGGATCCAGTACTGAGGGCTAAGTTCAGTGGTGATCCATCACATTTGGTCAATTTCATGATGTTCATAGCTCAGGAAGTACGTGAGTTGATGGCCCAACTCGGCTTTCGAAGCGTCAACGAGATGGTGGGCCATTCCGAGTGCCTGCAAATGGCGGAGATCGATCACTGGAAAGCGCGCCATCTCGATCTATCTCAGGTGCTCTTTCAGCCTCATGTCCCTGCGAGCTTTGGTCGTTACTTCCAGGCGACACAGCATCACGAACTGGAAAACACGCTTGATAACGAAACGCTGCTCGATCTTTGCCGGCCTGCTCTGCGCAGCGGTGAACCGGTCTCAGCCGCACTTTCTGTCCGCAACATTCATCGTGCTGTCGGCACCAGGCTCGGAAGTGAAGTCACGCGACAATATGGACCAGCCGGTCTACCGCACGACACGATCCAATTGCGGTTCGAGGGTTCGGCCGGACAGAGCTTCGGGGCCTTTATCCCGAAGGGCATTACGCTACGACTCGAGGGCGATGCGAACGACTACCTGGGTAAAGGCCTGTCGGGCGGAAAGATCGTCGTCGTTCCTCCAAAGAATTCCAACCTTATTCCGGAAGAGAATGCGATCATCGGGAACGTTGCGTTCTACGGCGCCACCAGTGGCGAAGGTTACATCAATGGCATAGCGGGAGCTCGGTTTTGCGTTCGTAACAGTGGTGCGAATGTGGTTGTGGAAGCGGTCGGCGATCATGGTTGTGAGTACATGACTGGTGGCCGCGTAGTGGTGTTGGGCCAGGTGGGCCGGAACTTTGCCGCAGGCATGTCGGGCGGTATTGCATATCTCGTTGACAATAGTAAACAGTCACCAAAGTTATGCAATCGCGAGATGGTCTCGTTGACGGCGCTCACGGATCAGGCTGAGATTGAGTTTGTAAAAGACATGATTTTTCGTCATGCCGAGTACACCGGCAGCCGTCGCGCCACGGAGATTCTTCTCGCGTGGGATCAATTCGTCGCAAACATTGTGCGCGTACTTCCACACGATTATCGTCGCGTGATAGAGAAAGCGGCAGTTGCTCATGTCTAGTCGCGTTCTTCCAGTATTGCGAGCGCCTTTGGAACGCGTTCACGATTGGAACGAGCTTCACACGCATCTCGCTGAGTCGACGCTGCGCGAGCAGGGCGGCCGTTGTATGAACTGTGGCATTCCATTCTGTCATACCGGCGAAATGTTGAATGGTGCAGCGTCTGGCTGTCCGCTGAACAACCTGATCCCCGACTGGAACGATCTCGTCTTCCGCGGCAACTGGAAAGCGGCACTGGAGCTGCTGCATAAGACAAACAACTTTCCGGAGTTTACGGGCAGAGTTTGTCCCGCGCCGTGTGAAGGCTCGTGCGTGCTTGGGATTACTGAAGAGCCAGTCACGATTAAGACAATTGAGTGTGCGATTGCCGACCGTGGGTTCGATGAAGGTTGGATAATTCCTCGCCCGCCTCAAAATCGCACTGGAAAAAAAGTAGGGATTGTTGGATCGGGACCAGCAGGTTTGGCTTGTGCGGCTGAACTCAATTCAGCGGGTCATTTCGTGACGGTGTTCGAGAAAGCGGATCGCATTGGCGGCTTGTTGATGTACGGCATTCCGAACATGAAACTCGACAAAGCGATCGTTCAACGTCGGGTGGAGCTGCTTGCTGCCGGAGGCATCGATTTCGTCACCGACACGGACGTCGGCCACGACTATCCTGCTGATCGGTTATTAACTGAGTTTGACGCCATCGTGTTGTGTGTCGGCGCCAGCCGTCCACGCGATCTTCCTGTTGAAAATCGGAACCTGCCGGGCATTCACTTCGCAATGGACTTTTTACGTGCGAACACGAAGAGCCTGCTGGATGGTCCGACGGCGGATTTCATTTCAGCGAAAAATAAAGACGTAATCGTGATCGGAGGCGGAGACACGGGGACTGACTGTGTTGCTACTGCGCTGCGGCATGGCTGTCGCAGTCTGGTCCAATTTGAAATTCTGCCGCAGCCGCCGTCAGAGAGGGCGGCTGACAACCCATGGCCACAGTGGCCCAGGGTTCATCGCGTTGACTACGGCCATGAAGAAGCGAACGCTGTCAGTGGTAGAGATCCGCGTTGCTACTCTGTGAGAACGCGACGCTTCATTGGTGATGGGGGCGTCGATGCGGTTGAGACAGTCGAGATCGATTCGTCATTCAGTGAAATTCGAGGCACGAAACGGGTGTGGCCAGCTCAACTCGTGCTGCTTGCAATGGGCTTCCTTGGTCCTGAGAAAGAAGGTTTGATTTCACAGCTTGGCCTCATGTTGAACGAGAAGGGTCTGGTTGCCGTTGATGCAAATAAGATGACCAGCACAGCCGGTATTTTCGCCGCCGGCGACATTGAACGCGGCCAGTCGCTGGTAGTCTGGGCCGTCGCCGATGGCCGCAAAGCCGCTGCCTGCGTGGACAAGTACCTCATGAGCGCAACCGAAACTCGTCACAATGTGAGATATGCAACGGCATATCAAATCAGATGATTCCTGTTTATGGACTGCTAAAAATAATCAATTATGCTAACCCGGCAGCCGCACGGTAAAGTATCAACTGGAGGATGGAGTGACTTTGAACTCCTGAAAGAAGCGGTGAGTTTTGTAGGTTCTACAAGTAGATTTTTAGCAATGGATAATCCGGAGGCACTCCGTCGTGTGCCGTCCGTGCAATTGGTTATTACTCTTCCGTACATTTTGATTCGGCCGCAACCTGATTGATGGCCCGTTGACATACTTGACTGTGGTAATCGGCCATCAACAAGAAAGTTGATGGCCCTTTTTTTTGCACCGAGCCGAGGAGAACTACGAGATGCGAGATACAGGAACTGGGGTCATTTCTTAATGCTTCAGTGCTTCAACCAGTCGGATGATGGACGGTCATCAAATTGTGAACAACCGAATTGAAATCTACGACACAACGTTGCGCGACGGTACGCAGGGAGAAGCGGTCAATTTCTCGGCTGCTGATAAGTGCCGAATTGCGGAAGAACTGGACAGTCTCGGTGTGGACTTCATCGAGGGGGGTTGGCCTGGCTCAAACCCGCGCGACGTTGCGTTCTTTAAAGAAGCTCGCAGTTTAAAACTCAAGCACGCGCGCATCGCTGCTTTCGGAGCAACGCGACGAAGAGGTTTGACTTGCGAAACTGATCAGAGCATTCAATCACTAATTGACGCCCAGACACCGGTTGTCACGGTCTTCGGCAAATCGTGGGAACTTCATGTCACTGAGGCACTCCGAATGAGTCTCGAAGAAAATCTGGACATCATCGCAGACACAGTAAAGTATCTCTCAGGAAAGGTTGACGTCGTGGTGTACGACGCGGAGCACTTTTTTGATGGTTATCGCTCAAATCCTGAGTACGCAATGGACACGTTGAAAGCTGCGGCGTCAGGCGGAGCCAGCAGAATTGTGCTTTGCGATACGAACGGCGGAAGTTTGCCTGAAGACGTTGGATCGGTGACTCGAACAGTGGCCGACCTGATAAACATCCCGCTTGGCATTCATTGTCACAACGATGGTGAACTAGCCGTCGCTAACACGCTCGCAGCTGTTGCCGGTGGAGCAATCCATGTTCAGGGAACGATCAATGGTTACGGTGAGCGTTGTGGCAACGCCAATCTTTGTTCGGTTATTCCCAATCTTGAATTGAAGCTCGGTCGTCGCGTAATTGGTCACGAGCGTTTAAGGAAGTTGCGCGAGACGGCGCGCCTGGTGAGTGAAATTGCAAACCTGGCGCTGTATCCGAGTGCAGCTTTTGTTGGCGACAGCGCGTTTGCCCACAAAGGTGGAGTACATGTGTCGGCAGTAGAGCGCAATCCGCTTACGTACGAACATATTCCACCTGAGACAGTCGGGAACAGGCGGCGCGTGTTGGTCTCAGATCTGTCAGGGCGATCGAATTTGCTCGCAAAGGCGCGTGAACTTGACATGGAATTGGACGACGAACAACGCATTCTGGCAGAAATAAAGCGCTTGGAACACGAGGGGTTAGAATTCGAAGCTGCGGAGGCCAGCTTCGAATTGCTGGTGCATAAACTTCGTAATCAACCTGAACCTTACTTCGAGCTAATTGCATTTCGCGCTATCGACGAGCATATGGGCACTTCTATGCCGATGAGTGAAGCTACCGTAAAGATTAAAGTCGGAGGTCGAATAGAACACTCGGCTGCGCGTGGCACTGGGCCAGTCAACGCCTTGGATCAGGCATTGCGCCGGGCGCTTGGTCCGTTCTACCCCTCCCTGGCCGAGGTCCAGTTGGTTGATTACAGGGTTCGTGTCATCAACAGCCCATTATCCGGTACAGCGAGCCTGGTGCGAGTGTTAATTACATCCAGTGATGGCAGAACTAAGTGGGGGACCGTCGGCGTGTCTGCAAACATTGTGGAAGCAAGTTGGCGCGGACTGGTCGATTCGGTTGAATACAAGTTAATGAAAGATGGAATACTACCGATAGCGGAATC
>Ga0307415_100001478_pt1 | contig 11259 bp, 8 predicted proteins | sample DK1Cmetagenome_FD_204524 | JGI IMG/M metagenome (GOLD analysis project Ga0307415, IMG submission 204524) | Maize rhizosphere microbial communities from greenhouse at UC Davis, California, United States - DK15-C-2 | ecosystem: Host-associated > Plants > Roots > Rhizosphere > Soil | place: USA...
CTCGCACTCCTGGACAGCGTCGGCACGATCGAGACGCAGTGGCCGGAGCTGATGGCGCTGCGCGACAAGGCGAACCTCGCAATCGGTTACGCGCGGCTGCAGGCCGGCGAGCCGGCCGCGGCCCGGGCGGCACTCGAGCGCGTGCGCCTGTCGGGGCCGCAGTCGAGCAAGGCGCTGCTCGGCGCCGGCTGGGCCGATGCCGCCGCGCGGCAGTTCGAGTCCGCGCTGCTGCCGTGGCAAGAGCTGCAACGACGGAATTTGCTCGACGCAGCGGTGCAGGAGTCCTATCTCGCCGTCCCGTATGCATACGCGGAGCTCGGCGCGATGGCACAGGCCGTCGAGCACTATGAGCGCGCGATCGCCGCCTACGACGCGGAGCGAACGCGCATCGGCGAGTCCATCGAAGCCATCCGCTCGGGCCAGCTTCTCGCCGCGGCGATGGAGGCGCCCGATGACGGGCGCGGGGGCTGGTTCAAGCAGCTCTCGGCGCTGCCGGACTCGCCGGAGTCGCGCTACCTCTATCACCTGCTCGCCGGGAACGAGTTCCAGGAGGGCCTCAAGAACTACCGCGCCCTCGACCAGATGGACCGGAACCTCTCCGGCTGGGCGGACAGCCTCGGCGCGTTCACCGACATGGTCGAGACGCGCCGGCAGGCGTTCGCCCGGAAGCTGCCTGCCGCCGACGCGCGGCTCGCCACCGTGGACGTCGCCACGATCAACGGCCGCCGGGACGAGCTCCAGGGCGAGTTCGAGGCGGCCGTCCGCGGGCGCGACGTCGCGGCGCTCGCGACCGCGAAGGAGCGCGAACAGCTCGCGATGCTGGACGAGGTCGACGCGGAGCTCGCCCGCCCAGCAGCTGACGCGAGCCACCACGAGTCACTCGAAACATGGGATGGGGGACGGTGGCGGGCCGCGGCTGCGGACCCGCGAGCCGAAGCCCGCGAAAAGGCACGCCTGGCGCGCGGCGTGCTGCTGTGGAAGCTCGACGCGGCCTGGCGCGTCCGCAGCTGGCAGACGAGCCGGTCGCTCCGCGACCTCAACGCGGCGATCTACGACGCCCGCACGCGCGAGACCGCCTCCGGCCGCGCCCGCGAGGGCGCGCCCGAGCGCAATGCCGCACTGGCCACGCGAGTCGGCACCCTCTCGCCCCGGGTCAACAACTTGCTCGCCCGCGTAGCCGAGGCCAAGGAATCGCAGGCGCGGCGCCTCGCCGACATCGCGGTGCACGAGCTCGAGGACCAGCGCAGGCGGCTCGATGAATACTCGATCCAGGCGCGCTACGCACTCGCGACGATCTACGACCGCGCCGCGGCGGGCTCCGCGGCCTCGAAGCCGGCGGACGCGCAGCCGTGAGCCGCGCACACCTGCCGGCGTTTGCGCTCGCGCTGGTGCCGCTGCTGGCATTGGCGGCCAAGGCGCCGCCGCCGCCGCCGACGCTCAAGGACCTGCAGCGCCCGGCGCCCGAAATCCGCGCCGGCGAGACCGTCGCGCCGGACCCCGAGCGCGCCAAGGAGCTGTACCGCAAGTTCCTCGACCTCGAGGGCGGAGACGCGGCGTTGCGCGCCGAGGCCATGCGCCGGCTCGGCGACCTGCAGATCGAGGCGGGCGACGCGGCACGCGGCGAAGTCGCCGGCCAAGGCAATGCGGAAACGCGCGAGGCGATCGAGATCTACACGCGCCTGCTCGAGCAGGAGCCGGATTACGAGCGCGCGGATGTCGTGCTGTACCAGCTCGCGCGCGGCTGGGAAGCGCTCGGCGACCCCGACATGGCCCTTGGCTACCTCGACAGGCTCGTCGGCCGCTACCCGCAGAGCCCGCGGCTCGACGAGGCGCAGTTCCGGCGGGGCGAGATCCTCTTCAGCGCGAAGCGCTATCAGGAGGCGCAGGCGGCCTACGAGGCCGCGAGCGCATTCGGCCCGAAGAGCGCATTCTACGAGCAGAGCCTCTACAAACTCGGCTGGTCGCTGTTCAAGCAGTCGGAGAACGCGGCGTCCTTCGACCCGTTCGTGCGCGTGCTGGACCTCAAGCTCGCCGACCCGGCACAGCCCGGCGGCGTCGCGGACCCCGCGTCACTCCCGCGCGCCGACCGCGAGCTCGTGCAGGATACGTTCCGCGTGCTGTCGATCGGCTTCTCCTACCTGGACGGACAGCAGACGCTCGATGCGTTCGTCTCGTCCCGCCGCGACATGCCATACGCCTTCATGCTCTATTCGGAGCTCGGCGACCTGTACGTCGCCAAGCAGCGCTATACGGACGCCGCGGACAGCTACCGCGCATTCGTCGCGCGCGACCCGAACCACGAACAGGCGCCGCTGCTGCAGATGCAGGCCATCGAGGCCTACAGGAAGGGCGGCTTCGCGAAGCTCGTGCTCGAGGGCAAGAAGGAGTTCGTCGAGCGTTACCGGCTGGGCAGCGCCTTCTGGGCGGGACGCGAACAAGGGCAATATCCCCTCGTCGCGCGCGAGTTGAAGACGAACCTGACGGACCTCGCGCAATTCTACCACGCGGAGGCCCAGCGCTCGAAAAGCAGGCCGGACTACCACGAGGCGGCCCGCTGGTACCGCGAGTTCCTGCAGTCCTTCCCCGACGACGCCGAGTCGCCGCGCACCAACTACCTGCTCGCCGAGGCGCTGTTCGAGAGCGAGGACTTCCGTGCCGCCGCCACCGAGTACGAGCGCACCGCGTACGCCTATCCGTTCCACGAAAGGTCGGCGGAGGCAGGCTATGCCGCGCTCGTCTGCTACGAGCGCGAAGCCGGCATCATGCCCGGCGCCGACGCCGACGCCTGGAACCGCCAGCGGCTCGGGAGCCAGCAGCGCTTCGCCGTCACCTTCCCCGCGCATGCGGAGAGCGCGACGCTCCTGACGCGCACCGCGCGCGAGTACTACGAGCTGAAAGACCTGCCGAAGGCGCTAGAGGTCGCGGGCCTCGTGCTCGCGCGCCAGCCGCCGGTCGAGGTCGCGATGCAGCGCACCGCCTGGACCGTCACGGGCAATGCGCAGTTCGACGGCGGACGCTACGCCGACGCCGAGGGCGCCTACCTGCAGGTGCAGTCGCTGCTCGTGCCGGGTGACGCCGAGGCACGGGCGATCGACGAGCGGCTCGCCGCCTCAATCTACAAGCAGGGCGAGGCGAAGCAGGCGGTCGGCGACATGGCCGGCGCCGTGGACGACTACCTGCGCGTCGGCCGGCTCGCGCCGAGCGCATCCATCCGCGAGACGGCGGAATTCGACGCGGGCGCGCTGCTCGTGTCGCTCAAGGACTGGCCGCGCGCGATCCCCGTGCTCGAGTCCTTCCGCGCCGCCTACCCGGCGAGCGCGCGCCAGGCGGACATCACGCGAAATCTCGCGCTCGCCTACCTCGAGGGCGGGCGCATGGGCGAGGCCGCGGGCGAGTTCGAGCGGATCGCCGCCTCCAGCGGCGAGACACCGGACGTCCAGCGCGGTGCGTTGTGGCAGGCGGCGGAGCTCTACGAGAAATCCTTGCAGCCGGACCGCGCGATGGCGGCCTACGAGAGCTACGTCGCACGCTTCCCGACGCCGCTGCCCGAGGCGATCGAGGCGCGGCTCAAGCTTGCCGACCACGCCAGGGGTGCCGGTGACTATCTCGGGCGGCGCCAGTGGCTCGAGGGCATCGTGGCCGCGGACCGGGACGCCGGCGGCCTGCGCACGGACCGCAGCCGTTATCTCGCCGCAATCGCAACCCTGGAGCTCACCGAAGCGTCGCGCGATGCCTTCCGGTCGATCCCGCTCGTCGCGCCGCTCAAGGAGTCGCTCGCCAGCAAGAAGTCGGCGATGGAGCGCGCGCTCGCCGGCTACCAGCAGGCGACGGGCTACGCGGTCGGCGAGGTGACGACCGCAGCCACATTCGAGATGGGCGAGCTGTACCGCCGGCTCGCCGCCGACCTGATGAAGTCCGAGCGCCCGGCGAACCTCGACGCGGACTCGCTCGAGCAGTACGACCTGCTGCTCGAGGAACAGGCCTTCCCGTTCGAAGAGAAGGCCGCCGAGATCCACGAGCTGAACGCACGGCACGTCGCCGACGGGCTCTACGACGACTGGGTAAGAAAGAGCTATACCGTGCTCGCCGAGCTCCAGCCGGCGCGCTTCGGCAAGCAGGCCGAGCCCGAGCCGTACATTGCCGTACTTCAGCCGCCCCGACTTGCTGTCGCGGACACGGGCGGCGGCGACTCGGCGAGCGAGCGCGTAAGTTCCGGCGGCGCGAGCGAGCCGAAGTCGCCGCCGCCCGCGCCCGCAATTGCACTCGAGGTCGAGCAGAAGTTCGCCGACGCGGTGCGCTTCCTCGATGCGGGAGACTTCGCGGGCGCGCGCCCGATCCTCGAAGGGCTCGTTGCGAGCGAGCCGCTGCTTGCCGCGCCGGCCGTGAACCTCGGCATGCTGCACGCGCGGGAGAAGCGCTGGCCCGAGGCCGAGGCGGCGCTGGCCGAAGGCTACCGGCGCGACACCGCCGACGCCGTCGCGCTCAACGAGCTCGCGGCCGTGCAGCGCGAGAACGGCCGGTTCAAGGACGCCGAGGCGACGTTCCGCCAGGCGCTCGCAGCCGATCCCGCGCACGTGCGCACGCACCGCAACTTCGCCGTCCTGCTCGACCTCTACCTGTGGCGCCCGGCCGAGGCGCTGCAGCACTTCGAAACCTACGTGTCCATGTCGGGAACCGCCGATCGCCAGGTCTCCGGCTGGATCGCCGAGCTGAAGCGGCGTGTCGGCGACGTCGCGCAGACCGCCGAGGTGCAGCCATGATTCGCGAGCTCCGATTCCTTGCGGCCCTCGTCCTCGTCGCGCCGCTGGCCGCGGCTCAGGACGCCGTTCCGCCGCCGGCGGATGCAGGCCCCGCGCCGGCCCAGGAGCCGGCCGTGCGTGTCGACGACGCGATCCCGCCCGCAATGGATCACCTCGAGCTCGACCCCACCTCGATCACGGGCAACCGCGAGCTGCCGAAGGTCCTGGTGATAGTGCCCTGGAAGAAGGCCGATCTCGGGGAGCTCACCGCACGGCCTGCCAACAGCCTCCTGAACGAGGTGCTGGAACCCGTGGACCGCGAGGTTTTTCGCCGGGAATTGCGCTACTTCGAAGCCGTGGAGGCGAAACCCGAGACGTAGTCCCGGTTTTCATAACGCGGCAAACGGCAACCTAGGCCCCTTAACGCCCCTACCTGGAGCAGCCCCATGCACGCCCTGGACATCGTTCTGAACTTCTTCCGCGATGGCGGGATCTTCCTGTACCCGCTCGCCCTCGTGTGGGTGGTCGGACTCGTGATCGCCTTCGAGCGGTTCGGGTTCGTCCTGCGGGTCGGCGCCGGCAACAAGGCCATGTGGTCGCAGATACAGCCGCTGCTCGAGGGAGGCAAGTTCCGGGAGGCCCTGAACGCCGTTTCGAACTCGGACACGGCGCTGGCTCACATCATGCGCTACGGCATCACGCGCATACAGACGGCGCGCCGCCGCGACGACATCGAGAAGGCGCTGGAGGAGAGCCTCGTCGAGGTGATCCCGCGGCTCGAGAAGCGCACGCACTACCTCGCGTCGCTCGCCAACATCGGCATGCTGATGGGCCTGCTCGGCACGATCGTGGGCCTGATCGGCGCGTTCGCCGCGGTCGCCCAGGCGAACCCGGCGGAGAAGGCAAGCCTGCTCGCGGCCTCGATCTCGGTCGCAATGAACAACACGGCGCTCGGACTCGTCACCGCGATCACCCTGCTGCTCGCGCACCTGTACCTCGAGACCAAGACCACCGAGATCGTGGACAGCCTCGAGGTCGCTTCGGTCAAGTTCCTGAACGCGCTGTACGAGCGCAAGATGGATCCCGAGTCGCAGCAGGAGGCCGCCCGCAACCCAGCCCGGCCGCTCGAGCCGGGCATGAAGGGCTCCCGCGCATGAGCGGATCGGGCATCGCCAGGCGGCAGTCGCGCAACCACGCGCGCTACCGCGGCAGGAATGACATCAACATCGTCCCTATGCTGGACGTGATGGTCATCCTGATCTTCTTCCTGATTTTCACGGCGGTCTTCTCGAAGATGAACATCCTCGAGCTGAACCTCCCGGTGGACGGCGGCCCCCCGCCGGAGCTGCCGGCCGTGCTGGAGCTGGAAGTGATCGTGCGCGGCCATGCCATCGAGGTCGCTGACCGCAGCACGGGGCTGCTGCAGCGGTTGCCGAACCTCGAGGACGGCGCGGACTACACGGGACTCTCGAACTACCTGCGGCGCGTGAAGATCCGCTTCCCGGAGAAGAAGGACGCGACCGTGCTGCTCGAGGAGGACATCCCCTACGACACGATGGTCCAGACCATGGACACCATGAAATCCTTCGACACGGAGCTCGACGGCCAGCCGGTGCGGGGCGAGCTGTTCCCGCAGATCGCCGTCGGCGACGCGCCCGTCGCCATCCCGCCCGCGCAGGTGGCGCGGCGATGATCTCCGCCCGGCTCAAGCAGAACCGCAAGCCCGGTCGCCGCGGCCGCGGCGGCAAGGGCGGGGGCTCACACGGCATGTCCTCGCTCATACCGATGATCGACATGCTCACGATCCTCGTGGTGTACCTGCTGGTGCACGCGGCTGACTACGAGATCCTTCCGAACACGAAGAGCATCCAGATCCCGCAGTCGATCTCGGAGACGAAGCCGCGCGAGACGGTGACCGTGCTGATCACGCAGGAGTCGCTGTTCGTGAACGGCGCGGAAGTCGCGAGCGTCGCCGAGCTGCGCGCGATTACCGATCCCGTGATCGAGCCGCTGAAGCAGGTGCTCGTCACCGAAGCCGGCAAGCGCCTGTTGAAGGACAAGGACGACCCGACTTCGCACGAGGTGACGGTGCTCGCCGACAAGGACCTGCCGTACAAGTTCGTGAAGAAGATCCTGTCCACCTGCACGGCGGCGGAATACGGCAAGGTCTCGCTCGCCGTGATCGAGCGCGAGCGCGCCTACCACGGCGCGGGCACGGTCTGAGGTCGCCATGACCGCCATTGCCGCCAACTACCGGATCTTCGACCTCCCGTGGACGCCCGAGGAGGGCGAGCAGGAGCGCCTGAAGAAGACGGCGCGGATTTTCCTCATCGTTTTCGCACTGATCGGCATCGTGATCCCGCTCATTCCAATGTCGGAGCGGCCGCCGCCGCCCGCGCTGCCGGAAGAGGTCGTGAAGCTCGTCCTCGAGCCGCCGCCCCCTCCGCCGCCGAAGCCCGAGGCCAAGGAACCGGAGCCGCCGAAGCCCGAGGCCATGCCCGAGCCGAAGCCGGTGGAGCCACCGAAGCCGGTGGACCGCCAGGCCGAGGCGCGCAAGAAAGCCGAGAACGCGGGACTGCTCGCGATGAAGGACCAGCTCGAAGACCTGCGCGAGGCTTTCGAGCCGGTGCAGTCGAGCTCAGCGCCGCTTATCGGCCGCGTCGAGGGCGCGAGCCGCGCCGAGCGCGCGCTCGTGACCGGCCGCACGGGCGTCGGGAGCGGTGGAATCAACACCGGGCAGCTCTCGGCCGGCTTCGGCAGCGGGCCCGGGAACCTCAAGGGCCATGCCACCGGCACCGCTGCACCGTCTTTCGCGGACAGGATTGGCGACGCGCGCGAGCAGGCCAGCCGGACGGGCACGGGCAGCCGCGCTTCCCGCAGCCGCGAGGAGATCGAGATCGTCTTCGATCGCAACAAGTCCGCGATTTATGCGCTCTACAGCCGGGCCCTGCGCGAGCAGCCCGAGCTGCAGGGCAAGGTAGTCGTCCAGCTGACGATCGCGCCTTCGGGCGAGGTCACGGACTGCCGCATCGTGTCGACCGAGCTCGGCGACGCGGAGCTCGAACGCAAGCTCGTCGCCCGCATCCGCATGTTCCGCTTCGACGCCAGGGATGTCGAAGCGATGACGACCACCAAGCCGATCGAATTCTTCCCGGCCTGAGGCCAAACGGCTACCATTCGCCTCCTGCCAGCCGCAGGAACGGGCCGCCGTGCACATCGAGAAGAACCGGGTAGTAACCTTCAACTACACGCTGCGCGACGACCAGGGCGCGGTGATCGACACCAGCAGCGGTCGCGCACCGCTCAGCTACCTGCACGGCAAGGGAAACATCATCCCGGGCCTCGAGCGGGCGCTCGTGGGCAAGGCCGCGGGGGACAAGCTCGACGTCACGGTGGCGCCGGAGCAGGGCTACGGACCGCGGGACGAAAGGCTGGTCCAGATCGTGGCGAGGGCCAAGTTCGGCGACGTCGTGAACCTCGCGCCCGGCATGCAGGTGCGCGCGAGCGGGCCGCAGGGCGCGCGCCTCGTGACAGTCGTGCGCGTCGACCGCGACTTCGTGACGGTCGACGGCAACCACCCGCTCGCGGGTCGGACTCTGCATTTCTCGGTCGAGGTGGCCGACGTGCGCAAGGCGACGCACGAGGAGATCACCCACGGCCACGTGCACGGACCGGGCGGCCACCACCACTAGGCGGCCCGGGGGACTTTCCCGTGATCCGCCGGCAGGACCTGCAGTTTCCCGAGAAGGACAACGCGCTGCGCGAGGACGTGCACGCGCTCGGCGGGCTCGTAGGCGAGGTGCTGCGCGACCAGGGCGGCGAGCGCCTGTTCTCGCTGGTCGAGGGCGACCGCGTCGCCGCGATCGGGCGCCGCGAGGGCGGGCCCGCGATCCCGGTCGAGCTCGTTGCGCGCACCGCCGGCCGCGACGCGGGCGAGGCCCGCGACCTGATCCGCGCGTTCAGCAGCTGGTTCGAGGTGGTCAACCTCGCAGAGCGCGTGCATCGCGTGCGCCGCCGGCGCGAATACCTGCTGCACAGCGACCGCCCGCAGCCCGGCGGCATCGGCGACTGCATGTACCGCCTGAAGCGCGAGGGCTACGACGCGCAGAGGGTCCTGGAGCTGCTGTCTGGCGTCACCATCTATCCCGTGTTCACGGCGCACCCGACCGAGTCGATGCGACGGACGATCCTGCGCAAGCACCAGCAGATCGCCGACATGATGATCGAGCGGCTCGACCCGACGCTGACGCCGTTCGAGCGGCGCGCGGTCTGGGAGCGCATCCGCATGGAGGTGACCTCGGACTGGCAGACGGAGGCGCACCCGCGGGAGCGGCTCACCGTCGCCGACGAGCGCGAGCACGCGTTGTTCTACCTCGCCGAGGTCATCTACCGCGTGGTGCCGGCGCTCTACGAGGAGATCGCGCTGTGGATGCAGACGGTGTTCGGCCTGCCGCCGGAGATCGGGCGCATGCCGCTCATCCTGCGCTTCGGGAGCTGGGTCGGCGGCGACATGGACGGCAACACCGATGTGCACGCGAAGGCCATCCGCGAGACGCTGCAACGCCAGCACCAGCGCGTGATCTCGCTGTACTACCAGGAATGCCACGCGCTCGCCGAGAAGCTCTCACAGAGCGCGGGACGCGTCGGCACGAGCCCGGAGCTCGAGGCGCGCATTGCCGAGTACGACATCCTCGTGCCGAAGGCGCGCGAGGGCGCACCGACCCGCCACGACCGGATGCCGTACCGCATCTTCCTCGCGCAGGTGGCCGAGCGCCTGCGCACGACGTACGAGGGCAGGCCCAACCACTACGAGTCGTCCGACCACTTCGTGCGCGACATCCAGCTCGTCGCCTCGAGCCTGCGCGAAAACCACGGCCGGCACGCAGGCCTGTTCCCGGTCGAACGGCTGCTGTGCCGGGCGCTCACGTTTGGTTTCCACCTGGCGACGCTCGACGTGCGCCAGCACGCCTCGGTGCACCGCGAGGTCGCGGCCCAGGGCCTCGCGCGCACGGACTGGAATTCGATGGCGCCGAAGGATCGCGCCAGCGCGCTTTGCGCATCCATCTCGCGCGACCGTGGGCCCGCCGCCGGGTTCGACGCCGTAGGCCGGCGCACGCTCGCGGTGTTCGAAGCGATGCAGCAGGCGCGCAACCGGTTCGGCGAGCAGGCCATCGGCGGCTACATCGTGAGCGGGACGGAGGCGGCGGACGACGTGCTGTCGGTGCTCCTGCTTGCGCGCTGGGCCAACGTCACCGACCGGGGCATCGGCGAGGTGCCGCTCGACGTCGTGCCGCTCATCGAGACGGTCGGCGCGCTCGAGGGCGCCGGTCCCCTGCTGCGGTCGCTGCTCGCCGAGCCGAGCTACCGCCGGCACCTCGCCGCGCGCGGACGCCGGCAGACGGTGCTGCTCGGCTATTCCGAGAGCAACCAGGCGATCGGCATCGCCGCCTCCCGCCACGCGATCTACCAGGCCCAGGTCGAGCTGATGGCGGCGGCCGCCGAGGCGAGCGTCGACCTCACGCTCTTCTACGGCCGCGGCGGTCCGTCGAGCCGGGGCGGCGGCCCGATCGACCGGCTGGTCGAGAACGCCCCGGACGGCGCGACGCGCGGCAGGCTGCGCGCGACGGAGCAGGGCGAGGGCATCAGCAACGGCTACGGCCTGCGGCGCATCGCGCTGCGCAGCTTCGAGAAGGCGGTGTACGCGGTCGCGATGGACCGCGTCGAGTCGCCGCGGGCGCCCGCGCGCGAGGGCGAGCTGCAAGCGCTCATGGACTGCATCGCGCGCGCGAGTCGCGCGCGGTACCGGGCGCTCGTGCACGAGACGCCGGGTTTCCTGAGGTTCTTCCGCGAGGCGACGCCGATCGACGTGATCGAACGCATGCAGATCGGCGGCCGCGTCGCCAGCCGCGAGGGCGAGGGCGTCGGCGTGGTGAAGCCGGTGCCCTGGGTGTATGCCTGGATGCAGAGCCGACACGTGCTGCCGGGCTGGTTCGGGATAGGCTCGGGGCTCGAGGCCGCCGCGCGCGAGCACGGCGCGGCCGTGATCGAGCGCGCGATCGCCGAGTGGACCTTCCTCGAGAACCTGCTCGCGGACGTGGAGCTCGACCTGGTGCGCGCCGACCTCGAGATCGCCGCGCACTACGAGGGGCTCGCGGGCGGCGACACAGCCGCGATCGCGGCCGAGATCCGGCGCGAGCATGCGCTCGCCCGGCACTGGGTGACCGCGGTGCAGGGCGAGGCGAACCTGCTCGACAGCCGCCCGGCGCTGCAGCGCGCCGCGATCCTGCGCGCGCCCTACGGCGACCCGATGCACCTGATGCAGGTCGACCTGCTGCGCCGCTGGCGCGCCGGCGGCCGCCGTGATGCCGCGCTCTACGACGCGCTCCTCGCGAGCGTTTCGGGCATCGCGCTCGCGCTGCAGGCGACCGGGTGATGGCTGCCGAACGCAGCGTCCTCGTCTACTGCGCCTCGAGCCGTGCCTGCGACGCGGTGTACCACGACGTCGCACGCAGGCTCGGGA
>Ga0307415_100001479_pt1 | contig 11255 bp, 6 predicted proteins | sample DK1Cmetagenome_FD_204524 | JGI IMG/M metagenome (GOLD analysis project Ga0307415, IMG submission 204524) | Maize rhizosphere microbial communities from greenhouse at UC Davis, California, United States - DK15-C-2 | ecosystem: Host-associated > Plants > Roots > Rhizosphere > Soil | place: USA...
CGTGGGCGGCGTCGCCGGTAGGCGCCTCGGCTGGGCCGCGCGCCGCTACCTCGGCCGGGCCACGCGCCGCTACCTCGGCCGGGCCACGCGCCGCTACCTCGGCCGGGCCACGCGCCGCTACCTCGGCTGGGCCGCGCGCCTCGGCCGCGCGGAACGCGGTGCCCACGCGCGGGCGAGGGGAATCGGCGAGACGGTCGGCGTCCGCCACCGGCCCACCGATCGCGGGCTTGGCCAGTTCCCGGCCGAGCAGGTGGGTCATGGAGTTGCGCAGCACCGAGCGGGCCAGCTCGACGTACGAGCGGGTGGGCGGGGCCGCGAGCAATGGCCCGGGGATCGAGATCTCCGCCTGCACTCCGTTGTTCAGCGGCCGCAGCTGCACCGAGATGCCGTGCCGGGCGGCCAGCCGGCCGACCACCCACAGGCCCATCTGCGCCGTCGCCCCGGCGACCGGCGCCGACTCGCCCGGGCGGCGGGGCATACCGGACCTGGTTCCGCCGAGCCGCTCGTTCGCCTCGGCCAGCTTCTTCTCGGACATGCCCAGGCCGCGGTCGGCGATCCGGACGGTGGCCGACCGCCCGTCCGGCGCCACCCGACCCACGACCAGGACCGTGGTGTCCGGCGGCGAGTACGAGGTGGCGTTCTCCAGCAGCTCGGCCAGGATGTGCACGACGTCGACGACCGCACCGCCGGCCACGTACCCGCCGTCGTCGACGTCGGAGACGACCCGCTCGTACTCCTCGATCTCCGCCATCGCGGCCAGCACGACCGCGGACAGCGGCACCGGGTCGGGCCGGCGGCGGCTCGTGTCGGCCCCGGCCAGCACGAGCAGGTTCTCGTCGTTACGCCGCATCCGGGTGAGCAGGTGGTCGAGCCGGAACAGGTTCGCCAACTGGTCCGGATCGTCCTCGGCGGATTGCACCTCGTCGAGCAGCCTGAGCTGCCGCTCCACCAGCATCTGGCTGCGGCGCGCCACGTTGACGATCATCGCGTTGGCGCCGCGACGCAGCTCGGCCTGCTCGCCGGCGAGCTGCACCGCGCTCGCGTGCACGGCGGCGAACGCGTCGCCGACCTCGCCGATCTCGTCGTGGCGGCTCTTGTTGCCGCCGAGCTGCGGGAACGCGGTGGTGGGCAGGTTGTCGAGGTCGGCCTGCCGCTCGACGGCACGCAGCCGTTCGAGCGCCTCGGGCAGCCGTCGCTGGGCCACATCCAGTGCCTGGGCGCGCAGGTCGCGCAGCGAGCGCACCATCGACCGTCCGATGATCACCCACGAGCCGAGGGTGATGATCAGAACTCCGAGGATCAGAGCGGTCAGCCACAGGGTCCGTTTGCGCTGGGCGTGTGCCAGCGACGCCGACTCGTCCACCACGGCGTCGACCGCGCGGGACTCGGCCTCGGCGAGCACCGCGAGTGCAGCCGTCGACACCTCCCACCACTGCTCCGGTTGGACGGTGACCGACCGCTGCCGGAGGATCTGGTCGAGGATCTGGTCGCGCAGCGCGGCGGCCGCACGTTCGGCGCTCGCGTCGTCGAGCGCCGAGGCGACGCCCGGAGCGGCGTTCACCCGGAAGCGCTCCAACGCCGCCCGCTCCTCGGCGGCGGCCTCGGCGAACGAGGAGTACGTTCCGGGCTCGGCGAAGTCGGCCCGGCAGACGGCGTAGAGGCGGGCCCGCAACTGGGACGCGTGCTCTTTGGCCCGGGCCACCTCCAGTACGGCGATCGCCGGGCCCACCAGCCGCCGCTGCGGGGCCGTGGACGCGGGCGGCAGCAGCGCGAACAGGTCGGTGATGGTGTCCCGGTAGGTCCCGAGAATCGTCTCGAGCGGCAGGGCACCCGTGCGGGCGGCGGCACGGGTGTCGCGCAGCTGGTCGAACCGCGCCTCGACCGCCGCGAACTCGGCCCCGCTGTGGCGCGCAGCCTGGGCCAGCCGCGCGTAGGCCTCGTCGGACGCCGCCCGTTCCTCGCCGATCGCCGCGTCGAACGCGTTCTCCTGCACGAGACCCACGAGCTCGCCCGCGGTTCGGTCGCGCTCGTTCTGCAGCGCCGTCACCACCTCCGCGACCGGCCGGGCCAGCGCCGCCCGATCGGCGAACGACGACAGCTGCGTGCCGTCGGCGGCCAGGGCCGCGATCTGCACCCCCGCGATCGCGGTGAATGCGGTCGCAGGGATCGCAACAACGATCGCCAGCTTGCTGCGCACCCGCCACCAGGCCCGTCCGCGGAGGCGACGCAGGAGCCCGTCGCCCCGCTCGCCGGCCCGGGGCGGACGTGGCGCCGCTGGGGGCGCCGACACCGAAGACGCCGACAACCGCAGAACCTCCTGTGCGGGCGGTGACAATCGCCGATGGGTGCACCGGTCCGCTCGCAGGATACGGGCCGGCGCGAGGCTCGTGTTGCCTCCCTCACGTTCGGGCATCGCGAGCGGCTACCGTTGTCGCCCCACCGCCGGACGAGGGAGGATCAGCCATGCGCCGGTGGCCGCTCGTCGCGTTGGCCGTCGTGCTGGCCGTCGTGCTGGCGGCCGGCGCGGTGGTGCTCGTTCGGGCAGGGTCGGACCGCCCCACCGGCACGGCGCGGACCCTGCCCGGCGCCAGCGGTACACCGTCGGCCGCGGCGGACGGCCCGCCGCGCCCCGGTGCTGACGGCGCCGGCGACGAGTACTTCCCGCTCCTCGGCAACGGCGGCTACGACGTCCGGCACTACACGCTGCGCGTCCGCTATGACCCGTCCACCGATGTTCTGACCGGGCGCGCGAGCATCGACGCCACCGCGATCCACGCGCTGTCCCAGTTCAATCTGGATTTCTCGAACTTGAAGATCACCGCACTTCGGGCCGGCGGTGCGGACAAACCGGCCGACGCGACCTGGCGGCTGGACGGCGGTCACGAACTGGTCGTGACGCCGGCCGCGCCGCTGCCGTCCGGCCAGCAGTTCCGCATCGAGGTGGAGTACGAGGGCAAGCCGGACGGTGAGGCGTTCCACCACACGCAGGACGGTGCCGTGGTGGCCGGCGAGCCGGCGAGCGGGGCGGACTGGTACCCGGCCAACGAGCACCCCAGCGACAAGGCCACCTACGACTTCGAGATCACCGTTCCGGACGGCCTGACCGCCATCGCGAACGGCGTCCCGCGCGGCGCCGACCCGGCCGTGGCGGGCTGGCGCACCTGGCGCTGGGCGGCGACCACGCCGATGGCCAGCTACCTGAGCACGATGGCGATCGGCCGGTTCCGGATCTTCGAGGGGACGTTGGACGGTCGGCCGGTGTACTCGGCTGTCGACGAGCGGCTGCCCGCTGGCGACGTCCCCGATCGGGCGATACAGCGCACGGCGGAGGTCACCGCGTTCCTCGCCACGCGGTTCGGCCCGTACCCCTTCGAGGCCGCCGGCGGGATCATCACGGGCGAGCGGCTGGGGTTCGCGCTGGAGACGCAGACCCGGCCGGTCTATACGTCGGCCTACTTCACCGGGACGGAGGCGGCGGCTACCTCGATCGTGGCGCACGAGATGGCGCACCAGTGGTTCGGTGACAGCGTGTCGGTGGCGCGCTGGCGCGACATCTGGCTGAACGAGGGCTTCGCCACGTACGCACAGTGGCTCTGGGAGGAGCACGACGGCGGCCGCTCCGCACAGGCCGCCTTCGACAACTACTACAACGCGCCGGTCAATGCCGAGTTCTGGCGGCCGCGACCCGGCGATCCGGGCGGGAAGCAGCTGTTTTCGGCGTCGGTGTACGTGCGCGGGGCAATGACCGTGCACGCATTGCGGATGACCATCGGCGACGACACGTTCTTCAAGCTCCTCCCCGAGTGGACCTCGACCCGGGCCGGTGGCACCGGCGCGATCGCGGACTTCACGGCCCTGGCGGAGCGGCTCTCGGGGAAGGACCTGGACGCCCTGTTCCAGGCCTGGCTGTACTCCGAGGACAAGCCCCCACACCCGGCCCGCTGAGGCGAGCGTTCTGTCAGACCCCCCGTCTAGCGTCGGGTCATGTCCACCCAACCCTCGGGGAGTCTGTTCCGGGAGCGCGATTTCCGTCTGCTGTTCGTCGGGCAGGGCATCAGCGCGGTCGGCACCGCTGTCAGCTATGTGGCGCTGCCCCTGATCGCCGTCGCGGCACTGCACGCGAGCCCGCTCGAAGTCAGCCTGATCACCGCGGCCGGGTACGCGGCGTGGCTGGTCGTCGGGCTGCCGCTGGGCGTGTTCGTCGACCGGCACAAGCGGCGTCCGCTGCTCATCGTCGCCGATCTCGGCCGGGCGGCGCTGCTCGCGACGGTGACCGCGGCGGCGCTCGCGGATGCCCTCACGATCGCCCATCTGATCGGGGTCGCCCTGCTCGCGGGTGCACTGAGCGTGCTCTTCGACGTGGCCTACCCCGCGTACCTGCCCACGATCATCCCGAAGGACCGCCTGGTCGACGGCAACGGCAAGCTCTTCGCCACCGAGTCCGCCGCGAACGTGGGAGGGCCGGGGCTCGGGGGTGGGCTGCTGCAGGCCGTCGGCGCGGCCCTCACGGTGCTGGTCGACGTGGCGAGCTTCCTGGTCTCGGCGCTGACGCTCTGGATGATCAGGAGCCCGGAACCGGCGGCCAGGGGTACGGAGACGAACGTCCGCCGCGACCTCGTCGAGGGCCTGCGCTACACGTTCGGCCAGCCGTTCACGCGTGTGGTGCTGGGCGCGGGCGTGCTCGGCAACTTCGTGTTCGGCGGCTACGCGGCGATCGTCGTGGTGTTCCTCTACCAGACGCTCGGCCTGCACGAGGCTGCGGTCGGGCTGCTGCTCGGCCTCGGCTCCGCCGGGGCGGTGGCCGGTTCCCTGCTCGCCGCGCCGCTCGGCCGCGCGATCGGTGACGCCCGCCTGATCTGGATCGCACCGAGTACCTACGTGGTGTCCGGGGCACTGGTGGTGCTCGCCGCGCCCGGCTGGCGGCTGGCCCTGTTCGCGACCGGTGCGTTCGGCCTCACCGCTGGAATCGGCGTGTTCAACGTGTGCGTGCGGGCCGCGCTGCAGTCGTCGGTGCCGGCCGAACTGCTCGGTCGCACCTCGGCGTCGCTGCGCCTGTTCACCCGCGGGACGCTGCCGATCGGTGCGCTCGTCGCCGGTGTGCTGGCCACCGCCACGTCACCGCGCACGGCGATCATCGTGCTGATGGTGGTGCTACTGCTGTGCCCGTTGTGGTTGCGGATGTCACCGGTGGGACGCGTGCGCACCATCGGGGAACTGACCGACGTGCCCGATAAGGTACTCCCGTGACCACGCCGCGCCCGGTTCTGGTCGTCGACTTCGGCGCCCAGTACGCCCAGCTCATCGCCCGCCGCGTGCGCGAGGCGGACGTCTACTCCGAACTCGTGCCGCACTCGATGCCGGTGGCCGAGATGATGGCCCGCAACCCGGTGGCGGTGATCCTCTCGGGCGGCCCTTCCAGCGTCTACGAGCCCGGTGCGCCGCAGGTGGATCCGGCCCTGTTCCAGGCCGGCGTGCCGGTGTTCGGCATCTGCTACGGCTTCCAGGCGATGGCGCGGGCGCTCGGCGGCGAGGTCACGAAGACCGGCCTGCGCGAGTTCGGCGGCACGCCGCTGCAGGTCGCCGGTGATCGCGGGGTCCTGCTGCGCGATCTGCCGGCGGCGCCGTCGGTGTGGATGAGCCACGGCGACCGGGTGAGCGGCGCCCCGCCGGGGTTCACGGTGACGGCGGGTTCGGCCGGTTCGCCGGTGGCCGCGTTCGAGGCGCCGGAGCGTGGGCTCGCCGGGGTCCAGTTCCACCCGGAGGTCGCGCATACGCCCGGTGGCCAGGGCGTCCTGAGACGGTTCCTCTACGACATCGCCGGCGCCGAACCCACCTGGAACACCGGCAACATCATCGACGAGCAGGTGGCCCGGATCCGGGCTCAGGTCGGCGACGCCCAGGTGATCTGCGGGCTCTCCGGCGGCGTCGACTCGGCGGTTGCCGCGGCGCTGGTGCACCGGGCCGTCGGTGACCAGTTGACGTGCGTCTTCGTCGACCACGGCCTGTTGCGGGCCGGCGAGGCGGAGCAGGTCGAGACCGACTACGTCAAGGCCACCGGCATCCGGTTGAAGGTCGTCGACGCGGCCGACCGGTTCCTCGCCGCGTTGGCCGGGGTGACCGACCCGGAGCAGAAGCGCAAGATCGTCGGGCGTGAGTTCATCCGGGTCTTCGAGCGGGCGGCCCGCGAGGTCGACGCGGAACGGCACGTGGAGTTCCTCGTCCAGGGCACCCTCTACCCGGACGTGGTGGAGAGCGGCGGCGGAACGGGTACGGCCAACATCAAGAGCCATCACAATGTCGGCGGCCTGCCAGAGGATCTCGAGTTCACGTTGGTCGAGCCGCTGCGCACGTTGTTCAAGGACGAGGTGCGGGCCCTCGGCGCGGCTCTCGGCCTGCCGGACGAGATCGTCTGGCGGCACCCGTTCCCGGGGCCGGGCCTGGCCATCCGGATCATCGGCGCGGTCGACTCCGACCGGCTGGCCGTGTTGCGCGCCGCCGACCAGATCGCCCGCGCGGAGTTGACGGCGGCCGGGCTGGACCGCGACGTCTGGCAGTTCCCCGTCGTGCTGCTGGCCGACGTGCGCAGCGTCGGCGTCCAGGGTGACGGCCGCACGTACGGGCACCCGGTCGTGCTGCGCCCGGTCTCCAGCGACGACGCGATGACCGCCGACTGGTCGCGGCTGCCGCACGACCTGCTCGCCCGGATCTCCACCCGCATCACCAACGAGGTGAGCGAGGTCAACCGTGTCGTGCTTGACGTCACCAGCAAGCCTCCGGGCACTATCGAATGGGAGTGATGTGCTACATCACTCCGAGGAGTGAGATGATCTAGCCGATGGGTGACGGAGACGCCACACTGTCGGTGAATATTCAGCGGCCTTATGGTGCGCCCGACACACTCTGGAGCCGCCTGTGACCCCCGCCCTGGAACCGGTTCGCCGCATCGCGGCCTACGGCGTCTGCACCGACGACGGCGGTCGGGTGCTGCTGGTCCGCGCGGCACCGGGCAGCGGCACGCCGGGGGTGTGGTCGCTACCGGGCGGCGCGGTCGCACACGGCGAGCACCCGCTCGACACGGTGGTGCGCGAGACGGCCGCCGAGACCGGCCTGTCGGTGGCGGTGAGCCGGCTCGTGGATGTCCTCGCCGACATGCGGGCGCTGCCGAACCGGGGCGTCACGATACACACCGATCGCCTGATCTACGAGGTCACCGTGCGCGGCGGTGCGCTGCGTGACCGCATCGGCCAGCCGACCGACCTGGCCCGGTGGCTGCCGGCCACCGAGGCGGGCGCCCAGCCGCTGCGCCCGTTCGCGGCTCAGGCGCTGGGGGTTCCGGCCGCCCAGGTCGACCTGCGCCCGGACGCGCCACCGGAGTTCCCGTCCTTCTATGCCGTGCCCGGGCCGGACGGACTGCACCGGGCGCAGCGCTTCGCCGCCTACGCCGTGGCCACCGATCCGGCGGGCCGCGTGCTGCTGACACGGGTCGCGCCGGGCTACCCCGGTGGCGGTCGCTGGCACCTGCCGGGCGGCGGCACCGACTTCGGCGAGCAGCCGGGTCTCGCGCTGCTGCGGGAGCTGGCCGAGGAGACCGGGCAGCGCGGCGAACTGGTCGGCCTGCTCGGGGTGGCGAGCCACCGCGACGCCGCGTCGCTGGGGCCGGAGGGCTACCCGATCGACTGGCACGGCGTGCGGGCTTTCTATCGGGTCGAGGTGCGTGACCCGGCGCCGCTGGCCGTCGTCGAGGCGGGCGGCTCGACCGACGACGCGTGCTGGCACACCGTCGCCGAGTGCGCCGGTCTGGCTCTCACCGAGGTCACCGAAGAGGCGTTGAGCGCCGCCGGCCTGCGGCCGTGACACTCCCGGTGTCCACCCCACGCGGCGCGGCTCATGATCGCGTCGATCTTGCACTTGTGATTGGCGACAAAGTCGGACAAGCGGGTGCGAACCTTGGCACCACAGGTGCAAGATCGACGCGATCATGACCGGGCGGGACGTCGTCGAACCGGGGGCGCCGGAGCCCGAACCGGCCGTACCCGAGCCGGCGGCGGCCGGTGCCGGCCACGGAGCGGCCGGTGCCGGCCACGGAGCGGCCGGTGCGGATCCGATCTGGCGTCGCCGGATCGCGGCGTACGGGCTGGCCCGGGACCGGGTCGGTCGGGTCCTGCTGGTGCCCGGTCGCCGTCCCGGTCGCTGGACGCTGCCGGGCGGCACGGTCGCGCACGGCGAGAGCCCGCAGGCAGCTGTCGCCCGCCTCACGGTTTCGCAGACCGGGCTGACCCCGCGCGTGCGAAACGCCCGGGCCGCCTCCGCCGACCAGGTGCACCGGCCGGGCGGCGTCACCGTGCACAACGACCGCCTGGTGTTCGACCTCGCGGTCCCGCTGGGACCGGGCGGCCCGCGGGTCCTGCGCGACGGCGCCCGCTGGTTCGTGCCGGAGGAGTTGGGCGGTCTGCACCTCCCGGAGTACGCCGCCGGCCCGCTCGGCCTGCCGAGGACAGCCCGGGAAAAGGCCCCTGAACCGGACGACCCGGACGACGCGTGGACGGTCCGGCGCGGCATGGCGATGGACGGTTCCGGCCCCAACCACCGGGTGCAGCGGTTCTCCACGTACGCCCGGGTGACAGATCCGGGTGGCCGGGTCCTGCTGGCCCGGATCGCGACCGGATATCCGAGCGCCGGCCGTTGGCACCTACCCGGCGGAGGCACCGACGTCGGAGAGACACCCGCCGAGGCGCTGCTGCGGGAGGTGACCGAGGAGACCGGCCAGCGCGGGCAGGTCGGGCGGTTACTGAGCGTGTCGCACCGTCACAACCCGGTTGCGCGTGGATGGGAAGGGTATCCGATCAACTGGCACACCATCCGGGTCGTGTACGAGATGAGCGTCGATGAGCCGACCGAGCCACGGGTGACCGAGGCGGCCGGCGGGTCGACCGTCGAAGCGGCCTGGATGCGGCCGGCCGAGGTCGACCGCAAGACCCTCACCGACCTCGCGGCGGCGGTGCTGTGACGGACGATGGAGGTGGTTCTGACGTGTTGATGACCGTTAGCGCTGCGACCTGTGGCTATAGACTTGGAGTCAGCCGGCCACTACTGTAAGCGACGGGCAGAACGCGGCGAAAAGCCCTGATTTTACCCAAAAGAGAGACCACGTGGCTGTCGCGAAACCCGCCAAAAATGTGCGATGGTGTAGGCCGTAAACGGCTAGCTGGGCAGGCGGAAGCACAGCCGGGTGGTTCCATCCACCCGTTTCCCGCATGGAGGTTTACGTGCCGACAGCCCCTTGGCGCCGGCGTCGCGTGAACGACACTCCCCGCCCAGCGGGGCGCAGATGGGCCGGCCGGCTGCGGCGCGGCGGATCGCTCGCCCGGCAGGTCCTGGCCGGGCGTCGTCCGGAACGTCCCGTCCCGGATCTCGGCTCCGACTCGCTGGCCCCGCGCCGCCGGTTCACGCTGCGTCGCGGCGCCGCCGGCCGCGGCGGCACCTCCGTCGCGGGGCGGCCCGGCCGGTCCGAGGGCCCGTCCGGGCTGCTCGAGCCGGATCTCACCGGCCTGGTGCCGGCCAGCCCGGCCATCCCGGCGCCTGCCGGCCCGGTGCCCACCGCCGGCCTGAACATCCCCCTGCTGCCCGGCGAGCGGACGATCGGCCGGCGCATCCGGTTCGCGATCGTCAACGGCTGCACGCTGTTCAGCCTGGTGCTCGGCGTCACCGCGATCTTCCTGTCCACCCACGGCGACAACGTGCGGGTCGCCGCGATGTGCCTGATCGCCTGCGTGGTCTTCGACGGCCTCGACGGCGCGCTGGCCCGCCGTCTGCGGGTGGCGAGCCCCTTCGGCGCCCAGATGGACTCCCTGGCCGACATGTGCTCGTTCGGCATCGCCGCACCGGTGGTCGTGCACGCCCTGCTGGCCGGCGAGGCGGCGGCGGCGATCACCGTGCCCGCCTGCGGGCTGGTGGCGGTCTGCGCCGCGATCCGGCTGGCCCGGTTCAACGTTTCGCCGAAGGACGGCCGGTTCTTCTGCGGCGTGCCCACCACGATGGTGGCCGCCGTGCTCGCGTTGGGCACCCTCATCGCACCGGCCGCGCCGGTCGGTCTGCAGGTGAGCGCCGTGGTGCTGCTGGCGCTGGCGATGGTGTCGAGCTTCCCCTACGTCAAGCTGGCCCGGCTGCTGCGGCTCCCGCCGTGGGTGCTGGTGCTGCCGGTGGTCGGCGCGTTCATCGACTTCCAGCTCACGTTCGCCGTGGTGGTGCTCGCTTACCTGGCCAGCGGCCCGGTGCTCTGGGTCCGCAACCGCGCAGCTGTGTGAACTTGGCCGATCTTGGACGTTTACTATCGCGCCCGCGATGGTAAACGTCCAAGATCGGCGAAATCAGATCCAGCGGGCGATGACAGACGAGCCGCCCACCACTTTTTCGCCGGGGGAGACCCGTGGAACGGCCCGCTCGCTGGGCAGGTAGACGTCGGTACGGGAGCCGAACCGGATCAGCCCGATCCGTTCGCCCTTGGCGAGCAGCGACCCTACCGGCGCACGCTGCACGATCCGCCGGGCGATCAGCCCGGTGCGCTGGGCCACCACCACCTGCCCGTGCGCCGTCTCCAGCACCGTGTACGCCGCGACGTTGTGCTCCGCCGACGGCTTCATCGCCGCCGCGTACCCGCCGTCTTCGACGAAGTAGTCGACCACCTTGCCGGCCACCGGCGCCCGGTTGACGTGCACGTCCAGCACCGACAGGAAGACCGAGACGCGCAGGAACTCCTCGTCGCCGAACCGGTCGTCGTGCAGTCGCTCGACCCCGAGCACCTTGCCGTCGCTCGCGGCCACCACGGCCGCCGGGTCGTCGGGTACGTCGCGGTTCGGGTCCCGGAAGAACGCCGCCACCGGCGCGGCCGCGAGCGCCGGCACCAGCCAGAGCCGCGACTTCGGCCGGGCCGCCTTCGCGAGCGCGGCCAGGCCCAGGGCGATGCCGGCCGCGGCCACGCCGTTGGAGTCGATGTGCATGCCCCGGGTGAGCCGCACGCTGGACGGCCGCGCCGCCGGCGCCAGCCGGGCCGCCACCGAGTGGTCGACGGCGCTGAACCGCAGCCGATGCACCCGCACCGGCGGCACGTTGCGCAGCACCAGGTCGCTGCCGACGCCGTACAGCGCGACCTGCCGCTCGATCTCGTCGACGGCGCCGCTGGGCCGGCTCGTGGCCGGCACCACCACGGCGAGGGCACCGCCCTCGTTGACCCGCTTGCCCAGGTCTTCCAGTAGGGC
>Ga0307415_100001480_pt1 | contig 11254 bp, 8 predicted proteins | sample DK1Cmetagenome_FD_204524 | JGI IMG/M metagenome (GOLD analysis project Ga0307415, IMG submission 204524) | Maize rhizosphere microbial communities from greenhouse at UC Davis, California, United States - DK15-C-2 | ecosystem: Host-associated > Plants > Roots > Rhizosphere > Soil | place: USA...
GACGTGTCATCGCGACCGCGCATCGACAGCGCTGCGAGCTGCAGCCCAGCCGGCCAGCCTTCCGTCCGCGCATCGAGGGCCAGGATGTCGTCCGGGCTGAGATCCAGATCCATGAGCTCGTTGAAAAAGGTCTCGGACTCGCCGGGGGTGAAGCGCAAGTCGGCCGCCCTCACCTCGACCAGGTCTGCCCGGCTGCGCAACCGCGCCAGAGGCAGCGGTGGGTCCGCACGAGTGGCGATGGCGAGGCCCACGTGTCGGGGTAGGTGCTCCAGAAGGAACGACGTCGCCTCGTGGACTGCCGCGTTGTCGATGACGTGGTAGTCGTCCAGCGCCACGACAGTCTCCTCCGCCATCAAGTCAACGTCGTTGACGAGGTCGGTCAGAATCGTCTCGGTCGAGAGCTCATGAGCGCTCTCGAGCCGTGCCGTCGTCTGGGCGCCGACCTCCAGCCCGCTGGTCTCTAGCGCTCCGACGAGATGGGTCAAAAGCCGACGGAGGTCGTTGTCTCCCTCGTCGAGTGAGAGCCACGCCACGCGTGGAGCCTGTCCGCCAGGTCGGGTGGGTGAGAGCCACTGGCTCAGGAGTGTGGTCTTGCCGAATCCCGCCGGCGCCGAGACGAGCACCAGCCTGGGCAGCTCGGAGGCGCCCGAACGGACCAGCTCGGTCAGCCTGGGGCGAGCCACCAGTGGGCGGCGAGTCGCCGGGACGTGGAGCTTCGTGCCCAGCACAGCCACCTCAGCGCACCTGCCTGACGCGCAGGATGGCACCGGCGCTGGCCAACGCGCAGGCGCCCGCGACCGCGGACAGAAAGATGTTCATCACCCCGAGATCCTGGCGACGCTGGCCCTGTCAGGCAACACGTCCGCCACGAGCGCGAGGTCCACGGCCATGTGGATGCCGAAACCCAGACCACTTGCTCGAGCTCATGTCGCTCCTGCTGGCGGATTCCGGACGACGTGATTTTGTCCGATCCCGTACCCGTGCAAACTAGGACACGGAAGCGGCCGCCGATCCAGCCTCGCTCGACGCCGATCCGATCCTCGGGCCCACCCAACCAGTCGCGGCACCGGCTCGACCCCGAGTTCGGCGTGCCTGCCGATTACTAGTCGTATCGGTCGCCGCGACCTCCAGCAACGCGAGGTCGCCCTCACCCTAGGGGTCCGGGTCGCCGTCCACGACTCACGCCAGAGCGACCGCAACCCGGTCATCTGGCAGCCCGGCCAGGACTACCGCATGGCCGACGCCCTCCACGCCGCCCGCACCCGGTACGGCCCGGAGCGGGTCGGCCCCGAACGCTAACCAGCAGCACGAAGGAGCGCAGAGCAGATGGCAGCGGACAACCACACCGAGCGTTTCCATAAACGGCGTAGGTTGCTTCCGGCAGGGGGACGGGCTCCTGCACCGACCTGCCGTCAGATGAGAGAAGGGCTTCCAATCAAGGTTCGCTCGTCTCGGCGACACCGACGGTTTCCCAGGTCAGCTCGGCTTGTCGCGCACCGGAGCCAGCACCACCACGGGGATGCGCCGATTCGCGGCACGCCGCTCATAGGCGGTCCGCCCCGGATAGATCTCCAGATCCCGCTGCCACAAGCGGTCCCGCTCCTCCCCGGTGGCCTCATGGGCCCGGACGCGCCGGGAGACACCACCCACCGTGACCGTGGCCTCCGGATGGGCGCACAGGTTGTAGTACCAGGCGGGATGTTGGCGCTGGCCCCAGTTGGACGCAATCACCACCAGGTTGCCGCCGTCGGGCACGGCGATCACCGGCAACGTGCGCTGCTGCCCGGTCTTGGCGCCGGTCGTGGCCAGCATGACCACGGGAAGCCCCGACAGCCAGCTCGAGAAGGTGTGCCTTCCTCGAGTGAGGCGGTAGCTGAGCCGGTCGAGGTGGTGCAGCACCCGCACATAGACCCAGGACACTGGAGCCGTGGCCGCTGACCAGCGCAGAAACCGCTGGATCGGGGTTGCTTCTCGGTATCTCACAGTTCCTCCTCCGGATGCCTCGTTCACCCCGGCTTGTTGCGTCGCCGGAATGAGCGCACCCGTTAGCTAGCCGCTGGACGGCTGGCTTGGATGACGCTCATCGGCCCGGGACTGGCCACCACCTGTTCCAGCCGCCAGCCGGTGGCTTCCAGCAGGTCCCGGTATTGGCCGACGGTTCGTTCCCGGGCGCCGTCGAACATCAACAGCATCAGCACGTCGCTCATCTTGGCCCGGTGCGGGGTGGCGTCGGTGGGCAGCAGCATCTCGAAGATCCGCAGCCGGGTGTCCTTGGTGGCGCTGTGGCCCAGCGCCGCCAAGATGCGGCCCACGTGGGCGTCGTCCCAGTCGTGCAGCACGCTGGCCAGCAGGTACAGGTCCGCCGGGGGTGGGGGGGCGAACAGGTCCCCGGGGTGCAACCCGCAGCGGTCGGCCACCCCGTGGCGTGCCAGGAATGGCCGGGCGCGCTCCAGCACCTGGGGCTGCTCGACCAGGATGCCCCAAGCCCCCGGGGTGGCCTGGAGCACGGCGGCGAGCAGGATGCCGATCCCGCCGGCGATGTCGGCGATCGTGCCCGACGTGGGCCAGTCCAGCACCGGCACACAGGCAAGCGACAGTACCTGGGCCCGCTGGACCATCGCCTGGTCGAACAGCGCCTGCTGGTCGGGGTGGGCGGCCAGGTAGTCCCAGTAGGGCATGCCCAGCACCCTGGGGGCGGCCGCCCGGCCGGTCCGCAGCGTGTCGGTCAGCCCATGGGCGACATCGGAATCCCCGACCGTGGCGAAGGCAGCCGACAGCGAGGACGGATGGTCTCGGCACAGCAGCCGGCCCCGGTCGGTCAGGCCGACCCGGTCCCCCTCGACGGTCACGATGTGGTGGTCGGCAACCAGCCGCAGCACCCGCCACAGCGCGTCCTGGTGGGCGCCGACGGCCACGGCCAACTCCGCCACCGGCAGCGGCCCGGCGGCCAGGCGCTCGGGCACCTCCAACCGGGTGATCGCGCACAGGCAGTGCCACAGCAACCCCAGGTTGATCACCTCGACCAGGGCCTGACGGTCGGCCGCTGGGTCCCCAGCCATGTCCACTCCTTGTGGCGGCGACTTGGCAGCGCTACGCCGCCGAGCGTGAGGGTCGGCGTCGCACCCTGGCGGTGCGGTGAGTCTGCCACCTAACGCCGCAGTGCAGCAGCAGCCGCAGCCGGTAGTTGGCGAAGTTACAGAAGCCGTGGCCGACCCGCTTGACCTTCGTGATCAGCAAGTTGATCGCCTCGGTCGGCCCGTTGGAGTAGCCGGCGGTCAGCCCCGCGCGCAGCCGCGCCCACCCCCGGCCGGTGAGCTGTTCGGCGGTTGTTATTGATCCTTCGCTTTAGAGTGACTACTCCTCGGCGAGCGACAACCCCGTATGGGCAAGGAAGCCAACGACCAGGAAGCCTAGAGCAGGTCCTAGGGTGCGACCGCCTTGACCACCCACCGGTCACACACCGACTCGATGGTCAGGCGGCCTCGGCCACCACCGGTGACCGGCAAGACGCCCCGTCCCCGGACCCCAAAGCGCTGCACCGAGACCTCCGCGAAATCACCGGCCCCAGACAGCTTGAAGTTGCCCCCGCCGTACTTGGCAAAGCTCTGGCAGTTGAATGACCAGACCACCCGCCAGCGGCCGGGCGCAGCGAACCGCCCACCCACGGACTCAGCGCCCCCCCGCCTCTGCCACAGGACACCCCGCTCCAGGCGGGCCCTGGTCGAGGTGGGCAGGATCGTCGCTGGCTCGGGGCCTTCGGCCAGGACCTGCTCGGCTTGCGGGCCCACCCCCGCGGTGGTTGCCGGAGCGCCCGGCCGCGGGGCTGCTGCTCGCGGCCACAGGGCGACCACCGCCGCCACCAGCACCGCCGCCACCACCAGGTTGGCGGCCAGGAAGACGACCCCGAAGCGGCGGTACCACGGCGGCTTGGGCAACTCCATCACGGCACTCCCCCTTGCTGCGCCCCCTGAGTGCATCAATGCAATCGACTTGCCCCACCAGCGCAGTCCTAACCGAAGAATCAGGAGTCTACCGCCCACACGGCAGCCAGCCCTCTCCTGCTTGGCGAGGCCACCTGGGCTGGGATCATGGCCGACCGGAGCGCCGAAAACATCCGGACCGGAGGGACACAAACCGGGGCCGGGGTCGCCCTTGGCCGCAGCGATGCCGGCCTGGTTGAGTTCCGGACGCCAGGGCGGGTAGATGGGAGCGACGGCGGCCTGGCCGACCTCCATGGCCCGCTCGAGTTCAGTGCGGGCGCCAGCCAGGACGCCTAAGGAGGCACCTTCAGCCTGCGCGGTGCGGACATCAGGCGTAGGTGACGAAGGACACCCAGCGGCTGTGCTTGCCGTCACAGCCGCTGCTAGGCGCAGACGCGAGCATGTTCATGACGGGGCGTGTGCCCAGTCACAGAGACGAGTGGGTCCGTGAAGCGCTGCAGCTTCGGCCCACCTGCCAGAGGGAGTTCGAGGCAAGTGGACATCATCGAGGTCGTCGGACTGCGCAAGCAGTATCGACGTCTCCGGGGAGGGAGTCACGTAGCGGTCGACGGGCTTGACCTTGCGGTGCCCCAGGGTGGCGTGTTCGGGTTCCTGGGCCCCAACGGCGCCGGTAAGACCACCACCATCCGCTGCCTGCTCGGCCTGGTCGCGCCGACCGCGGGCAGCTGCCGGCTGCTCGGCGCCGACGTCGGCCGCGACCTTCCCCGCGTCCTCGGCCGGGTCGGCTCGATCGTGGAGACGCCGGCGCTGTTTCCGACCATGAGCGGCCGTCGCAACCTGGAGCTGCTGGGGCGCCTGCACGGCATCGGGCCGCGGCAGATCACCGCCACCCTTGAGCGGGTCGGGCTGGCCGAGCGGGCCGACGACCTGGTCAAGCGGTACTCGCTGGGTATGCGGCAGCGGCTCGGCCTGGCCGCCGCCCTGCTCAAGGACCCAGAGGTGCTGATTCTGGATGAGCCGGCCAATGGTCTGGACCCGGCCGGGATCAAGGAGGTCCGGGATCTGCTCCGTGGCCTCGGGGATGAGGGCCGCACGGTGTTTGTGTCCAGCCACCTGCTCTCAGAGGTCCGCCAGACCTGCGACCGGGTCGCCATCCTGGCCCGAGGCCGGTGTGTGGCCGCCGGGCCAGTGACTGACGTGTTGGCCAATGGCCACGGGGCCGGCCTGCTGGTCCGGCTGGACGATCTGGACCGTGGCCGGGCGGTCCTGGCCGCGGCCGGCATCCCGGCGTCGCGGGACGGTGACGCCCTGCGGGTCGCCCTGCCGCCAGCCGAGGCCGCCACCGTGACCCACGGGCTGGCCGGCCAGGGCCTGTACCTGACCGAGCTGCGCCCCGACGAGGCCGACCTGGAGACCGTGTTCCTGGAGCTCACCGCCGAGCGACCGCTGGAGGTGGCCCGATGACCGCCCTGATGGCCGTCGAAGTCCGTCGCGTCTTCTCCAGGCGGCTGGTGCGGGTCAGCGTCGCCCTGGCCGTGCTGGCCCTTCTGGCCGGCGCCGCGATCGCCTTTCTGGTCTCCCGCGACATGGACCAGGCTGCTCTGGCCCAGGCCGAGGCGGCCCGCCAGGCCCAGGTCCAACAGTGCATCACCGGCCAGGTGGACGGCGTGCCCGCCGGCCTCCCAGCCCAGCAGCGGGCCGAGGTCTGCGAGCAGCACATCAGCTCGCCCATCCAGGACCGCCGGTTCCACTACGAGAGCCTCCCCGGCATCCTGGGAGGGATGAGCTGGTTCGCGATCCTGCTGGGCTGGCTGCTGGGCGCGTCGCTGGTCGGCGCCGAGTGGCACGCCGGCACCATGGCCACCTTGTTGACCTGGGAACCCCGCCGGGTCCGGGTCCTGCTGGCCAAGCTGGTCGCCGCCGGCGCCCTCGCCTTCACCCTGGCGATGGCGTTGCAGCTGCTGCTCGGGGCCGCGCTGCTGCCGGCGGGGCTATGGCGTGGGACCACCGACGGTATCGACGCCGATTGGATGGGGTCTGTTTCCGGCGTCAGTCTGCGGGTCGCCGCCGTCGCCGTTGTTGGGGCCCTGATTGGCTTCTCGATCGCCGCCATCAGCCGCAACACGGCCGCCGCCCTTGGGATCGCCTTTGGCTACTTCGCCATCGTGGAGAACGCCATCCGCGGCCTGCGCCCCCACTGGACACCTTGGCTGTTGGGCGACAACCTCGCCGTCGTGATCACCAACCAACCGCAGAACTTCCCACTGGTCGACCGCTCCGCCTTGGGCGCCGCGACCCTCGTCGGGTGCTACACGCTTGCGTTGCTGGTCGCGGCCGTGGCCACCTTCCGCCGACGCGACATCACTTGACCGGCCACGCAGGATCGGGCGAGCACCTGTCGGTCCGCTCCCGAGAGCCGCGTCCCAGGCCAGCGGAGGACCACGTCGGGAGCTGACGTGCGGTACCTGGCCGGACTCCTATCCGAGCCTTAGACCGCCGCAGACACCCGTATGCCAGACACAGCCTTCCAGACGACGGTCGCCGTGGAACCGGCTCGCTCTGCCTCTTGGGGTAGCCCACCGAGAGGCAGGGCGACACTCAGCGGTGACTGCGACGGGTCTGGGCCGGCAGCAACCTCCGGGTCGTCCCGGCCCCAACCCGCTGCGCCAACAGCTACCCATGCGCTCGATGTCAGCCAGCAGGCCGGCCAGGTCGTGGGGGGTCGCCGGCCATGGCCTCGTATAGCCTGCGGAGGGCCTGCTGGATGCTGGCGTCGACGTCGTCGGAACGGTGGGGGCGGTCCTGGCCTGCAGTCGTTGGCTCGGCAGATGGCTGCGCCAACCATGCCCCGGGCCGGTAGGTGACCGGGCACGGCTTGTCGCCCTGGGGGCAGTGGAAGCAATCATCCGGGTCTGAATGTAGAGAGTCGGCCAGGCAGACTGCGATTACGGCCGCTCAGTCATGCCTGAAGCGCTGGGCGGAACCTCCGAAGCTCTGCGGAAGAGTGTCTTGCGTTTCCGCCGCAGCGATCAGGAACGATGGCGGCGTCCGGGGTGGCCCCGGGGCGTTCTTGAATCCGCTTCCGCACCCTGGGGCCGCTCGGATCTTACGACCGCGGGCTCCTGGTTGTACTAGAAAGAGCGCTTGCGAGCCGTCAGGCGCTATGTTGGCGAGCGGCCCTGTCCAGGCGGGTCGAGGGTGGAGACCAGCTGGTAGGCCGCATTCCAGCCACGGTCGATACCGACCGCGCGCTCGACGAGCCGCCACTCGTCCTCGGTCGGGTCGACCGGGTTCACGGCGTTCCACGCCGCGGTGGTCGCCCGGTCGAGCCGCCGCAGCGCTTTGGTGACCGCCGGCCCGTGCAGTTCGAGCGCGGCGACCACCGCGGCGAGCTCGGTCCGGACGTCGGCCGGCACCAGGTCGGTCAGGTCGCGCGGCTCGGTCACGGAATCACCCTTGGAGAAGAACGACCCAGCGGACGAGCGCGTTTCGCTCGTCCCTGACGCCGGGGGCGACGGGGAGGTTGAGGTCGCAGGCTTCGTGGATTAGGCGGCTGACTTGGCTGGCCGCCTGCCGGGCCGATGGCCTCGGCGGCGTGCAGGACGGCGGTCGACCGGACCAATGCGATGCTCGCCTCCGCCGTGAGGCTGGGGGAGGCGGTGGCCGAGCAGGGCAGGATCTGCGCGACCCGGCCAACCGCAGACTGTCCGGTTCCCAGCTGCTGGAGTGGGTCACTCCGGCGCCGCGGGTCGGGGCTAGCGAGTCGGACCGGTTCGACCGCGCCCTGGCCAACTACCGGCAGGTCGTGGACCAGTGCAAGCTGCAGGCCCCCTGAACCAGGCCGGGCGGGTCAGCGCTGCATGGTGGCGAAGACGATCACATTCGACCGGTAGAACGCGGCCGGGCCACCCTTGGAGTCGACGTGGCCCAGGATCACCGCCGACCCTGGGTCCCCGGGTCGCGGGCCCAGGCGTACGAACCAGCCACCTCCCACCGGCTCGGCACCTGAACCGTCTTGTCCGGCGCCCGGCCGAGCCGGTCCAAGGAGCTGGCAACGCCGATGCTGGGGATGGTGACCCGCACGGGGAGGGGGTTGGCTGGTAGCTGCGCACCGAGTGGAAGCCGCGAGCGGCGTCGACCCCGCTGGCTGTTCGGTCCTCTGCGACCGCGGCGGCCGCTAGCCGACGCCCTCCTTGGATCATCGCCGCCGGCACGCCATCCCGCCGCCGCCGGTCTTGGATCCCCCGACCGGCAGTTGGGGCTTGACCGTCCGCTGGATCGCGCCCACCAGCGTGTTGGCCACCCCGAGCATCTGCTGGTAGCCCTCCAGCTCCAGCTGCTGTGCCCTGGTGTAGTCCTTGGCCGCGTAGGCGTCGACGTGGTTGATCAGGTGGGCGTCGTGGGCGGTGATGGCGTCGGTGAGGGGGTCGGCGGCGAGTAGGTTCTTAACGATGTCGCTGAAGTAGAGACCGAGCCGCTCGGCGAACCCGTCCAGGTTCTGCTTGGCCACCGTCTTAGCGGCCTGGTCGTTGCCGGCGACGGCGGCGGTGTAGGCCAGCAGCCCCTCGACGTGGCCGGCCCAGGCCGTCTGGAACTCGGCCGCCTTGGTGGGGCCGACGATCGCCCCCATGGCCTTGGCCAGGGCGGTCGTGTTGGCGTTGACCTGGGCGCCAGCGGCCTGGAGTTCCGGCGCCCCAGCGAAGGTGGCCCGCTGGGCGTCGATGATCAGCTCCAGGTGCTCGCCCAGCAGCATGGCAAAGGCCGAGCGCAGCTGCTCCGGCGGCGTGTCCAGGCCGACGGCCACCTCAGGGGTCACGCTGGCCTTGGCCAGCCCAGCCCCGGCGGTGAACATGTGCTCATACGCCTCGCGCTCGATCCGGTAGGCCTGGGTGTAGTCGCGGGCGGCGTAGGCGTCGGCCTGCTCCATGAGCTCCTGGACGTGCATCCGCACCCCCGCCGCTGCGTCGCTCGCCTGGACCCGGCCCTTGCTCGCCTCCGCCAGCCAGGACCCGTAGGCGGTGGCGTCGGCCAACAAGGCCGCCCGCGCCTGTTGCTTGGCCGAGGTGTCCGTGCCTGCCACGCCCTTGGCATAGGCCAGCAGATCCCCAAGGTGACGCTGCCACAGCTGGGTGAACCGGTCGGCTTGGCCGCCGCCGTAGGCCGAGGCGACGAGCCTGCTGAGGGCGTCGGTGTTGGCCTGCAGCGACAGCCCAGCGGCCTGGCCGAAGGCCGGCGCTGCCGCCGTCACGCTGCGCATCTGCCGCACCGCCAACAGCGCGTGCAGCCCCAGGAGCTGCTCGAACTGGGCCCGAACCTGCTTGGGGAAGGTTGCGGCAGCCGCCAGCCTCATGGCGTGATGATCCGCCGTTGGCGGTGCGGCCGACGAGTCGGAGCGGCCGGCCGGGCCGGGGCCACACGCCACCACGGCAACAAGAACGACGGTGATCAGGGCGACCAGACCGGTACGTGAGCGCACGATGCCCTCCCTGCTGGCTGAGCCCCGGTAGATCGTCCCGGGACAGCCATACTTCTTGATCGTCTCAGTGACCGAATCGGGAGCTCTGCTGGCGGCCAGGGTGAGGAGCCGATTGAGCGATGTAGGGGCGGCCCGACGCGGTGTCCTACCCCACAACGACCCCATGTACGCCTGAAGCGTCGGGCCGTTCGAACCGCCCATCCGGCCGCTGCATCGCCGCTTCGGCAACGGTCCAGGTCGACAAGAAACGCATCAGCCCAATTCCCGCCAAGGAGGGATACCGGCTACGGCCCCGTAGTGGTCCGCCGGCTGGCCTCTAGTTCGACCGCAGACCAGCGGCCGTGCTGGTCGGGTTCGACTAGCGGCGCAGCCTGGCGATCTTGCCGGCCGGCAGCCCAACCCCTTGTTGCACCAGGCCGCCAGCGCCACCGCACGGGGGTCAAGCCGCACCGCGGCCGCGCCCAACGCATCTGAGGTCTGCTCGGGATGGCGCGGCTGGATGCGGCGGTGACACCCCCGGCAGCGGCCGATCGTCACCTGGTAGCGGCAGATCTCGCTCGGGCGGGCGACGGGCAGGTCCTCCTACCACTGGCAGGCGATCCGCTCCACCCCAAGCGCACCGCCACAGTGCGGGCAGACCTCCGGCAGTCCCACCGCCAACACTCGGTCGACCCGCTCGGGCACCGGTCGCCGCCCTGCTGCCCATAGGCCGCTCCAGGCTTGCGGCCGGGCCGTCCGGGGCGCGGGCTGGGTCGGTCGGCGCGCCGCTGGCAGGGCGATCACCCTGGTCGCCCACCATCTCTTGTGACCGCTGGGGACGCAGGGATGACGTTACCGGCCCGGCCGTCTGGGGTAACCGGACCCAGACTTCTTCACCCTCAGTGTCTGCCGGTGCGCCGCCGCCCGCGCCGGAGAGGTAGACCGGGATGTCAGGCGGCCGACCCGTAGGCCACCACCCTGACCCCAGAGCCGGTGAGCCTGATGTCGACCCAGGTGCTGTTGTTGGTGTTGTTGGTCTCGGCGAACCAGTTGGCCGGATCGGCGGTAGCGCGCAGCCGGTAGCGGCCAGACTTCAACCCGGTGATGTCGATCCACTGGAAGGCGATCCCGGCCGGATAGATGTCACCCCAGCCGACCGAGAGCCCGGTGGTGACCCGCAGATCCCCTGCGGCGCCGCAGCCGCCGTAGACCGAGACGCTGGGCGCTCCCGGCAGCCAGAGCCGGTAGGGGGTGTTGTCGAAGTAGCAGAACCCATGCTTGGCGCCAGTACCGACTCGGCGGCCATTGTCCAGACGGCTCAACCGATAGGCCTCGATATCGCGGAGGTGCCAGTGATCGTGGCCGTCGCCGGCCCAGAACATCACCGCTGGCGTGTTGACCTGGCGAGAGGAGCCAGCGGTGTTGAAGATGCGCTGGGTGACCGTCATCAGTGGCGTGCTGGCATCGGGGCGGCTGCCGATCGTCTCGAACGGACCGTTTCCAACGTTGACGATGACCGTGCTGAACCGCAGCAGGCGACGCCCAGGGAGCGTGGCGGTATCGATGCTGAGGTCGCGCAGCCGCGCCATCCCCAGATCGGGGAGGCGGTCGGTGGCTGCGGCCGCAGCAGGGGGCCGACTGAGCGCCAGCACAGCGGCAACGGCCACCCCCACCAGGATCAGCGCTGCAGGACGCTTCACGCTCCCTGATCTCCCTTCGTCATGACGGATATCAGCTGGCCTGGAGGGCGGGTGGCGGGCCGGCCGGGGTGGCCACCACGGCCGGCGGCGGGTCGCCAGCACCGAGGGTCGCCTCGGGGGAGGCGATCGGGGCCGGTCCCACCGCGCCGTCGGCTGCA
>Ga0307415_100001482_pt1 | contig 11249 bp, 5 predicted proteins | sample DK1Cmetagenome_FD_204524 | JGI IMG/M metagenome (GOLD analysis project Ga0307415, IMG submission 204524) | Maize rhizosphere microbial communities from greenhouse at UC Davis, California, United States - DK15-C-2 | ecosystem: Host-associated > Plants > Roots > Rhizosphere > Soil | place: USA...
CTGCGCTGTCACCATCCTCGTGACCAGCGTGCTCATCGGATCGGAGCGGCACCAGTCGATCGCCCACCTGGCCCGCGTGACGTCGCGCACGAAGGTGCCGATGGCGGCCGGCAACCTGGTGATCTCGGTCGCCACGCTGGCCGGGTTCGCGGCGAACAACATCTGGCTGCTGGCGCTGCCGCCGGCACTCTGGCTACTGCACCAGACCTACACGTACCGCGCGCACGCCGACGACGAGCGGCACTCGTGGCAGACGTTCGCCGACGCCACCCGCGGGCTGAACCACCTCGACGAGGGCCATGCCGCCACGGCGGGGCTCGATGGTGCGGTGCGGCTGTTCGGCGCCCAGGCCGTGGAGATCATCGTCGATGGCCCGCCGGGGGAGCCACGCGCCTACTGGCGCGGCCCGGACGGCACCACGGTCCGGTTCGCTCCGCGGGAGCCGGACGAGCCGCCGGTCGCCGTCCGGCCGTTGCTCGTGGCGGGCACGCGGATCGGCGAGTTGCGCCTGCTGCGGGCGTCCGCCCTGAACCGCCGCGACGGCCTGATGCTCAACGCCTACGGCGACGCGCTGGCCGCGTCGCTGCATGACGCCGCGACCAACAGCGAGCTCCGGGCACTGACCGAGCGCAGCAATCACGACGCGACCCACGACGCCCTGACCGGCCTGCCGAACCGGGCGGCGCTGCTGGGCCGCGGCTCCGAGCTGGTGAGTTCGGTGGCCGCGGGTGCGGAGGTGGCGCTGCTGCTGCTCGACATCAACCACTTCAAGGAGGTCAACACGACCCTCGGGCACGCCGCCGGCGACGAGCTGCTGCGCACCACCGCGGCCCGGCTCGCGGTCGGCGGTGGCCCCGACGACCTGCTGGTACGGCTCGGCGGCGACGAGTTCGCCGTGCTGTTCACGGGTGCCGCTGCGGCGCTGCCGGACGCCATCGCCCGGGCCAGGCACCTGGCCGCCGAGCTGGCCCGGCCGACCGCGGTGGCCGGGGTTCAGCTGTCGGTCGAGGCGTCGATCGGTGTGGTGGCCGCACCGGCCGGCGAGGTCGACGTCACCGAGTTGCTGCGCCGCGCCGACATCGCGATGTACCAGGCCAAGCGCGACGGTGCGAGCGTCGCGTGGTACGAGCCGGCCCGCGACAACGCCAGCACCGACCGCCTCGCGCTGCTCGCGGAGCTGCGCGAGGCACTCGCCAGCCGGGACCAGATCGAGCTGCTGCTGCAGCCGGCGGTCGCCCTCGCGACCCGCCGGCCGGTGTCGGTGGAGGCGTTCGTGCGCTGGCGTCATCCGCGCCGGGGGACGCTCAAGCCGGTTGACTTCGTGCGCGCCGTCGAGCAGAGCGAGCTGCTGGGACAGTTCACCCGGCACGTTCTGGACGCGGCGCTGGAGGTGGCCGGGCGGCTGCGTGCGGCCGGCGCCGAGCTGCCCGTCGCAGTGAACCTGTCGCCGCGCAGCCTGCACGACCGGCAGCTGCCCGGTGACGTGCGCACGCTGCTCGAGCTGCACGGCGTCCCGCCGCACGGGCTGATCCTGGAGATCACCGAGACGGTGGTGCTGCGCGAGGAGAAGGTCGTGGACGAGGTACTGGCCGAGCTGCGCGGGCTCGGGGTGCAGCTGTCGGTCGACGACTTCGGCACCGGTTGCTCGGCGCTGACGTTCCTGACCCGGGTGGCGCTGGACGAGGTCAAGGTGGACCGCACGTTCGTCACCCGGATGGTGGATCAGCCCGAGGCGGCCGCGATCGTGCGCACCACCGTGGAGCTGGGCCGCGAGCTGGGCCGGCGGGTCGTGGCCGAGGGCGTGGAGACCGCGGAGCAGTACCAGGCGCTGTTGGGCCTCGGCTGCACGACGGCGCAGGGCTTCTACTTCTATGCGCCGATGTCGGTGCCCGTGGCCTTGGAGGCGCTGCGCGGTTCGACGGCAAAGCCGGTGCGCCTGTTACGCGCGGCCGACTAGCCCCGACTTTCGGCGATCTTGGACTCCTGACGGTGCTCCAACACCGCCGCGAGTCCAAGATCTGCTTCGGGGAACCCGGGCGGACCCTGGCGGCCGACAGGATTGTCGCCATGAGCGCAGAGGCCGTCGGTCGCCACATGCCGACCGTCGTGTCGCTGGACGATCCGACCGCGATGATGGCGGCGGACCCGCATGGGCACCGCTACGAGGCCAGCCCCGAGGGGGTCTTGTCCGTCATGCCGCCGCCGGACTTCGGGCACGCCTATATCGCCAACCGCTTGACGGCCTGGCTCGTCGCGGCAGGATGGCCGTTGGACCGGTTGCCCAGGCGTTCGGTCTACGCATTCCGGGTGGCGACGGTGGTGTCGGAGGCCGGATTCCGGATTTCATCCTGTGGTGCGAACCGCAGACTCGCGGCATCTGGCTCCCGGTCAAGGACGTCCTCATGGTCATCGAGATCATTTCGCCGGGCTCGGAAGCCAACAAGGACAACCCGGGTCGACTGGTGGCCATGGTCGCCGGACGCCTTCGCCGAGGCCCGCAGCCGCGACGTGCCGGTGGGTCGAGAAGACAGGTCGATTGATGACGATGATCGAGCGGTGGGGATATGCCGACGGGGAGCCCTGCTGGGTGGAGCTCATGTCGGCCGACCCGCGGGCGGCTCAGCGGTTCTATGGCGCGGTGTTCGGCTGGACGTTCGGGCGCAGCGATCCGAAGCTGCGCAGGCCTGCCCGCGAGTACATGACCTGCTTCCAGGACGGGCTCCGGGTGGCCGGCATCGACCACCGGTCCGGCAGGGCCTCCGGGTCCGGGCTGTGGATGCTGTACCTGTCCAGCACCAACCTGGACGAGACAGCGCGGCGGGTGGCGCTGGGCGGCGGCAAGGTGGTGGCCGGCCCGTTGAAGATCCGCGGCCAGGGGCGCTGGCTCGGGGTGGTCGACCCGGCCGGGGCGGCCCTGCGGTTCTGGCAGTCGTCGGGTCACAGCGGCAGCCAGTTGCACGCCGTGCCCGGGGCGCTCTGCTGGGCTGAGCTGAACACCTGGCAGCCGGCCGTCGCCGACGAGTTCTACCAGGGAGTGTTCGGCTTTCAGAGTCGGCAGGTCGGCGACGGCGTCGACCACGTCATCTGGAGCCGGACCCCGAACTCCTACGACAAAGCCACCTGGAGCCAGACCGACGACGAACTGCGCCGCTACGACGCCGTCCGGGTCCCGGTCGAGGATGACGATTTCGATATCTTCGGCGGCGGCGACGTCGCCGCCGAGGATGACGACGACCCGATTGACGTCTGCGGTCGGCTGACGATGACCGGGACGGAGGGCGAGGCGAGCCCGCACTGGATGGTCTACTTCGCAGTCGACGACGCCGAGGCGGCCGTGGAACAGGTCACCGCCGCCGGGGGCACGGTCTGCGTCGCGCCGTTCGATGCGCCGTCCGGGCGGGTCGCGGTGGTGGCAGACCCGGACGGGGCCACGTTCGGTGTCGCCGACCTGAGTCGGGCCGCACCGGGCGACGGGCAGAGCCGCCGATACGCCCCCGGCCGGGTCGGGGTTTCCTCACCCGCGAGCCAGTGAGCGGGGCGAGCATCGGACCAAGTGGGTGTCGCCGGTCGTGTTCGCCGTCGGCCGGCGGCATGATCGACAGGACCCCTCCGGGCTCGACCCGTAGCGGTGCCCGTGCGGGTCGGCGGCGATCATCGCGGTCAGGTCGGCGGGCGTGGCACAGCGGGCATGTGCCTGCCGAGAGCACCTGCGCTCATGCCCGGCAGTCTATCGAGGGGGTTAGGGTTGCTTCATGAACCGGCTCGGTAGCGCGACTTCGCCCTACCTGCTCCAGCACAAGGACAACCCGGTCGACTGGTGGCCATGGTCGCCGGACGCCTTCGCCGAGGCCCGTAGCCGCGACGTGCCGGTGCTGATCTCCGTCGGGTACGCGGCCTGCCACTGGTGCCATGTGATGGCGCACGAGTCGTTCGAGGACCCGGCCGTCGCCGCCATCGTCAACGAGCTGACCGTGCCGATCAAGGTGGACCGCGAGGAGCGGCCCGACGTCGACGCCGTCTACATGACCGCCACCCAGGCGATGACCGGCCACGGCGGCTGGCCGATGACGGTGTTCGCCACCCCCGACGGCAAGCCCTTCTTCTGCGGTACCTATTTTCCCGCCACCCAGTTCGTCCGCGTGGTCCGGGCGGTGTCCGAGGCGTGGACGGAGCAGCGCGACGCCGTCGAGAAGCAGGGCACCGTCGTCGCGGAGGCGATCGCCAACTCGTCCGCCCGTGATCTTCCGTCCGCGCCGTTGTCGGACGATGTGCTCGACGCGGCGGCCGCCTCCCTCGCCGCCGAGTACGACCCGGGGCACGGCGGGTTCGGCGGCGCACCGAAGTTCCCGCCGCACCTTGCGCTGCTGTTCCTGCTGCGCCACCACCAGCGCACCGGCTCGGCCGAGGCGCTGGAGATGGTGCGCAACACCTGCGCGCGGATGGCCCGCGGCGGCATGTACGACCAGCTCGCCGGCGGGTTCGCCAGGTACTCGGTGGACGCGACGTGGACCGTGCCGCACTTCGAGAAGATGTTGTACGACAACGCGTTGCTGCTGCGCGTCTACACGCATTTCTGGCGGCTGACCGGCGACCCGCTGGCGCTGCGCATCGCCGGTGAGACGGCGGAGTTCATGGCCCGCGACCTGGGCACCGACGACGGCGGGTTCGCCTCGGCGCTGGACGCCGACGCCGACGGCCGCGAGGGCCTGACCTACGTGTGGACGCCGGCGGAACTGGTCGAGGCGCTCGGCCCGGCGGACGGCGCGTACGCGGCGGAGATCTTCGCGGTGACCGAGACCGGCACCTTCGAGCACGGCGCCAGCGTGCTGCAGCTGCCGGCGGACCCGAGCGATCCCGACCGCTGGCGGGCCGTCCGGTCGCGGCTGCTCGCGGCGCGCGCGGCGCGGACGCAGCCGATGCGCGACGACAAGGTGGTCGCGGCGTGGAACGGCCTCGCGGTCACCGCGCTCGCCGAGTACCTGGCGGTCGCCCCCGACCCGCACCCGGCGGTCGGCCTCGCGATGTTCGCGGCGGCGGACGCGCTGGTCGACCGCCACCTGACCGAGGGCGGCCGGCTGCGCCGCGTCTCCCGGGACGGCACGCCCGGGCCGCACGCCGGGGTCCTCGACGACTACGGCGCCGTCGCCGAGGCGCTGTGCGCGCTGCACCAGGTGAGCGGCTCGGGCCGGTGGCTGGAACTCGCGCGCGGGGTGCTCGATGCCGCGCTCGCGCACTTCGCCGCGCCCGGCGGTGGCTTCTACGACACGGCCGACGACGCCGAGAAGCTGATCAGCCGGCCGGCCGACCCGACCGACAACGCCACGCCGTCCGGCCTCTCGTCGATGGCCGCCGCGCTGGTGAGCTACTCGGCGCTGGCCGGCGAGGCGTCCTACCGGGAGGCGGCCGAGCGCGCGCTGGCCAACGTGAGCGGGCTCGCGGCGCGGCACGGGCGGTTCATCGGGTACGCCTGCGCCGTCGGCGAGGCGCTGCTGTCCGGTCCGTACGAGATCGCCGTCGCGACGGAGGAGCCGCAAGCTGATCCGTTGGTCCGGGCCGCGTGGCGGCTCGCGCCGCCGGGCGCGGTCGTGGTTGCGGGACGACCGGACGCCGACGGCGTGCCGCTCCTCGCGCACCGATCGCTCCGGGACGGGGCCAGCGCCGTCTACGTGTGTCGCAACTTCGTCTGTGACGCGCCCGTGCTGACCGAGGAGCAGCTGGAGGCCGTGCTCACCTGAACCTGGACGCGCTGTTCGCCTGGCGCGAACCCCCTTCTTGCATCCGTGTAAGCATGTAATCCTGTAATCAACGTTGCAGGAGGAGGGGTTGTCGATGCGTAAACATGGTCACTGGGGTGCTGGGGTCGGAGCCGGGTTCTTCGGCGGGCGCGGTCGAGCCGCGGAGGCACCGCCCACCGACGATGCGACGGCGTTCATCCAGGGTGCGCTGCCGGACGACTGGTTCACCGCGGCGCCCGACGTATCCATCGATCGGGACGAGATCATCATCGTTGGCGGCCTGCCGGCGCCGAAGCTCGACGAGGGCGCCACCGACGCCGACCGGGCCGCCGCGGAGCAGGGGCGGATCGCCGCGTTCCGGGAGTCGACCCGCGAGCGCCGGATCCAGATCGCCCGTCAGCTCGAGCACCGCTACCAGCGCAAGGTCGCCTGGGGCGCGGTGGCGGGGGACACCCATGAGCTGTTCACGACCCACTCCGCGCCGGTGATGACCCGGCTGCGGCAGGCCGAGCGCAAGGTGCTCGACACGCTCGTCGACGCAGGTGTGGCGCGGTCCCGTTCGGAGGCGCTGGCCTGGTCGGTGCGGCTGGTCGGGCAGCACGCCGAGGCCTGGCTCGCCGAGCTGCGCGACGCCATGGGCGCCGTCGACGAGTTGCGCAAGCGCGGCCCCGAGCTCTAGCGGCCGCGGCGGCTGCGGGCGGACGCCACGCCCTGGCGGGGGCGGACGCCACGCCCTGGCGGGCGCGGCGGGCGCGGTCCGACGGGGGCGAGCATTACGCTGGTCCGGCGATGGATACCCGGACCGGACTGCCCGTGGTCGGCATGGTTGGCGGCGGCCAGCTGGCCCGCATGACCCACCAGGCGGCAATCGCCCTCGGGCAGTCGCTCAAGGTGCTCGCCGCCACCGAGACCGACGGTGCCGCGCTGGTCGCCGCTGACACCGTCGTCGGCTCGCACACCGACCTCGACGCCCTGCTCGCGTTCGCCCGCGGCTGCGACGTGGTCACCTTCGACCACGAGCACGTGCCCACCGAACACATCCGGGAGCTGGTCGAGGCGGGCGCGGTGGTGCGTCCCGGCGCCGTCGCTCTCACCCACGCCCAGGACAAGCGGGTCATGCGGGAGCGCCTCGTCGCCTGCGGCATTCCGGTTCCGCGCTGGGCGCCCGTGCGTACACCGGCCGACATCGCGGCGTTTGCGGAGGTGGGGTCGGGCTGGCCGCTCGTCGTCAAGGCGCAGCGTGGCGGGTACGACGGGCGCGGCGTGTGGATGGTCACCGGGCCGGACGAGGCGCCGGCCGGCCTGGACCTGATCGTCGAGGAGCGGGTGGCGCTGCGGCGCGAGCTTGCCGCGGTGGTGGCCCGCTCGCCGTTCGGCCAGGTCGCGGCGTACCCGGTGGTGGAGACCGTGCAGCGGGACGGCATTTGCGTCGAGGTGCTGGCCCCGGCGCCGGGGCTGCCGGACGACCGGGCGGTGCAGGCACAGGATCTCGCGATCCGGATCGCTACCGAGTTGGACGTCATCGGCCTGCTCGCCGTCGAGCTGTTCGACACCGGCACCGCCCTGATCGTCAACGAACTGGCCATGCGGCCGCACAACTCGGCGCACTGGACCATCGACGGCGCCCGCACGTCGCAGTTCGAGCAGCACCTGCGCGCCGTGCTCGACTACCCGATGGGCGACACCTCGCTCACCGCGCCCGTCGTCGTGATGGCCAACGTGCTGGGTGCCGAACCGAGCGGGCGGGACATGTCGCTGGACGAGCGGCTGCACCACATGTTCGCCAGCGAGCCGGCGGTGAAGGTGCACCTGTACGGCAAGCAGGTTCGGCCCGGCCGGAAGATCGGCCACGTCACCGCGCTGGGCGACGACCTGGAGAAGGTGCGGGCGAGTGCGGCACGTGCCGCCCGCTGGCTGAGCATGGGCGGCGAGCCATGACCGGCCCGCACTCGGCGATCTTGGGATTTCCGGGTGCGAAAACGCGCCCGAAATTTCCACGATCCGCGAATCGAGCCGAGGTGGCGCCATGACGGCCCCAACCGTGGGTGTGATCATGGGCAGCGACTCGGACTGGCCGACCATGCGCGCCGCCGCCGAGGCGCTGCGCGAATTCGACGTGCCGTACGAGGTCCGCGTGGTCTCGGCGCACCGCACGCCGCACGCCATGCTGGAGTACGCGGCCGAGGCCGCCGGTCGCGGGCTGAAGGTGATCATCGCGGGTGCCGGGGGAGCCGCCCACCTGCCCGGAATGGTGGCCTCCGCCACCGTGCTCCCGGTGATCGGCGTCCCGGTGCCGTTGAAGTACCTGGACGGAATGGACTCGCTGCTGTCGATCGTCCAGATGCCGGCCGGAGTTCCGGTAGCGACCGTCTCGATCGGCGGCGCCCGCAACGCGGGCCTGCTGGCCGTGCGGATCCTGGCGGCGTCCGATCAAAACCTGCGCGAACGGATGCTGAGCTTCCAGGAGGACCTGCGTACCCTCGTCGCCGAGAAGGACGCCGCGCTCCGGCGATCAGCGGAATGAGCCGTACGCGCCACGGAAGCGGCGCATCGCCTGGCGCCGCTCGTACGTCGCGGCGAGGCTGATCAGGAGTGCGCCGGTCGCGGTGAACAGCAGCAGCAGGATCCACCACGGCAGCAGCCGCCCGATCAGCACCAGCTCGTTGAACGCCGCCAGCACGGTCACGACCGCTCCCACCGTCACCGGTGCCTTGTGCCGTCGCACGGAGCCGATCGCCACGGTGAGCACGGCCGCGACGAGCAGCAGCACCCGGCGCGTCGGGCTCGCGTCGGTCACCAGCACGATCGTCAGCGTGGGCGCGAACGCGGCGACCAGTGCCGGCCCGTACGCGAGCCAGCTGCCCAGCTCCGGGCGGCGTCGCAGCTCCAGCAGGCCGATCACCAGCGCCAGCGCGGCGAACGGCAGCGTGTAGGCCTCCGGGACGCCGACCGCCGCGACCCGCAGCAGCATCCAGATCGCCACCACCTCGACCACGGCCGCGGTGACGAGCAGGGCGCTGCGGTACTGGTCGGACCGGCCCGGCCGGATGGCGGCCACGCCGAGGACCGTGCCGGTGGCCATGCACGCCACGGCGGTGTACTCGGGCCAACCCACGGTCAGCCCGATCGCGACCACGAGCCCAACGTAGCCGAACGCCTCCAGCAGGCTCTGCTCGCTGTCGAGGCTGGGCCGGCGCAGCGGGTCGTCACGCCGCAGGCGTGGCAGCGCTGCCGTCGCGGCGAGCAGCACGGTCGCCGCGACCAGGACGGCGATCGCCGTGTGCCGTGCCGGTAGGTCGGCGGCGAGGCCGGCGGCCAGCGCCAACCCGAGCAGAGAGCCGCCCGCGAACTGCCACGCGAACAAGCGGGCGAACACCGTTCGGCCCCAGACCGCCCCGATCACGCCGAAGAAGACGGTTCCGGCCAGCGTGCTGACCGTCGTCGACCTGGTGGCGAGGCTCCCCGTGAAGCCGGCACCCGCCGCCGCCAGGCCGATCAGGAAGATCACCCGGCGGGCCTGCCGCAGCGGATGGCCGTCGAAGGTGTCCGGAGGCGGGTTGGTCAGCGCCAGGCCGAGCCCGGCGAGCACGGCGACGACCAGGGTGACCGTGTTGTACAGCGGCCACGGCACCCGCAGCGCCGCCGGGATGATCAGCAGCGTGATCGCCACGCCCGGGATGACCACGGCGACGGCCCGGTCGGTGATCTGCTGCCGGCTCCCGCCGAGCCCGACGGAAGCGAGCGCGGCGGCGAGCGTCAGCGTGGCGGCGGCGAGCACGTCGGTCGGCTCGCCGGCCCACTTGTCGAACCAGCCCAGCGACACCGCCGTCGCGGCCGTGCCGGTCCACGGCCGTTCCACCCACCGGTACGGCCCGCACAACGCGGCGAGGATCGCCGGCGCGATCACCGCGATCGCCACGGCCGCCGGGATGGCGCTCGCAGCGAGCACCCCGGATCCGAACCCGCCCGGACGGCGCACCGCCCGCCAGGTGGGCAGCGGTACCCGGGTGCGGTCCGGCCGCCAGCCGACCGCGGGCTCCCATTCCGTGCCGCCCCGCTGGGTGCGCACCCGCAGCAGTTCGGCGAGCACCCCGATCAGCGCCGCGGCGGCCGCGTAGATCGCCGCCGGCAGGTCGGTGGCCAGCGACGTCAATGCGGCGACGGTGGCCGCGGCGGACACGCCGGCGGTCAGGTACGGCAGGTACATCGGCGCCGCCCGGCACAGGAAGCCGCCCACCGCCAGGCTGGCCGCGGCGCCCGCGAGGGCGGCCGTGACCGGTACGTCGAACCGGTGCGTCAGCGTCGCGGAGAAGGCGGCGCAGGCACCCGACCCGGCCAGCACCGCGCCCGCGACGGCCGAGCCGCCGACCACGGGCAGGTGAGCGCGCCCGACCGCGCCCTCGCCGACGGTGTCCTCCCTGCCCTGGTCCACCAGCCAGCCGGCCAGCGCCACGATGACGCCGACCGTGAGCATGCCCAGCAGCGTGCCCGCCGTCGCGATGGGCTCGACCAGGCTCGCCGCGACCGTGTGGATGCCGACCGCCGCCGCGACGGCGAGCCGGGTGTACCCGGTGTGTGGGTTCCACGCGATCACGGCCCCCGTGCCGAACGCGAGCGTCGTCATCAGCCCGACCACCAGCGGCGCTGCCCAGCCCAGCTCGAACGCGACCGGCACCGCCAGCGCGCCCAGGCCAGCGAGCACCGCGGCGACATCGTCGCCGGCCGGCTTCGGCATCGCGATCGCCGCGGCGGCGGCGAGCAGGAACAGGGCCACCGGCGCCTGGATGCCGAACGCCGCGTGCTCGGACGCCGTCCGGGCCCACTCCTGGCCGAGCGGCGCCTCCCACAGCGGGTTGGCGGCCTGGATCACGCCCACAGCTGCGCCCAGCGCACCCCACCCGGCCAGCGCGGCGACGACGGCACCGACCGTGGCCGCGCCCGCGACCGGGCCGCGCCGCCACCGCTCCTCCCGCAACGAGCGGGTGCTCAGGGCCACCGCCAGCACCAGCGCCGCCACCATGACCAGTTCGCCGCCCGAGGTGACCAGCGACGTCGCCCGCGCCAGTGCCGCGATGCCGGCGACCGTGACGGCCGCCGCCGCGATGTCGGCACCGTCGAGACGCTGCCCGAAGACGACCCGCTCGTCCATCGACGGCGCCAGCCACAGCAGGAGCGCGCTGCCGAGCAGCAGCATCGACACCGTGATGTCGACGGCCGTGCGCGAGCCGACCAGCAGGGTGGCGATCGTGACCACGCCCGCCGCGGCGATCGCGCCCGCCACGATCGGCGGCGCGGGCCGGCGCCGGGCCACCTGTACCAGCGCCGCGTACGTGAGCACCACCGACAGCGCCAGGTACGTGGTCACCAGTACGGCGGTCGCCGCGAACTCGACGCTCGCGCCGCGGCCCGTGACCAGGGTCGCGGTGAGGGCGGCGACCGCGCCGGGGAACGCGAACACGGCGCCGCCGGCCGCTGCGTCGGACGCGATGCGGGCCACCATCTCGGCGCGCGGGT
>Ga0307415_100001484_pt1 | contig 11247 bp, 7 predicted proteins | sample DK1Cmetagenome_FD_204524 | JGI IMG/M metagenome (GOLD analysis project Ga0307415, IMG submission 204524) | Maize rhizosphere microbial communities from greenhouse at UC Davis, California, United States - DK15-C-2 | ecosystem: Host-associated > Plants > Roots > Rhizosphere > Soil | place: USA...
GCGTAGTGATCCGCGTTCATCCGCGGCCCAATTTGTTGTTGGACTTCGACAGCATTGCGCGGGGGCCCGCCGCGTAGACAGAATGGCTCCCATGACCGCGTCCCCCGCCGCGCCGCCGATTCCCCAGCCTGTCGCCAAGGCCCAAGCCTCGCTCCGCGCGCTCGCCGAGCGGTGGGCGGGCGTCAAGTCCGCGGAGCGGGCCAACGCCCAATCGTACCTGAACGAGCTGTGCGCCGCCCTCGGCGTCCAGCCGCCGCGCCCCGCCGGCTCGGGCTACGAGTTCGAGCTGGCGATCAAGGTCCCCGAGAAGGGCTCCGTCCGCGAGACCACGAACTACATCGACCTGTACAAGCAGGACCACTTCGTCCTCGAGGCCAAGCACGCCGAGGCTGGCGAGGACGCCGAAACGGTTCTGAAGAAGGCCTACGCGCAGGCGCGCACCTATGCCGGCCACGTGCCGGGCGGCGTCGCGCCGCCGTACATCTTCGTGCTCGACGTCGCGCGGACGCTGATCGTCTGGGACCGGTGGACGGCTGGGTTCCCGGGCTTCTCCAGCGGCAAAGTGATCGACCTGCGCACGCTGCACGAGCGCCCCGACGACATCGCGCTCCTGCGCGACATCTGGGAGAACCCCACCGCCCGCGATCCGCGCCTCCACGCGCAGGCGGTGACGCGCGCCATCGCCGACAAGCTCGCGCGGCTGGCGGCGGCGCTCGAGCGGCGCGGCTTCGCCCAGGAGCGCGTGAGCCGCTTCCTCATCCGCTGCGTGTTCACGATGTTCGCCGAGGACGTGGGGCTGCTCAAGAAGGAGCCGTTCCGCGAGCTGCTGCACGAGGTGGCGGTCCCCGACCCCGCCGAGTTCGTGCCGGCCGCCGAGGACCTGTGGCGGGCGATGAACGAGGGCGGGCGCTTCGGCTACCACAAGGTGCTGCGCTTCAACGGCCACTTCTTTCAGGACGCGGAGGCGCTGCCGCTCACGCGCGACGACCTCGGCATCCTGCTCGAGTCGGCGCGCGCCGACTGGTCGAAAGTAGAGCCGTCGATCTTCGGCACGCTGCTCGTGCGCGCCCTCGACGCCACCGAGCGCCACCGGCTCGGCGCCGAGTACACGCCGCGCGAGTTCATCGAGCGCGTCGTGAAGCCGGCCGTGGAGGAGCCGATCCGCGAGCGGTGGGTGGCGGTGCAGGCCGCCGTGAAGCAGCTCCGCGACACCGGCAAGCCGCGCGACAAAGCGAAGGCCGAGTCCCAGCTACGCGAATTTCATAGTTGGCTGCGGTCGCTCCGCTTCCTCGACTCGGCGTGCGGCAGCGGCAACTTCCTCTACGTCACCATGCACCTCGTGAAGCGCGTCGAGGTCGAGGTGCTGCGCGAGCTGGCCGAGCTCACCGGCGCGCACGAGCTGCGCATGGAGGAGGTGGACCCGAGCCAGTTCTACGGGATCGAGGTGAAGCCGTGGGCGCGGGAGATCGCCGAGCTGACGCTGTGGATCGGCTTCCACCAGTTCTGGCGGCAGCAGCACGACCCCAACGTGCAGCCGGCCGAGCCGCTGCTGCGCGACACGGGGACGCTGGAGAACCGCGACGCGGTGCTGGCGTGGGACGAGGTCCGCCACGACCCGACGCGCGACCGGCCGGACCCGACGCCGCGCATCAAGCACCCGGTGACGGGGGAGCTGGTGCCGGACCCGAGCGCTCGGCTGCCGTATTACGAGTACGTCGGCGCTCGGCAGGCGGAGTGGCCGGAGGCGGATTTCATCGTGGGGAATCCGCCGTACTTGGGCAACAAGCGTATGCGCGAGGCTCTCGGAGACGGATATGTTGAGGCGTTACGCACTGCCTATCCTGAGATCCCGGAGAGCGCCGATTTCGTGATGTACTGGTGGCACCGTGCCGCCGTTGAAGTCTCAGGCAGTCGCACCATCCGTGCTGGACTAATCACAACGAACACGATCACGCAGATCTATCATCAGCAGATCGTAGAACGTGCAGAGGCTGCAGGAGCAGTCGTAACTTGGGCCGCCCCGGACCACCCGTGGGTGGATGACGTAAACGCCGCGGCGGTGCGCGTCGCCCTCACCGTTGTTGCTCGTCAACCACCCGATGCCGTGCGAGTAGATGTCGATGACTCAGGGCGGGTACTCCGCGAGACGCGCGTCCACCGCCTAAATGCAGATCTGTCGGCACATGCGGACGTTGCTGGCGCATCGGCTATTTCCCTCGAGGCGAACCAGGGCCTTGCTTCGCGTGGATTTACGCTGGTTGGTCGTGGGTTCGTTCTCGAGCCTGAAGAGGCGAGGTGGCTGATCGAGGCAGACGCGCGGGATGCGGAAGTCGTGCGCCCGTACCGCAATGGGAAGGACTTTGCGGACAAGCCCCGGCAACTGTTCGTAATCGACTTCGGATTGATGAACGAGGCCGACGCTCGCTCATATCCGCGCGTTTTCGACATAGCTCGGAATCGCGTAAAGCCGGAGCGTGCTGCGAACGGCCGCGCATCCTATCGGCAGCTATGGTGGCGATTTGGCGAGCCGCGACGCGAGCTTCGCCCAGCCTTGGAGGCACTGGGTCGCTACATCGCGACACCCTACGTGTCGCGACACCGCTTTTTTGTGTTCCTGGACGCTGCGATCGCTGCCGATGAGACGCTCGTCGCCATCGCATCGGATGACCCCTATGTCTTGGGCGTTCTGTCTTCAAGGATCCAACAAGCCTGGGCACTGGCTGCGGGAACTCGGCTCGGCGTCGGCAACGATCCTAGGTACAACCACAGCCGATGCTTCGCTGCCTTTCCATTCCCCGAGGTTTTGGGCGCGCAACGTGACCGCATCAGGACCATGGCTAACAGACTGGATCGTCATCGTTGTGACGCGCTCGCCGGTGACGACCGGGTCACGATGACCGGCATGTACAACGTCGTGGAGAAGCTCCGCGCCAACGAGCCGCTCACTCCTAAGGAGCGCACCGTCCACGAGCTCGCCGCCTGCGGCGTCCTGCGCGACCTGCACGACGAGCTCGACGCGCTCGTGGCCGAGGCGTACGGCTGGCCGTGGCCCCTCGACCGGGAGCAGATCCTCGAGCGCCTCGTCGCCCTGCACGACGAGCGCGTCCGCGAGGAGGCCGCCGGCCACGTCCGCTGGCTCCGCCCCGACTACCAGGTCCCGCGCTTCGGCAAGGACGTCGCCGCGCCCGCCGCCACGCTCGGCCTGCCTGACGAGACGGCGGCGCCCGCGCCGGCGGCCGCCGCCCCCGTGCCGTGGCCCGCCGACGCCGTCGGCCAGCTCACCGCGCTCCAGCAGATGGCCAACGCCGCCCCGATCTCCGTGGACGAGGCCGTGAAGCGCTTCACCGGCGCCAAGCGCGACATCGTCGAGCGCCACCTCGAGACCCTCGCCTTGCTCGGCGAGCTCCAGCGCGGGGACGACGGCCGATACGGCGTGCCGGTCGCGGCGTACTAAAGAGCGGCTCTCGGCTCTCGGCGCTCGGCTCTCGGCTGGGGCGGTGAAGGGCAGGAACGGCTCGGCACGAGGCACGTCCTCCTGCCGTTCCCGCATTCGCCGAGAGCCGAGCGCCGAGAGCCGAGAGCCGCTGTTCTACTGGCGGCCCTTTCTCGCCCCTCCTACCTTCGCGTCAGGCTGGCGCGAGGCGCGTAACTCATGAGCTCGGCGGACGTCCAGGACCGGCTGCAGGAAGCACTGGGAGGTGCCTACGCCATCGAGCGCGAGCTCGGTGGTGGGGGGATGAGCCGCGTGTTCGTGGCCGAGGAGCGCGCGCTCGGCCGCAAGGTCGTCGTGAAGGTGCTCCCGCCCGAGCTGGCGGCTGAAGTCAGCGTCGAGCGCTTCCGCCGCGAGGTGCAGCTCGCCGCCTCCCTCCAGCACCCGCACGTCGTCCCCGTGCTGAGCGCCGGGTCGGCGGGCGGGCTGCTGTACTACACCATGCCCTACGTCGAGGGCGAGTCGCTGCGGGAGCGGCTCGCCAGGTCGGGGGCGCTCCCGGTCGGGGAGGCGCTGCGCATCCTTCGCGAGCTGGCCGACGTGCTCGCGTACGCGCACCGACACGGCGTCGTGCACCGCGACATCAAGCCGGCCAACGTGCTCCTCACCGAGGGGCACGCCATGGTCACCGACTTCGGCGTGGCCAAGGCGCTGAGCGCCGCGGCCGGCACCGACGCCCTCACGGCTACGGGGCTCGCCGTCGGCACGCCGGCCTACATGGCGCCGGAACAGGCCACGGCCGACCCGCACGTCGATCACCGCGCGGACATTTACGCCCTCGGCGCCGTCGCCTACGAGATGCTCGCCGGGCAGCCGCCGTTCACCGGCAGCTCTTCCCAGGCCGTGCTCGCCGCGCAGGTGACGCGGGCGCCGGAGCCGCTCGGTGCGCTCCGCGCCACTGTCCCTCCGGCGCTCGCCGCGCTCGTCATGCGGCTGCTCGAAAAGCACCCGGCCGACCGCCCGCAGAATGCCGACGAGGTGCTGCAGGCGCTGGACGCGGCGAGCGGCGGCGCGCCCGCGATCGCGCTCGTCAGCCGGCGTACGCTCGGGCGCGCGCTCGCACTTTACGCGGCGGCGTTCCTCGCCGTGGCCCTGCTGGCGCGGCTCGCCATCACCGCGATCGGCCTCCCGGACTGGGTCTTCCCGGGCGCGCTCATCGTCATGGCCTTGGGGCTCCCCGTCATCCTCACGACGGCGCTCGTGCACCACCAGGCGCGGATGGCGCATGCGGTGTCGACGACCGCGTCCGGCGCCGCGCCTGCCCCGACGTCCGCGCTCTCGACCCTCGCCGTGAGGGCGCGGCCGCACGTGACCTGGCGGCGCACGGCGATGGGCGGCGTCTCCGCGCTCGGGACGTTCGCGCTCCTCGTCGCCGGCTACATGCTGCTTCGCACGCTGGGCATCGGCCCCGCCGGCTCGCTGCTCGCGGCGGGGAAGCTCAGCGAGCGGGAGCGCCTGCTCGTGGCCGATTTCCGCGCGGTGGGCGCCGACTCGGCACTCGGCGGCGTGGTGGCCGAGGCGGTGCGCACCGACCTCGCGCAATCGCCGGTCGTGTCGGTCGTGTCTGCGAGCGCGATCGCCGACGCGCTTGGCCGGATGCGCCTCCCGGCCACGACCCGGGTCGATCTCCCCGTGGCGCGCGAGCTCGCCCAGCGCGAGGGCATCAAGGCGCTGGTGAGCGGCGACGTCACTCGCCTCGGTGGCGGTTATCTGGTGACGATGCGGCTCGTGGCCGCCGAGTCGGGGGACGAGCTGGCGTCGTTCCACGAGGTGGCCGACGGTCCCCGGGAGCTCATCCCGGCCCTCGACGCGCTCACGCGCCGGCTTCGCGGCAAGATCGGCGAGTCGCTCAAGGGCGTGCGCCGGAGCCCGCCCCTCGAGCGCGTGACGACGCCGTCGCTCGACGCGCTCCGGAAGTACGCCGAGGGAGCGCACGCCAACGACATGGCCGAGTACGAGCGCGCGATCTCCGCGCTCGAGGAGGCGGTGACGCGCGACTCCACGTTCGCGATGGCGTACCGGAAGCTCGCGGTGGCGCTCTGGAACTCGGGCGGGTCGCGCGAGCGCCACGACTGGGCGATCGGCCAGGCCTACCGCTATCGCGACCGCCTCACGGATCGGGAGCGGAACCTCACGATCGCCTGGTACCACTCCACGGTGACCTTCGACCGACGCCAGGAGGCCGTGGCCTACGAGGCAGTGCTCGAGCACGACCCGCACGACTTCATCGCGACCAACAATCTCGCCAACCTTCGTGAGAACCGCCGCGAGTTCGCGGCGGCCGAGTCGCTGTTCCGGCGGGCCAACGCGGCCAGCGAGAGCCCGATCAGCGAGTGGGGGATCGTCAGGGTCCAGATCGATCAGGGGAAGCTCTCGGAGGCCGCGGCGACGCTCGACGACTCACGACGTCGCTTCCCGAGCGCCTCACAGTTCGTTCTCGCCCATGCGTTGCTGCTGTACAACCAAGGGCGGGAGGACTCCGCACGGGCAGTCTTCGAGCGGCTGCGACGCGACCGTAGCGCGTTGTTCCGCGGGGTCGGAGCGACCGGCCTGTCCAATCTCGCGCTGCTCCACGGACGGCTTGGGGAATGGCCGCGGTGGCGCGCGGAGGTGACCGCGGCGAACGAGGCGCGCAGCGCGCCGGAGCCGCCGCTCCTCGGTTCGATGATGGTCGCGCGGACGATCATCTGGTTCCGCGAGGCGCCCGCGCGCGGCACGCGTATGCTCGATTCCGCGCTCACGCCGGAGCCAGCCCCCGCGCTGCAGTCGTCCAGGCCCGGCCCCATCGGCGGGCTCCAGCCAACGTTCCTCGACGCGGCGGTGCTGTACGCCCTCGCTGGCGAGCCACAGCGCGCCCGCGCGTGGATCGCGCGCCACGACGCCCGAGTCCGAGACCCGGCGCTGCGCCGGCGGTTTGGGCCCCGGCGCCACGAGGCCCTCGCCGAGCTCGCGCTCGCCGAAGGGCGACCGCTGGACGCGGCGCGGGAGTTCCGCCTCAGCGACTCGCTCCCCGATGGACCGGCGAATGACTGTGCCCGCTGCCTCTACATCCAGCTCGGCCGCGCCTACGACCTCGCCGAGATGCCCGACTCGGCGATCGCGATGTTCGAGCGGTACGTCGCCTTGCCGTTCGTCGGCCGCCTGGGGGGCGACGCCTGGTACCTCGCCGGCGTGTTCAAGCGGCTCGGCGAGCTGTACGACGGAAAGGGGGACCGCGCGCGAGCGGCGGCGAACTACGCGAAGTTCGTCGAGCTGTGGAAGGACGCCGACCCCGAGCTGCAGCCCAAGGTGGCCGCCGCCCGGCGGCGGCTCGCCGAGCTGAGCGACACGGAAAGGGCAGGGAGTAGGGAGTAGGGACTACTCCCTGCCGTTCCCGTTACGCCTCAACTTCGTCAGCAGTCCTCAATACGCCCCATTACGTCTCCGCCCGCGCCCGATGGAAGGTGCCTCCCGCATGGAGTACTCGGTCACCTTCGCTCGCCACTTCTCGCGTCTCCTCTGGCTGCTGCTCAACGAGAGCGGCAACGTCGAGCAGCAGAAGGCGGCATTGCGCGCGGCCGCCATGGTCTCCAAGGACGGACCGCTGACGTTGGCGACGCAGGAGTGGCGGTTGACCGTCAACGGCGCGCTGCTGCCCGAAGCGCTGACCGGGGTGCAGGACCTCACCGCGCAGATGATCGGCCACGCCGTGCGCGAGCTCGCCGTCGACCGTGGCGCGGTGCCGGCGGACCTGCTCGGCCTCGCGCGAATCCTCGCCGGCGAACCCGTTCCGGGCGACGGCGGCGCGGCGGTGCAGCGGCGACTGCAGGCGCTCGGCGCGGAGACGGTGCGCGTTTCGGTGGTCGGCCTCGGGGCGGTGGGTACATTGGCGGCGCGGCGCGGCACCTCGCCGATGCCGGCGGGTGTCGGCGAGGTGCCGAACGCCGCCACGGCGGGCGCACCTGCGGCCGTCGGCCCGACGCCGGCACACGGGCGTGGCCTCGACGTGCGCGGCGCCCCGGGATATCCCGGCGAGGGGTCGTCGAGCTATTTGGCGTTCGCGGCGGTGCCGCCGCCCAGCGGCTCGGCGGCCGACCTCCTCGAGGAACTGGACGGGGCGCGCTCCGTGAAGGCGGCGATGCCGCTGCTCAACGACCTGGTGACGATCGCCGAGGACGCGGCGCGCGAGGGCAGGCACGACGTCGTCGCCGACGTCTTCCACGGCGTCGTCGCGCGCGAGGAGTCGCTCGCCCACGCCGAACTGAAGCGGGCCTGCACCATGACGGTGCGGCGGCTCGCCAGGCCCGCGCTCCTGCGCTCGGTGGCACAGATGCTCCCGCGCCGGCGCAAGCGGGTCGACGACTACGTGAGAGTGCTCGCCCGAGGCGGCGAGGACGGCGCGGAGGCGCTGATCGAGCAGCTTACCGCGGCGCAGTCGCTGAGCGACCGGCGAATCTACTTCGACTCACTGGTGAAGCTCAGCGCGGGCGTGCCGGCGCTGATTCACATGCTGGGCGACGCACGCTGGTACGTGGTGCGCAACGCGGCCGACCTGCTGGGCGAGATGCAGGCGGAGCGGGCGCAGGGGTCGCTCGCGCAGCTACTCAAGCACGACGACGAGCGCGTTCGCCAGGCCGCGGCCGGCGCGCTCTCGAAGCTCACGACGCCGAAGGCGGTGGGCGCGATGCAGCAGGCGCTGCGTGACCGCTCTCCGCGCGTCCGGATACAGGCCGCCGCCGGGATGGGGTTGCGGAAGGATCCGCACGCCGCGGCGGCGCTGCTCAAGGCGCTCGACGGGGAGGACGACCAGGAAGTTCAGCTCGCGATCGTCGGCGCGCTCGGCCGGATCGCGACGGCCGACGCCGTGGAGCGGCTGATCAAGATCGCCGACAACAGTGGCGGGCTGTTCAGGAAGCGGCCGACGGCGCTGCGCGTCACCGCGGTGCAAGCGTTAGGTGAGGCCGGGACGCCCGCCGCCACGAGCGCGCTGCGCCACCTGCTGCGCGACAAGCGAGAGGAAGTGTCGCAGGCCGCACTCCGACTGTTGGGGAGGGCGGAGACCAGCGGGCAGTGACGGGGACGCGGCGACGCGCTCGGTAACCCCGGTGCGTCGCCAACGCTCACCACGGTCGCCGCGGGACGCCCACCCTCGACGAGGCGAGGGGGAGCACTCGTAGTACTCAGAGGTCGAGCCGATGCGAGCGCTGCGCTCGTGACAACGGCGGCGCTCGGCTCAGAGCCGAGCGCCGCCGTTCAGCGCACCGCCGTTAGCCTCGCGGAGTCCCCAGCATCCGGTCGAAGTATGCTCGCACGGCGCGGTAGCACTCGCAGGCCGCGCGCTCGAGCGCGGCGCGGTCCTCGATCGTCACGCGACCCAGGCGGTAGTCGATGAGCCGCGCCGCCTGGAACTCGCTCGCCACCTCGGAGACGGTCTGCCGCCGCACGCCGAGCATCTGGGCGATGACCTCCTGCGTGAGCGGGAACTCGTCGCTCCCCGCGCGGTCGTGCGTCATGCAGAGCCACCGCGCCAGGCGCTGCGGCACGGCGTGGGCCCGGTTGCAGGCCACCGACCGCGCCAACTGCATCAGGAAGGCGTCCACGTAGCGCCGCAGGATCGCGTGCAGCGGGTGGTCGGGAGGAATCGCGGCCCGGAACTCCGCCGCCCGCATGCGCAGCATCCGTCCCGGGATCTGACAGGTGGCCCGGTGCGGACTGGTGTCGCCCCCGAGCACGAGCGAAACGCCGACCATTCCCTCGTTGCCGACCGTGCTGACCTCGATCGAGTCCGCGTCCGCCATCACCGCGAGGAGTGAGACGGTGCCCCGCTCGGGGAAGTAGACGTGCGCCATCGGGTCGCCTTGCTCGTACAGCACCTCCTGCAGCCGCGGGCGGACGACCTCCATCCCCGCGCGGAGCCGGTCGTACTCGGCCTGCGGCAATGCCGCCAGTAACCAGTTCAGCGGACGCTCGGGAGTCTGGGCAGGCGTCTGGGTGGTAGTAGCGTCCGACATGACTCGCGGGCTGTGGGTTCGCTCGAGAATCGGCGGCATCGACACTCGGTGGTGCGGCGAGGTCGTCCAGCATCGCGAGATCTCGGCCTGATCCGCGCGCCCGCTCGACGCTCGGGGCTTGGGACCGGTTCGCATGTCGACTGTCGGACATGCTTGTCAGATGGTCGACATGCGTGTATTGATGTCGTGCATGGTGCGTGCTAATCCATGGTCGGTGGGCGGGCGCTCGTGCCGAATCTCAGGCCGGGGTGGTCCGCGGTGCTCATGCCACTCCGGTCCCGGCGGCCGGCGGCTCCAACGAGTTGCGTCGAAGGCCGGTCCTTGAGCGGCAAGACGGGAGAAACGCCTGCAATGCATACGCAAGACCGCCCGGAGAACCACCTGCTCGCCGCCCTGCCGCGGGATGCGTACGAGCGGATCGAGCCGCACCTGGAGCGGCACTCGCTGTCGCGTGGGGCCGTGCTCCACAGGCCCGGCGAGGCCATCCGCGATCTTTATTTCCCGATCAGTTGCCTGGTGTCGGTCACCGTCACGATGGGCGACGGCCGCACGTCGGAGACGGGCGTAGTCGGCCGTCGCGAGGTCGTGGGGATCAACGCCTTCATGGGCGGGCGGGAGACCACGCAGACCGAGTACGTCGCGCAGGTCCCCGGCGACGTGGTGCGCGTGCCCGCGGACCCGCTCCGCGAGGAGTTCGACCGGAACAAGGCGCTGCGCGACGTGCTGCTCAAGTACACGCAGGCGATGATCGCGCAGATCTCGCAGAACGCAGCCTGCAACCGGCTCCACGTCCTCGAGCAGCGTTACGCGCGCTGGCTGCTCGAGGTCCGGGACCGCATCGCGTCCGACGAGCTGCGCCTGACGCACGAGTTCATCGCCGAGATGCTGGGCGTGCGCCGGGCGGGTGTCACGGAGGTCGCCGGCGAGTTCGAGGCGCGGGGGATCATCAGCCAGGGCCGCGGGCTCACGCGGATCCTGGACGGCCTGGCGCTGGGGGCGGTCTCGTGCGAGTGCTATGCGGTCGTGAAGGGCGAGTACGACCGGCTCCTCGGAAGCGGCGCCGAGAGCTAGCTTTCGGTACTGCTACTAACAGGAGGCCGGATGCAGACGTCGGAGGCAACGTGGACGCGGGCGGAGGCGACCCGCTGGGCGCATGAGCTGTACGGCGGAGCCGTCGACCGCAAGGACGCGGCGGGCTTCGCGGCCGTCCTCACGGACGATGCGTGGCTCCGCTTCGGCAACGCCGAGCCGATCATCGGGCGCGCCGCCATCGAGGCCGCCATCGCGCAGTTCTTCACGGCGTTCGTGGCGCTGCGGCACGAGTTCACGGGCGTCTCGCCGTGCGGCGACACCCTCTTCCTCGAGGCGACGGTCACGTACACCCGCCACGACGGAGGCCTCGTGACGGTGCCGGCGATGACAGTCTTCCACATGACCGAGACGTCCGGCCGCCGTCTCGCCGACCGCTGTCAGATGTACGTCGACCTAACGCCCCTGTTCGCGGCGGAGTAACTGAATTGCGGGTCGGAGGGTCGGATGGGGCGGGTCGGATGGGGCGTTGAAGGGCAGGAACGGCTCGGCGCGCGGCACGTCCTCGCGCTGTTCCCGCAGTCGCCGAGAGCCGAGAGCCGAGAGCCGCAGTACTCCGAGCGCCGAGAGCTGTAGTTAGGCAACTGGCGCGGACCGCCCCATCTCCCTACTATGCAACCGGGAGACGGAAGCAGCCGCGTCGGCGTAGCCCTCGCGGTCCTGCGTGTAGCCCCCTCC
>Ga0307415_100001485_pt1 | contig 11245 bp, 17 predicted proteins | sample DK1Cmetagenome_FD_204524 | JGI IMG/M metagenome (GOLD analysis project Ga0307415, IMG submission 204524) | Maize rhizosphere microbial communities from greenhouse at UC Davis, California, United States - DK15-C-2 | ecosystem: Host-associated > Plants > Roots > Rhizosphere > Soil | place: USA...
AGTACTCGACCACGTGGCTGCCTCCACCTGGATCGGCGGATCGACTTCTCGGCGATTTGCTTCGGTATGCTGCTGCACCTCGTCGTCGCTGAGTCCATATCTTGATTAGAACAACCCTACGATCTGCTGGAAAGGGCCAAGCGAGGAGTCACGTGCCGCCGCGAGCGGTGAAGGCCCACTAGCGTTCGCTTGGTGAGCGAGCAGCCAGTCACGTCAATCCGCCAAGCGGCTGCTATCTGCAACATGTCGGCGCCGGTCGTCCGGCGGTGGCGCTCCCTTGGGCTGATACCCGAGCCGCCGTGGACGGGACAGCAGCTGCACCAGGTTCGTGATGAGACTGATCCGCAGGGCAGCCGGCGTGGCTCTCGTGCGGCCCACGGCCTCCCATCGTGCATGGGCTCGCTGACGACCGCATCGTTCATGCTTTTCCAAGCGAAGGTATGCCTACCGAGGCCGTGTGAAGGAGATCTGCTGGTGCTCAGCACCAAGCCGATGACCTTTCAAGGAGTGACACGCTCAGCCGAACTCGTGTGGGAACGTGTCGGCCGCGACTGAGCACCGGTTCCTAACCGGGCAGCTGGCCCACACGCCGCCTCGACGATCCCAGTCCACAACCTGATCGCCCCCGCCGCTTCGCTCGTCCACGGCCCTAGTAGCGAAGGTGGGAGGACAACCTACCGCCGATTGGTTATGAGCCAATCAAGCCCGCCGGGGCCAATTCTCCGCAGTGTTGATCTTGACTTTAGCGAAGGCGGCGCGCCTCAATCCGCAGAGCAACTCGCATGGCAGAGCTTCACATCATCAGCAACAACTTCTTGTCCTGCCTGGATTGGCAGATGACACGTGATGCAGTCCGCCTCAAGATGATCGTCTTCACCCACCACGAAGCGGAGGAGGACACCGAGTCGTTTCATCTTATCAACACTCAGCCAGCGTTCGCGTTGGTAGGCATTTCCAGCAGTCTCGACACCATGATCGCCGGTAGCCCTTCTTGCTGTCCTTCCAGTTGACTCAGCGACCGGCTTGACCACCTCGCACTTCGAGCAGCGGCGATACCGCGGGTTGGGTAGGCGGCTGCAGTACGCGTCGAATTGCGGTGGGCCGCTCCACCCCGAGGCTTGCGCTTGACGACTACCGGCGCTGGAGGTTGCACTCGCTGCGGCACCTCTTCAGCCCTTGCGCAACATTCTAACCAATGAAGAGGGGAAGCGATGTATCGTTGCACAGATCGTGCGGAACACGCAATGATCGTGTGGAAAAAGCTGTGAAAGGTAGATTGGCGACGAGTGCTGTCAACGTTGATTGCCGGTTTCGCGATCCGATCCACGATTTCGCTTGTATATAGGGCTTTCCGTGGTCACATGGCTGCCTCGATGCCCGCTTAGATGGATCCACGGGCTACCGCGGTCGAGGTGATCCGCAGCCGCCGACAACCCTGCGGCAGATTTCCGCAAATGCGGAGAAATCGCTGCAGATATAAGAGATCGGCGACTGCTGTCGCCGATGACCAATGTGTAAATCGCCCAGCGTCTCAGCCGCATAAGGGCCAGCAACAACACACCGATGACGCCGGCAAGGAGTAGCAGGGACAGCCGGACGAGGCGCAGGCAAGGGGAGCAGGACCTGTAAGTCGAACACGAACAGCGACGGCGCCGCCCCGGTGTGAGGTTCGCCATCGCTGTGGGTTGGCGTCGCGCCGTTCATGTCGACTAGGAACGTAGGCGGGATCGGCGGCTCTTGAGCCGGAATACGCTGGAGATGAGCCGTCGCGACCCGTTGACCAAGATCAACTTCGTCGCACACACCTGCGTCCGACCCCCGGAAAGGAGCAGGACCATGACCGAACGTCAACGCTGCGGCTGGTGCATCGCCGGTGATCACGAGCACTGCGTCGTCGTGGTCGAGATGGCGGCCCACCGGGAGCGGCGGAATCAGCCGTCGGTGTCGTACCTGTGGCGCTGCGGTTGCTGGTGTCGGGACCCCGATAGGCCCGCGGGCGGATACGCTACAAAAAGCTGAGGGGCGGGCACCGGGATGACCGGACCGCGGCGGCGGTGTCTAGATCAGACGGGGGACACGCCGACGAGGTTATCTCTCGCCCCTCCCATCATGGTGCTGCGGTTGCTTCGAGTTGTCCCCGGGATAGCTCAGCCGCGAGATGTACTCCTGACCTGACCCCCCGGGTGTAGTCCTTCGATCCCCACACCTGCCAACGCTCGCCTCGCTCGTCTGCTGCCTGGCCGCACGGGTCGATGATGGGGCAGCCGGCACACCACTGGACAGCGACGGCTCGATCGTGCTGGTCATCCGAAGTCCATAACGCGTGATCGACTGGGTCACTGCAGCGTGGGCGTTCGCCGCGTACGGCAAGTGCGATCAACGCCATCGTCAACCGATGCTCTGCGGTGGTCATGGCACCGTTCGCAGTTTGACTTTGCTGACATCGTGCTTGGGGTCGTTCCAGCACCGGCCGCAGATCTTGCGCCGCCAATCAAGAACCGCAAACAGCGGTGTACGGCACTCGCGGTAGACGCAGCGGCAGTCCTCATGCACCTCATCGCCGTTGATCAGGTTGCAGGTGGACAGCTCAACACCACACGGCGCGGCGCACGCAAGGTTCACCGGCTCCGTCATGATCTTGCCTTAGCGCATGCCGCATGCACCGGCTGTTTGTTGGACAGCGCGTTGATCAGCTCTGCGCCCCAACCGAGGGCTTTAGCTTTGGCCGGCGGAACGATGCTGGCGACTACCAGACTCTTCGCGGGCTTAATTCGGATCAAAGGCGGTTCAGCGGGTTTCTACCTTCCGGCGCGCGCGCACACCGGCCTGCACCAGCCCCGCCATTCAACAAATTCTTGACTGGAGAAAATCATATTTCGTAGCACCGACGCCGCTACCGCCGCGCCGACCCACGGCGACGTGGACCCGACAGAACCGTTCGTCCCGTTGTTGCAGCTTGCGCTGGATTTGGCGGCGCCGGTTGAAGGGTGGGCCGCCTCCCTCACGGGCCGGAATATCGAGATCGTTGAGGATGATCTTGGTCGTGATTGCATCAATCGGGCTGATGCCCGGCACCTCTTCGCTGAGCGTCGTGAGGCTGAGGCCCGGAAGCGGGAAGTGGTCGAACGAAACGAACGGCAGGCGATTGAGCGGGATCGGCAGTGGCTGGCGCAGTTGTGGGGTGGTGTGCCCGCTGACCACTTACCACCCGGTGTGGCGCCTGCCGCTGTGATGTTGCAGGCCGATAAGGATTCGCGGCCGCGCAGGCTGACGCCTTTGCAGGAAGCATTGAGCAACACGGAGGGGCTGATCTACCACAGTTTGGCTCCCACGCCGGATGAGGATGCGTCGTTCAACGATTCGAACTAGGAAGAAGCGGCGTCGTCGGTTGAGTGTGACGTTGCGGATCAGGCTCAAATGGTGATTTCAATTCGAACAGGCGCGGCCCTGTGTGGCTCTGTACAGCGGAAAGTCGCAAACCCATACTCCGGTACCCCTTGGCGTTTTCTGCGGTGGAGGGGCACACAGGGCTCCGCCCCGAAAGGGCCAATGTGCCTCTGACTAGGGGAAACGCTGCAAGGCGTTTGTTGCGCATTCTGAAATATCAAAGTTGGTCCAACTTCGAGACCGGCCGTTCGATTGGTCGGCCTAGCGGCTACGTGGGCGATATTCGGAGCCGGCGCGTACGAGAGTTGGTTGATGCCGGGCCGACCTTGGCGCCGCCGCTTAGCCCGCGTTTCATGGGTCTTGGTTGTCCTCTCTTATCACTCGGCAAAGGGTTCGATGGACACGAAGCTCAGCCGGTCGCCGGAGGTCTGGTAGCTGTGGACGACTCCACGGAATGCGAGCTCGCGTATCTCATGGTCGTCAGCCATCCGGCCGGTGAGACGGTCGCTCACCTCATCGATAAGTTCCTCCAGTGATGCTTCACGCAACGTCTGTGGTTTGCGTGGTTTCGGTCCAGGCCTCACTTTGGCTACGTCGTCGCCGCGCTGGCGCGCTCGGTGCCTCCGCATCCGTTCCGCGGCGGGCATTGGCTCCGGGTTGGGGTTACGAATGTCACTTATGTTCGTAACGCTAGCCTAGATCCGACCGAGCAGCCACGCCGCACCGACGGCGGTCAGGCCGACGATGAGGCCGGGGTATTCAAGAATCCGCCGAGTTATCCCCCAAGGCCGACTATGCCCACCCGACTACCGCCTCTGAGGTTGTGCTGTTCGCCGACTTGCTGTTGATGATGCTCGATGACATTCAGAGGCCCACTTGCAGGTCTAGCGCAATCGAACGTGCATCCTGCATATCCGCTTGAGTGCAGTGGCGTGATCGTCGTGGCTGGGGATCTGAGTCTGGTCGGCGGGCGTGACTATCCGCGGACGTATCAGAAGTTCAGGTCGTGGTTCCCCGACGAGTGGACGTGTCTGCGCTGCTCCAGCAGGCCGCTTGCACCGACCCGCACCCCTTCACCGAGCTCATCGGCGGCACCGGCAACGACTGGGACGACCACCAGACGACTAAGCGTCAACTGCACTCAAGCGGATATGCAGGACGTGCATTCGCTACCGTTGATGGGTACCGCCTGCAAAGGGGAAATGGTGAAAGCCCCGGGAATCTACACGCCGGGGCTTCCAGCGGTATCAGTGCCGGGGTTTGGGTCCCCAAATGTGGTGTTTGGATCCCCAAAGTCTCCTTTCATCGGCGACAAGGAGAACGATCCCGATCACTAGGACGGTAAGGCCGATCGTCCACAGAATGCTGATAGGCGAAATCAACAAAATCGGACCAAGTACGATCATCATCTCGATTCTGGTACCTCATTTACCCGCTGTGGCCCGTTTCATGCAACCTAGCCGTATGGCTACGCTGGCCACTTTCTTGTACCGCGCGGGTACTGACTTCGTCGCCATTCACAGCTTTTTCCACACCCTGAGCGCGGCCAACTCGACGACCGCATTTGACAAGACCTTTCATCGCGTCGGCCCACCACCTTGTCGAAAGTGGCAGGGCTTGTCACTGTTGGCTTCACAGGCCAGCGGATCGCTACCGCGTTAGGTAGGTCGTTGCCGGGCTCGACCAGTTCGACCTTCAGGGTTTGGTCGTTGAGGCTGCCGCTGGATAGCGGGGTTACGTTGTGCATTGGGGATTCCTTCTGATCCAAGGGGGTCTCCTGGCCCGGTCGCTGCTTGCAACAGCGGTCGGGCCGCTTACGTTGTGGTGGGTTAGGTGGTCTTGGACGCCTCTCCTTTCCGGGGTCGCTGCAGTAACGACTGCAGTAATTGGAGAGCGTTCAGAGAGTGTCGCCAGCGTCCGCCGGAGTCCAGACGTGGCTGTGACCTGCGGGAACGTACTAGCGCGGATTCCAGCGGACGTAATGCCGATGACTGGGGGTCAAGGGTCGCGAGTTCAAATTTCGCCAGGCCGACCAAGCCCGTCGACCCTTCCGACTTAGTCGGACCTGCATAAACCGACATTCTTGCCACCCTTGATAACGCCGAGCGACGACGCTCTGGACTAGCTACGGAGCACCAGGCCGAAAAGGCTGTCCCGGCGTTCAGCATGGCCTGCACGTCGGGATGCAGGTAGCAAGCCCTGACCGCCGGATCCTGATGTCCGGCGGCCCGCTGCACAATGTGCCACATCGACGCCAGCGTCGGCCATCCAGGTCAGGGCGGTGTGCCGCTGCCGCTGCCTGACTGTGGCGTCCGGAGGGTCTGGCACGAATGCTGCTGGCGGCAGAGCGCCTGGCCTGCCTTCCTGAGATGTTGATCATCGTTTCTGGAATGTCGATCCAAGATCCGCGGGAGCAGCCCGGGTCGCAGTCGTGACGCCACCACAGGGGCCGGTGATGAGTCGCTCATCGTGGTCGCGGCCTACAGTGACTCGGTCGAGGGAGGCCGAAGCGGCTCGATGATCGGGACTGTTTGACGCCGACGGCCCTTCGTCGTCTTCGTAATCAGTCCACCGCGACCTGGGTAGGTCGGCGCTCGACGTGGAGTTCGACCACAGTAGCTCAGCCACGATCTGAGCCGACGTTGTGTGCGATGAGCATTGGTCAGCACCGGTGCTTTTGGAGCAAGGTCAACTTCGTGAACACCGACCGATGGTCGCTGGAGTCCGAGGTCTGCACCCGTATGCTCCCAGGCACCACGGCGAAGTGGTCGTCGTAGAAGATGTAGTCGAACCTGCTGCTGGGATTGGCCTCGGGGAAGGTATCGCCTAACCCGGTGCCTCCCTCCTCCTGGGCGTCTAGGAGATGCCCTCGAAGGATCCGCCTGGGAACGTCAGTGGAATCAGAGTTCAGGTCACCGGCCAGGATCGTCGGTGCGGCCATGGAGTGCAGCGCCCGTGCCACGGCCAACGCCTGCAGGAGCCGGCTCTGCCGGCCATCGCTTCCCTCAGTGAGGTGCGTCGACGAGAACGCGACCCGGCGCCCGTCGACGATGACGATCGCCGTCAACAGCCCCCGCGGCTCCAGCCCGAACGTCCCGGGCAGCCTAAGGTTGTGGCTCTCGACCACCGGGTAGCGCGTCAAGATCGCGTTCCCGAAGGGACCGCCGTCGTAGATCAAGTTGGGCCCGTAGACCACGTGGAGTCCGGTGGCTTCGGCGAGATAGGTCGGCTCGTCGACGCGTGTGCGCAGCGTGTGACTGTCGACCTCGTTGAGGCTGACCAGGTCAGGCTGGACGGCCTCGATCTCCGCCGCGATCTGAGAGACGTGCACACCGCCGCCGCGGCTGATCGCCGCGCGGATGTTGAACTGAAGTACCCGGAGAACGGGCGACCGACGTTCCTGGCACAGGGTGGTCACCACACTCGCCCCTAGCCCGGGAACCAGGAGAGGTGGTGCCGCCGACGGGACCGAACGCGTTGCGGCCATGGACATCCGTGCGGTCATCACCGAGACAGAAGGCATGGCTGACGACGAGCCATGCGATGCACTGGGGAGTCGAATCGCGGTTGCGAAGACGCCCGCCACCGCCAAGACCGCGCCAGCTGCAAGCCAGGAAGCGCGCCATCTGAACCTAAGGCGGGATCCTGAATCGACGGGCACGACTCCACTGTGCCCTCCCACCGCTCGAACCCGATCGAACGCACTTTCTTGAGCCCGCTTCATCCCGCCGCGTGGCACTTTCGGCTGCTCCTTCTCGGTACATGGACAGGACCGGCTGGCCCGCGCAGCAGGCTAGGTGGCGCGTCGGCATGCCGCCCTAACCGGAAAGCTTGGTTCGAGGTTCCTCCCCTTAGAGCCACCACTGTGATGATCACAAGGGGCAGTTCCAACAACGGAGCCAGCGTTGACGCCTTTTGACGACCGCCAACGCCATACCCTTCGGAAGCGCCCGGCCAGTCGAATCCTGAAGATCACGTTGAGCATTAGCCGCGGCTGACAACCGAGTTGACAACATCTCGTTGACGAATTGAGTCGGTTGCCGAATGTTGCGCAATGTTGTGTAAGCACCGGATGCACGTCTGACTTGGACAAATGCTGTATTCTCGCTCCTCCAGCAACTACGAGAAACAACGAAGGAAGGGCTGGGGTCAAAGCGCCACGACTACTTGTCTAGTCCCGGTGCCACCATGATGATTTTGCCGCAGTGGGATCTCAGGCCCGTCCGGTGTACCAGCACTGTCGTGCCACTTACATGTGAGGGTAGTTGATCTTGATACGGTTGATCCACCGACCAAGATCAGGATTTGGTACACACTGGGTACACAAGACGTTCGCAAACGTCCAACGGCTGCCATCGCTCAACTTGACCAGATTGCCTAGTCAGCTCGCACATTCACCGTTTACCAGCGCCAGTCGTTAACCCCTGATTGGCCCTCTCAAGGCGGTAGCGCGGGTTCGAATCCCGTCGGGGCTACCAGGGAAAATACCTTGTCAGACGCTATTTCGTGTCCTTTCTCAATTCGACCTCCTCCCCTCGGGTATCTACCGGGTACCCATCAGCGAGCGCTGAGGTGCGCGCAGCGTCCATTGCGTCGGCCACAATGTCGAGCCGATCACCGAGCGAGTGGCCATAGAGGTCGAGCGTCATCGTCGCCGATTTGTGGCCGAGCATCTGTTGCACAACCTTGACGTCAGCCCCGGAGGCAATGGCCAGCGACGCGGCCGTATGCCTCAGCTCGAGGGGATGGAATCCAGGTATGCCTATCTCGTCCGCAGCTTTGGTCAGTGCTGCCCGCTGAAAGGTCTGTGAGCGCATCACAGCACCCCGCTCACCGGTGAAGACAAGATCTCCGGGTGCTCGCCCCGTGACGTGCCGGGCGAGGTCGTCGAGCAGAAACCGGGGGAGGAGCACCTCGCGGAGCTCTGCCTCGGCCAGCTCGGCAACCTGCTGATTGTCAGAAACCTCTTCTCTGCCTGGCGTACACGCGGCAGGCTCACCCCAGCCGCGGCGTTGACGGCCAGCCGCCCATCCTTGGACTGCGTACCCCAACACCATGCTCAGCACCCTGTGCACCTTGCGTACAGTGGCCGGTGCCACATCCAGCCGGGCGAGCCAGCGTTGCACCTCGGCGTGCGTCACATCGGACAACCGCACCTTGCCCCAACGAGGCCGGATGTGCGCCCGCATGATGCCGTTGTAACGGTCGCGGGTCTTGGGTGCCAGGTCTAGCTTGGCATCAAGCCACTGATCAGCCAGCACACCGACAGTCACCTTGCTCCTGTTGGGATCCACATACGAGCCGGTGATCTTCGACATGCCGACGCTGGTCAGGAACCGGTCAGCCTCGCTTGGGTCGCAATACGGGCGTACCAGGGGACCTTGCCGTTGCGGATGCGCTTCTCCGGTTCAGGCATGGGTGTCTTCCGTGGGCGCGATCGTTACATGACCCTCGCCATCTTCACCCAAGCCGATCCACCCATAGCTCTAGAAATTCTTGTGGATGAGGGGCGACTCGTGTGGCCAGAGGTCGGAGGAAACAAGCCCGCCCCGGATGGCTGGCCGACACAACACTCCGCCAGGTGGTACGGAATGACTCCGATCACCTATATAGTCCGCACCCCAGTGATACGCGGTATGGTGCTAAAGGGCCTCGTACCGCCGTACCACCAATCTCACGGTGGTACGACTCCCTCTCCGTAACACCTCGTACCACCCGTACCACTACCTGTTTTCGGGGCTGGGCTGAACCATGTGGCGTATGCAGCGCCGTTAGCCCGCCTGGTGCATGAACGAAGTGCCCTCGATGATTTTCAGGTACTGGCCGGTGGCCTCATTTTGGTTGAGATGGCCGAGGGTAATAGCAACCTCCAGCGCCTCGAGAGAGGCCATGATTCCCTGAGCCTGCGCGATGCGCTCCTCGTAGTTCTTCGATGTTTGCAGTTGGGTGGCGACGCCCGCGGTTAGTGAGCACGCTGCGGCGAGTGCGCAGAGCATCCGCCAACCATCCGTAGCCGTTCCGAAGGTGTCAGCGAACATGCGAGCCAGCTGCTGGCCCCATAACGCGGCTAGGGCGGTCAATAAAGTCGAAATCGCAGCGGCAAAGATGGTCACGGTGACCAGCCGGCGGCGACGCACGCCAACTACTAGCAGGTACCGCTCTACCTCAGCCCGCTTGGCCCGGACGCGCGGGACCAACCCGTTGCCTTCATGGTCGCCAGAGTTCGGCCGTGCCTTTGGCGGCACCTCTGCAGCGTAATAAATTCAGAGGCGGAGCGTAACCCAACAATGCGGCCCTCGGCCCGGTCTTCCCGGTGCGTCCACAGTTTTTTAGGATTGCCTCTGGCCGGGACCGGCGAGGGATCAATCTCTCCCTCCGACGGGGGTCTACGGCTCTTGACTGACGCCGCCCAAACCAGGCCGAAGCCCGCGGACGGCCACACAGAGCTGACGTGGACCGTCTGAGCCGCTTATTCCGGTCAGCCAGCTCACACTGGACCTGCCTGAACCGCCGGCCGGTTGGACCGCTTACCTCAATGCCAAAAGTGTCGAGGTTGTGACTGATGACATTGGTCGCTTGTCGATCGCTCGAGGCGACGCCAGGCAATTGTTCGATGAGCGCCGCGAAGCTGAGGCCGGCAGGCCGAGAAACGCGCTACGGCGGAACGGCAGGCAGTCGAGCGTGACCGGCAGTGGCGGTCCCAGTTGGACGCCGGTGTAACGGCAGATCAAATCCCTCCTGATGTGCGTCCTGCGGCCGCGATGTTGCAGGCTGCCCACGACGCCGCCGCGACGCGCAGAGTGACCCCGTGGCAGGAAGCGCTGTCGCGCTCGGAGCAACTGACTTTCCACTCCATCCGCACCGTGTCGGATGAGGATGAGTCGTGACCGCCATGACCCCCCGAGTCCCGCAACCGCTCGCCGCTGACGGCGTGGTCACCAACGATGTTGCCGCGAGGACCTTGGTTGTGCGGCTGTCCGAGCGGGCCGAGGGGTATGGGCGGCTGCTGTGGCGGCAGGGGCATCAGGCGTTGGTGAAGGCGGAGGAGTCCGGGTGGCGCAGCAGGGTGACGACCGTGTGGGCTAGTGCCCTCGGCAGCGGCCGTGACGCTAACTCCCCCGAACCAGGTCGTACGCCTCTGTGATCTTTGGCTCAGGAATCGGATTAGCCAATTGGATGCCGCGCTCTTGTGAGACCTTCTTCATACTCGGTATCAGCTGCACTTGATTGAACCGCTGGAGGTCTGCTGTGCTCTCCCAGATATCAACGACATGTACGCCATTGGCGGTCTCAGTCACCACATGTGCGATGAGCCCGGCTGGCGGGTTCTCTCTCGCGTCCATGTCATTGGTGAGCGCCTCGGCATCCTCTCGAGATACCCCTTCGAAGTCTTGTTCCAGCAGTACGACCACTTTGTCCTCCTTGACTCGCAGTCTGGTAATCCTCATAGCAGTCTGGTCCGGTTGTCGAGGTACCAGCAAGCTCAGATGTGTGGCCGCTGCCCGACCTTGTCGCCGCTGATACGGAAGCGCCTACTGCAGGGGTAATCGACGCTCTAGTGGAAGCTTCCCGCTGCGCCTACAGATCCTCGCCGCCTCCGCTATTACTGGTCCCGCGCCCTCTTGGCCTGCGATTTGGAACGCTGCGAAGAGCTGGTCTTTAGCCGCCGTCATCGAGTGCAAATCCCCGCCGGCGAAACCGTGGGCGGCGCTCATGGTCTCCGACAAAGTTAGCGGCTTCGCGGCCGTAATGAGCAGTCCATCTCAGCCGACGAGGAATCTTGGCACCGGCTCATGAACGCGTGGGGCGGTTCGCCCTTCCGCGAGGCTTCTTCTGCTGACGCTCTGGTCTCTGTGCA
>Ga0307415_100001487_pt1 | contig 11236 bp, 9 predicted proteins | sample DK1Cmetagenome_FD_204524 | JGI IMG/M metagenome (GOLD analysis project Ga0307415, IMG submission 204524) | Maize rhizosphere microbial communities from greenhouse at UC Davis, California, United States - DK15-C-2 | ecosystem: Host-associated > Plants > Roots > Rhizosphere > Soil | place: USA...
GTCGTCGTGTTCGCCACGCCCGAGTTCTGCGTCAGCCGGGTCTGTGGACCGACCGTCGAGGTCGTCGAGAGGGTGGCCAAGAAGTTCGACCGCGGCGGCGTCCGCTTCATCCACGTCGAGATCTACACGGACAACGATCCGAAGAAGGGCTTCAACCGGTGGGTGCAGGAGTGGAATCTCCCCACCGAGCCGTGGGTCTTCCTCGTCGATGGTGCCGGGGTGATCAGGGGCAAGTTCGAGGGAGCGGTCTCGGTGGCCGAGCTCGAGAGCGCAGTCCGAGAGGACCTTCTCGCCGCTTCTTGAGAGTGATAGGATCGCCTACTTCATTTCGTAAAGTAACTCTGGGAGGTGGCTGTATGGCCGAGAACGGCTACGCGAAGCCGGTGCTCGTGACGACGGATTGGCTGGCGGAGCACCTGGGCGACGACGGCATCGTCGTGGCCGAGGTCGACGAGAATCCCGACCTTTACGACGAGGGGCATATTCCGGGCGCGGTCAAGCTTCACTGGCGCGAAGACCTGCAGGACCCGATCGAGCGCGACGTGGTCGACCGCGAGACCTTCGAGCGTCTGCTCGCCGAGCGCGGGATCGGCAACGACACCGCGATCATTCTCTACGGGGACAAGAACAACTGGTTCGCGGCCTACGCGTACTGGTATCTCAAGGTTTACGGGCACTCCGACGTCCGCATCCTCGACGGCGGCCGGCAGAAGTGGATCGACGAGGGCCGTGAGTTCTCCGCCGACGTGCCCTCCCCCGAGGCGAAGTCCTACAGCGCGCAGGAGCGCGATGAGTCCATCAGGGCTTACCGCGACCAGGTCCACGGATGGCTCGGCGAGTCGACCCGAGCACTCGTCGACGTCCGCTCCCCGGGCGAGTTCGCGGGCGACCTGATCGCGCCTCCCGGCTACGAGCAGGAGGGAGCGCAGCGCGGCGGCCACATTCCCACCGCAGCATCGATTCCCTGGGCGAGCGCCGTGCGTGACGACGGGACCTTCAAGAGCGCCGACGAGCTGAAGGAGCTCTACGGCGGCAAGGGCATCACGCCCGACAAGGAGGTCACGGCGTACTGCCGCATCGGCGAGCGCAGCGCCCACACGTGGTTCGTCCTGCGCGAGCTCCTCGGGTACGAGCGGGTGCGAAACTACGACGGCTCGTGGACAGAATGGGGCAACCTCGTGGACGTGCCCATCGAGAAGGGAGCGGGCTCCTAGGCCCGATCCAGGCGGTCGACTATCACGCCGCCGGTGAGCCGTTCCGCATAGTCACCGGCGGTGTGCCTCCTCTCGAGGGTCGGACGATTCTCGAAAAGCGGCGCTTCGCGGCCAAGCGCTTGGACGAAGTTCGCCGCCTGCTGGTCTACGAGCCGCGCGGCCACGCGGACATGTACGGCTGCCACGTGACCGAGCCCGAGGACGAGGCCGCCGACCTCGGCGTCGTCTTCTTCCACAATGCGGGCTACTCGACAGCGTGCGGGCACGGGACGATCGCCCTGGTCACATGGGCGCTCGAGTCGGGGCGTTTCGAAGGGGAGGAACCGGAGACGCGCGTGGTCGTGGACGTCCCGTCGGGGCGGCTCGAAACTTTCGCGCGGGTGCAGGACGGGCGTGTGACGGTCGTCCGCTTCCGCAACGTGCCCGCCTTCGTGGTGGCACGAGATCTCGGGGCGGCCGGTGTCGCTGCGGACGTCTCCTTCGGTGGAGCTTTCTACGCGTCGGTTGAGGCGCCGTTACCCGTGGAGCCGCGAAACCTGCCGCGTTTCATCGAGCTGGGCCGGGAGATCAAGCGTGACCTCGAGGCGCAGCAGGACTTCGTTCATCCTCTGGAGTCCGAGCTTCGGGGCATCTACGGCGTCATCTTCTGGCAGGCCGAGGGGGCCGGGCCGCCGCTTGTCCAGCGAAACGTGACCGTCTTCGCGGACGGAGAGGTCGACCGCTCCCCCTGCGGGAGCGGGACCTCGGCTCGGCTGGCGCTCCTGGAGACGGACGGCGTGCTCGCCCGCGGCGAGGAGCTCCTCCACCGGAGCATCATTGGTACCGAGTTCCGGGCCCGCGTCGTGGGAGACGCCTTGGTGGACGGGATCCCGGCGGTCGTCACGGAGGTCGAAGGGAGCGCCCACTACACGGGTCGGCACGAGTTCGCCCTCGATCCCGCCGACCCGCTCGGCGACGGCTTCCTACTCCGCTAGTCCGGAGCAGCCTGCCCTTGTCAGCCACGCCGGGTCCGGGATCGGGGTCAGACCCCGGTGTCAGAAAGAGACAAGACCTTATTCGACCCTTGCCTCATCCACGAATCGGCCGAATGCCTGGCGCGCTCTGTCTTCATCCGCCCCGAAGAAGGCCAGAACCCTGTCTGCCGTGTGTAGTGACGAGCGAGGGCCTCGAATCACGTCGCAGAAGCTGCTCCAGCGCCATTCCGCAGGCGATGCGCAAAGACCAGCACGGACAGGATTCATCGCGATGTAACGCGTGAGCTCGAGGAGGTGCCAGTCGCTTTCGACGAGGACGGCGTGGAACCGGCCTTGAAAGACATGCCCGACGAACCCATAGTCGCGATTGAACCACTGCGCGTACTCGCCGTTGATGGTCTGCATGCCTGCGGAGAGGTCGGCCTCAGGGGTCTCGAGCAAGAGGTGGTAGTGGTTCTGCATCAGGCAGTAGCCATGGATCAACCACCGCCGGCGAGCCCTGACCTTCTTGACGAGCTCTAAGAGGAGGGTTCGATCCCCGTCAGAGAGGAAGATCGGTTCCTTCCGGTTGCCGCGACAGGTGACGTGATAGATCCCTCCGGCGATCAGTCTGCGTCGAGACCGGGCCATGAATCGAAGGTAGCGCTAGGCAATAGTCCGCCGATCCTCAACCGCGGTCCCGTTTCACTTGAGCGCGCTTTTTTCAACAGTCGGGGTCAGACCCCGCTGTCCCTTTTAGCCGCGGAGGAGGGGGCGCGTCAGGCAGGTCGGCCCGCCGTCGCCTTTGCGGGAAATCTCGTCGCCGCGGTACACCCGCACGTCGACGCCGGCCTTCTCCATCCGCCGGCGCGTCTCATCGTTCCCTTCGAGCGCGAGCGCCACGCGCGGGCCGAGCGCGAGGACGTTCGGCCCCATCGTCTCGAACTCCTCGTCCGGCACCTCGACGAGCTCGATACTGCGCTCCGCCAGGAGCTCCATGAGCCGGACGGGCATGAGCGGCGGGTAGGCAACCGCCAGGTCCACGTCGAGCGGCGAGAGGAGGGACATGAGGTGGAGCACCTCGCCGGCGCCGCGCAGGTGAGGCAGGTCAAACGCGACGACGTCCACCCCCGGCACGGCCTCCGCTAGCTGTCGGATCCCTTCGTCGTTCGTGCGGTAGCCGCGCCCCACGAGGAGGGTCCGCTCGTCGATCCAGAGCGTGTCGCCTCCCTCCGCCATTGCAGGCGCGTCGAGCCTTCCCGCGATGGGCAGGCCGGCCTCGACGAAGTCCGCCGCCATCACCTCGACCTCTCCGCGGCGCCCCTCCTTCCCCGGCCGCAACATCACCGCGCCGTCGTCGGTGACGAGTGCAGGGTCGTAGACGTAGATGGCGTCGGGGTCCAGCGAGTGGGGGGTCGCAGCCACGACCACCTCCGCCCCCGCGTCCGCGAGCAGCGCTCGAAACGCCTCGTGCTCTTCGTCCATGCGGGCCGGATCCGGCTCTCCGCGCCACCCGTAAGGCTTCCACGCCGCCCAGGAGCCAGGGGCAGGCGGCCGGACGAGCACGCGCCGGAGCCGGGCGACCATGCTCTGACAGCAAAACTGGCGGGCGGTAACCTCCATCGCATGGAGACTACTCCGCGGCTGACGATGCTCGATGCCGGCGGCGGCTGCGCGGCCAAGTACGCGGCAGGCCGATTGGAGGAGCTTCTGGCCGGCTTCGCGCCCGCCTCGTCAGAGAATCTCCTGGTCGGGCTCTCGCCGGCCGACGACGCCGCCGTCTACCGGCTGGACGATGAGCGCGCACTCGTCTTCACCACGGACTTCTTCCCACCTATGGTCGACGACCCGGCGCTCTTTGGAGCAATCGCGGCCGCGAACGCTCTCAACGACATCTTCGCCATGGGCGCGAGGCCACTACTTGCACTCTCCATCGCCGCCTTCCCCGAAGAGCTGCCCCTGGAAACCGTGCGGGCGATCCTCGACGCCTCGGCGGAAAAGGTCGCGGAGGCCGGCGCGGTTCTCGCCGGCGGCCACACCATCCGCGACGACTCCCCGAAGTACGGCCTCGCGGCGATCGGAACCGTGCACCCGGATGCAATCTGGCGCAATAGTGGGGCTCGGCCCGGCGACGCGTTGTTCCTCACCAAGCCGCTGGGAACGGGGCTCGTGCTCACGGCCGCGCAGAAGCGTGCGGCCCGGGAGGAAGAGGTTGCGGCAGCCGTGGAATCCATGACCGAGCTGAACGGCCGCGCTGCCGAGGCGCTGCGACCGTTCGAGCCGAGCGCGGTTACGGACGTCACCGGCTTCGGCCTGTTCGGACACGCCCGTGAGATGGCCGAGCGGAGCGATGTGAGGATCTTCCTCGACGCGGGAAGCCTTCCGGCCCTCCCCGGCGCGCTGGCGGCCGCCAGGCGCGGCCTCAAGACCGGTGGCGATCAGCGCAACCGTGAGTACGTCGCCGGCTTCCTCACCCCTGACGGCCTTCCCGACGACCTCGCGACGCTTGCCTTCGACCCCCAGACGTCCGGGGGCCTGCTCATTTCGCTCCCACCGGAGCGAAGCGCGGTCCTCGCCGCGAGCTTTCAGGCAGAAGACCTTTTCCTGGCGCTCGTGGGCCGCGTCGAGGAAGGGAACGGCGTCGAGGTCGTCCTGTGATGGAAGCCGGCGCGAGCCGGCTCTCCCGGCTCAGGCTTCGCGCCGCATCTCCGGCGCTCTTTTACCGGCTTAGCCTCCTGGCCCTCGCCGCCCTCTTCCTCATCGTCGTGTCGGGCGCGACCGTCCGTCTCACCGGCTCGGGCCTCGGATGCGAGAACTGGCCCCGCTGCGGGAGCACATTCCTGCCGCAGAAGGATTACCACGCGCTGATCGAGTTCGGGAATCGCGGCGTCGGCTTCGTGGTCGGGCTCGTGACCCTCGCCGCGGCTATCGGGGCGACGCGCGTCGACCGGCTCCCTCGCTGGCTGCTCGCCGCAGCCTGGATCCTGCCGGTGACGGTCCTCCTGCAGGGTGTCCTCGGCGGGATCACCGTCCTTGTCGAGCTGCACCCGCTGATCGTCATGGGGCATTTCCTGCTCTCCCTGCTCGCTCTGGCGGTCGCCGTCGTGGTCGTGATCGGCGCCTACGACTTCCTGCACGCAGCCAAGACCCATTCGCCGCTCGCCGCCAACTGGCTCGCGCTCGTGCTCGTGCCCAGTGCTCTCGCGCTTGTGATCACCGGGACGCTCGTCACTGCCGCGGGCCCTCATTCCGGCGGTGAGAAGATCAGGCGCTTCGGGCTGCTCCCTGACGCGCTTCACCTGCACGTCGGAGCCGCTGCGCTCTTCGGCATCGTCTACCTCGGTGTAGTCGCCTCGCTTTACTACGCGCGACCGCGGACTCGCGTGGAGCTCCTCCTCGCCGGGGGCGTGCTCGCCGCGCTCCTCGCCCAGATGGTGATCGGCGACATCCAGTGGCGAACGCATCTGCCGTGGGGCCTCGTGCTGGTGCACGTCGCTCTGGCGACGGCGGTTTGGGCGGGTGTCGTTGCGCTCGCAGCCAGGCTGATCCTCAGATCGAGCCCTCGGCTCCCCTAAACTCCCTCCATCGGCAGACATCTCCGCATCGAGCGCCGCCCCTCCCTGCGCCGCCCGGTGCTCGTCGCCGCCTTCAGGGGTTGGAACGACGGAGCGCAGGGAGCCTCTCTGGCCGCCAGTTTCCTTGCGCAGGCTTGGGAGGCGCGCCGCTTCGCGGACATCGACCCCGAGGAATTCTTCGACTTCCAGGCAACCAGACCCCACGTGGCTCTCGAGGAAGGCCTCACGCGCCGGATCGACTGGCCCGAGACCGCCTTTTACCATGCCTCGATTCCGGGTCTGGAGCGTGACGCCGTGCTCGCCCTCGGGATCGAGCCGAACTTGCGTTGGCGGACCTTCTCCGACGAAGTGGTCGAGCTTGCTCAAGACCTTGAGGTGGAGCTCGTGGTCACGCTCGGCGCCCTCCTCGCTGACGTGCCGCACACGCGCCCCGCGCCGGTGACGGGCTCGGCGAGCGACCCCAAGCTCGTGGAGGAGCTGAGGCTCGCCTCGTCGCGCTACGAGGGCCCGACGGGGATCGTCGGCGTCGTCCACGATGCCTGTCGGCGCGCGGAGCTCCCTTCGGCAAGCCTCTGGGCCGCGGTCCCGCACTACGCCTCGCTCGCGGCCAGCCCCAAGGCAGCGCTGGCGCTTTGCCTGCGGCTGGCCGACCTGCTCGGGACAGAGTTCGACCTCGCCGACCTCGAGCAGGCTTCCGCGGCCTACGAGGCCCAGGTGAGCGAGGCGGTGGCCTCCGACGAGGAGACCGAGGCGTACGTGCAGCAGCTGGAGGAGCGGCGCGACGCCCTGGGGGAGGAGCTCGACATGCCGTCGGGCGAGACGCTGGCCGCGGAGCTCACGCGCTTCCTCCGCGAACACGAGGCCCGGCGCGACGAAGAGAGCTCCGAAGAGGACGCCTAGCCGAAGGTGAAGGCGTAGGCCTCGGTTCCGGGCGAGATGGAGAGGTCGAGCGTGTGGTTGCCTGCTTCCCCGGGCAGCTCCGCGAGTGTGTAGAGACGGTCCTCCGTCACCCGCACCGTCTTCAGCGACCGGCCATCGACACGCACCTGCACGATTCCCGTCCCGCCGTTGGCCCCGAGCACGAGGAAGACCTTGTGTGCGTAAAAGGAAAGCCGGAGCCTCGCGTCCCGGCCCGCGACGCTGCGCTCCTTCTCGACCGTCCAGCGGCCACCGTAGGCGAATGAGCTCTGCGGGACGACCCTGGGGATCGAATAGTCCGCCTCGCGTCCCGAGACGAGCCGTGAGCCGACAAAGCGGTCGATGCGAGCCGAGCCGAGATAGGTCTCCGGCGTCAGGAGCTCGGTCGGCGTCTGGTCGGGGATCGAGGCCGACACGGGGCTCGGCAGCGCCTTCTCGGCGAGGAGCGTGCGGATGACGTCCTCGCTCCGCTGGTACTCGCCCTCTCCGAAGTGCGCGTAGCGGACGTGCCCCTGGCGGTCGACGAGGTACTTGGCCGGCCAGTACTGGTTGCCCCAGGCGCTCCAGGTCCCGTACCCGTTGTCGAGCGCGACCGGGTACTGGACTCCCAGGGATGCGACGGCTCGTTCCACGTTCGCGGGCACCCGCTCGAACGCGAACTCCGGCGTATGCACTCCTACGACGACGAGGCCGGCGCGACGATACGTGGCGGCCCAGCGCTTGACGTGCGGGAGGGTGCGCAGGCAGTTGATGCAGGAGTACGTCCAGAAGTCGATCAGGACGACCTTGCCGCGCAGCGAGGCGAGGGTCAGCGGCTTCGAGTTGACCCAGCGATCGATCTCCTGAAACTCGGGGGCCTGCCCGAAATCGCGGAGTTGGCTCTCGGGAAGCACGTGCCGGCGCCCCGCCACGAGCCGGTCGATCTCCCGCTGCGCCGCCGCGGCTCTCTCGACTCGCTGGAGCGAGCGGGTATACCCGGGGACGTAGGTCGCGAGCTTCAGGTCGAGCCCGAAGATCATCAGAACGGCGGCGCCTGCGATGACCGCACCGAGTGCCTGGCGCACGTGTGGCGCGCGCCGGCGCAGGGCTTGGAGGTTGACCCCGCTCTGGCCCGCGAGCGCGAAGAGCAGGAGGACGACGCCTGCGCCGAGGGCGTAGGAGAGCGTCACGAGGACCGACTCGACTGAAAACCGGCTCGTCGCGGCCAGCGCGGCGACGGCGGCGATCACCGGACCGGCGCACGGCGTGAACAGGAGTCCCAGGCTCGTCCCGAGGAGAAAGCCCCCGCCTGCGTCGCCCGGTCGGCGCCGTCCGAGCGCCTGGAAGGGCCGCTCGATGAGCCGGCCAAGCGCCGGCACGAGCAGCGAGATCCCCACCAGGAGCACGACGGCGATGGCAATGTTCCTGAGCAGGTCGTCTGGGAGACCGAGTGCCGAGAGCAGCGCGGTCGCCGCGAGCGTGAAGGCGGTGAAGCTCGCCACCAGGCCTATGACGATCGCGTATGGACGCCGCCGACCGCCCGTCGCTCCCCCCGCGAGCACGATCGGCAGCACGGGGAGGACGCAGGGTGAGATCGCTGTGACGACGCCTGCGACGAAGGCGACGCCGACGAGAAGGAGCACGAGGAGAAGTTAGCCGGAGCCGGCTGCTTCGGGCTCCGCAGCCCTTTGCGTCTGCGCCTGCGGCTGCTTCTGCTCTTGCTTCTTCTGCCCTTGCTGCTGCTGCGGCTGCCGGTCGCGCTGCTTGCGCTTGCGCCGGCGCCGGCGGGCCTTGCCGGAGTGCTGCTTGGGCGCCGGGAGGTTGTCGGCGAGGGCGTTGGCCACGTCGTTGATCGAGCCGAGCCGCTCACGCATGCCGTCGATCAGTCGCTGGGCCGTGGGTGTGTAGGCCTCGGCCGACGCGAGCAGCGCCACCGCGACGTGTAGAGGCTGCTCGAGAGCGACGTTGACGAGCCGGGCAGCGTTCTCCTCGTGCCGGTGGCCGCGCGAGTTGGTGAGAGCTCCGAGCAACCGCTTCGCCTCCGGTAGCTCGGAGCTGGCGCGCCGGTCCTGGAGCTTGCGAGTCGCGCGGGCGAGTCGCCAGGTCCAGCGTGCGACGATGTCGGTCGGGGCGTCCACCTTCCCTTCTCCGATCGCCCGCAAGAGGATGCGCACGCCCTGGACTCGGTCCTTGTCCCAGGTCGGCGCCGAGGTGACCATCGTGACCAGGTCGTCGAAGTCGGCGCGATCCACCGTGACCGCGACGCGGTCGCCGAGCGCCGACAGGCGCAGGCGGCGGTTCGGGTTTTCTGCTGCGCAGCTCATGAGGAACGCCTCGCGGCACTCCCTCGAAGCGCGCGCGAGCTTTTCGGCGAAATGCTGCCGCTCCTCGAAGCGCACCTGCCGCCCGGCGATGCGGGCCCAGAGGAGCTGCTCGTCCTCGGCGAGCTTGCCCGGAGCGACGCGCTCCCATTCTCGCGTGATGACGGCTACGCGTCGGCGGATGTCGGGCGTGACGGGCACGAGCCACGGCGCGGGAGAGAGCTTGCGGCGCGCTCGCCGCTGGATTCGGCGGCGCGGTGCGGGGGTGACGCGTGCTCCGGGGCGGTAGAAGTCGGAGTCCAGAAGACTGTGAAGCGTCACCGTCCGTTCATTGTGGGTCGCGGCGTCGGGGACGAAGTCGACCACGACGCCCGCCTCCTTGCGAGGGTGGGTGCGCATGACGCGACCGATCCGCTGCTGGTAGACGCGACGGCTTGCAGTCGGCGCGAGGTGCATGCAAACGGTTGCGCGAGGCGAGTTCCAGCCCTCCGCCAGGAGCATGGCGTTGATGAGCACGTGGATCTCCCCGCGCTCGTAAGCGGCCAGTGTTTCCGCGAGCTTGACGGGCGGAGTGCGGCCGCTGACCGCCTCCGCCTTCATCCCCGCCGCCCGGAACTCGCGGGCGAGGTTGTAGGCGTGTTCTACACCAGCCGCATACACGATCCCAGGGGTCTGGTCGAAGCGGTCGCGGTAGAGGCTTGCCGCCGCCTGATTGATGACGCTGTGATCGAGGACCTTGGCCAGGATCTCCTGGTCGTAGTCGCCGCCGACGATCGGAACCGAGGCGACAGCGGCCGCGGGTGGCACGCGTAGGCACCGCAGCGGCGCTATGAGTCCCCGGCGGGCGGCGTCCCCGAGCGGCAGGTCGTCGACCGAGGCCGGGAAGACGTCCGAGACCTGCTTGGCGATCAACTGCTCGGTCGCCGTCATCCCGATGTAAATCGGCTCGGGGAACCTGCGGATAGCGCTGCTCGTCTTTTCGCCGAGCGCCGTGTGGGCCTCGTCGCAGATGACGAGCTGGTAGGCATTCCTGGAGATCGACCCGACGTGGCGCGCGAACCACGCGTACGTCTGGATCGTGATCGGATTCCCGCGGAGCGGTTCTTGGCCCTTCTCGATCGCGGGCCGAAACCGGTCCCCGTAGCCCTCGGTCGTGAGATCGGTCGTGAACTGCTGCACGAGCAGGCGCCGATGAGTGAGGATCAAGATCCCCATCGTCCGCGCGGCCTCGACGAAGCCGGCGGCCGCGATCGTCTTCCCGGATGCGGTGGGATGGCGGAAGCGGAAGCGACGAACCGCTCCGGGATCCTTCTCGGGGGGAAGTTCGGTTACCTCGCCGTCTTCGGAAGCGGGCTCCTCGAACTCCTCTTCCTCTTCATCCTCCTCGACGGCGCCGTTGCCGTTCTCGGGCGCTTCCTCGTGCCGGGAGATCAGCTCGGTCAACATCCCGGCGAGCGCGTCGATCTGGTGTCTCCGGAGCTCCGTGCCCGACGCCAGGCGCGGCGGAAGGTCGGCGAGAACGCGCTCGAGACCGAGCATGAGCGAGTAGCGGATTTTCCACTCGGGCGAGGGAGTCCGGCGGCCCGCTTCCATCTCGGCGAGCGCGTCGTCGAGCGCGCGGCGCCGCGCCCGCCCCTCGGCGAGGGCTTCCGCGGGATCCTCGTCGACATGCAGGAACGGCTCACCCGCCCAGGCTTCCGCCCGGCGGGCGGCGGCTGCCAAGCCGTCCGCCTCTACCGCAGCAACGGTCGAGTGCTCTATCGCTTCTTGCATAGGAGCAGCGCACCTGCGCTGCCGGGAAACGAGGATGCCTGCGCGTGATCTTGGCGCGCGGGCCTGGTCGAACTATATCGCAGGCGAGACCCCTTCGGGGCTAGTGAACGAGGGTTTCGGCAACCGCCCGCTGCTGGCGGACCGCCTTCTTCATGTAATCGTAGGCCTCTTCCCTTCGACCTTCGGCCTCGGCCAGGTCGGCGAGCTTCGAGTAGACCTCGATGAGGAAGCGGTTCGGGTTGCGAGGCTCGAGCAGCTCGGCGGCGAGCTCGTAGACCTCGCGGGCCCGAGAGCTCTCGCCGAGCTCTTCGTAGACGTTGCCGAGAACCGTGTAGCTTCGCGCGGCGTCCTCGGGAGCCGCGTCGGAGATGAGCCCGGAAACTTGCATGGCGAGCGCGGCCGCCTCTTCGCTCCGTTCGAGCATGGCGAGAGCCCTCGCTTCCTCGAGGCGGTACTGAGCCCGCTCGAGCTTGTTCCCGCTCCGCTCGAGCAGAGGCCAGCCC
>Ga0307415_100001490_pt1 | contig 11224 bp, 12 predicted proteins | sample DK1Cmetagenome_FD_204524 | JGI IMG/M metagenome (GOLD analysis project Ga0307415, IMG submission 204524) | Maize rhizosphere microbial communities from greenhouse at UC Davis, California, United States - DK15-C-2 | ecosystem: Host-associated > Plants > Roots > Rhizosphere > Soil | place: USA...
TCGAGGTCTTCGGCCAGCGCAAGCTGCTCAAGCGGCCGATCCCCGGGCTGGCCCACTTCTTCACCTTCTGGGGCTTCGTGATCCTGCTGACCACCATCGCCGAGGCCTACGGGGAGCTGTTCAGCGAGACCTTCGCCCTGCCGCTGGTCGGCCACAGCCCCGTGCTCGGCTTCCTCCAGGACCTGACCGCGGTGGCCGTCCTGGTCAGCCTGGCCGTGTTCGCCGTCATCCGCCTGCGCCAGTCGCCGGCCCGCCGCGACCGGGCCTCGCGCTTCTACGGCTCCCACACCGGCCAGGCCTGGGTCATCCTGGGCATGATCGCCCTGGTGATCGTCACCCTGCTGCTCTACCGGGGGGCCAGGGCGGCCAGGGGGACCTTCCCGCACGACGGCTGGGCCTTCGCCTCCACGGCCGTCGGGGCGCTGCTGGACGGGCTCTCCCCGTCGACCCTGCGCCTGCTCGACGAGGGCTTCCTGCTGGCCCACCTGGCGGTCGTGCTCGGGTTCCTGGTGCTGGTCATGTACTCCAAGCACCTGCACATCTTCACCGCCCCGCTCAACGTCGCCTTCTCGCGCCGCCCCAAGGCCCTGGGGCCGCTGGCCACCCCGAGGATCGACCCCGAGGAGATGACCGAGGAGGACGTCTTCGGCGCCGGCAAGGTCGAGGATCTCCACTTCAAGCAGCTGCTCGACCTGGTCACCTGCACCGAGTGCGGCCGCTGCCAGGACCAGTGCCCGGCCTGGAACACCGGCAAGCCGCTGTCGCCCAAGCTGGTCATCACCGACCTGCGCGACCACCTGGTCGAGAAGGCGCCGTTCGTGCTCGGCGAGGCCTCGGCCGAGCAGCCGAACGGCCACGACCCGGCCGTGCTCGGCAGGGACCTGGTCACCGACGTGGTCGGCGCCGACGTGCTCTGGTCCTGCACCACCTGCGGGGCCTGCGTCGAGCAGTGCCCGGTCGACATCGAGCACGTCGACACCATCATGGAGCTGCGCCGCTACGAGGTCCTGATGGAGTCCCGCTTCCCCAGCGAGGCCGGGACCATGCTGCGCAACGTCGAGAACTCCGGCGACCCCTGGGGGCTGGGCGCCGGCCAGCGCCTGGCCTGGACCGAGGGCCTGGACTTCGAGGTCCCGGTGGTCGGCGACAGGATCCCCGACGACGTCGAGTACCTGTACTGGGTCGGCTGCGCGGCCGCCCTGGAGGACCGGGCCCGCGCCACGGCCAGGGCGATCGCCGGGCTGCTGCGCCGGGCCGGGGTGCGCTTCGCCGTGCTCGGCCCCCGCGAGTCCTGCACCGGCGACCCGGCCCGCCGGCTCGGCAACGAGTACCTCTACCAGCTCCAGGCCCAGCAGAACATCGAGACCCTGAACTCGATAGGCGCCGGCAAGGTGATCGCCTCCTGCCCCCACTGCTTCAACACCCTGGCCCGCGAGTACCCCCACCTGGGCGGCAACTACGAGGTCATCCACCACACCCAGCTGCTGCGGCGGCTGGTCGACGAGGGCCGCCTCCGCCCCGAGGGCCCGGTCGAGACCACCGTCACCTACCACGACCCCTGCTACCTGGGCCGCCACAACGACGTCTACGACGCCCCCCGGGCCGTCCTGGACGCCGTGCCCGGGGTCCGCTCGGTCGAGATGCACCGCTGCCGGGAGCGCGGCTTCTGCTGCGGCGCCGGCGGGGCCCGCATGTGGATGGAGGAGCGGATCGGCAAGCGGGTCAACCTGGAGCGCACCGACGAGGCCCTGGCCACCGGGGCCGACGTGGTCGGCACGGCCTGCCCCTACTGCATGGTCATGCTCGACGACGCCATCAAGCAGCGCCAGGCCGAGGGCGGCGGCGAGGGCGTGCGGGTGCTGGACGTGGCCCAGGTGATGGAGCAGGGGTTCAGGAGCGGGAGCGGCCCGGGTCGGTGAAGTTCTCCCAGTAGCGGGAGGGGGTCGGCCCCCGCTGCCCCTGATATTTCGACCCGACACCCCGCGACCCGTAGGGCCGCTCGGCCGCCGTGGTGAGCTGGAACACGGCGATCTGCCCGATCCGCATCCCCGGGTAGAGCGTGATCGGCAGGTTGGCCACGTTGGACAGCTCCAAGGTCACATGCCCGATGAACCCGGGATCGAGAAACCCGGCCGTCGAGTGGGTCATCAGCCCCAGTCTTCCGAGGCTGGACTTGCCCTCCAACCGGGCCGCCAGGTCGTCCGGGATGCCGATCTGCTCCAGGGTCGAGCCCAGCACGAACTCCCCCGGGTGGAGGATGAACGCGTCGTCCGGCTTGACCTCGACCAGCTCGGTCAGGTCCTCCATCGGCTGCTTCACGTCGATGTACGGGTGCCGCGCCGTGTAGAAGACCCGGAAGCGGTTGTCGAGCCGGACGTCGATGCTCGACGGCTGGATGGCCTCGTCGTCCAGCGGGTCGATCACCAGCCGCCCGGCCGCGATCGCCTCCCGCAGACTACGGTCGGACAGGATCACCTGTGCACTCCCAAGACAATGGCTACTCGGCCGGCATTCTGCCACGACCTCGTTGCCCCAGCTCAGACCGCCCGGCTAGAATCGCCCCTTCTGCGGGCGTAGTTCAATGGCAGAACTCGAGCTTCCCAAGCTCGCGGTGAGGGTTCGATTCCCTTCGCCCGCTCCACACATGAGCGCAGGTCACGAACCTGCTGCCCGCCTGCCGCTCCCCCGCCGAGGCCCGTCGTGCCCTCCATGTGCCCTCCGGCGGCGCCGGCCATCCTGCTGAGCATCACGGACCAGCCCATCCAGAGCCGCGGCGATGGCGCCCTGGCGGTCGGCCATGATGTGCTGGTAGCGCAGCGCCACCGCCGGCGAGGTATGCCCCATGCGATCCATCAGCTCCCTGGTGGTCGCGCCCGCTGCAGCCGCCAAGGTGGCGGCCGTGTGCCGCAGGTCGTGGAAGCGGAGCCCGTCCAGGCCAAGCTGCTGCACTGCCGGGCGCCACACCAGCCGACTAAAGTTGCTCCGCTGCAAGTAGGTGCCCCGGCCGCTACGGAACACGAGCCCGTCTGGCTCGGGAGCGGCGTAGTCGTCCAGGTGGTCCGCCAGCGCGGCGACCGCGATCGCCGGCAGCACCACTACCCGCCGCCCGGCGGCCGTCTTGGGCGGCGAGATGATGAACTTGCCTGCTACCTCGGTAACCTGCTCGACCACATGGATGCGGGCGCCGGCCAGGTCGACGCGGCGGCGCCGGAGCCCGACCAGCTCGCCCCAGCGCAACCCGCCGTAGCCGGCCACCAGGACCATCGCCCGATACCGGCCGGGAACTGCCTCGGCCAGAGCATGGAGCTGCGGGATCGACACATGGCGCATCTCGGCCGCCCGCTCCAACCCGGCACCCTTGATCGCCACCGGGTTGCGGGGCAGGTAGCTGGCCTCCACGGCCACATTCAGGATGCGTCGCAGCAGCCGGTAGGCCTTGGCGATGGTGGTCGGCGTGACCTCGCCGGCCTCATGGAGGTCGGCCAGCCATGACCGGACCGTCATCGCGTCAATGCGCCCCAGCGGCATCTCCTCGAACGCCGGCCGCAGGAGCCGCCGCAGCAGATAGTCATAGAAGGTCCGCGTCCCCGACCGCAGGTCGGCCGTGGTCGGCCACCACCGCTCCACCCACTCCCCGAAGGTGATCCGAGCCAGCCCCGGATCGGTCCAGGCCCCGCGGAGCAGGTCGGCCTCGACCTGGGCCAGGTAGCGGTTCGCGTCCGCCTTGCTCAGGAACGTCCGCGGAGCACTGTGCCGGACCCCGGCCTGGTCGTAGTAGCGGACCTGCCAGCGGCCGGACGGCAGCCGCCGGGCTGTCCCGAAGCTCCGCGCACGCTTCCGGCCCTCGGCCATCAGGCGCTCGTCTCCACCCGGCCGGCGGCCACGAAGCCCGCCAGGTCGTCCTCGCCGATGCGGACGTGGCGGCCGACCTTGACGTAGGCGATCCGCCGTTCCGCGATCAGCCGGCGGATGAAGCGCACTGACGTTCCGAGGCGGTCGGCGGCCTCCTCCACGGTCAACAGCTTGTCCGTCATCCTCTGTTACTCCTGCTCATGCTGCGGTTGTGCGTAGCTCCTCCCAGGCCACCCGCCGCTGTTCGCGTGCTCTGGCGGCCGCCGAGAGGGCCAGCCACCGCTCGCCTTCTGTCTCGTAGCCGGAACCGACGAACACCCAGGAAGCGACCACCACGACGGCCTGGTCCTCCTCAGGTCGGCCCCAGGCGTCCAGGGGCACGCCGTCCTTGGCCCGGCGGCGCTTGGCGAAGGCGACCCGGGCCCGACGCAGGACGGTGAAGGTGGTGGAGTAGCGGCGGCTCTTGGTCGACCAGTGACCGCGGAAGCCAAGCATGTGCGCCCACGCTCTGAGTCGCAGCCGCTCCAGCTCGGGGCGGCCGCCAAGCTCCCAGGCCGCCCGCACAAGCCCAGCGATGTGGGCGGGCAGCTTCTCTAGCTGCTCCAGGTCGGCCCCGTGCAGGCGGCGGTCCAGGCCGGCGCCGAAGCTCTCGGTGGCCTTGGACGCGTACTTGGCGATGTAGCCGGCCACCTGCTCGGCGCTCAGCTCCTCGGCCTGATCGTCGCTGCGGGTGATGTTGCGGACGTCGAGCTGTATGCCCCAGCGGGCATACCGCTCTGGCCCGCCACCCTCCAAGGGCGGGCAGGGCACCCGGAGGCCCGGGACCGCTGCCCGTAGGGCCTGCTCGAGGAGGCTGGCGGTGAAGGCTGTGGGTGGCGGGGCCAGGCAGCCAGGGCAGCGGCAGTCTGTGGCCGCGTCCAGGCGCAGAACAGCGTGGAAGTGGACCGCGCCCCGGCGCTGGAACTCAGCCACCTTCGCGTAGCTGACCCGCACCAGCCGGCGCACCTCCCGCTCCTGGAGGCCGACCAGGCGGGCCAGGGCACGATGGATGGCGATGATGGTCCGGCGCCACAGCTCGGGCGCCAGCGCGTTCCAGAGCACTTGGCTCTCGGCGTCGTAGCAGGCGGGACAGAGCGGCTCGCCGAGCAGGGAGTCGTCTTCCTCATGGCGGTGCCAGCAACCCGCCCGCCGGCCGTGGCGGCAGCGGGCGCCCTGCCGGTACGGGTGGCAGGGCAGCACCAAGCGTCCTTGGGCCTTGCGGGTGTGCACGCGGCCGAAGCTGGGGGCGGTGAAGGTCACGAACAGCCGCGGATGCCCAGCCACCGAGACTGGCACGCCCTTGCCTCCCTTTAACCCGGCCGCGAGGAGCTGGTAGGCATCGGCCCGGTAGGTGGCCGCACAGGACGGGCAGCGAGACTCCCGCCGGGTGCCGCACGCCTTGAGCAACACCCCATCCGGCTCCCGGTCGCTGTCGTAGACAGTGCGGACCTCCCCGGTCGCCGGTCGGCCTGCTCGATACGGCCGGCCAGGCGAATGGGGTGGTGGCAGTAGCCGGCCTGGGCGACCAGCTCCATCCACCGCTCATAGCCGGCCCCGGCTCGGTCCACGACCTCGGCCAGCACTGCTGGCAGCACATCGCCTACCCGGGTCGGCTCCGTCATGCTGACTCGCCCTCGACCAACCGCAGCTTCGGCGTCGACCTGGTCGTGGCCCGCAAGCCCTCGGCGCGGCGGGCCAGCTCGGCCAGGTCTAAGTCATCCAGCCAGCACGAGCGCACCCGCACCGGCACGCCGCCCTCCTGCAGCAGCAGCCCTACCCCTCGGGCGGCCGGGTCGATGGCGGCGGCCGAATAACCCTCCGACGCCCAGCCCGAGCCGAGGATGGTGTCGGACGCCTGGGGGGTCGAGCACCGGAGCGCCCACCGGAACCCGAACAGATCCCGCAGGAAGGTCGGCACCACATCAGCCGACGGCTTCTGCGTGGTGGCTACCGTCACCATGCCGGCGGCCCGCCCTCGTGCCACGAAGTCCCGCAGCAGAGTCGAGAATGCCTGGGCGGCCTTCCGATCCGGCCCGTTGGTGAAGTACGCCAACTCCTCGATCCCCATCAGGTGCAGCGCCGGCCCGTCGCCCTCGCCCACCTTGCGCGCTCGGTTGGCCAGCAGGGTCAGGTATCGGTCATCCAGCTCGGCGATGAGCTGCTTCAGGACGTCGATGGCCTCATCCACGTTCGGCCCCACCAGCCGGGTCGCGCTGCCTTGCCAGACGGCCAGCTCGACCAGCTTGGGATCGAACAGGGTCAGGCGCACCTCCGGGTCGAGGGCACCCACCGCGACCAGTATTTGGAGCACGTTGCTCTTGCCGGCCCCCGGCTCCCCGCCCAGCAGGAGGTTGCGCTCGGGCAGGGTGACGGTGACCTCAGAGCCGTCCTCGTCGACACCGACCGGGATGGGCTGCCACAGCGACAGCCGATCGGCCTCCACCAGCGGCCAGGGCACCGGGGTCGGGTCGGCCAGCGGGTCGCGGCGCAGGACGACCACCCGGGCATAGCGGGCACTCGCCGGATCCCGCGTGACCCGGACCTCCCGGACCGACAGGAAGGCGGCGATCCGTTCGGCCTGGGCCTCCAGGTCGGGCACCTGGCTACCGGCCGGCACCCGGACGCGGAGCAACTCGCCGGCCCGGGTGAGTTGGCAGCGGACGATGCGGGGGATGCGGTCGTTCATGGTCGCCAGCTCGGCGTGGCGGCAGGCCAGCCCCCAGCGGCGGCGCAGGTGGGAGCGGAACAGGGCACGGGCCAGCGGCTCCCGCGTCCAGCCGACCATGGCGACGACCAGGGCGGCGGCCACGATCACCCGCTGGGCGCTCTCTCGGCCGAGTCGGGCGCCCAGCCACACATAGGCGCCAGCGACCAGGCCGATGAGGGCGAGTTCGAGCCGGTAGACCCAGGCCGGCCGGAGGATACCGTTGAAGATCCAGGCGGACGGTGACTCCCGCACCACCGGGGCCGTGACGACCGGCGGCGTCTCGTGCAGGGCACCCCAGCCGACCGGTTGGCGCCAGGACGGCGGCCGGTACGGCCCCCAGGCGTTCACGATGCCACCCCGACCACTGGCTCGGCCTCGACCGCCTCCTCCTCGGCCTGGTCGGCAGCGTGGACCAGGGCGGCGGCCAGTTCCCGCAGGGCAGCGGGTGGGCCTTGGATGTGGGCGTTGCTGAAGCCGCCGGCGTCGAAGCCGACCGAGGCGCGCAGTTCCCCCTCATCGGTGCGCCAGTGATGACTGGCGTCAAGAGGGCACCGACGCGGACGATGATGCCCAGGCTGATCGCGGGCATAGGATGGGCGTGCATCACGGGCTCACTCCTGATGCGAGGGCCGGTGGTTGCAGCCTCCGGCTTTGTGGGTGGAGGGGACCGGCAGCTCGTCATCGGCGGCTCCGGTCCCCCTCCCTCACGGTCGCTTGGGCATCCCCTCCCTCCGTCAGCTCGCCTTGGCCTGCGCCTGCGGGACGGCGGGCTCGACGCGGGCCGCGCGGAAGGCGACCCCGGCGCGGTCGTTCATCGTCCAGGGCTGGGCGACCAGGCCCGACACCTTGACCGGGTGGCCCTGGCGGAGGCCCGACGGCAGGCCGGGCACCTTGACGGCCAGGATCTCGGCCGCCCCATCCGTCAGGGCGATCAGCTGCACGACGTACAGCGGCTCGCCGTTCTCGTCAGCGCGGGGCCGCTTGGTCTCGAAGTCGACCACCGGCTCGGCCTCGACCGCGCACAGGAACGCGATCGCCGACGTGTCCACCGGGAGCTTCACGCTCTCCTCCTCTCGACAGAGCCCGACTCCCAGCCGGGCATGTGGTCTAGACGTTTATACTACCTTGTCGTGACAGTGGGGTGAGGGTTCAGACAACCAGCGGTCAGCGGGCGGGCAGCTCGTAGGAGAGCACGTAGCGGTCGGCCGCCATGACCGTGTCGCACACCTCGACCGGCCGATCCTGCACGTCATAGGCGACTCGGACCAGGAGGAACACCGGCACACCAGGCGGAAGCTGCAACGCCCGCGCCTCCTCGGGCAGCGGCATCCGGGCGCGCACGTCTTCGGTGAACTGCTTGAGCTGGTGGCCCATCTCCTCAAGGCGGGCGTAGATGCCGCCCGGGCCGGTGTCTCGCTCGGTGATCTTGGTGCCCTGCACCAGCTCCCAGGGCAGATAGGAGGTGGCCAGCTCCATCGGCTGGCCATCGGCCAGGTAGCGGCGGCGGCGAACCAGCACCTGGCTGCCCTCGGGCACCTGCAGTAGCCGCGCGATCTCGGCAGGGGCTGGCGCCGGTGCGACCTCCAGGACCTCGACCTCGGGGCGGCGGCCCTCCTCCTCCAGCTCGATTAGGTAGGCGGCCTTGCCCGCCTCACGGTGGCGGCGGGCGAAGCGGTCATAGGCCTTGCGCTGGACCGGCGGACGGCGGCGCACAAAGGCGCCCCGGCCCTGCTCGATGTCGACCAGCCCCTCGGTGCGCAGGGTCGCAATTGCCTGCCGGACGGTCCCGCGAGCGGCCCCGTAGGTGCTCATCAGCGCCCGTTCCGAGGGGAGCTGCTCGCCCGCGGCCAGCCGGCCGCTCAAGATCGCGGCTCGTAGATGATCGGCGATCTGCCGATAGGCTGGCCGGTCGCTGGTGGGGTCGATGATGCTGGACAGGGACGGTACCCTTCGCTGGTCTACTGGTCTATACGAGTTGTCACGTTACCGGAGGAGGCAGACGGTGGCCCAATCGAGCCCTCGGCACTCGGTCAGCGTGGCCGCCGCAATCGTCAACCCGGCCGGCCGGCTCCTGGCCGTGCGGCGGCACGACAACGGCCACTGGGAGCCACCCGGCGGCGTCCTGGAGCTTGACGAGACCATCCAGGCCGGCCTGGTCCGTGAAGTCTTGGAGGAGACCGGTCTGCGCGTCGAGCCCGAGGCCCTCACCGGGGTCTACAAGAACATGCGGCGCGGCATCATCGCCCTAGTCTTCCGCTGCCACATCATCGGCGGCGAGCCAGGCGCGACCAACGAAGCCGATGAGGTCACCTGGCTCACGCCGGCTGAGGTGCGGGAGCTGATGGACGAGGCGTATGCCACTCGGCTCCTTGATGCCTTGGAGTCCGGATCAGTCGCCATCCGCGCCCACGATGGCCTGTCGCTGTTGCCGTCTTCGAGCCGGTGAGAATTTTCTCTACGAACTCAAGGCCGGCCCTGCGGGCGGCCGCCTCCGGCGGCCGTCCTCGCGCCGGCAGCACCCCTGGGGTCGCTTAACTGAGGCGGTCCGACAGGACACAAGCCCCGCTGTGGCCTTTGTAAGCATTACCCCCCGGAGGCCTCAAATGTATCTTGTCGTTTCCGTATCAACGGAGCAAGCTTCCCGAGTGCGGACTCGGCCAGAATACTGCTACACAACGAAGGGGACTTTCTTCTAGGACGGCGCCACGACAACAGCCCGAAAGCGGAAGGGGGAGGCATGAAACGGCCTGTTAGATGGGCACTGCTGAGCGTGGGACTCGCCGGCCTGGTCTCGGTGCTTGCCGTCGCGCCTGGGGCAGCGACACCGCCGTCAGGACTGGTGAATGTCCCCTTGGCGCGCGGGGCTAACCTGGCACTCGCATCCGGGCGGGGCAATCATCGTCGTGCAGACGGGCACGCTCACCGTCTACCGATCGCTTGGCAGCCAGTGCCAGCCCACCACCTACAGCGCGGGGCAGGCGTTCGTAGAGCGGCCTGGCGAAGTGGATAACGTGCTCAACACGGGCACAGTCCCATATGTTCTGTTCGTGACCTTCCCGCGTGTGCCTCAGGGCGGCTCCGCGAGAACTGACGAGCCGGATCCCGGTACGTGCCCGGGGCTCTGACGACCTGGCCGAGCGCGACGTCCCCACGTTTCCCTACCGTCGCACCGAGCATAGCCGCGCACATTCCGTCACCCATACGATTCCCTCCGACTGGGCAAATCGCCCGGCAATCTGACGAAGGGAGCTACCGTGTCAGATCGACCGGTACGTCAGATGGCAGTGGTCCTATCCGTACTGCTCGCCATGGTCTTGCTAGTGGCTGGAACCGCTAGCGCCGCCCCGCCGGCGGTCGAGCACCAGCAAGTGCTCGAGTTCGGGACCGGCACCAACGTCAATATCTGCGGCGACCTCGCCGTGTTCGACGTCAACATCCGGGGCGAATTCACGTTTGTCGTCTCCGACAGCCTGTTCCAGTACCAGAACACCTTCCACGGCACCTACACCCTCACCTTCCTCGACCCAACGCTCGGCGTGTGGCAATCGCGGATCGCTGAGGCCGGAACCGCCACGGTGGCACCGGGGGGCACTTTCATCAATACCTTCGAGGCCAACACTCACGAAGGGCCAGTCCGCATCCACGAAACTTTCTACTTTGTGGCGGGACCGGACGGCACCGTCCGGGTCGACCGGTACACCATCGAGGTCGTCGGCTGCTAGTACCCCCGTTCAACCGCCCCGCCCCTCGTGCCGGTCCGAGGGGCGAGTGACCTGACCCCCTGAGATTGGTCCGCCTGGTATGAGTTCCCTGAGTCAACCCCGTCCTGCGGCTTGGTCAGTGAGGCGTTGTTCGGCGCCGTGGTGGTTGACCACATAGGTCGTGTCGGTGTGCCAGCAGGCCCACATGACCCGGAGCCAGGCGCGCATCAGGATCCGGACGGCCTGGGGATGGCGCTTGCCGCGGCGGCGGGCCTGGCGGTACAGCGCGGCGGCCCAGGGGGAGGCGTGGCGGCTGTTGTCGGCGAAGGTGCCCAGGGCGTCGCGGGCGCGATGGCCCGCCAGGGTGTCTGGGCGACGGTGCTAGAGGAGCAGGCCGCCGCGGTCGGTGCGGCATTCCCTCAGTGGGCGGAGGCCGCGCGACGCGCCGCCGAGCAGGGGCGGCGGCCCGTGGCCGATCCCGGGGTCGTCCGGGAGCTGCTGGACAGCTTTGGCCGCTGGGCGGAGGACGAACTCGACCGGGCGGTGTCGGAGGCAAGCAATCTCGACGGTCGAGCGCGGTGAAGAACACTGCCGCGCCCTAACAGGCGCTTGCCAACGAGGCAGGCAATCACCGAGGACCGGCCTCACCCTCCAGTCGAGCTGGTGAACATTGCCGCATCGCCTGAGCCAAGTTCGTCCTCGCCGGCCGTGCCACCCACGTGCCACATCGGAGGGTCAATCACGGTACCGAGCGGACAACCACGGCCACTATCGCTCCACCGATGAGCTGGCCGTCCCTCGCGCAAGCTGCTTGAACGCATCCCGCGAATATGCCTGATAAGCGGCGGTGCCGCCCTGCGGGAGGCGCCCGTTCCTGGGTGAAAATCAGAGTGGTTGCCCGCTGACGCCGGATGTCCTTGGTCGC
>Ga0307415_100001491_pt1 | contig 11219 bp, 9 predicted proteins | sample DK1Cmetagenome_FD_204524 | JGI IMG/M metagenome (GOLD analysis project Ga0307415, IMG submission 204524) | Maize rhizosphere microbial communities from greenhouse at UC Davis, California, United States - DK15-C-2 | ecosystem: Host-associated > Plants > Roots > Rhizosphere > Soil | place: USA...
CGAACAGCCTGCGGATGACCCCAAAGAGAATGCGGTGCGGCTGTTCGACCTCGTGTCGGGTGCAACCGCAAAGCTGGCCGCAAGCTATCTCGCCGCAGGCTTCGTCCATGGCGTGCTCAACAGCGACAATATCAACGTCACCGGCGAAAGCTTCGACTACGGCCCGTGGCGCTTCACCCCGGAGTGGGATCCGGACTTCACCGCCGCCTACTTCGATCATTACGGATTGTATTCCTTCGGCCGGCAGCCGGAGGCGATCCAGTGGGACTTGGCCCAGTTCGCCGGTTGCATGTCGCTCGTCACCGACGCTCCCCCCTTGTCCGACGGTCTTGCCCGCTGGTCGGACCAATTCGAGGAGGAACTGGTCGGTGCCCTCCTGCTGCGCCTCGGCGTCGAACGGGGCAGCGGCGATCGCGACTTGGCTGGCGCCCTGATCCGCGCGCTTCAGTCCCGGGAAGCCGAGATAGACCGGGTCTTCTTCGATTGGCGCGGCGGCCGTGATCCAGGGAAGGAACGCTACCCTTCGGATAACTTCCGTGAACTTGCTTCGCGCCTGGAAGGTCGCCAACGGCCGGTCACGCACCCATATTGGTCGGATGTGGAACCCTGTTCGATGCCTATCCAGGAGGTTGAGGAAATCTGGTCGGCGATCGCCGAACGCGACGATTGGCGTCCGTTCGAATCCAAGGTCGCCGCAATCAGGAGAATGGGTGAAGCCATGACCGACGGAGCCGCTGCTTGACCGTTCAGCAACAACATGGTGTCTCGCCCGCAATGGCCGAAAAACTGGTGTCGACAGAACCTGCGACCGGAGTTGAGTTATGGTCGGGAGAGGTTGGCGACGCCGCCGCCGAGGTCGCTGCCGCGCGCGCGGGCTGGCCGGAGTGGGCCGCGCACTCACTGGCCTATCGCATCGAGACGCTTCGCCGCTTCGCCAATGTCGTTCGCGCGCGCACTCAGGAGTTCGCGGAGCTCATCTCGCGCGAGACGGGCAAGCCTTTGTGGGAGACGAAGACCGAGGTCGGAGCCGTCATCAACAAGGTCGAGATTTCGGTTTCCGCCTATGCGGACCGAACGCCGCAGAAGAAGCTGGAGGCGGCGCTCGGGAACAAGGTGGCGGTGCGCCACAAGCCGCATGGCGTACTCGCCGTGCTGGGACCATTCAACTTCCCCGCCCATCTCCCCAACGGCCATATCGTCCCGGCGTTGATTGCCGGCAACGCCGTCGTCTTCAAGCCGTCCGAAAAGACACCCGCGAGCGGTGCTTTCCTCGTCGACTGCTATCGCGAGGCCGGCGTTCCGGAAGGCGCGATCCGCCTCCTGATAGGCGGTCCGGACCAAGGGCGAGACCTGGCCTCGCAGCCCGGCATCGACGGCCTGCTCTTCACGGGCTCGGCGCGCGCGGGCACCGCGCTCCACAAGCAGTTTGCGGATACTCCGAACAAGATCCTCGCGCTCGAACTGGGCGGCAACAGCCCGATCGTCGCCTGGAATGTGAAGGATTTGGATGCAGCTGCGGCAATCATCGTCCAATCGGCTTTCCTTTCGGCCGGGCAGCGGTGCACCTGCGCACGTCGTCTTATCGTCCAGGACGGCAAGCACGAGCAGTTGATCGAGGCCGTCACCAAGCTGATGGACCGGATGATCGTCGGAGAGCCCTTCGCGGATCCACAACCGTTCATGGGCTGCGTCATCGACAACGCTTCGGCCGATCATCTTCAGCAGCAGTGGGTCACGCTCATGATGAAGGGCGGTCGGCCGATCCGGCGCCTGGAACGCGTCGACGAGACGAAACCCTTCCTCACGCCGGCGCTCATCGACATCACTGATGCGAAGGACGTGCCGGACGAAGAATTGTTCGGACCGGTCCTGCAATTGATACGCGTAAAGGATTTCGACGCGGCGATCGACGAGGCTAACAACACGCGCTTCGGACTCGCAGCGAGCCTCATCGGAGGATCGCCGGAGCAGTACGACCGCTTCTGGGCGAATGTCCGCTCCGGAGTGATCAACTGGAACAAGCCGACCAACGGGGCACCTTCGACGGCGCCGTTCGGCGGCGCCGGCATGTCAGGCAACCACCGACCTAGCGCATATTACGCGGCCGATTATTGCGCTTATCCGGTGACGAGCAGCGAGACCGACACGCTTCGCGGAAACATCGGCGAGGGCTTGCGCGACCCGAACATGCAGGAAGACTGAACCCTTTCAACAGCCGTGGCGTTCTTAGCGGCTGTGAGAGTCCCAGTCTGTCTCGGCAAGGCCGTCGCCCTTGCCCTGTTGAGCGTATCCCTGTCGAATTGCGGGAATCCGTTCGCATCCGATCCTAAGCATGTCGACGCCGAGTCACTCGGCGCCGATGCGGGCAACAGCGTCCGCGCCTTCTACGATGCCCGCCAATGGCAGTCTGCGTGGGACGGCAAGGCACAGAAGCAGCTTCTCGAAATCCTCGACCAAGCGCCCACGCACGGCCTCAAGCGCGAGCTGTTCCTCAAGGGCGATCTGCCAAACGAACGAAGCGAACGTGAGATCGCGCTGACCAAGGCTGCGCTTCGCTACGCGTCAGCGCTTGCAGAGGGCTATTCTGACCCGAAGAAGCTCGGTCGGCCTTACACCGTGCCCAGGCCGAAGGTCGATGTCGCGGCCGGCCTCGCCAGGGCGGTGCAGGACAACAAGATTACGGATTGGTACGCGTCGCTGGCCCCGCAGACCGACGAATATCGCCTGCTCAGCCAGGAGTTCGTCCGGCTGCTCAAGCTCGCCAACGAAATGGGAAATGGCAGCGCCATTCCGGACGGCAAGGCCATCAAGCCTGGTGCAAGCGACCCGCGCCTGCCCGCCATCGCGAGTGCGCTGGCCGCCGGCGGCTATCTCGAACCGCAAAAAGCACCTCCGCAGCGTTATACGCCAGGGCTTGTCGCGGCGGTGAAGCGGTTGCAGACCGATTTCGGCTTCAAGCCCGACGGCGTCATCGGACCCGATGCGGTGAAAGCGCTGAACGAGGGCCCCGGCGACCGGGCGCGGCAACTGGCGGTGAACCTGGAACGCCTCCGCTGGCTCGATCGCAGTCCGCCCTCGACGCGGATCGACGTCAACACGGCCGCGGCCTTCCTCGAATATTGGCGCGACGGTCGCTTGCGCGACAAGCGCAACGTCGTCGTCGGCCAGCCGGACTGGGAGACCCCTCAGCTCGGATCGCCCATCTTCCAGCTTGTCGCGCACCCCTACTGGCGTGTGCCGGATTCGATCTACGAGGACGAGCTTGCCGGGAAGGGTCCCGCCTATTTCGCCGAGCAGAACATGGTCTTCAAAGACGGGATGCTGGTCCAGCTGCCGGGCGAAAAGAACTCGCTCGGCGAGGTCAAGTTCGACATGCGCAACGACAAGGCCATTTACCTCCACGATACTCCGGCGAAGGCCCTTTTCGCTTTGCCGGAACGGCATCGGAGCCACGGCTGCGTCCGCGTGCAGGACGCGCTCGGCTTTGCTCTTCTCCTCGCGCATGACGACGGGATCCTGGTCGAGTTCGAAGAAAAAATGATGGCGGCCGACAAGGAAGGCTATGTGAAGCTGAAGAAGGAAGTGCCGGTCCGATTGATGTACCGCACTGCCTTCGTCGACGGGGGTCGCGTCAGGCTAATCGACGATGCCTACGGCTGGGACGACGATGTCGCCTACGCCCTCGGCTATGTCAGGCGCCCACCGCGCCAGAAGCAAAAGCAGGTTGGTGGCGACGTCGGGCCGTAAGATCTAGGAGCGCATTTCCGGCAGGTAGGAATCGTCCACGGCGTCGCTGAACTTCGTGATTCGGCCGTCAAAGCGAACACGGACGATGCCGGTGGAACCATGACGCTGCTTGGCGACGATGACTTCCGCCTTGCCCGCGGCGAAGTCGTACTTCTCTTTCCACTCGTTGTACTTGGAGACCTTGTCGAGATTGGCCTGAGCTTCCTCGGGGGTCGGCATCTCCACCTCCGACCCTTTCAGATAATAGTCCTCGCGATAGATGAAGAGCACGATGTCGGCGTCCTGCTCGATAGAGCCGGATTCGCGAAGGTCCGACAACTGCGGCCGCTTGTCCTCGCGCTGCTCGACCGCACGGCTGAGCTGCGAAAGCCCGATCACCGGAACGTCGAGCTCCTTGGCGAGCTGCTTCAGGCCGCGGCTGATCTCGGAGATTTCCTGGACGCGATTGTCGTTCCCCCTGCCGCTGCCTTGCAGCAGCTGAAGGTAATCGACGACAATCATTCCGATGCCCTTCTGACGCTTGAGGCGGCGGGCACGCGTGCGGAGCGCGGCAATGGTCAGGCCCGGCGTATCGTCGATATAGAGCGGCAGGCTCTCCAGCTCAGCCGCGGCCCGGGCGAGGTCGCGAAATTCCTGCTGGGTGATCTTGCCGGTGCGCAGGTTCTCCGAGGTGATGCCAGACTGTTCCGACAGGATACGCGTTGCCAACTGGTCGGCCGACATTTCCAGGCTGAAGAGCACGACGGGCGCGCCCGACGACTTGCCCGGCTCGATGCCGTCCGCGGTGTCGCGAAGGAAACGCTGCGCGGCGGCGAACGCCATGTTCGTACCAAGCGCGCTCTTGCCCATGCCGGGACGGCCCGCGACGATGATCAGGTCCGACTTGTGAAGGCCGCCCATCTTGGCGTTCATTGCCTCCAGTCCGGTCGTAAACCCGGACAGATGTCCGCCGCTATTGAGCGCCTTCTCGGCCATTTCGAGCGCGTCCTTGGTCGCCTCTGCGAAGCTCTTGGCCTTGCCCTGGACGCCGCCTTCCTCGGCAACTTTATAAAGCTCGGTCTCGGCCTTCTCGATCTGCTCCAGCGGCGCCACGTCCTCACTGGTGTCGAGCGCGCCCTCCACCAGATCACGCCCGACGCCGATGAGCGCCCGAAGAAGAGCCAGATCGTAGACTTGCTGGGCGAAGTCCTTCGCACCGATGATCGCGGCACCCGAGCCGGTTAGCGTCGCCAGATAGGCCGGCCCGCCGAGCTCCTTCATCGCTTCGTCGGCTTCAAAGCTCGGCCGCAGGGTCACCGGATTCGCGACCATGTTCTTGTCGGTGAGCCTGAGGATCGATTCGTACACCCGTCCGTGGAGCGGCTCGAAGAAATGGTGCGGCCTAAGTTTAAGCTGCACGTCTTCGACGAGGCGGTTGTCGATCATCAGCGCGCCAAGAAGGGCGGCTTCCGCCTCGACGTTCTGGGGAAGCGCTGCGGCCGCCGGCTCGGCGGATTCGGAGATACGGATTACTTCGGCCATGAGTCTCCTTGGCCGCTGACCGGCCACCCTCCAACTGAGAACATAAGTAGCACAGCTGTGGATAGACTGTGAGCCGATTGCACCGTCGGGTCGGGCGGACATGCAGTTTTTGGGCTCGCTTCGCATCCACAGAAAAAAGGTACCGTACATTGAAGGCTGAAATGGTGGCCGTTACGCCACAGCCCCATGGCCATTCTCTCAGACCGCTGGATTCGCGAACAGGCGCAGACGCGCGCGATGATCGAGCCGTTTGTGGAGGCGCAGCGGCGCGAGGGCTGCATCAGCTACGGCCTCAGCTCCTATGGCTACGACGCGAGGGTCGCGGACGAGTTCAAGATCTTCACCAATGTCGACAATGCGGTGGTCGACCCGAAGGATTTCGCATCGAACAGCTTCGTCGACCGCAAAACGGATTGTTGCATCATTCCGCCGAACAGCTTCGCGCTTGCCAGGACGGTCGAATATTTCCGTGTCCCGAACGACGTGCTGGTCATCTGTCTCGGCAAGTCGACATACGCGCGCTGCGGCATCATCGTGAACGTGACTCCGCTCGAGCCCGGCTGGGAAGGGCATGTCACGCTGGAGTTCTCGAACACCACGCCGCTTCCCGCGAAGGTCTATGCCAATGAGGGCGCTTGCCAGTTCCTGTTCCTTCAGGGGAACGAGCCGTGCGAAGTCAGCTACGCCGACCGGGCCGGGAAATATATGGGCCAGCGCGGAGTGACATTGCCGAAGTTATGACCCTCGAAGAAGCTCGGCAGCTCGATGTGGCAGATCCGCTGCGAAAGATGCGCGAGCGCTTCTTGCTTCCGGACGGCCTCATCTACCTCGACGGCAATTCGCTGGGCGCGCTGCCCAAGGCAACCTCGCCGCAAATGCTGGACCTAATTGAGCGCCAATGGCGTGAGGACCTCATTACCAGCTGGAACAAGCATGGCTGGATTGAATGGCCTCAACGGGTCGCGGCGAGGCTCGCGCCGATCGTTGGGGCAAGCCCAAGCGAGCTGCTTATCGCGGACTCGACGAGCGTGTGCCTGTTCAAGCTCCTCGCGGCCGCGGTCGATGCTCGTCCAGGCCGCCGCACGATCCTGACTCAGGAACGCAACTTCCCCACCGATCTTTATGTCGCGCAGGGGCTCGCCGAGATGCTCGGCCTCGGCCTTCAAGCCGTGCCCGCCGGCGAGATCGCCAACGCCATCAACGATCGTACAGCCGTCGTGACTCTTACCCATGTCGATTACCGGACCGGCTGCCTTTACGACATGCGTGCCATCAACGCGCAGGCGCGCGAGGCCGGTGCGTTGACCGTCTGGGACCTGTCGCACAGCGCCGGCGCGATGGAGCTGGACCTGACGGGAACCGGCTCCGACCTCGCAGTGGGCTGCGGCTACAAATACCTGAACGGCGGACCCGGCGCTCCGGCCTTCCTTTTCGTCGCTGATCGACTGCAAGGCGAGATGCGGCCTCCGCTACAGGGCTGGATGGGTCATTCGGAACCGTTCGCGTTCGACGACCACTACCATCCTGCAGCCGATATTCGACGCTTCCTGACTGGAACGCCCTCGATCCTGTCGCTGGCCGCGATGGATATGGGCCTCGCCAGCTTTGATGGCGTCTCCATGAGCGATGTGGCCGCCAAAGGTCGAGCGCTGACCCAGCTTTTCATCCACGCCTTGGAGCACGGGTGCGGATCTGACTTGCGGCTGGCCTCCCCTCGCGATCCGCAGCGGCGCGGGAGCCACGTGAGCTTCGCCCATCCAAATGGCTACGCCGTTATCCAGGCGCTGATTGCCAAGGGGGTCGTCGGCGACTTTCGGGAGCCTGATCTGATGCGGTTCGGCTTTGCCCCGATGTACAATAGCTACGAAGACGCTTGGACGGCGGCAGCCATTGTGACGGACGTCCTGGGAAGCCGCGGCTGGGACACGAAGCGTTTTCGCCTACGCCAGAAGGTGACCTGATCGCTTGTTTCGATTCGGGACAAGAAGCTGTTAAAAAAGCGTTATCAGATTAGGAACAATGTGGGTTAATAAAAGCTATATGCACGACTCGGTTGGCGAGTCGTAAGGGGCGAATACCCGCAGGAGGTGTCGAATGCGTAAGCTGGTTTCAGGGCTGCTCGGCGCGGCAGCGTTCACGATGGGAACAGCTGCAAGCGCGCAGATTTCAAATGTTAGTTATAACACCGACTTCGCGCAGTTCGACGATCAAGGCGTCACCTTCGCTGCCGGCCTCGTCGAGCTGGGAGGTGGTACGCCCTTCGACCACTTCGTAACCTTCACGGAAGCGCTCGGCGGCTATTACGGCTTTACGCTGACCACGACGAATACTGGCGCAGGCACTGCGAATTCCGCGGTCACGGACCTCGATTTCACGGCTGCCTGGGTTTCAGATACGCTCGGCGGTACCTGGGCCCTGTTTCCCGACGATCCCGCCAACGACGTCAAGGAAGATTGGGGCCGCTCCGGTCTCTTCCTTCCTGCCGGGACATATACGCTTCATATCCAGGGGACCCGCGGCACCAACACCAGCTACCAGGGTGGTATCGCCTTTGCTGCTGTTCCCGAGCCGGCGACCTGGGGCATGATGCTCATGGGCTTCGGTGCGATCGGCTTCGCGATGCGTCGCCGGCGTCGTCCGGCGCTGCTTCAGCTCGCCTGATCCAGGACGAGCTCATCGAACAAGGGCGGCCCTTACCGGCCGCCCTTTTTCATTGTCCGTTCGTGCTGGCCGAGGCTGCCATAGGAGGCAGGGACGACAGATTGTCGGACGGTACGCCCTTCAGGGTGGAGTCCAGCGACCGGAAATCGACAAACAGACGGTTGCATGCATCCCGGGGTCCGCTGCAGTTCATGTAGCGGGTCAGGCGGAGCTCGCCATTCTCTTCGCGGATCTCACGGCAGGCGACCGCCGGATGTGCCGGATTGGACTCCAGCGTGAGCACGAATTCCTGCATTCGGTCTGCAGTGTCGTAGACTTCGAAATCGTCGGTCTTAATGTCCGCCTTCGCGAACCTCGGTGTCGCCCGGACGGCCTCAGCCAATCCTTCCGTATCAACTGCCGACAAGCCGCACATGGATGGCGGGCCGTTCGCCTCGCTTAGCAACAGATCGGGAAAGATTGCATCGAGGTCGCTGAACTGACCGGTTGCCAGTGCCGCCAAGAGAATGAGCCGCGTGACCATCGATCCCCCAATCGTAGTGCCGCTGACTAAACTACCGATTGAGCCACCTGTATTCTGGCTCTGGATGATTGTCCCAAATCAAGACGGAATCACGAAAACAACAACCGTAGCGGAACTATCATGGTTAATCGCCCTTTAGCGACCCTGCGGGCGGGCAAAGTCCCGAATGTGCGTCCGCATGTTCTCAACAGGGAGGTGTCGCATGCGAAAGCTTATGATTGGCCTGCTCAGCGCTGCGGCGCTGGGCCTAAGCACGGCCGCCAATGCACAAGTTTCAGTCGATAACAAGAACCTCGACGTCGTGATCCCAGAAGACCATGGGGACACCTTCTCCATCGGCTTTCTAGAGCTCGGCGGTGACTCACCGTTCGATCATTTCATCACTTTCACGGAGGCGCTTGCGGGAACCTACGGGTTCACGCTGACGACGACCGCGACGACCAATAGCACGGGCGGAATTGCAGCTGCGACCGACGTCGATTTCACTTCGGCCTGGCTCGAGGACGACATGGGCAACCTGATCGCCAACCTGCTTGCCGATCCCGACAATACGGACGTCAACGAGGACTACGGTCTGGCCGGCCTGTTCCTTAATGCAGGAACCTACACCTTGCACATTACCGGAACGCGTGGGGAGAATTCCCAGTATACGGGCGGGATTGCGTTTGCAGCTGTTCCCGAGCCGGCCACCTGGGCAATGTTGCTGCTGGGCTTCGGAGCAGTCGGCTTCACGATGCGCCGCCGCCGTCGGCCCGCGCTCGTTCAGATCGCTTAGTTCAGTACACTTGCGAAACGGGCGGCTCGGAGACGGGCCGCCCGTTTTCGTTTATCCGCTTCGACTCGTCATCGCGGGCTCGCTTCTGTTCCTCTCCGACGCATGGGCGGAGTCCTCCGCCAGCAGCTGCCGCGAACGGTGAATCATGTCGACCCAGTTAGCGAAGGAATGGGCGAGGACCGTGACGAGATCCTTTAGCGGCCCCTCCTTCAGGCAGCCGCCCGCGTCGAAGCTGTCGTCGGTCACCTGGCCGAGATAGGCTTCCGGCTGCTGCATGATGGGCATGTTGAGGAACACGGCGGCCTGCCGGATCTGGTGATTAGCGCCGAAGCCACCGATCGAGCCCGGCGAAACCGTCACGATCGCCCCGGGCTTCTTGTCGAAGACGCTTTGCCCGTAGGGTCGTGAACCGACGTCTATGGCGTTCTTCAGCACACCGGGGATGCCGCGATTATATTCTGGCGAGACGAACAAAACTCCGTCGGCCTCGGCGATCTGCTGCCTGAAGCGCAGGTACTGCTCCGGCGAGTTCGCGTCATAGTCCTGATTGTAGAGCGGCAGATCGCCGATCTCGATCATCGAGCAGTCGAGATTGTCATCGCGAAGCGCGCAGATTGACCGCGCGACCTTCCGGTTGAGGCTGCCCTCGCGCAGGCTGCCAACGAGAATTGCGATCTTGTAGGCCATATGCGGCTCCTTGGCGTTCCCACGCCCAATACGCGTGTGCCCGAAAGGTTGCGACGGGCCGTTCAGCGGCGTCGTGAATCGTGACGGATGTTGGCTGGGCGTCCGCGCCTTCCACCGCTCCGGGTACGGTCGCGGCGCTGGCTCATCGGCACGCGGGTCCCGCCATAGCTTCCCTCCGGGAGCTCGAAGCGAAGCGAGCCGCTGACCGGGTTGGCCTCGGCGAGCCTCAGTGTCAGCCGCTGGCCGACGCGATAGGTTTCGCCGGTCTCCTCGCCGATGAGCTGCCGCGCAGCCTCGTCGTAACGGAAAAATTCCTGACCCAATGTCTGTGCGAGGACGAGGCCGTCACCGCCGAGGTCCTCCACCGTCGCGAAGAAGCCGAACGGCTGGACCCCTGTGATGCGGCATTCGACGAGTTGGCCTTGCCTGTCGGCGAGGAAGGCCGCGACGTAGCGATCGATCGTCTCGCGCTCGGCCTCCATCGCGCGGCGCTCGAGCATGGAAATCTGCTCGCCTGTGCGCTCGAAATGCTCGTCCTCGCCGGGTGGCAGGCCGCCCTCGCCCAGCTTGTAGGCGCGCACCAGGGCTCGGTGCACCAGCAGGTCGGCATAGCGGCGGATCGGCGAAGTGAAGTGGGCGTAGGTCGCCAGCGCGAGACCGAAGTGGCCCAGCCGCTCGGGCCCGTAGCGGGCCTGCATCTGAGTGCGAAGCAACTGCTCCATGATCTCTTCGCGTCCGTTAGACTCACCGAGCCTCTCGATGATGCGATTGAAAGTCCCCGGCTTGATCCCCTGGCCGAGCGCGAACTCGAGATCGAAGGTGGCGAGATAATCCTTGAGCGCGACCAGCTTCTCGCGGCTCGGAGCTTCATGGACCCGGTACATGACCGGAGCCTTCTTCGTTTCGAGCGCCCGTGCAGCGGCGACGTTTGCCGCGATCATGAAGTCCTCGACGAGCCGATGCGCATCGAGGCGATCGCGCGGGGCGATGGACGTGATGCGACCCTTCTCGTCGAGCATTACGCGACGTTCGGGAAGGTCGAGCTCCAACGGCTCCCGCTTGTTGCGAGCCGCCAGCAAGGCGCGCCAGGCACCCCAAAGCGGCTGGAGCGCGGTGCGGACCAGCTCCGCCGGTACAGCCCCTTCGACCTCCAGCATGGAGCAGGTCGGAGAGCTGACCTCGACCCTCTCCTCGCCCGCGGCATCGATTGCAGCCTGCGCATCTTCGTATGCAATGTTTGCGGCCACGCAAATCTTTGCTCGCGTAAATCTCCAGCTCTTTAAAGAGCCGTCCTTGGCGATCGTC
>Ga0307415_100001493_pt1 | contig 11214 bp, 5 predicted proteins | sample DK1Cmetagenome_FD_204524 | JGI IMG/M metagenome (GOLD analysis project Ga0307415, IMG submission 204524) | Maize rhizosphere microbial communities from greenhouse at UC Davis, California, United States - DK15-C-2 | ecosystem: Host-associated > Plants > Roots > Rhizosphere > Soil | place: USA...
TGGCCGACCTTGGCGCCGCCTTGGTTGCGCTGGCGGCCCGTGGCTGGGAACGGCAGCAGAGCTTGGAGATCCCTCAGGGGCCGTGTTGTTCGTTTCGGACGCCCGGGGGCCACCGCATCGCCCTGTACCAGTTGACTCGAGCGGAGGTGGCTCCCCACTTCGATGGGCGCCGCGACTTCTAACGGCCGGTCAGCATAGGATCCCTCGGCGGAAAAGGGTCCGGCTGCCTCCAGCCCATAGGGACCAGGTTGCGCAGGCGATGCCCGATGTCTTGGGTCGGTGGGTAGTCACGGCTATGCAAGGGCTCGTCGTGAGAGTGTGGCCGGGCCGTGCAGTGCGATCAGCCCCAGGTACTCGATGCCTGGGCGACACTCACTGGGCACGCGCCGGCGTGGACGAGTTCATCCAGCGCGGCAACCAGGAACGGGCGCTATTGTCGGCAAGATAGCCCGATACTGACTCGGTAGTGCTGTATTTCGCCGCGCTCTGTGGTTATCATGACCGAAATGGCGCCGGGTCGGTCTCCAATCGCCGACCGGCCGAGAAAGGAGTCGCGGTGGGCACCAAGACGATCACAATGTATGTTTCGGACATCGACCAGTCCGAGATCCCCGCGGGTCAGGCCTATCAGCTGTCGATCCGCCACCCGGACGGCTCAATTCAGCAGCTCGACATCTCCGAGAAGAACTACCGCGACCTGAAGTTGCAGAGTGTCGGCAAGACGCTGAAGAAGCGTGGGCGCAAGCCCGGGTCCACCACCGCGGCGGGCGGCCCGCGCACGCGCCGGACCAGCAAGCCGCCCGCCAGCGCCTGACCTGGGAACCCGCCGGGCGATCACCCAACAGCCCTGGCCGCCGGGCCGACCGCGATATGTTGGTCTGGTCGCGGTGGTGGAGGAGCCGTGCCGAGGATTTCGCCGAATTCGGCGGGCCCATCCGGGGAGCTGGTTGCGGCGAGCCGATGTGCCACCAGGTCGCGGCAACGTCGCGGTCCGCACCAAATGCCTGAACAAGCTATCGCTGAGGCTGGCTACGGGCCTGGACCATCGCGGTCGCGTGGTGCCGGGCCACGACGTGGGCTCATCGGACAAATGAGGAGACGAATCCAGACCCAGCCGGGGTCCTGGCTCCGACCCCGTTTGAGTCGCCCAAACCGGTCGCTGCCGTCTCCGGTAACCACGCAACTCGACGACACAGTCCCAGAACGATAGATCCAGGCTGAGAGTCCGATAGAGAAGCCGGGGTTACCCCAGCGTCATCGTGCAGGTGAGGAACGGCGAAGGGCCGGGCGATGGCACCCGGCCCCGGCGACGAAACAAGATCAGACGAAGCTATACGGCCTCGTGGTGTACTCCTGGAGCGACAAGGTGTTGTCGGTCCAGCGGATCAGGACCCGAACCCGAACCCGATAGGTATCGGGCTGCCCCAAGTCAGCATCCTCGGGAGCCGACTGGCTAATATAGAACGCACCCGACGAGTTCACCGAAGCGCTTTGGCTTTGCACCACCCAATTACTCGCCGCATCCTGCTGCTCCAGAAAAACACGAATCGCGACACGGACAGCCCTATGGACCAAGATGGCCTTACCTGTGGCCGAGACATCGGTAACTGCCTCAGCGTCCTCGCAGGCGTTCAGCCATCCTTCAACAACCACCAGACCCAACTGTTGTTGACCGAAATGAGAGCGGTTAAACGTGCTGAACCCAACGTTGTTGTCGTTCGTTGGCACAGCACATGCTGGCTGGGCCCGCGAACCAGCAGCAACCAATCCGACCAGCAGGAGGGATGCAATAGCAACCACTCCAAGAGTACGTCGCATCAACGCTTCCTCCTTGGGTAGTGACAATGGACAATCACATATCCTGGTGCACCCATAGGCGTCACCCTTTCGGATCTAGCCCGGCTCACCGTTCAGCCAAACTGCCCACACAACCAACCCGCATCAGACGCCTCGGTCACATCGGCAGCGCGCCGGGCCGAAATCCTCGCGGGGCGACAGAACCGGTGAGACGACGCGCGACGAACCTAGGGTGGAAGGGACGCATCCTGGCCTCCATTCCCGCGCGACCCACAACCCGGGCGCACGCAATGCAGGCGCCGCCGCAGAGGGCGCCGACGCGGGTAGATCAAGAGTCGGAGCGAGGCACCGGCCGGCTGGCCGATCCCTGGACGCGCCTTCGGGGGCGCCGTCAGCGGCGAGCGGCCCTGCTCGCCGCCTACCTGGACCTCCACCCTGCTAAGCAATAGGTGGAGAAGTGCAAACACTGTGCCGCGGAAGGGTCAATAACGAACCTTGCGCAGACCGTCGGGTATTGCCGCTGGGCCTCGGCAACCTGCCGGAGTGTCGGTCACAAGCCTGTGCTGCAAGGAGGGCACCAGTCGGGTGGCGTCGCGGCGTTGCGGCGCAGGGCGGCGGCGATGTTGCAGTGTCCATGGACGTGCAGGATGCCGATGGCGAGGTTGCGAAGGCTGGCTATGGCCCTCGGGGGTGTCGCCGGTGCCGGTCGGGGGGCATCCTCGGCAAAGGTGTCGCGGATGTGGTGCAGCGCCTCGACGCCGCAGCGGCCGCGTCCGTAATCGGCCAGGTGGCAGGGTAGGCTTGGGCGGTGTGAGGTTGGTGACCGCGTACACGGTCCCGCTGCGCCAGCACCGGTTGTGCCGGGACCGGGTCCGGCGGGTGATCCGCAGGGCTTGGGTGGCCCTGCGGCAAGTCGAGGCCGGCGAGGTAGTGCCCTGGAGCCAGCGGACCTCGACCCCTGCCGTGGCCGTGGTCCGGGGGGTGTGGTCGGCGACGGGCACTGTTGCCACTGTTGGACCGCCCTGAGCAGGCAGATTGCTGCCATGAGGACCCGCCGCCCCTGCCCTGCACCCATCGCCCGGCTCGGCGTTCGCGGGGTTCTGCTTCCCTCCCGATGTGATCGTGTTGGCGGTCCGCTGGTACCTGCGCTTTGGCCTCTCCTACCGCGACGCCGAAGCGCTGCTCGCCGAACGCGGCACCGAGGTCGGCCATCCCACCGTCTACCGGTGAGTACAACGGTTCAGGCCGCTGTTCGCTAAGGCTGCCCGACCCTGCCGCCCTGGCATCGGGGGACCGTTGGCAGGTGGATGAGACCTACGTGAAGGTCGCAGCCGCTGGCGCTACGTCTATCGCGCGGTCGACCAGTTCGGCCAGGTCATCGACGTGTTCGTCTCTCCACGGCGGGACACGGCGGCTGCCCGTCGTTCTTGAGCGGGTGATCGACACGACGAGGGTCATGCCGATCGAGGTCACCACCGACCGGGCAGCGGCGTATCCGGCGGTGCTCGATGACCTGCTGCCGGCGACGTGGCATCGGACCGACCAGTACGCCAACAACCGCATCGAATGCGACCACGGCGGCTGAAGGCGCGGCCGCGTCCCGATGCGCGGGCTCAAACAGGACCGCAGTGCGAGGGTGATCGTTGCCGGACATGCGTTCGTGCAGAACCTTCGACGCAGACATTACGAGCTGGCGGTTGAAGAGCCCACCAACCGGCGACTGGCCGTCGCATCCAGGAGTTAGCCTTGGCGATCTGATCCCGAGTCGAGGTCGGGCCTTCTTCCTGCCATCGGCCGACCCAACGCAACAGTGCCAGGGACAGCGTTGGCATGCCGCCCGTCAACCGGATGCAACCGAGCCTCAAGCACGTCATGTCGAACATCGAGGGCTAATCCGACCGTGCCTCCTATTGACGGCGTCGCCGCGCCGATTAGGATCAATCAGCTACAAGCATGGCGAAGCTCGCGAGAGGAGGTGCGTCGACATGGGGGCTGCGCCGGACGAGCGGCTCAAGGACTCAACGGAAATCCAAGGCAACATCCTGGCCGGGTTCAACAAGCCGCACCAGCTGTTCCTGTTCCTCAATTTCAAGCACAACCAGAAGGGCGCCCGCGGATGGCTCCGGCGCCTCACCGGGGACCAGCGCATCGCCACGACCAAGGACGTGGCCGCTCACAATCGGGAGTACCGCGATTTGAGGAAGGAATTCGGCGCCCGGCGACTCCGGCAGGAACGGCGGGTCAGGCAGGAGTGGATGGGCGTGGGCCTGACCTCCTGGGGACTGGTCACATTGCATCCCGAGCTCGCGGCAGAGCTGGTGGCCTTCGACGCGTACTGGCGAGGCCCGCTCAGTGGGGGCAGGGACGGGCACGGGAACTGGCTGGTCCCGGCCGCACTGGTCGGCGACGTGGAGAAGAGCGACCCGAGCGGCTGGGTTGTCGGAGGACCGGACCAGGACCCCGTCGACGCACTGGTGACCATCGCGGCCGACGACGAGGACAGGCTCCGCCAGCGGATGAACGACGAGCTGGACCTCGTGAAGCAGTACGGTCTGGAGTTGCTGGAGGTCCGACAGCGTGACGGGAGCACCACGCCGGGCCAGTTCGGCCAGACCTTGCCGCCGCCGGACGGAGGAAGCGGGGGAATCGAGCACTTCGGGTTCAGGGACGGCGTCTCCCAGCCCAGCGTCCGCGGCTTCACCGGGGCGGAGTTCCGGAACACGCGCTGGGAGAGCGCCCGCAAGCCGGGCTCGCCGATCATCGCCACCGGGGAGTTCGTGCTCGGGTATCCGGGGGAGCGCGGATCCTACCCGCGTACCCCCCGGCCGGTCACGCCTTCGTGGATGCGGGACGGGTCGTTCCAGGTCTTCCTCCGCCTGACCCAGGACGTCGCCGGCTGGTGGGACCGGATGGACCGCCTCGGGAGCGAATGGTCGGAGGACATTGCCGCCAAGGCGATCGGACGGCGGCGGGACGGCACGCCGCTCGCGCCCAGCGGCGGCGGCGATGGGCTCAACGACTTCGACTATGCCGATGACCCGGAGGGCATTCACACGCCGCGTTTCGCCCACATCCGCTTGGCCAATGCGCGCGATTCGGTCTTCGAGGAACCTACCCACCGGCTGCTCCGGCGAGGCATCCCGTTCGGCCCGTTCGCGAACGACAAGGAAGCGGCCGAGAAGCAGGATGTCGAGCGGGGGCTGTTGCTCAACGCCTTCATGGCCAGCATCGACGACCAGTTCGAGTTCGTGCAGCGCAACTGGATGAGCAACCCGCCCCAAGCCATGGACGGGCCCGATCCCGTGATCGGCGCCAGCACACACCCCTGCATCCTCCGCCGCGAGGGTGAGGAGCCGGTGCCGCTGGACCTGGGCCGGTTCGTCCACACCACCGGTGCGGTGTACGCGTTCGCGCCGTCGCTCTCGACGCTGCGTCTGCTCGGAGAACAGCGGTCGATGCGGGACGGGTGAGCGCGGCGAGAGCTGGCGAGCGCCCTCAGGTGGCGCTGAGCTGCAGCGAGACCTCGTCGACCTGCCTCAGGAGCTCGTCGAGATCCCCCGCGTCCTCCTGGAGCGCGTCCGGCAGCGGCGGCAACGGCGTGCCTGGCGGCAGCGTCGCCCCGGTCAGTCGCGCGTAGGCCTCGCGATACCGGATGCTCGGGGCCTGCTGGTAGAGCTGCCGGTACAGGTCGGCGGCAGCCTCTCTTGCCGTGTCCCGGGTCGGGTCGAGCTGCCAGAGCGCGTCGAGGAGGGGGGCCCGCTCCTGCGGCTCGACCCAGGTGCTCTCCAGCGCCCGCAACCGCTCCGTGGCCGCGTCGGCGCCGAGGCGGCCCAGCGCGACCTGCAGGCGCACCGAGAGAAGGAAGGCCGGCACCTGGACCTCACGCTCGTTGCTCCGGTCGGCGACCTCGAGCGCCTCCTGGTTCAGCCGATACGCCTCCTCGACCCGGCCCTGCTCGATGCGGAGTTTGGCCAGCTGGTGCAGCCAGCCGCAGAGGAAGTAGGGGGCGTCGAGCTGTCGGGCAAGGGCGATCGCCCGCGCGAACAGCCGCTCGGCGTGCTCGTGGTCGCCCTGGGCAGCCGCGGTGGCGGCCAGGTTCGCCACCTGGTCGGCGACGTTGGTCCAGTCCCCGAGCTGGACAGCGATCCGGAGGGCGTGGACGAAGCAGGTGGATGCCCGGGCGTAATCGCCTTGCTGCCGGTACACCTCACCCATGTTGCCGATGTAGACGCCGACGGTCTGTCGCTCGCCCATCTCCTTGGCCACTGCGAGGGCCTGGCGGGAGTAGCTTACCGCCTCGAGGTGGTCGCCCCGCACCAGGTGCACCAGACCGAGGTTGCCGGCCGCATACAACAGGCAGCGCCGGTCTCCGGCCGCAACCGCCATGTCGAGCGCCCGCTGCAGCAGCGCCAGCGCCTCGGCGGTCTCGCCGGTGTTCAGGCGCACCAGGCCGGTGTGGTTGAGTGCGCTGCTCACCCCGGCGAGGTCGCCGGCCTCGGTCGCCATCTCCAGGTGGCGCCGGGCTACGACGAGTGCTTCCTCGTACGCGCCCTGCTGGTGGAGCGCGAAGGTGATGCGGTCGAGCGTCCGCGACAGGCCCGGCCGATCACCGAGGCGCTCGAACTCGTTGGCGGCGCGGGTGAGCCAGCTCACCGCCTCCGCGTACGACTGCGTGTACATGTACAGATCGCCCAGGTCCCGCTGGCTCGTGGCCAGGACGTCGCTACGACCGGTGCGCGAGGCCACCTCCATCGCCTGCCGGTAGGCCTGCTCGGCCTCGGGCCATTGGCCGGTGAGGTGCCAGATGGCGCCCAGCTCGACCAGTACCTCGCCGGTCTGCTCCTCCGGCTGGAGTGGGAGCAGGCGGTCGTAGTAGCCGACGGCGGCCTCGTTGGCGAATGCCGCCTTGGCCGCGTCGCCGGCCGCCCGGAACCAGATTCGCTGCTTGTCGAGTCGCCGGGTGTTCCCGTAGTGGTGGGCCAGCATGTCGACGTACTGGGCGAGGCGGTCGGGATAGGTGCGCTCGATGTACAGGCCGACGCGCTCGTGCAGGGCCTCGCGCAGCTGGAAGGTGAGGCTCTGGTACGCCACCTCCTGGGTGATCGCGTGCTTGAACTGGTACTCCGGCTCGGGAGCGGCCGTCCGGCGGGGCATCAGGTCGAGTTGGTCCAGCCGCTCCAGGTGGCGCTCGATTTCCTCCGGCCTGCCGGCGGGCGGGTAGCTCTCGGAGATCCAGCGCGCCCGGCTCCGGCGGCCGATGACGCTGGCCACCTTGATGGTGGCCTTCTCGCCCTCGCCGAGCTGGTCGATGCGGGCCATCACCAGGCGCTGGAGTCCGTCGGGCAGCTCCAGCGAGGCCAGGGCGCCTGGGTCGCGTGGGTCGATGCCCCGGCTGTGCAGGTAGTTGACCAGCTCCTCCAGGTAGAAGGGATTGCCCTCGCCCCGGTCGGTAAGGTGGCGGACCACCTCGGGGGCGGCGACGGTGTCGGCGCCGTAGCGCTGACGCAGCCGGAGGCCCACCAGCCGCTCGGCATCCGTCCCGGCCAGCTCACCCAGCGGGAGCTCGGCGAACCGCGGGAGCTGGGCCAGCGACGACAGCGGCGACCGGTCGCCGACCGGCCGGCGGGCGATCACCAGGATCAGCACCGGCTGGTCAGCGACGTGCTGGCCGAGGAACTCGAGCAGCACGTAGGAGGCGGGGTCGATCCAGTGGCAGTCCTCCAGCACCAGCAGTAGCGGCGCCGTCGCCGTCCGGTCCCGCAGGCAGTCGAGCAGAAGGGACCGGAGGAGCTCGTCGCGGTGCTGCGGGTCGAGGGAGGCGGTGAGTTCGCTGTCGGGCATGGGGAGGTTGACGACCGGCCCCAGCAGCGGCGCCCGATGGCCCGAGCCGCCCTCGCGTCGCGCGATCCGGCGGGTCAGCTGTGCCGCCTGCTCCACGATCGGCAGCGACGCGTCCAGCTCCAAGAGGTCGCTCCAGATCGAGCGCCAGACCAGGTAGCTGGTCGTCGTGCCATGGGAGCGGCAGGCGCCGGCGTAGCTGGCGAACCCAAGTCCCTCGGCCATCCGGACGATGTCGGTGCCGAGGCGTGACTTGCCGATCCCCGCCTCCCCAGTCAGGCAGACGATCTGCCCCTCGCCGGCGAGCGCGCGCGTCGCCAGCGCCCGGGCCCTAGCGACCTCGCCTTCCCGGCCCACCAGGGGCTGAGCGGTGGCCGGCGCAGGCTGGCCGCCGCTTAGCGGGTCCCGCGCCGCGTGGACCGTCCAGACGTCGATCGGCCCGGACTTGCCCTTGACGCGGATCGGCGCCAGCTCGTCGTGGATGGTGGTGTCGCGCACCCGCTCGTGGGTCGGGCGGTCGATGAGGAGCTGACCCGGCTCGGCGGCCTGCAAGAGGCGCGAGGCGAGGTTGACCGAGTCGCCGATCACCGAGTACTCGCGCCGGGAGTTCGAGCCGACCTCACCACAGTAGACGAAGCCGGTGGTGACGCCGGCCCGGAACGGCCCACCCGGCAGCTGGAGCAGCTCCAGGCAGCAGTGGACCGCCCGCTCCTCGTCGTCCTCGTAGCTGACCGGGGCGCCGAAGCACGCGACCAGTAGGCTGCCCTTGTCACCGGTGGCGACCTGGCGGAGATGACCACCGTAGCCGTCGATCACCCGGACAGCGGCGGCCAGGAAGCGCTGCAGCGCGGCGACCGACCTCAAGTCGTCTGTGGCAAGCTCCGGGACCCCGACGAAGGCGACCGTGACCTTACGGTGTTCGTTCACGAACTCGCGCCGTCCGGAGCGCAACCGCTCGGCGATGGCCGGATGGAGGAAGGGGGCCAGCCGCCGCGCCGTGCCCTCGTCGACCGAGGCGAGTGGGGCTGGCCGCACCGGCGAGATCGGTTCGCGCAGGCGGCCGATCACCGACCACGAGCCCCGGCGCTCCAGGACATCGACGCTGAGACCACCCTCGAGCAGGCGGTGGTCCACGACGACCTCGCCACGCCGGGCGTGCTGCTCGGCCAGTGCCGCTCGGTCGAGCGCCGGTCCAGCAAGCACATAGCCGAGCCGGATGGCTGGGTCCCCCATGATGGTGACCAGCAGCGGACCGGCTCCGACGCCGGCCTTCATCGCCAGCTCGAACGTCCCTGCCCGCGTCGTGACGGTTTGGAAGCGCGCCATCTCGGCCTGCAGGTAGAGCGCGCAGCCGACCGCTCGGCGCTCGGTTGCCTTCCGGGCCTTGGCGTCGTGCCAGAAGACGGCGGTCAGCGCGTCGCCGGCGAATTCCGCCACCGCACCACCATAGAGCGAGACAAGGCTGGCCATGGCATCGAACCAGCCATTCAGGATCCGCGTCAGCTCCTCGGTTCCGTACGCGCCGGAATTCGTCAGCGCCTCGCTCAGCGGCGTGAAGCCCGCGACGTCGATGAACAGCACCACGGCGTCAGAGGAGTCACTGTTGCCGATCGGTGTCTCGTGCGGGTTCCTGAGCAGCATCCTGACCACGTCGTCGGGCACAAATGAACGCCACGCGGCACCCAGGCCCCCCTCCTCACCACGGAGGCTGGCGTCCGGAACCGACTGGTGCTCACCCACGGCGACTTCTCTTGTGCTGGAGCCCCTGCCGTTCTACGTTAGGCCGGACGTCAATGAGCGCGCCGAGGCGTGCCCGCAGGGACTGGGGGAGGTAGCCATGCCGCACGCCGGAAGCGACGCGGTGTTCGACTTCCTGCGGGTCTGCAGTCACGGCTTCCGGTTCAAATTCGGAGTCCGGGTGCCCACCTCGGCGCAGGACGCCCCGCCGAACCGATCGAACGCGCTTTACGTGCGGATCCAGGCGGCGTCGCCGCCTCCCAGCCGAGTCGACAAACTCCCTTGGGAGTTCGGAATTCGCGTCAATGACGGCACCGAGGCGGGCCAGCCGTTGCAGGTGGCGGTCGGCGACGACAGTTGGAAGCAAGCCGGCGTGTTCCAGATCAAGGGAATTCCCTCCCTGGACCAGCCGGCGCCGGACGATATCGTCCTCGACCGATGGCTCACCGTGCCCGGCAACCCCACCACCCTCGAGTTCAACGGCAACGTCGATCACCTGGGATTCCTCTCCGCCTCCTACCCGCAGCCCGAGCTCGACGAGCGCGGTGTGGCGCAGGTCCCTGTCGACTACTACCGTCAGGACGATATCCCCTGGCTCAGTGACCTCCCAGTCAATAACTGGGTGGCGATCAGCTTTGACCGCTTCTGGCCGCCCGAACGCGAGAGCGTCGAATACATCGCGCAGATCGGGAACTGCGATCCCCCCCACGACTGAGCTGGCGGCTCGGCCGCCGACCCGACTGGACCTCGAGGCTGGACCCCTACAGAGAGCCGACGCCCCGGAAGCAGAAGCCGAGGGCGCCGGAATTACGCGCTGGTCAGCGGATGGGACCATCGTTGAAGTCGCTACCGTGTTCGGCCTGCCGCTCCCGCCCTTGGCTGCGGTCGCCACGACCGCGTTCGATGGCGCGTTCGACCTTGGCGGTGGCGAACCTGAGGCTGGCCCCCACCCCGTCGGCCCCGATCTCGGTGACCGACCGCTTGTCGCCCTCGGCGGTCTCCCAGCTGCGCTGGCGCAGCCGGCGGAGCGATGGGTGCGGATCGTGCGTGCTGAGGGCGCTGTTGCGTTGCCCTGACCCAGGGCGTCCGAAGCCGTGGTCTCCTCTCGGGATCAGATCACCAAGGCCAGTTCGTCGACCGCCACGGCTACTCGCCGGTTCGCTGGCTCCTCGATCGCCAGCTCGTAGTGTCCACGCCGAAGATTCTGCACCAAGGCGTGTCCGGCGATGATCGCTCTGGCGTTGCGGTCCTGTTCGAGGCCGCGCATGGGACGCAGTCGCGCCTTCAGCCTGCCGTGATCGCACTCGACCCGGTTGTTGGCGTACTGGTCGGTGCGGTGCCAGGCTGCTGGCAGCAGGTCCTCCAATACGGCCGGGTCGACCGGCGCCTGATCGGTGGTGACCTCGACGGGCGTGACTCTGGTCGCGTCAATGGCCTGGTCGACGAACCTGCGGCCCTCGCATCTCGCCGTTCAGCGATCAGCACGTCGATGACCTGCCCGAACTGGTCGACCGCGCGGTAGACGTACCGCCAGCGCCCAGCCACCTTCACATACGTCTCGTCCACCTGCCAGCGGTCACCGACGACGTGCCGGCACGGCCGAGCGGCCTCGGCCAGCAGCGGCGTGAACCGCAGCACCCACCGGTAGACCGTCACGTGGTCCACCTCGACACCCCGCTCGGTGAGCAGTTCCTCGACGTCGCGGGTAGTACAGGCTAAGCGCAGGTACCAGCGGACCGCCAGCACGATCACATCAGACGGGAAGCGGAAGCCGGCGAAGGCGGAGCACGCAAGAATCGACCGGCGGGAGCGGTGAGCGGTTCTCATGCCCGGAGTCTCACC
>Ga0307415_100001494_pt1 | contig 11213 bp, 6 predicted proteins | sample DK1Cmetagenome_FD_204524 | JGI IMG/M metagenome (GOLD analysis project Ga0307415, IMG submission 204524) | Maize rhizosphere microbial communities from greenhouse at UC Davis, California, United States - DK15-C-2 | ecosystem: Host-associated > Plants > Roots > Rhizosphere > Soil | place: USA...
GCCGGCGCGCCCCCGCATCGCGCCGGCCCGCCGGCGGCCCCCGCCCTGTGTCGTTAGGTTCTCGCGCGCAGCTCCCGCCGGACGTACCACGCGGCCAGCAGCAGGAAGCCGACGAAGAGGGCGGCCCCGCCGGCGGCGGCCCACCACGTCTCGCGCGTCACGACCGAGGGCGGCGCGGCCGCGGGGATGGCAAGGCAGAGCGCCGCGCCGAGCACGCCGCAGACGACGAGCGCCGACGGGGACCGCCGCTCGAGGCGCCACACCGAGAGGGCGGCGACGCCGGCGCTCACGGCGAACGCCGCGCTCGCCGCGCCGACGAGCTGCCACCGGAGCCGAGGGTCCCGATCGCCCACCATCCGCAGTGCCAGGGCGAACCCGCCCATCGCGTAGCACGACAGCAGCACGGCGAGCGCCTGGATCCCCACCGCGCGCGGCGGCACTTCAGCTCACCGCCGCGCCACCCGCCGCGCCGCTTCCACGAGCTTGTCGACGGTGAGCCCGAGCTCTTGGTAGATCCGGGCGTACGGCGCCGACGCCCCGAACCGCTCGATGCCGAGCACCACGCCCTCGGTGCCCACCCAGCGGTACCACGACATCGGGTGCGCAGCCTCGATCGCGACGCGCGGCACGCCGGCCGGCAGCACCTCGCGCTGGTACTCCGCGGGCTGTCGGGCGAAGAGCTCGTGGCTCGGCATGCTCACCGCGCGAGCGCGGATGCCCTCGCCCGCCAGGCGGTCCTGCGCCGCGAGGACGAGCGCCACCTCGCTCCCGCTCGAGAGCAGCACGACCTGCGGCGCCCCGCCCGGCGCGTCGGCGAGGACGTAGGCGCCGCGCGCGAGCCCGCCCGCCGGCGCGTACTTCGTGCGGTCCACGAAGCCGAGCTTCTGCCGCGTGAGCACGAGCGCCACCGGACCGTCGCGGTGCGTGAGCGCCGCGCGCCACGCCTCGGCCGTCTCCGACGCGTCGGCGGGGCGGATCACCGTCATGCGCGGGATCGCGCGCAGTGCCGTGAGCTGCTCGATCGGCTGGTGGGTCGGCCCGTCCTCGCCGAGGCCGACGGAGTCGTGCGTGTAGACGTAGATGACCTGCCGCTCCATGAACGCCGCCAGGCGGATCGGCGGGCGCATGTAGTCGGAGAAGATCAGGAAGGTGCCGCCGTACGGGATGATGCCGCCGTGGAGCGCCATCCCGTTCATGATCGAGCCCATCCCGTGCTCGCGGATGCCGAAGTGGAAGTTCCGCCCCGCGTGGTTAGTCGGCGAGAACGTGTCGGCCTGCTTGAGCAGCGTGTTGTTCGACGGCGCGAGGTCGGCCGAGCCGCCGATCAGCTCGGGCACTTTGGCGGCGATCGCGTTGAGCACCTGCCCGCTCGCGGCGCGGCTCGCCACGTTGCCGTTCTCCGCCGTGAACGACGGGATCGCCGACTCCCAGCCGGCGGGCAGCTCGCCGCGCTGCCGCCGCTCGAGCTCGCCGGCCTCCTTCGGGAACGCGGCCCGGTATGCCTCGAAGCGACGCCGCCACTCGTCCTGCCGCCCCGCCCCGCGCGCTCCGGCTCCGCGCCAGGCGGCGAGCGCCTCGTCGGGTACGTGGAACGGCTCGAGGCTCGGCCAGCCGTACGCCTGCTTCGTGAGCTTGATTTCGTCCACGCCGAGCGGCTCGCCGTGCGCCTTCGCGGTGTCCTGCTTGTTCGGGCTGCCGAAGCCGATGTGCGTGCGGCAGACGATGAGCGACGGCCGGTCGGTCACCCGCTTGGCGACGTCGATCGCCTCGTCGAGCGCGTCGAGGTCGTTGACGTCGGCCACGTGCTGCACGTGCCAGCCGTACGCCTCGAAGCGCATGGCCGCGTCGTCGGTGTACGTGAGGTCCGTCGAACCGTCGATCGTGATCTTATTGTCGTCGTAGAAGCCGATCAGCTTGCCGAGCTTGAAGTGACCCGCGAACGACGCGGCCTCGTGCGAGACGCCCTCCATCAGGTCGCCGTCGCTGCAGATGAAGTACGTGTGGTGGTCGACGATGCCGTGCCCTTCCTTGTTGAACACCGCCGCGAGGTGCGCCTCGGCCACCGCCATTCCCACGGCGTTGCCGAACCCTTGGCCGAGCGGGCCGGTCGTCGTCTCCACGCCCGGCGCGTAGCCGTACTCCGGGTGGCCCGGCGTCTTGCTCTCCCACTGCCGGAACTGCTTCAGGTCCTCGAGCGTGAGGTCGTAGCCGGTGAGGTAGAGCACGCTGTAGAGGAGCATCGATGCGTGGCCGGCCGAGAGGACGAAGCGGTCACGGTCCGGCCACCCCGGGTCGGCGGGGTTGTAGCGGAGGTGACGCGTCCAGAGCACGTAGGCGAGCGGCGCGAGCGCCATCGGCGTGCCCGGGTGGCCGGAGTCGGCCTTCTGCACCGCGTCCATGGACAGGGTGCGAACGGTGTTGATGCACAGCTCGTCGAGCGACGTACCGCTGGTCGACGGTGACGACGCTGACGACGCGGCGGTGGCGGAATCGGCCACGATGAGATCTCCCGGAGAGGGGCAGCGCGGTGGGTGCCGTGGGTGCGGCGGGCCCCGCAAAGTTAGCGACGAAACTGGCGATCAGCGATCAGCGACCAGCGATCAGAAGTGCAACGGCGGCCGCGGATCGCTCCCGGCGCGGGCCAACGCTCCTATTTTCGAGTCCAGAAGCGGGGCTTTACTCATGCGAGGGAGGGATCCGCGTGCATGCGCGTGCATCCGCGTTCATCGGCAGCCACTCCTGCTGTATCGCTGATCGCTGATCGCTGCCGTCCTCAGCCGCGCACCCGATCGAGCTCCGCCGCCAGGTTCTGGGCGCGGTCGTCGGACATCTCACCGAGGCAGCGCGCGCGCACCCGCGCCCAGAGCGCTCCTTCCTCGGCTCGCGAGCGCCGTCGGCACTCGGCGTCCCGCTCCACGAGCCACGCCCGCTGTTCAGCGCGGAGCTGCCGCACGGCCGGTGGGTCGCCGTCCTGGCTGCGGCTGCCGGCCCGCGCGCGGAGCGCAGCGATGAGCTCGCCGTACACGCGGTTCAGCTCGCCGTCGTTGGCTGCGATGTGGACGTACAGGCACGCGCGCTGATCGGCCAGCGTGGGCGAGTCGCACGCTGCCACGCTGTCGGCACGCGACCGTGGAATCCGCCGCGCGGCCACGGTGCCCGCGGTCACGGTATCCGCCGCCTTCGCGGTATCCGCCTTCGCGGCGGCTGCCGGCTGCCTTTGCCGCGTACTGTCAGCCGCGGCGGTGTCACGAGGCGCCGCCGGGGTCGCCGGCGTCGCCGGTGGCGCGGACCCCCGGGCCGGGGTGTTCCGGTTGCGGGCGGATGCGCCGGCGCCCACTCGCGGGCCGGCTGGCTGCGCGCGCGCGCTGTCTCGCGGAACGACGGTACCGCTGCTCGTCGTGGTCGAGAGCGTATCGAGCGCCGCCACCGCGCCCTCACGCCGCTCCGCCGAGCGCTCACGTTGCGCGACGAAGAGGGCGAGCACCGCGGCCAAGGCGAGCGGAATCAAGAGGCCGATCGGTCGGAAGCGCCGCGGCCTGCGCACCACGATCGGCAGGACCGCCGTGGGCGCTCTCGTCGGCGGCGCAGCAGTCGGTGAGGGTGGCGCGGGCGAGGGGCGCGGAGCCGTCCCGGCCGCCACGCCTTGGAGCGCGGCCGCATCGAGATCCGGTTCGTCGAGCGCAGCCTCGCGGGCGGCCACTCGGCTGAGTGGCTCGTCTGCCTCCGGCGTAGTAGCGGCGGGCCGTGCGGGAGCCTGCGCAACATGCTGCGCGGCCTGTGCCTCCGACGCCCGGCTCAACCGGATGGTCGGGGTGTCCACTTCCGGCGCGGGCAGAATCTCGCGGGCCTCGATGGGCGGGCGGGCGAGCTGACCCGACAGCGAGTCCTGGGCGCCCTGTTCCACGGCACGGTCGCGCCCGCTACCGCCACGGTCGAGCTCGGGCGTCGATCCCTCATCACGGATCACCGCCACCGGACCGACACCCCGCGTCGCCGGGGTCTCGTCGGAGAACTGCGCCAGGAACTCGTCCGTGTTCGCCCACCGCTCGTCGCGGTGCTTGTGCATCGCTCCTTCGATCGCGAAGAGCAGCGGGGCGGGGATGTCGGGGCGCAGTTCGGTGAGCCGAGGCAGCTCCTCGTGCTTCTGCTTGTAGATGACACTGTAGAGGCTGTCCCCTTCCCAGGGCCGCTTGCCGGCCAGCATCTCCCACCCGACGAGGCCGAGGCTGTAAATGTCGCTGCGCCCGTCCACCGGGATCGCCTCGATCTGCTCGGGCGACATGTACGCCGGCGTGCCGAGCGTGACGCCGGCCATGGTGAGCAGCGTCTCACTTCCGATCGAGCGCGCGATGCCGAAGTCGGAGAGCAGCGCCCGCCCCGCGAGGTCGTCGAGGAAGATGTTCTCCGGCTTCACGTCGCGGTGCACGATCCCCTGGCTGTGGGCGTAGCCGAGCGCCGCGGCCACGTCGCGCAGCACTTGCGTGGCCCGCTCGTAGGTGAAGGGCGCGCCGCGGCGCATCTCGTCGCGCAGCGTGCCACCGGGCACGTACTCCATGACGATGGCGAGGGCCCGCTCGGCGAGTAGCTCGACGGCGTGGGTGCGGACGATGTTCGGGTGGTCGAGTCGGGCGACGGTGCGCGCCTCTCGCGCGAAGCGGGTGATGGCTTCGCGGTCCTCGACGTATTGGCGGCGAATGGTCTTGATGGCGACCAGGCGCGAGCTTTCGCGGTGGCGAGCGAGGTACACCACGGCCATGCCGCCGCGGCCGAGCGCGCGCAGGATCTCGTAATCGGCCTCGAGGCTGCCCAGGTCCGGTGGCCTCTCGGCGCTGTCCGCAGAAGTCGCCACTACCACTCGCGGAAGGAGAGAACGACGCCGCCGGGCGCGACGTAGGAGGGTGAAGGAGCAGACAGTATGCCACCCCAGGGACGAGGGGCGAGACGTCAAGTAGTCATCCCTCGTCCCTCTTCCCTCGTCCCTGGCTCTTACGCCACCCTGTCTCGCGGCTCGCGGCCCTCGAAGAAGGCGGTCAGGTTCGCGATCGCGCGCTCGCCCATCGCCACGCGCGTCTCCACCGTCGCGCTGCCGAGGTGCGGCAGGAGCACCACGTTCTCCAGGCGCATGAGCGCTTCGGGCACCGCGGGCTCGCGCTCGAAGACGTCCAGGCCGGCGCCAGCGATCACGCCCGCGGCGAGGGCGTCGAGGAGTGCCGCCTCGTCCACGACGTCGCCGCGCGCGGTGTTGATGAGGAATGCGTGCGGCTTCATCCGGCGCAGCCGCTCGGCGTTCATGAGGTGCCGCGTCTCGGGCGTGGCCGGGCAGTGGAGCGAGACCACGTCGCTCGCGCCGAGCAGCACGTCGAGCGAGTCGACCGGCTCGGCCCCCACCTCGCGTCCGACGCCGGTGTGGGCGGACGGGCTGTAGTAGAGCACGCGCATGCCGAAGCCGTGGTGCGCGCGCCGGGCGACGGCCCGGCCGATCCGCCCGAGGCCGACGACGCCGAGGCTCTTCCCCGCGAGCTTGGTGCCGAGCATGTGCGTGGGGCGCCACCCGGTCCAGGCGCCGCTCCGGACGTGGCGCTCGCCCTCGCCGAGCCGCCGCGCCGTCATGAGCATGAGGGCCACGGCAAGGTCCGCAGTGTCGTCGGTGAGGACGTCGGGCGTGTTGGTGACGACGATGCCCCCCGCCTTGGCCGCGGCGACGTCGATGTTGTTGAAACCGACGCCGAAGTTGCTGACGATGCGCACGCGCCGCCCCTCCACGCCCAGGACGTCGGCGGTGACCTTGTCGGTGACGGTCGGGAGCAGCGCGTCCGCCGAGCGCATCGCCTCGCCGAGTTGCCGAGGCGTGAGGGGCGTGTCGGCGGTGTTGAGCCGCGCGTCGAAGCGCTCGACGAGTTGGCGCTCGACGGCGTCCGGCAGGCGGCGCGTGACGACCACCCGCGGGCGGCCGTCGCCCGGGGTGGTGTCGTTTGCGGGAGCGCTCATGGTGCGGCCGTGACGCGCTCGCCGCGCCTTCAGGTCATGCCTCAGGTCATGGCGCGGGGGTCACGCGCACCATCTCCTCCACCTTCGCGGCGTTGCACTTCGGCTCGTGGCCAGGGCACGCATGGTTGCAGTGCACGCAGTGCTCGCCGAACCCGGTGCGCTTCCAGATCAGTGTGAAGATGGCGCGCTGCAGCATCTGGACCCGCGCTTCGAGCTCCTTGACCTGCATCTCGGGGGACATCTGGGTAGCCATTGCGCCCTCGTGGCTGTGGCACGCCGGGGTCTGCACCCCGGGCGCCGGTGGGCACGCGCGGCCCGCGTCGCACTCGCGCGGCGGCGGGCTGCGGTCGTTTGCGGATAATGACCGCCGCGCCTACCGACGGCAAGCGCCGCGCCGCACAGTAAGGTTGAGCCGGAAGTTCCCTGGCTCTGGTCCTAACCCCGGCCCAGCGCCGGTTGCAGGGGTCGGGGACAGGGTCAGGGTGAGAGTCCGGGAACTTCTTCCTCGCTCTCTCGCTCGAACGCCCGCCACCGCGGCAGGACTGCCTCCCCGTCCCCCAGCTCGGGCCACCGCGCTCGCAGCGCGTCTTCGAGCCTCGCACCCGCGACCGCAAGTGCGGCGAGCGCCTCGACGCCGCTCGACGCCGCCCGGAGTCGCGCCGCCGTGGACAGCGCGGCCTGCCGCACTGTCCAGCGCTCAACCCAGGACCGGTCGCTCTCCAGCGCCGCGAGTGGCAGCCAACTCAGGAGTGCCACGGCGCGATAGGCGCACATCGCGGCCCACTCGTCGCGCCAGCGCTCGTCGTCCGTCGCCGCTGGGCATGCCACAGCGAGCTCCGCGCGGTACTCGGCGGCCATCTGCCACACCATGCGCTCGGGGAGCGGGCAGAGGACGAACCAGGCGGTGATGTCGTACGCGGCGTGGCGAAAGCCCCCGTATTCGAAGTCGAGCAGCCGAACGGCGGGGTGCACGTCGGAGTGCACGGCGGGGTGCACGGCGTCAGCAGCGACGTGGCTGTTGGTGGGCGCGGGGTCGCCGTGCGTGAAGGCCAAGAACGGGCCGGGTGCGGCGTAGCGAGCCGCCACGCGGTCGAGCGCTCCGTCGAAGCCCGCGGGTGCGGCGCACCCGAGCGCGGTGAGCCAGCGGTGCACGGCGGGTGTGGCGGCGAGCCAGCGGTCGGCCTCGGCCCGGCGCTCCGGGCCCGGAGCGCCGGGGAGCCGGCCGCGCACCCGCACGTAGGCCGCCGCGTCGCCGAGCGTCGCCGCGTGGAGGCGGCCGTACTGCGCAGCGAGGGCGACGAGCGCGCGCTCGATGCCGGCATGGCTCGGCACGCGCAGCAGGTCGTCGACGCTGCGCGATCCGCCGAGATCTTCCATGACGAAGACGCCGACCGCCACGTCGCCGCCGTAGAAGCGCGGGACGAGCGCGGCGGCGGGAGTCGACGCCAGGTACTCGAGGCTCGCCCAGTCCGTGAAGCCGAGCGGCGCTTGCGACTCGATCGACTTGACAATCACCGAGTCGATGCCTGGCGCGCCGTCCACCTGATAGCGCACGACCACATTGCGCTCCCAGTCCTTCACGAGCTCCGCGTCGTACAGCGTCACCCGCGCGCCCGTATGAGCCGTGACGAGCGTGGAGGCAACTGCTGAGAGGTCGCGACCCGTGGGCACGCTCGAGTCTACCATCGAGAGCAGCGGTCGGCGTGCAATGAAGGAATATGCGTACCGCGGGAGCAATGGCGGCCGCGGATGAACGCGGATCGGCCCCCGCAGCGCTAGAGCTCCTCTCCCCGGCCGGGGGAGAGGAGCTCTAATCTGCGCCGGGAGCGATCCGCGTTCATCCGCGGCCGCCGTCGCAGTCTCGCTGAGCGCTGACGGCGGCGCGCCGAATCAGAACGCGTACCGCACCGAGAGCTGCATCTGGTAGAAGTTCGACGGCTGGTTCGGGTCGGGTTGGAACCGCTGCAGCCGCCCGCTCCGCAGGTGGTTCGCGTTGAGCTCGAAGTTCCCCTGCGACTGGTCGAGCGGACCCGACGTACGGCCGCGCAGGACGAGCAGCTGCTGCTGCGGGAACACCGCCGACTGGTACGGCAGGTCGATCTGCCCCCAGTCCTCGTTGAGCAGGTTGAGGAAGTTGAAGATGTCGAGCTGCAGCGAGAGCCGCTGGCCGACGAGCTGCGGGAGCCCCTGCCGGATCGAGAGGTCCATGCGGTTCTGGAAGGGACTGCGGCAGCTGTTGCGCTGCATGATGCGGCCGCGCTGCCTGTCCAGGCACTCCTCCCCCTCGATGAAGCGCTCGAGCTCCGCCGCCTGCGTGGGGTCGAGCACGAAGGAGGTGGTCCCCTCGACGGTCTGGTTCGCGCCGAGCCGCATCTCGGCCGGATCGTTCGCGTTCCGGGGGACGTAGATCGGGTCGTTGTTGTTGAACCCGTCGCCGTTGAGGTCGCCGAGCGCGGTGTAGGTGAACGGCAGCCCCGAGATCCCCTCGTAGTAGAGCGAGATGTTCGTGGGGAAGCTCTCGAACGGCGTGGTGTAGCTGCCGTAGAGGACCAGGCGGTGCGGCCGCTCGAACACCGACGTCGTCGCCCGCACGTCGGACTCCGGGTTCGCGTACTGCCGGCCGTTGCGCCAGTTGGAGATGGCGCGGTCGGACGTCAGACTCTGGAAGTCCTCCGACTGCGTGTAGGTGTACGCGCCGGTGAACTCGAAGGCGCGCCCGAACCGCCGGCGGAGCTGCGTGGTGAGCGTGTAGTTGTGATCGGCGGACTGGTTGAACACCTCGATCGCGCCTTCGCTGAAGCTCACCGATGGAGTGCCGAGTGACGTGATGTAGCGCCGGCTGTTGTTCACGTTCCCATTCGAGGCGGCCGTGGTGCCGTAGAGCACGCGCCCGTTCACGTCGCGGAACGGTACGCCGCCGACGAGGACCGGGCCGCGCAGGTTGCGGTCGCGGATGCCGATGCCGTTGATCGCCTGCCGGAACACCGCTTCGACGGTGAGCGTGAGGCCGAGCGGCGCGCGCGTGTCGAAGCCGAGCGAAGTGGTGAAGTTCTGCGGGTACTTGAAGTCGGGGTCGTTCAGGTTGATGCCGGTGGTGCCGGCCTGGCCGGGCTCGGGCGGAGTGCCGGGGACGTTGCCGGGCTGGTCGCAGGCGCGCGGCAGGTTGGTGACGTCGGTGGTGAACGCCGGCACCGCGTCCGGATTCGCGGTGGACGGCGTGCAATCCAGGAAGACGAGCCCCCGCCCGGTATTCTGGTAGGCGTTGGCGAGCAGGATGAACGGCGCCGGCCCCGTGAAGATGCCCATCATGCCGCGGATCTGACTCGTCTGGTTGCCCGACGGGTCCCAGTTGAAGCCCGCGCGGGGCGACCAGAGGAGCTGCGTCTTCGGCTTGCGGTCGGTGCGCACGCCGGGGATGCCGAGCGTGTCGATCCTGGCCGGATCCGTCGCGTTCGGCACGGTGCGGAACTCGACGAGAGGGTTGCGGTCCGGCGTGTCGAGGAACTGCGGGACCTCGAGGCGCAGGCCGTAGTTGACCGTGAAGGTCGGCCTCACCGTCCACTGGTCCTGGGCGTACGCGCTGTACTGCATCGTGCTCACGTCGACCGGAATCTGTCCGCCGTTGCTGTAGCCGACGTTGTACGTCGACGGCCGGCCCGCCGCGAGCGAGTCGATGGTCAGGAACTTGTAGGCGCCGAAGATGCGCTGCTGGAAGGCGTTGAAGTAGTTCGCGTACTCGAGGCGGCCGCCCACGGTGACGGTGTGGTCGCCGAGCGGCATCGAGTAGTTGTCCGTGGCCTCGAAGATCCTCTGCCGCAGCCGATTGCCCGGCGAGAACTGCTCGCTGCCGGCCGTGATCGCCGCCGAGGCCTGGGTCTGGTTCGTCGCGCCGGTGGGCACCACGGCGACGCTGATCTCCGGCGTCGACACGGGGATCTCGCGGACGTCCTCGATCGTGTTGTAACCGAACGACAGCTCGTTCGCCGTGCCGTTCGCGAAGTTCGAGAACAGTTGCAGCACCGTGGAGTTGTTCTCGTTCGTCCGGCGGTAGGCGTTGGAGCCCAGGCGGAACCCCGAGTTCTGGACCGTGCCCGCCGGGTTGAACGTGTTGGTGTTGCGCGAGAACTCGTCCTGCTCGGCGCGGTTGACGAGCTGCCGCAGCACCACGCGCTGCCGGTCGCTCACCTGCCAGTCGAGTCGGCCGAACAGGTTCGTCAGCGGGTTCTCGCGCGTGAAGAGTGACGACGACCCGGCGTCGACGTTGTACTGCTGTCCCAGAATCTGCTGGACCCGGGCGATCGAGTCGGGCGAGATGTTGCCGCCCGTGTTGGTCCCGCCGCTGACGTAGGCGCCGAGCGCCGGGAAGGTACGCCGCTGGAACTCGGGGGCGACGAAGAAGTGCAGCCGGTCGCGGATGATCGGCCCGCCGAGCGAGAACGCGTACTGCTGCGTCTCCGGGTCGCCGAAGCGGGTGAAGTTCGTGTCGTAGGCGAGCTTGCCGCTGCGGAAGGCGTAGAAGGCGCTACCGGTGAAAGTGTTGGTCCCGTTCCGCGTCACGGCGTTGACCCCCATGCCGGCGAAGTTGCCCTGCCGCACGTCGGAGGGGCTGAGGAGCACCTGGAACTCCTTGACCGCCTCCACCGAGAGGATGCGCCCGCCCGAGGCGCCGCCGGGCTGCCCCTCACTCTCTCCGAGGTTGAACCGGTCGCTCTGGTTGACGCCGTCGACGGTGAAGGTGTTCAGCCGGTTGTAGGCACCACCGGCGCTCGGGCCCTGCGTGGACGTCGCGGCCACCTGCGGGGCCAGTCGCGTCAGGTCGGTGACGTCGCGGCTCTGGATCGGGACGCGCTGCAGGATGGTGGTATCGATCGTGATCCCGGCCCCCTGGCGCGTCGGCGAGAACTCGGGGTTCGGCTGGGCCTCGACTTCCACGGCGGAGAGCGTGGTCGCCTGGGGCACGAGGATGAAGTCGACGCGGGTGGCCTGCCCGAGCGTGACGCGCACGTTGTCCTGCGTGCGTGGCGCGAACCCGATCAGGCGGACCGTCAGCTGGTAGACGCTGCCCACCTCCAGCCCCTGCACGAAGTAGCGGCCGTTCTCCCGCGTCAGCGCGCCGGCGCGGTAGCCGGTCGCGGTGTTCAGGACCTGGACCTGTGCGTTCTCGAGCGGCCGACCGCCCGAGTCGGTGACCTGCCCGGTGACGGCGCCCGTGGTCACGCCCTGGG
>Ga0307415_100001495_pt1 | contig 11211 bp, 13 predicted proteins | sample DK1Cmetagenome_FD_204524 | JGI IMG/M metagenome (GOLD analysis project Ga0307415, IMG submission 204524) | Maize rhizosphere microbial communities from greenhouse at UC Davis, California, United States - DK15-C-2 | ecosystem: Host-associated > Plants > Roots > Rhizosphere > Soil | place: USA...
CTACAGCGCGGCGATCGCGGTGCCCCACGTCACCTCGACCGGCTCGAACTTGACGCCGAGGTCGGCGGCCATCTGCTTGCCGAGCGAGACGCCGACGCCGCTCGTCCAGTCGCCCGACTTGGGGTCCTTGGAATACCAGGGCGGCGCCTGGGTGACACCGACGCGGAGGGTTCCGCGCTGCTTGATCTGGGCCAGGGTGTTGTCGGACGCGGTCTGCGACCAGGCGGTCGGCGCGATGGCCGCGGCGGCGAGCGCCAGCACCGACCGGCGGTGGAATTGAACGGACATGGCGTCAGTGCTCCTTCGATGGGTTCGGCATCATAGAGACGTCTCCTGCCGGTCCGCCGTCGGGACTTGCGGTCTTCTTGAGCGGGTCCTCCTCGGGACAGAGGACACCGAGCAGGTCGGAGGTCGTCCGCAGGACGAGCCGGGCGCCGGCGTCGCGGAGCTCGTCCTCGGTGCCGAAGCCGCACAGCACGCCCACCGTCTGCGCACCCGCCGACACGCCGGTGCGGATGTCGATCGTCGTGTCGCCGATCATCAGGCAATCGTGCGGCGCCACGCCCATCGCCGCTGCCGCGTACAGCAGAGGCTCCGGATGCGGCTTCATGCGGCGGGTGGTCTGCGCGCCGATCACCGCGACGAAGTGCTCGCGGACCCCGTAGTGCCGCAGGAACCGCTCGACGCGCGGCACGCCGCCGGTCGAGATCGTGCACATCGGGAAGTGGCGGCCGAGCGCGACGATCATCTCCTTCACGCCCGCGATCATCTCGTGCGGCACCTCGTCGATCGCCTCCGGGTTCCGTGTGTGCGCGGGGTCGATGCCGCGCATCTTGATGGCTTTCAAACGCTGCTGCAGCGTCGAGAGCGGGACGTCGAGGCCGAGCTCGTCGAGCTTGGCGTAGGCGGCGTGGACCGGCGTTTCCGCCGCCATGACCGCTTGCCGTGCCAGCCGTTCGGCACGACGGCCGCTCACCAGCGGCAAGGCGTCGAGCAGGGCGGCGAGCCGCGCGACGATGCGGTCGTCGGTGTCGGCAAGAGTGCCGTCGATGTCGAAACAGAGCGCGCGGACGAGGGATCGGTCGAGCGCCATCGCATTCGCAACGGGAAACGTCAGGACTTGACGTGCACCGTCTTCACGTTGACGAACTCGCGGATGCCGAAGCTCGCGCACTCGCGCCCGAACCCCGAGCGCTTGACGCCGCCGAACGGCAGCCGAGGGTCGGAGCGGACGTTCTCGTTGACGAAGGCGAGGCCGGCGTCGAGCTCGTCGGCGGCGATGCGCTCGCCGCGTTGCAGGTCGCGGGTGAGGACGCCGGAGCCGAGGCCGAACTCGCTCGCGTTCGCGATCGCGATCGCATCGGCCTCGTCGCGCGCTTCGATGATCGCGGCGACCGGCCCGAACACCTCGTCGTCGTGCGCCGGCTGGCCCGGCGCGACGTCGGTGAGCACGGTCGGCGGATACCACGCCCCCGGCTTCTCGGGAACGACGCCGCCGAGCAGCAGCTTCGCGCCGCCGCGCACGCTCGCCTCGACCTGGGCGTGGACCTGGTCGCGCGCGGCGACGCTCTGCAACGGACCGAGCCGGGTCGCGGGATCGCGCGGGTCGCCCGGCTCGTACGCGCGCATCGCCGCGACGAACGCTGCCTCGAACGCTCTTCGCACCTCGCGCACGACGATGAAGCGCTTGCCCGCGATGCAGCTCTGGCCGGCGTTGACCATGCGCGCCGCAGCGCAGACCTTGGCCGCAGGCGCGATGTCGGCGTCCTCGAGCACGAGGTAGGCGTCCGCGCCGCCGAGCTCCAGCACGCACTTCTTCAAGGCGCCGCCGGCGATCGCCGCGACGCTGCGGCCGGCGGGCACGCTGCCGGTCAGCGTCACGGCGGCGACGTGCGCGTCCTCGATCAGCGGCTGGACCGCGGCGCTCGCCACCAGCACGGTGCCGAACAGGCCGTCCGGAAGGCCGGCTTCGCGGAAGATCGACTCGATCGCCAGCGCGCAGCCCGGGACGTTGCTGGCGTGCTTGAGGACGCCGCCGTTGCCGGCCATGAGGGCAGGCGCCGCAAAGCGAAAGACCTGCCAGAACGGGAAGTTCCACGGCATCACGGCAAGGACGACGCCGAGCGGATTGAAGGTCACGAAGGCGTTGGCGCCTTCGATCGCGACCGGCTCGCGCGCCAGGTAACGCTCGGCGCTGGCGGCGAAGTGCTCGCACGCCGCCGCGCACTTGTCGATCTCGGCGAGACCGTCGGTCACGGTCTTGCCCATCTCGTCGGTCATGAGCGCGGCGAATTCGGCGCGCCGCGCCCGCAGGACCGCGGCGGCCTTGCGCATGCACTGCGAACGCTCGGCCAGCGTCGCGCGGCGCCAGTGGCGTTGCGCTTCGGCCGATTGCGCGAGCTTGCGCGCGGCGTCTGCGGCGCTGTGCCCGCGGTAGCTCTTGCCCGCCTCGAGCGTCGCGGGATTCCGGGTGGTGAAGGTCGGAGGTGCGCTCGTTTCGTTCATCCCGATTCCTCCTGGTGGCATCGTAGCGATGTCGCGTTCGCGACAACGGCGCGCGGGTTTCGTAGCGGCAAGGTGCACGCGTCGGACATTGGCTACAAGCGGACCGGCGGTGGCCCGATGGCCCGCGGACCGGGCGCACGGCAGACTGGCGTCATTGCATTTCCACTCTTTTCTTTCCATGACTGCCGCAACTGCCACCCACTCCACCGCACACGCTCGACCCTTCCATCCGCCGCCGCCGCGCCATCTCCAGTGGATGGAACTGCGCGCCTTGGGCGAGTTCTCCGCATCCCTGGCGCTGATGCCGCTGCTCCAGCGCACGCCGCGCGGCGATGGTCATCCGGTGCTGGTGCTGCCCGGACTGATCGCCAGCGACACCTCGACACAGCTGCTCCGCGCCTACCTGGCGCAGCGCGGCTACGCCGCCCACGGCTGGGGCCTCGGCCGCAACATGGGCCTGAAGGACGGTCTCAAGGACAAGATGACGCACGTGGTGCGCCGGCTGCACGAAGAGTCCGGCCGCAAGGTGAGCCTCATCGGCTGGAGCCTCGGCGGCGTCTACGCGCGCGAGATCGCCGGCGAGCTGCCGGATGCGGTGCGCAGCTGCATCATGCTCGGCTCGCCGATCCACGGCCACCCGCGCTCGACCAATGCCTGGCGCATCTACGAGCTGGCGAGCGGGCAGAGCGTCGACGACCCTTCGGTGCCGCTGCCGAACCCGGCACCGCCGCCGGTGCCGACGACCGCGATCTTCAGCCGCAGCGACGGCGTCGTCGCCTGGCAATGCAGCGTCGAGCCGAAGACCGCGACGAGCGAGAGCATCGAGGTCGACGGCAGCCACTGTGGACTCGGCGCCCACCCGGCGGTGCTGTACGCGATCGCAGATCGTCTCGCGCAGCCCGAAGGCGCGTGGAAGCCGTTCGATCGCTCGGGACTGCGGGCGCTGGTGTACCCCGATCCCGACCGCCCGGCGCGTCACTGACGCGGCGCGCGACGGCGAGCGTCACGCGCGCGCTGCGCGCGGCGGCGTGGCGCCGACCGTGTCGTCGGTCGTGCCGCGTTGTTCCGTCTCGGCGATGCTGGCGACCGGATCGCCGTTGACGAAGGCCACGCCGTCGCGCACCTCGATCAGCATCGGTCCGAATGCGCTCTGCCAGACGTAGCGGAGCACCCCATCGGTGGCGAGCGAGAGCGGCAGCTGCTCGCGATCGTGCTCGCCGAGCAGGATCTCTGGGCGCGGCTCGGTGGCGGCGGAGGCTGGCTTCATGACTGTATGAATATACAGCCGCGAGGCGCAGCCGGCGTGTTCCCGACCGGCAAAGCAGCGTCCTTCGCGAGGGTAAGCTCGGCGACGCCGGCGCTTCGGCGCAGCTCGCCAGTCGATCTTGGAACGGCTCCGCTCGCGCGACCTGCGCGGATCGCTTCTCCTGTTCGCCGCCGCCGTCTGGCTGGCTGCGAGCCTGGCCGGGGCTGCCCTTGCCGCGCCATTCGCGAATCCGATCGTCGCCGCAGCACCGCGCACCGGCTCTGCCGACCCGTCGGTCATCTTCCACCGCGGCTATTACTACTACTGCCGGGCGGTCGATGACAGCGCGATCGGCGTCGCCCGGGCGCGCCGCCTGCAGGACATCGGCGCGGCGCCGCTGGCGATCGTGTTCCGGCCGCCCGCCGGAACGCCTTACAGCCGCCAGCTCTGGGCGCCAGAGCTGCAGCGGATCCGCGGCCGCTGGGTCATCTACTTCGCTGCCAGCGACGGCGACAACGCGAGCCATCGGATGTACGCGCTCGGCGGCCTCGACGACGATCCCCAGGGACGCTACGAATTCAAAGGTCGCGTCGCCGATCGCGACGACGCCTGGGCGATCGACGGTGCAGCGCTCGAGATCGGCCGCTCGCTCTACTTCGTCTGGTCGGGCTGGCCGGGCCTGCGCGGCGACTTCCCGCAGCTCCTCTACATCGCGCCGATGCGCGATCCGTGGACGATCGTCGGCGAGCGCCACGCCATCGCCGCGCCGGAGCACGACTGGGAGCGCGTCGTCGCGCCGCTCCTCGAAGCGCCGCAGCCGCTGCGCCGCCGCGGCACGACGTTCATCTTCTACTCCGCCGCGGCGAGCTGGAGCGACGACTACGCCGTCGGTCTGCTGCGCTACCTCGGCGGCGACCCGCTGCGCGCAGCGTCGTGGCGGAAACATCCGCTGCCGGTGTTCGGCAAGAACGCCGAGGCGGCGGCGTTCAGCGTCGGCCATCCGAGCTTCGTGCCTTCGCCCGACGGCCGCGAGGACTGGATCGTGTACCACGCGACGGCGCGCTCCGGCGCTGGCTGGTCGGCACGCTCGGTGCGCGCGCAGCCGTTCGACTGGTGCAGCGACGGCCGGCCGCGCTTCGGCGCCGCGGTCCCCGTCGGGCGCCTCCTCGACGAGCCCTCGGGCACCGCGGGCGCGGCGACGGCGCCGCGCGCTACGATCGCCGCGCCGTGTTGACGAGGACCGAACGATGAGCCGCCTGCTGGCGGTCGACTGGGGCAGCTCGAGCTTGCGCGCTGCCGTGATCGACGACGACGGCAACGTCGTCGACGAGCGCTCCGCGGCGAGCGGCATGCTCAAGGTCGAGCGATCCGGATTCGACGACGTCTTCGAGGCCGAGTTCGGCGACTGGATGGACGTTCCCGGGACGCGGTGCCTGATGGCCGGAATGGTCGGCAGCCGGCAAGGCTGGGTCGAAGCCGACTACGTCGCTTGCCCCTGCGGCATTCGCGATTTCGTCGCCCGTCTGCGGCGCGTCGGGCCCGAGGCGTCGCGCAAGAGCCGCGACATCGCGATCGTTCCCGGTGCTTCCTGCACGCACGACGGCGCGCCCGACGTCCTGCGCGGCGAAGAGGTCAAGGTGCTCGGCGTCCTCGAGCTGCTCGGCGCCGACTCCGCGGTCGTCGTCTCGCCGGGAACGCACAGCAAGTGGATGACGGTCGAGAACGGCCTGCTGACGCGCTTCTCGACGGCGATGACGGGCGAGATCTACGCGCTCCTGCGGCGCCAGTCGATCCTGGCGCGCAGCATGCCGCCCGAGTCCGAGGATCGGCTCGACGTCGCCGCGTTCGACGACGGCGTCGCGCGCGCGCTCGGCGGCTGCAGCCTGCTGCAAACGGCGTTCAGCGTGCGCACCCGCGCGCTCTTCGACCAGCTTCCCGCGGCGGCGCTCGCGAGCTGCCTGTCGGGGCTCGTGATCGGCGAGGAGCTGCGCTGCCGCCCGGTCGAGCGCGGCGAAGCGGTCGCGGTGGTCGGCGCGCCGGCGCTGACCGAGCGCTACGCGCGCGCCTTGTCGCGGCTCGGTGTCGACGTGCGCGCGTTCGACGAGGACGCCGTCTGGCGCGGCCTCTCGGCGATCGACCGCCTGCGCCGGCAGCGGGAAGCGGGCAGGGCATGACGACGCCGTCGGAGCGCTTCGCGGCGGCGACCGCCGAGCTGCCGCTGGTCGCCATCCTGCGTGGCATCCGGCCCGACGAAGCCGTCGCCATCGGCGGCGTACTCGTCGAGGCCGGCTGGCGCATGCTCGAGGTGCCGCTCAACTCGCCGGAGCCGTTGCGAAGCATCGCCGCGCTCGTCGAAGCGTTTCCCGACGCGCTCGTCGGCGCGGGCACGGTGCTGACCGCGGCCGCGGTGCGCGACGTCCACGCCGCCGGCGCGCGTCTCGTCGTCGCGCCGAATTTCGACGCCGACGTCGTCCGCGAGACGGTGCGGCTCGGCATGATCGCCTTGCCGGGCGTGCTCAGCGCGAGCGAGGCGTTCGCCGCGCTCGGCGCCGGCGCCGCCGGACTGAAGCTGTTCCCGGCCGAGATGATCCCGCCCGCCGCCGTCAAGGCGCTGCGTGCGGTGCTCGATCCGGCGACCGCGCTGCTGCCGGTCGGCGGCATCTCACTCGACAACATGGCGGCGTACCGCGCCGCCGGTGCGAGCGGCTTCGGCGTCGGCTCGAGCCTGTACCGGCCGGGCAGCGACGCGCCGGCGGTCGCCGCGTCGGCGCGCCGCTGGGCAGACGCGTGGCGGGGATCGCCGCCGGCTGCGCCGCGAAGCCCGCCGCGTTGAGAGCGCGAGCGCCGTTTCGTCCGCAGACCGCAGAATCGACGCCATGCAATCCCGACTCGCCACGCTCCTGGTTCTCCTGATGCTTGCAGCGTGCGCGAGCACGCCACCGCCGCAGCAGGCCCCCGCTGCGTCGATACCCGACCAGCGCGCCGCCGTGCCGGCGCAGCTGTCGACCGAGCGGCAATGGCTGAGCTCTTGGTTCAAGGGCACGCCGGTGCGCATCCGCCAGGTCGACGACAGCACGATCACGATCGACGTGCCGCGCGAGTTCTGCTTCGAGCCCGGCAAGACGGCGGTCAAGCCCGCGCTCGGCGCCGTCCTCGACAAGATGTCGCAGAGCTTGAACCGCGTGCCGCTCGCCAACGTGACCCTGATCGCGGCACCCGGGGATGCGCCGGGCGCGGCGGCGCTCGCGTTGCAGCGTGCAGCGCAGGTCCAGCAGCATCTGCGCGCCGCCGGCGTACGCGCCGAGCGCCTCGGCAAGCCCTCGGTCGCGTCTGCATCGGCGGTCCAGCTGCGCATGGAAGCGTCGCCGCTCTGACGCGCATGGACGGACGAGCCTCGATCGCAGGACGACGCGTCGGCGTCGTCGGCCTCGGCGCGATGGGCGCGGGGATGGCCGGATCGCTGCGGCGCGCCGGCGCCGACGTCCACGTCTGCGACGTTCGCGACGGCGTCGCCGCGGCGTTCGCGGAGCAGGGCGGCCGCGCGTGCGCGACCGTCGCCGAGCTCGCGGCGCGCTGCGAGGTCGTCGTTTCGGTCGTCGTCAATGCGGCGCAGACCGAGGAAGTGCTGTTCGGCGGAGACGGCAAGGGCGGCGCCGCCGCGGCGATGGCGCCCGGCGGCGTCTTCGTGATGTGCTCGACCGTCGATCCGAACGTCTCGATCGACTTCGAGCGCCGCGTCGAGGCGAAACGGCTGCTCTACGTCGACGCGCCGATCTCGGGCGGCGCGGCCAAGGCGGCGTCGGGCGAGATGACGGTGATGGGCGCCGCCCGCGATGCGGCGTGGTCGATCGCCGAGCCGTTCCTGCACGCGATGGCGGCCCGGGTCTACCGCCTCGGCGACCGCGCCGGCAACGGCAGCAAGGTCAAGATCATCAACCAGCTGCTCGCGGGCGTGCACATCGCTGCCGCCGCCGAGGCGATGGCGCTCGGCCTGCGCGAAGGCGTCGACGCGGCGGCGCTCTACGACGTCATCACCCACAGCGCCGGCAACAGCTGGATGTTCGAGAACCGCATGGCGCACGTCCTCGCCGGCGACTACACGCCGCTGTCGGCGGTCGACATCTTCGTCAAGGACCTCGGCCTCGTCCTCGACACCGCGCGCGCGACCAAGTTCCCGCTGCCGCTCGCGAGCACCGCGCACCAGATGTTCCTGCAGGCGTCGAGCGCCGGCTTCGCGAAGGAAGACGACGCCGCGGTGATCAAGATCTTCCCTGGCATCGCGCTGCCAGGCACGCGATGACGATCCGGCTCGGCTGCATCGCCGACGATTTCACCGGCGCGACCGACCTCGCCAACAACCTCGTGCGCGCCGGCATGCGCGCGGTGCAGACGATCGGCGTGCCGCGCGACGGCTCGAAGGTCGACGCCGATGCCGTGGTGGTGGCGCTCAAGTCGCGGACGATCGAGCCGCGGCTCGCGGTCGAGCAGTCGCTCGCCGCGTGCCGCTGGCTGCGCGCGAACGGCGCGACCCAGATCTACTTCAAGGTCTGCTCGACCTTCGACTCGACGCCGCGCGGCAACATCGGCCCGGTCCTCGAGGCGCTGATGGACGAGCTCGACGCCGACTTCACGATCGCGACGCCGGCGTTCCCCGACAACGCGCGCACCGTCTTCAAGGGACATCTCTTCGTCGGCGACGTCCTGCTCTCGGACAGCGGCATGCGCCACCACCCGCTGACGCCGATGACCGACGCCAACCTGGTCCGCGTCCTGCAGGCGCAGCTCGCGCCGGCGCGCGGCGACGGTGCCGCGCCGCGTCGCGTCGGCCTCGTCGACCACCGCGCCACCGGCGCGTCGAGCGCGGCGATCGCCGACCGCTTCGCCGCGCTGCGGGCGGCAGGCGTCTCGATCGCGATCGCCGACGCGATCGGCAACGACGACCTGCTGCGCCTCGGCGAGGCGGTGCGCGACCTGCCGGTCGTGTGCGCGGGCTCGGGCCTGGCGATCGGCTTGCCGCGCAACTTCGGCCTCTCGCCGTCGGGCGAGGCGGCGGCGTTGCCGCCGGTGCGCGGGCCGAGCGCGATCGTCTCCGGCAGCTGCTCGGAGGCGACCAACGCGCAGGTCGCCGAGTTCCTGCGCGCCGGCGGCGCGGCGCGTCGGATCGATCCGCTCGCCCTCGCCGCCGGCGGCGACGCCGACCTCGTCGCCGACGTGGCGCGCTGGGCCGAGCGCGAATGGCAATCCGCGCCCGCGCGGCCGGTGCTCGTCTACAGCACCGCGCCGCCGCACGCGGTCGCCGCCGCGCAGGAGCGCGCCGGTGCGCACGACGTCGGCACGCGCGTCGAGGCGCTGCTGGCGGCCGTCGCCAAGGCACTGGTCGAGCGCGGCGCGCGCCGGCTCGTCGTCGCCGGCGGCGAAACCTCGGGCGCGTGCGTGCAGGCGCTCGGCGTCGAGACGCTGCGCATCGGCCGGCAGATCGATCCCGGCGTGCCGTGGTGCCACGCCGCCCCTGCGCTCGCGCCGCAAGGCCTGTTGCTGGCGCTGAAGTCCGGCAACTTCGGCGCGGTCGACTTCTTCTCCCGCGCCTTCGCCGCGCAGGCCTGACGTGGACGAAGCGCGCCTCCGCGACGAGCTCTGCCGCATCGGCCGCTCGCTCCATGCGCGCGGCTACGTGCACGGCACCACCGGCAACCTGAGCGCACGCATCGACGACGGTGTCCTCATCAGCGCGACCGACGCCTGCCTCGGCAATCTCGTGCCGGAGGCGCTCGTCAAGGTCGATCGCGCCGGAGCCGTGGCGCCAGGCGCGGCGCGGCCGAGCAAGACGCTCGCCCTGCACCGGCGGATCTACGACGCGGCCGCCGAGGCGCGATGCGTGATCCACACGCACTCGCGCCACCTGGTCGGCGTCAGCCTCGCGATCCCGGCGGACGAGGATCGCGACGACCTGCTGCCGCCGATCACGCCGTACTTCGTCATGAAGGTCGGCCACGTGCCGCTCGTCGCGTACCGGCGGCCCGGCGATCCGCTGGTCGGCGACCGCATCGCCGCCGCGATCGCCGAGGGCGAGCGCCGCGGCGCGCCGATCCGTGCCGTCATGCTGGCGCGCCTCGGCCCGAACGTCTGGCACGAGACGCCCGCGGCCGCGATGGCCGTGCTCGAGGAGCTCGAGGAGACCGCGCGCCTCTGGCTCGCCGCGACGCCCAGGCCGGAGCCTTTGTCGGCGGCGCAAGTCGACGAGCTGCGCCGCCACTTCGGCGCGCGCTGGTGAACACGAAAGGAGTTCCGCGATGCCTCGCTTCGCCGCCAACCTGACGATGATGTACCCGGAGCACGCGTTCCTCGATCGCTTCGCCGCGGCCGCGGCCGACGGCTTCGAGGCGGTCGAGTACCTGTTCCCGTACGAGTGGCCGGCGGCGCGGCTCGCCGCCGCGCTCGCCGACAACGGCCTGCAGCAAGTGCTGTTCAACGCCGCGCAAGGCGACTTCGGCGCCGGCGAGCGCGGCATCGCCGGCCTGCCGGGGCGCGAGAAGGAATTTCGCAGCGCGATCGAGCGCGGCCTCGAGTACGCCGCGGCCCTCGCCTGCCCGCGCGTGCACGTGATGGCGGGGCTCGCGCCGAACCAGGCCAGCCGGGCGTCGATGGGAGCGGTCTACGTCGCCAACCTCGCCTGGGCGGCGGAGCGCGCGGCGGCGGCCGGCGTCGACGTCCTGATCGAGCCGATCAACACGCGCGACATTCCCGGCTACCTGCTCAACCGCCAGGACGAGGCGCACGCGATCGTCGCCGAGGTCGGGGCGCCGAACCTCAAGGTCCAGATGGACCTCTACCACTGCCAGATCGTCGAGGGCGACGTCGCGACCAAGCTGCGCGCCTATCTGCCGACCGGCCGCGTCGGTCACCTGCAGATCGCCGGCGTCCCCGAGCGTCACGAGCCCGACGTCGGCGAGGTGAACTATCCCTACCTGTTCGACATCGTCGACGCGCTCGGCTACGCGGGCTGGATCGGTTGCGAGTACCGGCCGGCTGCGGCGACGTCGAGCGGGCTCGGTTGGCTGCGCGGGCGTCGCGCCTAGGCCCTAGTTCGGGACGTACATGTAGCCGGCGTTGCGCACCGTCCGGATGCAGCGCGGCTCGGCGGCCGGATCGGGCTCGATCTTCTTGCGCAGCCGGCCGATCCGGATGTCGATCGAGCGGTCGAACGGCTCCCACTCGCGGTTGCGCGTCTTCATGAGCAGCTGGTCGCGCGACAGGACGCGATTCGGGCTCGCCAGGAAGACGCGCAGCAGCTCGTACTCCATCGCGGTGATCGGCACTTCCTCGCCGCTCTCCTCGAACAGCCGGCGCGCATCGACATCGAGCCGGCAGCGGCCACAGCGCACGCGCCCGCCCCCGGCCGAAGCCGCGGCAGGCGGCGCGTCGACCGGGCCGCCGTTGCCCTCGAGGGCGACGCGCGCCTG
>Ga0307415_100001496_pt1 | contig 11208 bp, 10 predicted proteins | sample DK1Cmetagenome_FD_204524 | JGI IMG/M metagenome (GOLD analysis project Ga0307415, IMG submission 204524) | Maize rhizosphere microbial communities from greenhouse at UC Davis, California, United States - DK15-C-2 | ecosystem: Host-associated > Plants > Roots > Rhizosphere > Soil | place: USA...
GCGCAGCTCCAGCAGGCCAGCCATCGCCTTCGCGGTGTAGACGGGGTCGAGGGAGAGCTGCTCCTCGGCGGCGAGGGCGGCGGCGCTCGCCGCAGCCTCGGTGCGGTGGCCGTAGCCGACCCCGATTTGGTCGCGGGTCAGGTCAAATGTCTCCGGCTCCAGCCGGAGCTGCGGGAGGCGCGCGCGGCGGTGCTCCAGCAGCGTGGCGGTGCGCCGCGCGAGGCGGGCCAGCACCTGCCCATCGAGGCGGAGCCGGTCGTTGACCACGACCCCGGCGACGCGGGTGCGCAGGCCGGCGAGCTGGAAGCCGAGCGCCAGGCCGGCTGCGGTGCCGCCGGTGCCGACCGGGACGACGACGTGGGCCGGCTCGGGCAGCGAGCCATCTTCCACCTGGGCGGCGATCTCCAGCGCCGCCTCCACATAGCCGAGCGCTCCGACCGGCGAGGAGCCGCCGGCCGGCAGCAGGTACGGCAGGCGGCCCCCGCGGGCGTTGCGGGTGAGCAGCCACGGCAGCATCGCCACGGTTCGTGCCTTCGTATGCGTGCGGTGGATGCGCGCGCCCGAGGCATCGAGCCGGGTGAGCTGGGCGCTGACGTGGGCGTCGATCGGCTGGTCGACGAGCGCGAGCGCGGTCTCGAGTCCGTGCTCACGCGCATACAGCGCGGTCGCCAGCCCCCAGTTCGTGCCGAGCCCGCCGAAGGTGAGGATCGAGCGGCGACCGCGCCGCCGGGCGTCCGGGATCAGCCACTCCAGCTTCCGCACCTTGTTCCCGCCCCAACCGCTGGAACCAAAGGCGCCGTCTTCCTTCACCCAGACGCCGAGACCCGCCAGCTCGCGAACCGGCGTCGGCCGCTCGGAGAGCACCAGATGCGGAAGGCTCTCGGCCAGAGGTGGGAACCGCTCGTGAAGGTGGGGGATCAAGACGGATTAGCAGCCGTCGGGCCCATCGCTTTCGAAGACCTCGACCAGCTTCCGGCCGACCGGGAAGCGCCGCCGCGCCACCTCCACCTTCCTCCCCGTCTCGGCTACTTCCCTCGCCCGCTCGACCGCTTCGTCGAGATCATAAAACCACTCCCGCCACCGTCCGTCGAACCTGACATCCCATTGAGTCAGGGAGGGAGCGTAGTGACGCGTCTCAATCTTGATCGGCCACAACGGCAGAGGTCTGCCCTCGGCGGGTTCGCCGTGCTTCACCCAGGCCCGGCGGAAAGCACCGCGCAACTTTTCCACTTCTTCCTTGAAATCGTGCCGCTCGAAGAGCACGAGGACGATCGAGAGCTCCTCGGTCCTGTCGGCTCTATCGGGCCTGCTGAGGAAACCGACGGTCTCCTCGGCGAAGACCTCAATCCACTCGTCCAGGTCGATCGCGGCGGGACCCTCGCCGAAGGCGGTCAGACCGACTGATTTGAACCCTTTCTGCGCCGCCAGATCGAGAGCCGCGGCGAGGCACTTGCGAACCGTTTCGATGTCCGACTTGCCGTAGCGGCTCATCGAGGCGACGTGGATGATGCCCTTCAACTGCTTCAGGTCTCCGGGGTCGGTCAGCCAGGCGTGCCCCATCTGGAACGGCTTCCCCTCCTGGGCCAGCCGTTCGACGCCCTCGCCAGCCGCGTTTTTGATCGCGCGCGCCGATTGCGACCACATCTGCCCGTCCACGTCGTCGTTGCTGATCACGGCATCGACCGCGAGCCGGGCGATGTTCCCGTCGAGGACCCAGACGCCCTCGGGATGATCACCCGGGTTTTTCGCCTCGTTGGGCTTCTTGGTCTTCTTCAGCTTCTTGGTCCTCTTCGGCTTATTCCGCTTCTTCGGCGAGAAGCTGTACAGGTGCACAGCAGGATCATGGACCCGGCTCCCGCTCTTCCCGGCTTCCTCGGGCTCCTCTCGCCAATGCCGCAGGCTCGCCCGTTCGGCGCCGGCGCGGCGATCCGCCGCCCATGGCTGCGGGACACCGCAAAACTCGCAGTGATCGACGACCGGGGCGAAGACGGGGCGCTCGCAGCGTGCGCAGTTGCGAATCAGCTTCGCGCCGTCCCGCGGGCAGTGGGTGGTCTCGAAGCTGGTGGAGGCGGCAACGTTGGCTCGACCCCAGAAACCGGTGCGGACGATCAGATCGCGGCGTGCCTGCTCGTTGAACCCGCAGCCGCGAGGGCAGACCTGAATCGGAGTCCGGTGGCCGCGGAACAGCTCGAACTGCTCCGTCCCCCGCTCGACTTCGAGTCGCGCTTCCCTCCTGTCCTGGTACCGGCGCCGCAGCCGCAGGATCGGCTGGCGCCGCTGGTCAGTCGGAGAGGGGGCCATCTTTCTCTCCGCCTTTGTCTTCCGTCTGTTTGACGATCTGTCGGACCTCGTCCTTGAATTCGTCCTGGGTGACGTTGCGCCGCTGAATCTGACTGAAGACCGTGACGCCACCCTGGCGCATGTCCTTGACGGCCTCGATCGCCTTCTGGGACGCCTCCCGAACGCGCCTGCCCTGATCCTCTTTCTGGCTCGGGTCCGCTTCCCGGAGTTTCAGCAGGCGGGCGTGGCAGATCAGCACGCTCTGGTGGAGCGAAGCGGTGCGGCGCTTCTCGTGGAACTCTCCGGCCTCGTGGTGCAGGGCCTGCTCGGCCTTTTCAAAGGCGGTATCCGCTGCTTCCCTGTGACCGAGCTTGAAGAGGCATTCGGCTCGCGCGAACCTGACGTCGAGGTTGGGGTCTTTCACCTGGCAGATCGCCTGGGCCTGCTTCAAGGCCCAGGCGCGGAACACTTCGGGACTCTGCAGTTCGTCCCATTGCGGGGAGTTAACGAACGCGGCTGCTTTCACCGGCTCCAGGGCCTCTTCGGCTTTCAAGACCTCTTCGGCTTTCAGGGCTCTTTCCTCTTTTGATGCCCCTTCCGCCTCTAGCGCTTCCAGCCCCTCTTCCGCCTTCAGCAGCTTCGGGTCGCGCCCCAGGAATTCGTACAGTTCGCGCACCGCGTCGGGGTCCAGCGGATCATCGAGGTGGTCGGAGTCGTAGGCCACCCACTCGTAGATGTCCGCCCGCGTGCGCGCGATCTCGAGCTGAGTGTGGTGCTTGGCGCGGTGGCTGTCGCTGTCTTCGAGTTTTTTGTCCAGCGTTCCCAGGCCATCCAACAGTCTCGCAACCAGCTTGAACCTCTCGCGGGGGGTGGTGACCACCCTTTTCTTCGGGTCCGAGTTTTCTTTTTCCGCGTTCCTCTTGGCGATGTCGAAGAATTCCGTCTCGGCGATGATCCGGTCGAGCTGGAAGTACTCGGATTCCCCTTTCTTGAGACCTTTCTCGTCGTCGCGGAACTTGCTGACCGCCTCTTCGTAGTTGCCGATCGTGGTCAGCATGTAGCCGAGCCAGTACTCGATGAAGCGCCGCAGCTCGCCGACGGCGCTCTCCTGGAAGGCAACCCGAAGAGCGTCGATTGCGGCTTCGGTGTCGTCCAGGAGGAACTGGTCGAGGGCTTTGATGAATTTCGTGTACTGGGGGAGCTTGATTTCCTGCAGGCTCAGATAGCCCTCGAGCGAGCGCAGCTCGGCGGCGATGTCGTGCAGTTCGTCCCGGCGCCTGGCGTCGTTGATGATCAGCTCGAACTCCTCGTCTCCGAAGACTTCGAGTAGCAGCGTCTGCGACCGCTCCTCGATTTCGTCGATCCGGGCTTGAGCTTTGCTCTGCATGCTCTTCATCGCCCGGTCGTTTGCCTCTTTGGCGAGCTGGAGCGTGTCGTTGACCAGAGAGATGGTGGTCTGGCTCTGCTCGAAGAACGAGCCGTAGCTCTGCTCGCTCCTCCTCTGCGCCGCGACCTCGCCACCCACCGTCAGCTCGTGGAGCTGAGTGGCCCGGCGCTGGTCGCGAACGCTGTAGACGACCCCGAGGATCCCCCCGGCGGCGAGGATGGACACCAGGACGGTAATCGGGATCAACATCATGTCGATGATTTTTTCGGTGCCCTCGAGTTCATGGGAAAGCAGGTCGACTTTGTCAGCCAACTTTTCCGAGTCGGGTTTGGCGGCGGCAGCAGCAAGGGGGGGTCCGGCGACGGCGTCAACCGGGACGGCGGCGAAAGGGACGGGTGAGGTCACGGTCGATACGACCACGACAACCAAGATCGCGCCTATCCCCCTCGCCAGCGAGCGAGGGAAGCGCATTATCACGGGAGCTGTTTCCTTTGGCGCATCCACGAAGGGCGCGGCACTCTACTTGAAGAAGCTCAACTAATAAGAACTCAACCTGCGCCTGCAACTCCACCGCGAGCGACCACGCCCGCTTCCGCGGCCGGCGCGGCGTAGGCGGCGGCGAGCGTCGCGACCGTCTCGTGGGCGTTGAGCCCGCTGGGGTTGGGGACCACCCAGAGCGCCGCGCCGGACCAGTGGATCGCGCTGTCGAGCGTCTCCGGCTGCCGCCCCAAAGCCGCGCCGCGCTCGCCGAAGGCGTCGCGGTAGGCGGAGATGCCGGCGATCGCGACGACCGCTGGGCGATGCTCGGCAACGAACCGCAGCAGCCGCTCGCCGCCCTCGCGCAGCTCCTCGCGGGAGAGCTCGGAGGCGCGTGCGGTGGCCCGCCGTACGAGGTTGGTGATCCCGACACCGCGCGCTATGAGATGCGCGCGATCGGCATCGGTCATCCCGGCGACCCGATCGACCTCGTAATCGGTGATGCCGGCCGCGGCCAGCGCCGGATAGAAGCGGTTGGTGGGATGCGCGAAGTGGGTTCCGACCGCGGCCGTCCACAGGCCCGGGTTGATGCCGACGAACAGCAGCCTCAGCCCCGGGCCGACGAGATCGCCGACCTCGCGGCCCCGGAATGCCTCCAACTCCGCACGCGTGAACCGCATGCCGCGATCCTCCCCCAACCGTCGAATCCGCGCGTGTTCAGCCCGATGGAGGGGGCCCGCCGATCTCCGGCTCCTCCGACTCGGAGCGCTCGGGGTAGGCAGAGGCGCCGGCGACGAAAAGAGCGCGGGAACCGCCGCTCTGGTCGGTTGCGGGCACGCGCCAGGCAAGGCGAGAGGCGTCGCGGTCGTAGGTGAGAACGGGCTCCCCCACCGTCTCTCCGGGCTCGGCGATCTGCTCGGCGCGGCCGCGGATCCTGGTGGCATCGGTCCAATCGGCGAGATCGGGCAGCGCGGCGCCCCCCTCCCCGGAAGGGAAGGTCGAGTACCGCATCAGCTGCAGGTCGGGCAGCAACTGGGCGAAGCCGGTAAGCCTCTCGTCCCGGGCGACTGGGACGAACCAGGAGTGGAGCTCGCCGCTGGCCGGAGCGGTGACTGGGATCGGGTCGAGTACCCGGGTGCCCTCAGACAATTCCTCGTCGATCAGGCCCGCCTCGGCCAGTTCACCGACGCGCTGACGGACCTTCTCGCGCTCGTTCACGGAACGATTTTCACATGCGCGCGGTACCCGTACTGGTAGATCTGGGTGTCCCAGTTCTCCCAGCGGGTGATGACCCCGGTCGAGGGGGGCCAGGGGTCGTAGACGAGGAGGCCGCGGAACGGCAGTTGACCGAGCTTGGCGAAGCGGTACTGGATGTACCCGGCGACGGCGCGCGAGTGGCCGGGGATGAAGCTGATCAGCGGCCGGTTGGCGTCGATCTCATCGCGGAAGAATTTGAAGTCCGGGTTCTGGACCATCTCCGCTTGCAGCGCGTTCGAGGTCAACGCCTCGAGCTGCGTGACGACGTCTTCGACCCGTGCGTAGGGCAGGCCGTTCGGTGCCTGTTTGGTCCCCAGCCCAAGCGCCTGGGCGAGCCGGTCCTGCGAGTACTCGTAGCGGTAGAAGGCGAGCAGCATCTGGGTCGAAGCACCGACGCACCAGACGTTGGTTTCCTGACCGTGCAGCTCGAAACAGATGTGATGGCCGGCATCGCCGGCGTCGTAGTGGAGCTCGCGCGAGTCACGCAGCCGCAGCTCGAACTGGCTCAGCGCCGAACGCTCGACGAGCGTCGTGTCGATGCCCTGGAAGGCCGGCTCCCAACCTTCGACCCGCTCCTCGTACGCCTGCTTCGCCACCTCGGAACGGTCCTCGGGGAGCTCTTCCAGCAATGACCAACGCTCGAAGTTGGAGGGCTCCAGCGGCGGCCGCTCCTCGTCGCGCCCTTCCGGCACCGGCTCCCAAGAGCCAAGCTCGAGCAGCAGGACCTCCTCGCCGCCCCGCAGGAACTGGACCCCGATCTTGGGGAAGCTGAAAGCGACGAAGCGGGTCTCGTCGAAATCGGCGCCCTGGCTGCGAGCAACCTCCGTCGCTTCCTCCACCAGCGCACCCTCATCCCACCTCATCCCCGTCGAGACCGCGAGCAGCGGCGCCCCCAGCTCGGTCCTAGCGGCACCATCGGCGTACCCCGGCTCGCCCCCGTCGGCGACCGGGAAGCGATAGAAGAGCACCTCTCCGTTGAGGTCGTATATCGGGGTTCCCTCCTCCCCGATCCGCGCCCCCTCCAGTTCACCTGCCAGCGATGGCGGCCCGGCGAGCCCGAGCGCATTCAGCTCCAGCCCCAAGACCTGACGTGCCTGCTCCCGCTCGATGTTCATCCGGAACCCTCCACGGGCGCACCGTAACTGCAAACCATCGTGTACTCAAGAATTTTTGATGCGGCCGCGTCGCCGGCTGGTGAGAAGCTCCCCTCGATGACGCGGGAGCGCTGGGTGACTCTGCTGGTCGTCTCTGCGGCGACGGCGATGCTGCTGCTCGACGTGACCGTGGTGAACGTCGCGCTGCCGGCGATTCGCGAGGACCTCGGCGCCAGCTTCGGCGAGATGCAGTGGGTGATCGACGCCTACGCGCTGACCCTGGCGGCGACGCTGCTGAGCGCCGGCGCCCTGGCCGACCGGATCGGCAGGCGCGCCGTCTTCGCCTGGGGCCTCGCCCTCTTCACCGCCTGCTCGGCCCTCTGCGCGGCGGCGGGCTCGCCGCTCTTCCTCGACCTCGCCCGCGCCGCCCAAGGCATCGGTGCCGCCGCGATGTTCGCCGCCTCGCTGGCGCTGCTCGCCAACGAGTTCCAGGACGCCGAGCGCGGCTTCGCGCTGGGCGTCTGGGGCGGGGTGACGGGAGCGGCGCTGGCGATCGGCCCGCTGGTCGGCGGCGTCCTGACCGACGAGCTCGACTGGCGCTGGATCTTCCTCGTCAACCTGCCGATCGGCGCCCTGCTGATCTGGCTCACGGTCCGCTCGCTGCCGGAGTCGCGCGAAGAGCGCCCGCGCCCGCTCGACCCCGCCGGAATGGTGACCTTCGGCGCCGCCTGCTTCCTCGCCACCTACGGCCTGATCCGCGGCAACGAGGACGGCTGGGGGAGCCTCCCGATCGTCGGCGCGCTGCTTGGCGCCGCCGTCCTGCTCGCCGCCTTCATCGCCGTCGAGCGCCGCACCGAGGCGCCGATGCTGCCGCTCGCGCTCTTCCGCGTCCCCGCCTTCACCGGCACGGCGCTGGTCGCCTTCGCGCAATCGGTCGCCCTCTACCCGTTGCTGCTGTTCGTCGCGATCTACCTGCAGGTCGCGCTCGGCTTCTCGCCCACCGAGACGGGGCTGCGCATCCTGCCGCTGACGCTCGTGCTGGTCGCCGTCGCCCCGATCTCCGGCCGCCTCACCAGCCGCCTGCCGCTGCGGGTACCGCTGACGGCGGGGCTGGTGCTGATCGGCGTCGGGCTGCTGCTGATGCGCGGGATCGACGCCGGGAGCGAATGGACGGCGCTGCTCCCCGGCCTGCTGGTCGGCGGGCTGGCGATCGGGGTGATCAGCCCGGCGCTCGCGGCGGCGATGGTGAGCGTCCTGCCGGTCGAGCGCAGCGGCCTCGCCTCGGGGATCAACAACACCTTCCGTCAGCTCGGGATCGCGATCGGGATCGCCGCCCTCGGGGCGATCTTCGAGCACCGCGTCGACCGCGCCCTCGACCCGAGGGTGGGGATCGTCGACGGTCTGGAGGCCGTGCTCGCGGTCGCGGCGGCGGTCGCTTTCGCGGCGGCGATCCTCGCCTGGCCGCTGCTCGGAAAGCAGCGCTCTAGCGCTTAGGCGCCTCTGGGGGCCGAACCCCTCAGCTGTCGCTCCCTCTCTTGGGGGGGAATCCGAGCGCGGCTACGGCGGCTTCGCCTTCAGGGGTCGTGCGGAAGGCGAAGCCGCCTCCCGGCTGGGGGTCGCCTGTGGGCTCGACGAGGCCGAAGTAGTCGAGGACGCGAACGTGGTACGTGAGGTTGCTGAGAGGGAGGTCGCCGGGCTCGAGCAGGGGCTGCGCCTCGCGCGGGCTGAGCGCCTCCCGTTCGGCGAGAAGCCTCAGGAAGCGAGCCCGGACGGGATGGTCGAGGGCGCGGGCAAGGCGCGGCTCGAAGCCTTTGTCGGATGGGGGGAACATGAGAGGGGGTTCGACTGCAGGGATCGGTGCAGCAGTTTCGGTCGTAGTCGTGCAGCGCGCTAGGCCAAAGAGGCTGAGTAGGGGCGGGGGCCGACTGGCTAGCCCCCAGCCCGTGCCCTAGGCGCCCTTGCGGATTTCGACCGCCGGGAACGCCCGCTGCATCTGCCACAGGACCATGCCCATCACCCCTTTCGCCGTCGCGATTTCGGCTCGGGGGACGCGCCGGGAGGCAGGCAGGGGCCGGCACCGTGCCGACAGCCACCGCCGCACAGCGCGCACCCTGAACCCCTGGGGACGATTGTCGCTCAGCGACGTTGGTGTAGGGGGCGCGCCTGCGACCGAGGGGAATGTCTGGGATGCTTCCGCCCGGAGAAATGGTCAGCCAAGTTTCAGGAGGAGCGGTGACGAAGACCGAGCCGGCGCTGGTCGATCGGCGCTTGACGAAGGCGCTCGCGCACCCGACGCGGGTTCGCATCCTGACCATCCTCAACGACGGCCCGAGCAGCCCCTCGAAGATCGCGAAGCGGCTGGACAACGTCAGCCTCAACCTCACCTCCCACCACATCAAGGTGCTGCGGGAGCTCGGCTGCGTCGAGCTCGTCCGGGAAGTGACACACGGCGGCCGGACCGAGCACATCTACCGCGCCACCAGCCGGCAGTTCTTCACCGCCGAGGAATGGGAGGAAGTCGAGCCCCAGGCTCGGCAGCCGATCACCGTCAGCATCCTCCGCTTGATCTCCGAGGACGTCGGCAGGTCCCTTGCCGCCGGGAAGTTCGACGAGCTGCCCGACAACCACCTGAGCCGATCCCCCCTCGACGTCGACCGGGAGGGATGGCGGGAAATCGTCTCGATCCTGGAGCGGACCTTGGAGGAAGTCCTCGAGGTGAACGTGCGCAGTGCCGAACGCGCTCGGCTCAGCGGCGAGGACCTGATGAAAGTCCGGGTCGTGATGATGCAGTTCCTGCGCGGCGCCGAGCAGGCCTAGCTCTAATCTCCAAAGAGTGACTGAGCGGTCGGCAGGGACTGAGAACTCGACGAGTCGGGAAGCGGAGCGCGTAGCGGCCCGCTTCAGCCGGTTGTACCTGGACGCCTTGCGGGCGGCCGACGCCGCCGGGGCGTACCGGACCGCCTCGGCCGCTCTCGATCAGGGGCTGACCGTCCCCGAGCTCTACCAGCGGGTGATCGCGCCGGCGATGTACGAGATCGGGAACCTCTGGGAGCGGGGCGCGATCACCGTCGCCGACGAGCATCTGGCCACGGCGCTGACGCATCGGGTGCTGGCGGCCCTGCGGCCGCCGCTTCAAGGCGAGGCCGGGGAAACCGCAAGGGGTCGGGTGATGCTCGCCGCGGTGGAGGGGGAGCAGCACGCGCTGGGGCTGCGCATGGCCGCGGACGTCCTCGAAGAAGCCGGTTTCCGCATCCTCTACCTCGGCGCCGACCTCCCCACCGAGGCCCTCCTGAAGGCGATCTCCTCGCTCTCACCCGACCTGCTGGCGCTGGGGGTGACGATGCGAGAACTCGCTCCGCGCCTGCACGAGGTCGCCAGAGCGGTGCGGAGGGCGCACCCCGATCTGGAGTTGCTCGTCGGCGGCCAGGCGGCGTCCCCGGTGGGCGAGGGAGGGACGCTGGTGCGGGACCTGGAGACGCTTCCCGAGAGGGCGCAACTGCTCCGGACCGGTTAGGGGGAGGGGTCCACCCGGGTATCTGGCCCCTGTTCACCAGTCGCGATCACGAAACCAGGGACCAGGAGGGACGAGATGGCTCAGAGGACCAGGGAGCGAACGGCCGACGACCGTGGCGCGACCGATCACCGAACGACGAACGGAATTCACGACGGTCGCCATGACGAGGTGCGCGACGATCGCGCCCACGCCGGACCGGCGGCGGTGCGCGAGCGCCAGCGCGACGAGTACGGCGGCTTCAACCTCGGAGCGGCCTTCTTCGGCTGGCTGGTGGCCGTGGGCATCGCGGTGCTGCTGACGGCGCTCTTGAGCGCGGCCGGCGCGGCGATCGGGCTGACCGAGCTGACCGAGGGCGAGGCGCGGTCGAATGCCGAGACGATCAGTCTCATCGGCGGCATCCTGCTGATCGCCGTCCTCGCGATCAGCTACTACGCGGGCGGCTACGTGGCCGGGAGGATGTCCCGCTTCGACGGCGGTCGCCAGGGCCTTGGCGTCTGGCTGATGGGATTGCTCGCCACCGTGACGCTGGCGATCCTCGGCGCGATCGGCGGCTCCGAGTACAACCTGTTCTCGCAGCTGAACCTGCCGCGCATTCCGATCGACGAAGGCGACCTGGCGACGGGCGCGGTGATCACCCTCGTCCTCGGCCTGGTGGCAACCCTGTTTGCCGCGATGGCGGGCGGCAAGGTGGGGGAGCGCTACCACCGCAAGGTCGACCGGGCGGGATATGAGCCGCGACGGAGGGAGGCCTACTAGCGCCGCCGCTGCCAGTTGGGCCGAAAGTAGGCCTCTTCGAAGCCCGCCTTGAGGATGTTGCGATAGCTCGCCGAAGGCCGGTTCGGAACGCGCTCTCCCGTCTCCACGAAGAGGGTGCGGCAGCCGGCCTCGGCGGCGTCGCAGATGCGGCGATGCAGGAGCGCGGTCTGGCAGCCGCGGCCGCGTGCCCCCTCGAGGGTGGCGGCGACCCCGAACTCGGCGATCCCTTCCTCGGTCAGCATCGCCGCGCAGCCCTGGGCCTCGCCGTCGACCTTGGCCACGTAGCACCGCCACCTCTCCCGGCCCGGCAGGTGGGCGAAGAACTCGGCCCCCCAGGCCGGGAGACCGAACCCGATCGCGGCGATCGTCCCGAACGGCTCCCGGTCGGGCGCGGTCAGCTCGACCACCTCGACTCCCTCGGGGGCCGGGAACCGCGGCGGGTG